>Ga0209554_1001137_pt1 | contig 20889 bp, 21 predicted proteins | sample MarorgKNORR_S2LV_5_FD_188221 | JGI IMG/M metagenome (GOLD analysis project Ga0209554, IMG submission 188221) | Marine microbial communities from the Southern Atlantic Ocean, analyzing organic carbon cycling - Bottom_A/KNORR_S2/LV (SPAdes) (version 2) | ecosystem: Environmental > Aquatic > Marine...
GAAAAAAGGCGACTTCGGCATAGTCGGCCAGATGATCGCATATCCACCAGGCGAGGGGCCGGAAATCGCCGCTCTCCTCGAAGCGATCGATATACCAGGGGATGACGATACTCGCCGTGGCGCCCATGTAGCCGTCGGCATCGCGCAAATCCCAGATATGCCGCGCTGCGGAGTAGGTATTGTCGCCGCAATAATAGGCCGCCGTGTTCTGGGAAATGCGCTGATAGCAGTAGTCATTGACCATGGCCGAGCGGAAAGCGCTACGCACGATGATGCCGCCGAAGGCGCTGTGCAGGGGCTCGAGCACCCGCTCGCAAAGCTGGCTGCCGCTCGCGATTGCGAGGTCCGGGTCGTCAGGCATGTTGGGCAGGCCGTGGAAGTTGGCGACTTCGCTGTAGAGCATATCGCGCATAAAGAAATGCTCTGACAGGCGAATCCGGCCTAATTCGGTTAAGTCGGCGACAGACTCGGGCGTCTTCATAGGGCGCTTATTCCGCCTCTAAATTTCTTGCCATTTCGAATAGATCGACGGCTGTCGCGGACTTGTCAGGCGTGCGATTCAACCGGGCTATCACTTTGCGTCTGTAATTCGGATCCTGAGCCGCCCGCTCAATATCGATATCATCATCGGGCATAATTGTCGGCCTCCCCTCGTCAACAGCGAAGAAACCTGCCCGATGATGTCCGAGCAATCAACCGTCTATCGCGGTTGCACGAAAGAATTTTGGGGACCGTTTTGTGGAAAAGCCATGAATAAGCCGGGGATAACCTCCGCGACCGCAAGCCGCCTGCCGGGCTCCCTAGAATGTGATATAAGGGGGTGCGACAAGAAGGGTTGCAAAGACTTAGTTGAACCTGTTCAGGAGCGGCAAATCATGATGCGTTCATCGATCGTCGCGGCAGGATTTCTGGTTTTCATGGCGGCGCAGGGGCCGGCCATGGCGGCAAACCTGGAATTCGGCATGAAGATCACTTGCCATGCCGAAGAGTAGCGGTCCCTGACTAACGCGGATTCGTATAAGGGCGACAAAAAAGCCTTAAAAATCGAATCATGGTTTTCCGAATGGCTGTTCAACGATGACAATTATTCGAAGAACTCCGCGGTCTATTTCGATTGGTCTCCCTGGACGATCAAAGGACCAAGGCTGAAGATCCTGGCCGACGTGCCGCATAATTCCATACGCATCATGTCACGGACCAAGGACAGTGTGATCGTCTCAACCTCGGCATCCGACCCGCTCACTGCTGAAAGCTGGCTGTTTTCCCTCAATTTCCGTCAGGAGGTGGTGGTCGCGACGCAGATTCAGACCAATGTGGGCGGCGTTAAGGGCAAGGTTATTGTCTATAATTGCACTTTCAAGGACAAAAGTCCGGCGGTAGAGAAACCGGACCAATCGGTTCCGTCAGAACAAAAAGACGATATTGGATAACCGCCGCCCTTTCCGGCAGGACTTGAGAGGGTTTACTTTTAGACGGCGCTAGACGTATGTCTAGCGCTGACATGACGCACTGCATCAGCTTTTATTTTGCCTGAGGATTTAGCCATGGCCATTCGCTCAAACTCCCCCCAAGCCAGGGACATCGCCTATCACCTGCATCCCTATACCAACGCCGAGGTCCACGAAGAGATTGGTCCCAGGATCATCACCGGCGGTGATGGCGTCTATGTCATCGACGACGACGGCAAACGCTATATCGAAGGGCTCGCCGGTTTGTGGTGTGCGTCCCTTGGGTTCAGCGAAAAACGCCTGGCCGATGTGGCCTACAAGCAGATGCAGGAATTGCCCTATTACCACGGCTTCGCCCATGCGACGACGCCGCCGGTCATCGAGCTGGCTGAGCGGCTGGTTGAATTGGCGCCGCCCTCCATATCCAAGGTGTTTTTCACCAATTCGGGCTCGGAGGCCAATGATTCCCTGATCAAGATGGTGTGGTATTACAACAACGCCCTGGGGCGCCATAAGAAGAAGAAAATCATCTCGCGCCAACAGGGTTATCACGGCGTGACCGTGGCCGCTTCCAGCTTGACGGCGCTGCCCTATGTGCAGAACTCCTTCGATCTGCCAATTGCCAATTTTGTCTATACGGACTGCCCGCATTATTGGCGCTATAAGGAGGACGGCGAAAGCGAGGAGGCGTTCAGCACCCGCATGGCCGACAATCTCGAGCAGCTGATACTCGAAGAGGACCCCGACACCGTTGCCGCTTTCTGGGCCGAGCCGGTGCAGGGCGCCGGCGGGGTAATCGTTCCGCCAGCCGGCTATTTCGAGAAAATTCAGGCGGTGTTGCGCAAATATGACGTGCTGTTCGTGGCCGACGAAGTGATTTGCGGCTTTGCCCGCACCGGCAACATGTTCGGCTGTGAGACCTTCAAAATCAAACCCGACATGATGACTGTCGCCAAGGCCCTGTCTTCGGCCTATCTGCCGATTGCCGGAGCGATGATTTCCGATGATATCTATCAGGCCATCAAGGCGGAAAGCGGCAGGCTCGGCCTGTTCGGCACGGGCTATACCTATTCGGGCCATCCGGTGCCCGCGGCGGTTGCCCTGGAGACCCTGAAAATATACGAGGAGCGGGATATTCTCGGCCATGTCCGCGGCCTGTCTCCGCATTTCCTTGAGCGCCTGCATGGCTTTGCCGATCACCCGCTGGTCGGCGAGACGCGCGGCGTCGGCCTGATCGGCGCGGTCCAGCTGGTGCCCGACAAGGCGAAGAACGAGCTTTTCGATGCCGGCCTGAAGGTCGGAGCGATGACGGCAAAATATTGCGCCGGGCATGGCCTGATCACCCGTCCGTTGCCTGGCGACGCCATCGCCTTCTGTCCGCCGCTGATTATCACCAGGGATCAGATCGACGCTATGTTCGACAGTTTGACAAGGGCGCTCGACAACAGCCTCGATGATCTGACCCGGCAAGGCGCCATCGCCGCGTAGCCTCCGCTTCATCACAGGGCTTGCTGCGCCATTAACGCATTGCCATTAACGCATTGCCATTAACGCATTGCCATTAACGCATTGAAGGTTGACTCAATAGCCGCTTGCGGTTGCTATTGTGCAGTAACAGGGAAGCTAAACCCATGATGCGTTCCTAGAAGACGCTGGGGTGAGACCTCACAAGCAGCATGGATTTGCTGGGGGAGGGATGTTGGTGAACGGTGATACAATCGTCAAATTTGTTCGAGTCCAGAAGAGTTACGATGGCGAGATTCTGGTCGTCAAGGATCTCAATCTCGACATAGAGCGCGGTGAATTCCTCACTATGCTGGGGCCATCCGGGTCGGGTAAGACGACCTGCCTGATGATGCTCGCCGGATTCGAGCCTGCAACCCACGGCGAAATCTATCTCAACGATGAGCCGATCAACAACGTGCCGCCGCACAAGCGCGGCATCGGTATGGTTTTCCAGAACTATGCTCTGTTCCCGCATATGTCGGTGGCCGAAAACCTCGCCTTCCCGCTTGAAGTGCGCGGCCTGTCTAAGAGCGAAGTCGAAGACCGTGTTCGGCGGGCTCTCGACATGGTGCAGCTCGGCGGCTTTGAGGATCGCCGCCCGGGCCAGCTTTCAGGTGGCCAGCAGCAGCGCGTCGCCGTGTCCCGCGCCCTGGTTTTCGATCCCCAGCTTGTACTCATGGACGAGCCCCTGGGCGCCCTGGACAAGCAGCTTCGCGAGCAGATGCAGTACGAGATCAAGCATATCCACGAAAACCTCGGGGTCAGCATCGTTTACGTCACCCATGATCAGTCGGAAGCCCTGACCATGTCGAACCGCATCGCGGTGTTCGACGACGGCATCATCCAACAGCTCGCCGGACCGGAAGACCTCTATGAAAAACCCGAGAATTCCTTCGTCGCCCAGTTTATCGGCGAGAACAACAAGCTGACCGGCTCGGTGCGCCAGATCGAAAACGGCGAATGCCTGATCCAGCTTGACGACGGCAGCGAGGTCAGGGCGCTGCGCGTCAACGTCAACGAAATCGGGGAGCGCACGACCCTTTCGCTCAGGCCCGAGCGCATCGAGGTGAACCCGCCCGAGGGCAAGTTCCCCAATGTTTTCGAAGGCCGGGTCGAAGAGCTGATCTATCTCGGCGACCATATCCGTACCCGGGCAACCGTCTGCGGCCATGACGACTTCATCGTCAAGGTGCCGAATGCCTCGGGCCACGCAGCCCTTGAGGAGGGGGCCGTGGTGAGATTCGGCTGGATGGCCGAGGATTGCCGGGCGCTCGATGGCTGAGCCGGCCATCGACTGTAGCGATCATCGAATTTGCCGGTGGCGGAGCCACGGGCGACTAAAGGTGGTGGAAAACCACATAATTTTATCTAACGGAGGATCAAACCTATGAAGAAATCCATGAAAGTTGCAGCGTTAACCGCTGTTGGCGCACTCGCCTTTGGCGCGTCCGCCGCCATGGCCGAAATCACAGTCGTATCATGGGGTGGAGCTTATTCGGCGAGCCAGCAGAAGGCCTATAGCGACACCTGGACCGGCGGCAAGGTCAATTGGGAAAGCTACAACGGCGGTCTCGGCGAAGTTCGCGCCCAGGTCGAAGCCGGCAGCGTCCAGTGGGATATCGTCGATGTGCTGCCCCACGAAGCCCGTGTGGGCTGCGACGAGGGCCTGTTCGAAGAATTGCCCCGCGACATGTTCACCAAGGCGGCGGACGGCACCTCGATGGATGACGACATCATGGTCGATGTGCCGAACGCTTGCGTCGTTCCACAGATCTTCTGGTCCTATGTGCCGTTCTACGACAAGACTCAATTCCCCGGCGCCAAGCCGCAGGGTATTGAGGATTTCTTTGACGTGGTGAAATTCCCCGGCAAGCGCGGCATTCACACCTGGGCCAACGCTCTGATCGAGATGGCCCTGATCGCCGACGGCGTCGCGATCAAGGACGTCTATAGCGTGATGGACACTGAAGCGGGCATCGACCGGGCGTTCGCCAAACTCGACACCATCAAGGATCATGCCGTGTTCTGGTCCTCGGGCTCCAAGCCGCTCGAGTTCGTCAAGAGCGGCGAGGTCGTCATGTCGCTGGCCTATAATGGTCGTATCGGCGCCGCCATCCTCGGCGAAGGCGAGCCTTTTGTGACCATGTGGGACGGGCAGGTGATCGAGGAAGAATGGCTGGTCATGGTCAAGGGGTCCGAGAACTACGATGAGGCCCTGAAATTCCTGATCCATGCCTCCGCACCCGAGCAGCAGGCGGGCCAAGCCAAGTACATTAACTACGGTCCCATGCGCAAGTCTGCGTTTGACGTCATCGTGGCCGGCGAGCCCTGGTTCATCACCCCGGACGGTAAAGCCAACATCATGGAGCATATGCCGAACCGGCCTGATATCGCGGCGCGGTCACTGTACGCCGACCCCGTGTGGTGGGCTGACAATGGCGACGAGGTAGCCGAGCGCTTCACCGCTTGGATGAGCAAGTAATCGCACAATCCGTGTGATGGACCGGGCGGCAAGATCGCCCGGTCCGCCTTTCCGGCTACAATTATTGATTGACCAAGGTTGAGCGGTCATGACAACGGCGACGATAACCTCGGAAGAACTGCTTGCGGCTGACGGTACGCTGCTACGCATCAGTCTGCAGAGGTCTTTACGCAGGAACAAAATACGCGCGGCCACGCTGGTGGCGGGGCCGTTTCTGTTCCTCATCCTGGTCTTTATTATCCCGATCGGCGATCTGCTGTTGAGAAGCATCGACGACAAGCAGATCAACGAAGTGCTGCCCCGGACCTTTGCCCTGTACGACGAATGGGACCGCAAGGAGCTTCCCGGCGAGGCCCTTTACGAGGCCCTGTTCCTCGACCTGACGAACGCCCACAAGTTGGCCCTCGGGCGCAGCAGCACGCGCATGAATTACGACAAATCCGGCTGGAGGAGCCTGATCAAGAAATCCGGCCGCAAGTTTAAGAAGCTCGAAGGCCCGCCCTACAAGGAAGCGATGATCAAGGTCGACAAGCGCTGGGGCGATATAACTTTCTGGTATTCCCTGGGCTCCATGATAGATCCCTACACTTTTGGCTATTACCTCAACGCCATTGATTACCGCTACGACGCGGACAAGAATGTCATTCACCAGCCAGAGAATCGCAGTGTCTATGTGCTTCTCTGGTGGCGCACCCTGCTGGTCAGCTTCTTGGTGACGGGGTTCTGCGTCCTGTTGGGCTACCCCACCGCCCATCTGCTGGCTACCCTGCCGCTGCGCACCAGCAACGTCCTGATGATTTGCGTGCTGATGCCGTTCTGGACGTCTCTTCTGGTTCGCATCGTCGCCTGGATGATAATGTTGCAACAACAGGGGGTAGTGAACGAACTCTTGGTATGGTCCGGGATACTAGACGACGATAACCGGTTGTCCATGATGTATAACTTTACCGGCACGATCATCGTCATGACGCAGATCCTTCTGCCCTTCATGATCCTGCCGATCTATAGCGTCATGAAGGGGATATCGCCGAATTTCATGAAGGCCGCGCAGAATCTCGGCGCCTCGCCGACGCTGGCTTTTATCCGGGTCTATATGCCGCTGACCATGCCCGGCATCGGGGCCGGCGTGTTGCTCGTGTTCATCGTCGCCATCGGCTATTACATCACGCCGGAACTGGTCGGCGGCAAGGACGGCAAGCTGATCGGCAATCTCGTTGCTTACCACATGAGGAATTCTCTCAATTGGGGATTGGCGGCGGCCATGGGCACGATCCTGCTGACGGGCATTCTGATTCTCTATTGGGTCTACGACAAGATCGTCGGCATCGATAATATGAAGATGGGATAAGACAATGGCGCTTCCCGCCTATGCGACGACCGGCCAGCGTGTCTGGCATTACACCTACCGGACCTTCTGTGGGCTGGTGCTGTTTTTCCTGGTTGCCCCCCTGATCGTCGTCATCCCGCTGTCCTTCACCTCAAGCGCATTCCTGATCTTCACGCCGGAAATGCTGGCTTTTGACCCGGAAGGCTATTCTCTTCGCTGGTATCGCTTGCTGATAGGCGATTGCTCGGACGCGCTGGTAACCACCGTATGCAGCGATAAATGGGTGGTCGGCGCCAAAAACAGCCTGTTTATCGCCGTCGTTGCCACCACGCTTGCGACCACGCTGGGCACGCTCGCTGCTCTGGGCTTGAGCCGGCCGGAGATGCCCTATCGGAAATTGATTATGGCGATCATGATTTCGCCCTTGATCGTGCCTCTGATCATTGTCGCCTCGGGCATGTTCCTGTTTTTTGCCAAGTTCAAGCTGGTCGCCACCTTCACCGGCCTGATCCTCGCCCATACGGCGCTCGGCCTGCCCTTCGTCGTTATCACCGTGACCGCGACCCTGGTCGGTTTCGATACCAGCCTGACCCGGGCCGCGGCCAGCCTTGGCTCGGGCCCGACGCGGGCCTTCTTCAAGGTGCAGATGCCGCTGATCCTGCCCGGCGTCATCTCCGGCGGCCTGTTCGCCTTTATCACCTCCTTCGACGAAGTGGTGGTGGTGCTGTTCATCGGCGGCCGCAATCAGATGACTCTGCCGCGACAAATGTGGTCCGGAATCCGTCAGGAAATCAGCCCGACCATCCTGTCGGCGGCCACGATATTGGTGCTGTTTGCCATCGTGCTGCTGGTCACCCTCGAGCTGCTACGCCGGCGTAGCGAACGCCTGCGCGGTCTAACGCCGGCATAACGAGCCGGCTGATTGCAAATAAGGCTTTGTAAACCTATATTCACTATGGTCTGCTTGTTGAGATAGAGTGAAGCCGCGCAAGGGTTTAAGGATTGGCCCAGATGTTCCGCGATAAATCATTGATGCCGAAGGAGGCGATACGCCTGTCGGCGCTCGGGCTGTTGAGCCAGGGCTCGAAGAGCTATGCCGCTCTGGCCAACGAAGTGCGCCATTTCACCACCCGTTTCTGGGGACCTACACTCGATGTCATGGCCTCGTCAATCGAGCTTATGCGTCTTGAAGGCCTGATCGAAGATGATGAGGAGGAAAGCCTGCGCCTGACGGACGCGGGCCGGGTTGAACTCAACGAACTGCTCAGCGCCAACGTGCGGGCCGAGGCGAGCGATTTCAGCAAGCTGGCTATCGCCTTGAAGCTGCGGTTTATGCATCTGCTATCGATCGATGAGCAACGGGATCAGGCCGAGTCTCTCATCGAGATGCGCCAATCCGAGGCCGCCAGGTTGATTGACCTGCGCGCCGCCCATGCGGAAGAAGGCGGTCATTTCCTGCGCTGGCTCGACCGTGAGATCGACCGCACCCAGGACGACCTCGCCTGGCTCGAGGAACTCCGCGACAGTCTGGTCTAATCTAAGCCCCTCTCAATCGAGATTAAGCCTCGGCGCGGTTTTGCCCTCGCCCTTGTCATAGACCGCCGAATACATATTCCACCACATGTTCCGCCCTTCCAGGGAGGCCAGGCGGATGCGCTGTCTGTGGGCGTCGTCCTTGGCATATTCCCGGGCCGCGTCCCAGCCGGTCTGGGCATGGGCCTCGTCGGCGCCGACATGGACATAGAAGTAAAAGGCGTCGCCGTGTGAATAGTCGTAATGATCGACCAGGCCCTGGCTGACCCCATCGCAGAATTCCGTGAACATGTCCTCGATACCGAGGGAGACATAGCTCAACGCTTCCAGCCAGCCGCCTTCAGCGGCAAAAACGGAAACCGTGTCGGGATAGAGCTTGGTCTCGGCCATGATTGGCCGGGCGTCAATATTCTCCTCGCTGAAACCGGCCGCCGCACCGGCTTTAATCGCCAGCTCCCAGTGAGACGGCTCGGCAACCGTTCCGCATAGTTCGCCGAACAGGTTGGCCGCCAGCTCTTTTTTGATATGCCTGGGGACCTGGGGAATGATCGTCGAGAGAGACGATATGCCGTCGAGAACGGCGTATTTCAATTGCGCGCAAAGCTCGGCGATGGTCTCGCGTTGCAGGCTGCCCGCAACCAGTTCCTTATACAGCGGGTGATTGCTCACCGATTGGCTTTGGATTTCGTCGCGTAACTCGTCCCAAAATACATCCGCGTTCATGGTGATCCCCTCAATAAGAATTGCAGCGCTCCAATTTTACCGTCAACATGGCGCCAGACAACCGGTCAATTTTGATACCAGGAGGATAGCATGGAGCAGACAAATTTCACGGCCTATGACACCGAGGATATCCGGAACAAAGACCGGGATCACTTCATTCATCCCTGGACCGATTTTTCCACCTTCCACAAGGAGGGCTCAGACGTCATAGCCGAGGGCGAAGGCGTCTATGTCTACAACTCGGACGGCGACCGCTTTATCGACGGCATCGGCGGCTTATGGTGCGTCAACATCGGCTATGGCCGCGATGAAATGGCCCAGGCCATGGCCGATCAGGCGCGCAAGATTTGCTATTATTCGCCGTTCGGCCATCAGACCACCCCGCCCGCCGCCGAACTTGCCTACAAGCTCGCCGAGCTGGCGCCGGCCAACATCAACCATATTTTCTACGGCACCGGCGGTTCCATGTCGAACGACACGGCGATTCGCGTGATCCATTATTATTTCAACCGTCTCGGCAAGACCTCCAAGAAGAAGATCATCTCGCGCATCGACGGCTATCACGGCTCGACCTATCTGGCGATGACCCTGACCGGGGTCGATTTCGACCATCAGGGCTTTGATCTGGCGCCCGGTCTCGTCGAGCGGGTCTCGTCGCCCTATGTCTATCGCCGCCCCGACGGCATGACCGTCGAGGAATATTGCGATCACCTGGTCCAGGAGCTTGAGGACAAAATCAACGAGCTCGGCGCCGACAACGTCGCGGCCTTCATCGCCGAACCGATTATGGGCGCGGGCGGGGTAATCGTGCCGCCGCAGGGCTACCATGCGCGCACCGCCGCGGTCTGCCGCAAATACGAGGTGCTCTATATCTCCGACGAAGTGGTCACCGGCTTCGGCCGGCTTGGCCATTTCTTCGCCTCCGAGCCGGTGTTCGATTTGACCCCGGACATCATCGTCTCCGCCAAGGGCATCTCATCGGGCTATCTGCCTTTGTCGGCGACCTTGTTCTCGGATGAAATCTACGATGTCATCAGCGTGCCGCAATCCGAGGGTGGTTTGTTCACCCATGGCTTCACCTATTCGGGGCACCCGATCATCTGCGCCACCGGCCTCAAGAACATCGAGATCATGGAGCGCGAGAAGATTTGCGAGCATGTACAGGAAACCGGGCCCTATTTTGAAAGCCAGCTCGATACGCTTCGCGATCTTGCCATCGTCGGCGATGTGCGCGGCAAATGCTTCATGATGTGTGTCGAAAATGTCGCGAATAAGGAGACCAAGGAACTGTTCGGCGGCGATGTCGCCATCGGTAACCGTATTGCCAAACACGCCCAGGCACGCGGGCTCATCGTGCGCCCGATCGGCCATCTCAACGTCATGTCGCCGCCCTTGATCCTGACCCGTGGGCAGATCGACAGCCTGGTCGGTATCCTGCGCGAATCCATCGAGGCGACCCAGGACGACCTGGTGCGCGAGGGTGTCTGGAAGGGCTGAGAAAGAAGGGCTTTCAGCGGTCAGCGATCAGCTTAGTAAGCACTTCTTGGCTGAAGGCTGACAGCCACCTTCAGCCGGCGGCGCTTTCCTGGCCCTGAACGGAGAAGAATGAGTCGTCGCTATAGTTCGGCGGCAGCTCGATGATGTCGGAGATAAGCCTGGCCGTCGGGCTGGGCTTGCCGCGCACGACCTCGCCGCAATAGGAACTGCCCACCTTGGGTGGGGTCAAGGGATAGGCGTCCGCCGCCGTGTAATCGGTGATCAGCAGGCGACGCGGCTTGTCTGATTTGTTGGCCGGGCCGCCGTGAATCGCCCAGGTATGCATCAAGATAACATCGCCGACCTTGCCGGTAGCCGGCGCCGCGCGGGTGTCGATGTCGGGGATCTGCGCCGGCAATATCTCGCCGACAAAACGTCCATCCCGGTAATGGCTGAAATGCTCGCCCCTGTGCGAGCCGGGCAACACATAGGTGCAACCGTTCTCTTCGCTCACATCGTCGAGCATGAGCAGGCAGACAATCACGTCGTCGTTGGTATGGGGATCGAAGGGATGGTCCTGATGATAGCCCACATGGGTGTCCATGCCCGGCAGTTTGATGTTGAGCTTGGCATGGTGATATTTCACATCAGGCCCGATCAGATCGCTGACCATATCGACCAGCGCCGCATTGCGCATGACGTCGAGGAAGGCCTGCGATATGTCGCAGGGATTGCTGACCCGCCGGAGCCTGGGCGATAGAGCGCTATGGCCCGGTTCCAGATCGAAGCGGGCCTTGCCGTCGGCGGTCTCGCCGTAATTGGAATGTTGCTGGCGGCTCTCCTCGACCCAGCGGTCGACCTGGGCGCCTAATGCGGTGGTCTGTTCGGCCGAGGCGCCGCTCGGGGCGACCAGAAAACCCTGTGCCCAGAACTGCTCTTTTTGCTCAAGCGACAATATGGCCATGACATTCTCCGATTAATACTGCCCGTTTCACAATAATACTTTGTCCCTGCGTGACTTTGCCGTCAACATGGCGGCCTATTCAAGCAGGAAATTAAAATATGGCTCATCAAAGGTTCCGCAAGTTCAACACCAAGGCGATGTATCCGGAGCAGTCTCTGGACAACGATCTCTGCATGGTGGTGCGCGCCGGCAATCACGTTTTCATGCGCGGCCAGACAGGCTTCACCCTGGACGGCGATTTCGTCGGTGTCGGCGACGCCGGCGCTCAGGCCGACAATGCCATGAAATGCGTCAAGCAGCTGCTTGAGGAGGCCGGAGCCAAGCTCGAGCATATTTGCAAGATCACCATCTATCTACTTGATCCGCGATATCGCGATGAAGTCTATCAGGTTATCGGTAAGCATCTTGCGGGCATTCATCCCTGTTCCACGGGCCTTGTGGTGCAGGCCTTTGCGCGCCCGGAAATGCTCATGGAAATCGATGTCGACGCGGTTATTCCCGACGGGGAATAATGTTTTCTAACCACTGAGACACAGAGGCACAGAGAAGAAAGAAAAAGGAAACCTTCTTGGCGCTTCGCGCCGAAATTTTTCTTCCTTGCTAACTTCTTTGTGCCTCTGTGTCTCTGTGGTTAAACTAAATGGAGGACTGCCATGACCTTTTCCATATCCGCACGATGTGCGCGCAGCGGTATGTTCGGCATTGCCGTGAGTTCTTCGAGTATTTGTGTGGCGTCCCGGTGTGGCGTTTGGGCGCGGGCCGGGGCCGGGGTGGTGGCGACGCAGAATGTTACCGATCCCAGGCTTGGCGCCATCGGTCTCGATTTGCTGGCAAGTGGCCATAGCGCGCAATCGGCGATTGCCCAGATGGCGGCATCCAACGCCCACCCCGAATACCGCCAGATTGCAGCGGTCGATCAGGACGGCGGCACGGGCTATTATTCGGGCGCCAAAACGCTTGGTCTAAACAGGGTTGTGGAGGGCTGCGGCTGCGTCGCCGCCGGTAATATCCTGTCCGCCGAGGAGGTTCCGGCGATGATGGTTGAAGCCTTTGAGGCGGCCCCCGACAGTCATCTCGCCGAGCGGTTGCTGGCGGGCCTGGAAGCGGGCCTTGCCGCCGGCGGCGAAGAAGGCGACGTGCGCTCGGCCGGGCTCTATGTGGTCCATCGCCATGTCTTCCCCATCGTCGATCTTCGGGTCGACTGGCATGCAGCGCCGATCGGTGAGCTGCGCCGTGTCTGGCAACTCTACGAGCCGGAGATGAACGCCTACATCACCCGCGCCGTCGATCCCGACAAGGCGCCGAGCTACGGCGTGCCCGGCGATATGTAACGACGGTCAGGCAAACAGCAGGCTGTCGAGCCCGCGCAGCAGACCCTTCACATTGCCTACCCGGCGGGCGGCCAGCAGGGTGCCGTCGACATAGGGCTGGGCGCTTTCACCGGCGTCGTGACGCATGGTCAGGCGCGCCCCCTCGATGGCGAAAACGGTTTCCACGGAGGCGGTGAAGCTGGGCAGTCGGATCGAGTGGGTGCGCACGCCGTTGATCTCGGCGCCCCGGATCTCCTTCGGCCCGAGCATCTCATCAAGCGGCACCTCCATGACCGGACGGCACACCTCGCCGAGTCGTTCGGCAAGCTCTCCGGCGGTTCCGGTCGGCGCGTTGGGATTGGCCGCGGAGCCGTAATCGATGATCTCGAATTGCTTGATATGCTGGGCGGCGAACAGGGCGAAATGCTGGAGTAATGCCGCCGTCAGCGAAAAATTCCCGGACGCCAGCACACCGACATCGGCATCGCGCGCCGCCTTGTCGATAATTTTGAAATCGGCGGCGGTGAGGCCGGCAGTCCCCAGCACCACCGGCACGCCAGCCTCGATGGCGGTCATCACATGGGCCATGGCGACGGTGGGGTGGGTGTAGTCGATCAGCACGTCGCAGGGGGTCTCAAGGCCGCTTGCCAGGTCGGGCGATATGGCGACCCCGGCGGCCCCGCGCCCGAGAACCGAGCCGATGTCCTGGTGCGCCGTGCTCCGGGCTACGGCCGATACAAGCTCCAGATCATCGGCATCCAGGATCGCATGGGCCAGGGCGGCGCCGGTCCAACCGGTCGCCCCAGCTAAACAGATTTTGATCATTTTTGTACTCCCTCAGAAAATATGCTGGCCGCCGGTGACCATGATTTCGGTGCCTGAGACATAGGATGAATCGTCGGAACAAAGAAAGTAGATTGCGCCGGCCACATCGGCGGGCGCGCCGAAGCGGTGCAGCGGGATGCGCGGGATCATCACTTCGGTTTCCTGCGACAGCATGGCGGTTTCGATCTCGCCGGGCGCCACCGCGTTGACGCGCACGTTCAGAAGGGCGAACTCGGCGGCCATTTCGCGGGTCAGGGCCGACAGCGCCGCCTTCGATGTCGAGTAGGCGGAACCGGCGAAAGGATGGACGCTGTGGCCGGCAATCGATGTGATGTTGACGATGGCGCCCTGGCCGCGATGAAGTGCTGCGGCAAACCCCCGCCCCAGCCTGAGCGGTGCGAAGAAATTAAGATCGAACACCTCGCGCCATTGATCGAGGTCGCCGTTGAGGCAGCCCAGGCGCTCCTTGAAATCGGTCTTGGGGGAGAGCCCGGCGTTGTTGACCAACCCATGCAGCGGATCGTCGCCGAGCAGGGCGTTGGCATCTAGGACGAATTTATCGAGGCTGTCGCTGTCGCCCAAATCGGCAACGATATGAACATGACGGCCATCGCCGATCAAACAGTCCGCGGGCACATCGTCGCGCGAGCAGGTGATAACCCGCCAGCCGGCGTCGCTGAAACGCAGCGCCGTGGCGTGGCCGATGCCGCGGCTGGCGCCGGTCAGGATAACGGTTTTAGTATCCGTCATGGTTTCTTCACTTGGCAGGTTGTGGCCCGAGCAGGGCGTCGTGATCGACCTCGTCGATCTGGTCGGCGGGGAGGAATTTCTCGGCATAATCACGGTAGACGCCAGTCTCGACGAACAATCGAAACAGGTCGGGATCGATATGATCGTCGTTTTTCATGCGGCTCATAATTTTCATGGCTACGCTCAAGGGTTTGGCTTTCTTATAGGGTCGGTCGCTGGCGGTCAGGGCCTCAAAGATATCGGCTATCGCCATCATTCGCGCCGGCGTCGACATCTGATCACGCCTAAGACCTCGGGGATATCCCGTGCCGTCCATTTTTTCGTGATGGCCGCCGGCATATTCGGGAACCCGACGGAGATTTTTGGGGAAGGGCAGCTTGGCGAGCATATCGATGGTCACCACGATATGGTCGTTGATGACATCGCGTTCTTCCCTGGTCAAGGTGCCGCGGCTGATGCAGAGATTGTAAAGTTCATTTTCGTCGAGGAACGGTTCTTCCTCACCGCTCATCCCGTGCCAGGTCATGGCGGCGATACGGCGCACGCGCTGTTGTTTTTCCTCATCCATGGATTCGCCGCCGATGTTGGCATGCTTGATGAATTCGCGATCGGATTCGATCTGGTCGATCTCGTCTTTGTACTGCGCCTCGCGCCGGGCGCGGTCGACGCCGTCCCGGTCGACACCGTCCCCTGGCAAATCCATGCGAGACAGGTCCTTGAGATAGGCGATCTCGGCGTCGCGTTTGAGGACTTCAAAGCGGGTAGCAATCGTCTCGATACGGTCATAGATCGTTTCAAGCTTGGTCGCTTTGTCGACCACATATTCCGGCGTTGTCACCTTGCCGCAGTCGTGCAGCCAGCCGGCTATATGAAGTTCGTATTTCTCTTCCGGTGTGAGCTGAAAATCCCTGAACGGGCCTTCGGTTACCTGGCAGGCGGCTTCGGCAAGCATTTCGGTCAGCTCGGGCACCCGTTCGCAATGGCCGCCCGTATAGGATGATTTTTCATCGATGGCGCCGGCGATAAGCTGAATGAAGGAATCGAGAAGCTCCTTCTGACCTTCGAGCAGTATCTGGTTGTCGATGGTTATCGCTGCCTGGGAGGCAAGGGATTCGACGATCTCGCGATCCGCGGCTTTGAAGGCGATCGTCTCACCGCTTTCCGGGTCGCGGGCGTTGATCAATTGTAGGACGCCGATAACTTCATCCGCCTTGTTTTTCATCGGGATCGTGAGGAAGGATTTCGAGTGATAACCGTTGGCGGCGTCAAACTTCTTGGTCCCGGAAAAATCGAAATCCTTCGAATTATAGGCATCGGGAATGTCCACGGTGTTGCCGGTCAGGGCGGCCATGGTGGCGATATTCTTGTGATTGCCCTTGCCGGTAACCGGGTCGTAGATAAGTATCGGCGAAAAGGGTATTTCCTTGCCCGTGGTGCCGCCCAGGGCGATGTTCAGCGTGTCGTTGAGCATGATGGCGAATTTCAGGGAGTCGAGACGCGCCCGTTGATCGACGCCGTCGCGCCGGTCGCTTCGCTTTTTGACGGGCTCGTTCCCGGCGGGCTCGTTCCCGGCGGGCTCGTTCCTGGCAGGCTGTGGTTTGGCCTGATCGGTGGTCTGACCTTTCGAGACCAGCGGTTCTCGCCGATCATAATTGCTGCGCCGGTCGCCGCCGCTACGCGCATCGAGGCGGCCTTCGGGGGCCCAGTCGCTGTCCTCCTCGTTGACGTAGAGGTAGATCGTTCCACCGTCTGCGTTGGAAATTTTCTTGGCCTCGTGGAGAATCATCTCCAGCAAGCGATCGACATTCTTTTCCGCCGACAGGGCGACGCCGATCTCGTTGAGATTTTGATAGCGGATAACGCTTTCGAGGATGTCCTGCTCATGGGATTTACGCTCCGTGATGTCGCGATAGATCACCATGGCGCCGACATCGTCCACCAGGCTTTGGTCGACCCGCAGCCAGCGCCCGTCGGCGAGTTGCTCCTCGAACTCTTCGTCGCTGTTGCGATGCTGCGAAAGCCGCTGAGCGAGCCATTCATCGGCGTCTAGGCCGTCGCGCCTGACCGCCTTGTCGGCCATATGCCGCGCCAGATCCTCAAAACAGATGCCGGGTTTGATGTCTTCGTCGATAGCCGAGAAGAAATCGCGCGCCGGGGCGTTGCACTTCAACAACCGGTCTTGCTCGTCAAACAGCATGAGGCCCATGGGCAGAGTCTCGAAAAAGGCTTCGAGCACCATGCCGTTCGTCGGGTTGTCGCCATTCCTTCTGAGAGCGTCGGTCATTGGTAATAGAGCCCCGGAAATCAGCTTTAAAAGGGCGATTCCTTGACCGCTAAATTACTCTGCTTGGTATCGACTCGACAAGAATGAAGTTTTTTAGCACGGCCCGGCGATGTTTTACGGAATCATCAGGATCGGCAACGCGGCCGCGCCGAGCACATGTTCGGTCGCACTGCCCATGATCATGCGGCGCAGGCGGCTGTGGGTATAGGCGCCCATGACCAGGAAATCCGCACCCACCGCCTCGGCGTCCGATAGCAGGGCTTCGCCGGTGGGCAGGTGATTCGATGCCGTGTCGTGAATCGTTGCCGAGACGCTGTGGCGGGCGAGATAGGCGACCAGATCATCGGGCGACGGCCCGGGGCGCAATCCTTCCTCGATGATAAGGACGGAAATATTTTCCGCCGCAACCAGCAGGGGCAGGGCCTGGGACACGGCGCGCGCTACTTCGGCGCTGCCATTCCAGGCGATGGCCGCCGAGGCAAGCGGTCCGGGCAATCCTTCAGGCGGCACAATAAACAGCGGCCTACCGCTTTCGAGTAAAGCACCCTCAAGGGTCGCGCGCTTGCCTGGATCGCCATCCTTGGCCACGCGCGTCACCACGATCATATCAGCCACCCGGCCTCTGAGGGCGATCAATTCATCCTCCGGTCCGGTCTCGACGATTAAATGGGCCGTCGAGGTGCTGGAAGCGTTGCCAGCACCGTCAAGCAGCTCGTATCCGGCATTTTTACATGCCGCGGAGAAATCACGCTCGGCGCGCAGGGTGCTTTGGGCACTTTCTTCTTCGGCGGTGGTAATGAGTTCTTCGATCATCGCACCGGTCATGCCTTCGCCGATGTAGGCGAGGGCGTCACGCGCGTCGCGGTGAGCATGAAGCCCCTCCACATGGGCGCCGCCGAGATGGCTGCCGAGTGTAAACGCAGCTTCGATACCGGCAAGGTCCTCTTCGGCGCCTGAAACCGGTGTGAGAATTGTCCGTACCTTCATGACGACCTCTCTCCGGAAATTATGAATTAATACTATTGAGGCTGGGGTTACTAGGCAACCCCATCCTGAGCAGGAGTTTCATGGATGCTTCTGTTATAGAGCCGCGCCCAAAGTCGGGCCTTGATTCAGGTCATGGGATTGCTTTGGGCTTATACGGCGCCCAGGGGTGGAGGTTTGCGGCGCATACCCGAAAGTCCGTGGCCGATCAGCGCCGCCATCACTACGGCGCCGCCGAGAAGCGTCCAGAGGCGCGGTGTCTCGCCGATCCATAGCCATACCCAGATCGGGCCGAGCACCACCTCGGTGAGAGACAATAATGTCAATTCGGCGGCGGGCACATGGCGCGAGCCGAGGGTGAAGAAAGCCATTCCCACGCCCATCTGGATTACCCCCATGACCGTGCAGAGACCGAAGTCGTAAAGCGAATAGGTGAAGTTGTCGACCAGCATCGCCGCGACCACGGCGGTGAAAATGCCCGCGAGACATACCAGGGTCAGGGTATCCGTCTGGCGTTTGCGACGCAGGGTCAAGGCGAAGCCGGCGAAACCGAAGACTGCCGAGATCGCCGCGAGATTGCCGAACAAAGCGCCGGCGCTGATGCCGCCGGCCACCATAACGGCGACGCCGGCGACGGCGAAGACCATGGCGATCCAGGTTGCCCGCCGAACCCGCTCGCCGAGCAGCAGCCAGGCGAGGGGAGCGACGAGAAACGGCGCCGCGCTGAGCATGAACACGGCGTTGGCCACGCTGGTATGGATCAGCGCAAACATGAACCCGGTGAAGGCGACGCCGAGACACAGCGCACCGGCGACGCCGTCCAGGCCGATGCCGCGCACTTCGTTGAGCAGGGCGCTGCGATGGCGGAACAGCAGAACAATGAAAAGCGTTATCGATAAGGTGACGGAGCGGACCAACAGTATTTGCCAGGGGCCGGCGGCCTCCACCAGGCGCACCAGGATGCCGCCCAGGCTCCAGAAGCTCCCAGCGGCCATGACCAGCAGAATACTGCGCCCGTAGGCGGGATCTTTTGGGGCGTGCCCAGATGGTGTCTCGGTCGGCATCCTCGGTATTAACGGCAAGCCCTTTGAAGCGGCAAGCGGAATAATTCTCATGTTCGATTTGCGCGGTCTGCACGGGGTTTGCTAAATGTTAATTGTCGTCGCCTACAATACCCTTCGAGCAGGGTGCAATTTGTCATTCATTCTGGCTCGAAGGGGAGTGTCTTAACCGCGGTCTGGGCCAAGGCCCCTGGAAACGTCGCGCATGTCGCAAAATAGATATTATGCGTCGCATTCAAGTTAGCAGAGAAAGGCCGCTGAATTTAACTGGACGCTAGTTTCGCGCGTCCGAAACCGGTTGGTATCACTTTTGGAACGGGTGTTGTTGCGATGACCGACGAAGAAGAAATTATCCTCGATCAACTGAACGACGAAGACCTTGTGCAGCAGATACATGAGGACCTCTACGATGGTCTTGCCGAAGAGATTGAGGAGGGTGTGAACATCCTGCTCGGGCGCGGGTGGGAACCGTATAATGTGCTCACCGAGGCGCTCGTCGCGGGCATGAAAATCGTCGGCATCGATTTTAGGGACGGCATATTGTTCGTGCCCGAGGTTCTGCTTGCCGCCAACTCCATGAAGGCGGGGATGTTTATCCTCCGGCCCCTGCTGGCAGCCACCAACGCGCCTAAGATGGGCACCGTGGTGATCGGTACGGTCAAGGGCGACATCCACGACATCGGCAAGAACCTGGTGGCCATGATGATGGAAGGCGCCGGTTTCGATGTGGTGAACATCGGCATCAACAATGCGGTGGAGAATTACATGACGGCGATCGAGGAGCACGAGGCGGACATCCTCGGCATGTCGGCGCTGTTGACCACCACCATGCCCTATATGAAGGTCGTCATCGACACCCTGATCGAGAGGGGCATGCGCAGCGACTATATCGTTATGGTCGGTGGCGCGCCGCTCAACGAAGCGTTCGGCGACAGCGTCGGCGCCGACGCTTATTGCCGGGATGCGGCGGTCGCGGTGGACACAGCCAAGGAATTGATGGCCAAGCGCCAGGGTTCTCTTGCAGCCACTCAGGCGGCCGGCGGGGCCTAGCCTAAGCTCGCCATGGCCAGTACGCCTACGACGCTGCTGATTGCCTGTGGCGCGCTGGCCCAGGAAATCACCGCCCTGATCCGTGCCAATGGCTGGAATCATCTGGCGATTACCTGCGTCCCCGCGCAATTTCACAATCGTCCCGAAAAGATCCCCCCCGCGGTGCGCGATAAAATTCACGCGGCCCGGGGTAAATACGACAAAATTCTGGTGGTCTATGGCGATTGCGGAAGCGGCGGGCAACTCGACGATATGCTCAGCCGAGAAGGCATCGAGCGCATCGCCGGCCCCCACTGCTATCAGTTTTATGCCGGCCAGGCCGATTTCGAGGCGATGATGGACGCCGAACCGGGAACGTTCTTCCTAACCGACTATCTAGTGCGTCATTTCAATCTGCTGATCATCCAGGGTCTCGGCCTCGACCGTCACCCGCAGCTTCGAGACGAATATTTCGGCAATTACAGCAAGCTGATCTATCTGGCGCAGACTCAAAATGACGAGCTTGTCGCCCAGGCCCGCGCGGCGGCGGATCAGCTCGGTCTGGTCTATGAATATCGCTACACAGGCTATGGCGAACTCGAACGCTTCATGGCTGATGCCCAGAAAGCCAAGAAAGAAAAACCGTCTCATGGCAAAACTGACCATCGTCTATTGGCGTGATATTCCCGCTCAGGTGATCGCGAAGGAGAAGCGCACAACGGCCAAGAGGGTGTTGCCGGAACGCTTCGAGAAAGCTATCGACCGGGCCGCCATGCGCAGCGGCGCGCGCGACACCGACGCCTATCTCGCTGAATGGCGGCGTGGCGATCCGGCCCCTTGCGGCGAGGACCTGGAGGCCGAAGCGGATGCCGCGGCGGCGCGGCTTGAGGTCGAGTACGACGACGACAGGCTCGCCGCTCTGGTTGCCTCGGGAGGCCGCAATGAATGACGTAGCGCAAACGCGTATCGGCGGCGGCAAACTGGAAGCGACCCTGCGGCGCGGTGATTTCGCTGTGACCGCTGAGACCTCGCCGCCCGATTCCGCCGACCCGGCCCGGGTGCTTGAGCGCGCCGGCATGCTCAAGGGCCTCGCCGATGCGGTCAATGTGACCGACGGAGCCGGCGCGCGTGCCCATATGTCGGCCCTGGCCTGCGCCGCCATCCTCGCCCGGGACGGCATCGAGCCG
>Ga0209554_1001141_pt1 | contig 20833 bp, 30 predicted proteins | sample MarorgKNORR_S2LV_5_FD_188221 | JGI IMG/M metagenome (GOLD analysis project Ga0209554, IMG submission 188221) | Marine microbial communities from the Southern Atlantic Ocean, analyzing organic carbon cycling - Bottom_A/KNORR_S2/LV (SPAdes) (version 2) | ecosystem: Environmental > Aquatic > Marine...
ACAGCAGAGTGTGGCTTTTCGTTGGGTTGTTCGTGCTGCAGGATCTCGTAAAGGAGTTCCGATGCGCGAAGCTTTGGCAAACGAACTTATCGATGCATACAATAATACGGGGAGCGTAGTAAAGAAAAAGGAAGAAACGCATCGTATGGCACAAGCCAATCGTGCATTTGCTCACCTTAGGTGGTGATACTATCACCCTCGCTCTACTATTATTTGCACTATCTTTTATCAATGAGCTCCGCAACAGATCGTTCTCTGGTGAATTCGCCTGATAGACCTTGTACTCTGGAGTGCACTCGCAACATTGGTATTGTCGCTCACATTGACGCAGGTAAAACGACAGTAACCGAAAGAATTCTTTTTTATACTGGCGTGGTTCATCAAGTCGGTGAAGTGCATGACGGATGCGCTACTACCGATTGGATGGAGCAAGAACGTGAGCGTGGAATTACAATAACCTCGGCAGCGATTTCTTGTGAATGGAGTACAAAAGATGGCCCCTATGCTGAACAGCCTCACCGTATTAACATTATTGACACTCCGGGCCATGTAGATTTTACAGCAGAAGTTGAACGGTCTCTCCGTGTCCTTGATGGTGCAGTTGGAGTCTTTACCTCTGTGGAAGGAGTTCAACCTCAGTCGGAAACTGTGTGGAGGCAGATGGACAAGTACAGTGTCCCTCGCCTCGGTTTCATAAATAAAATGGATCGCATGGGTTCTGACTTTCTGCATGCCGTCCGCACCTTGAGAGATAAGCTCGGAGCGAACGCTCACCCACTTTTTCTGCCGATTGGGGCCGAGGATCAATTCAGGGGTCTTATCGACTTGGTGAAAATGAATGCCTGTATTTACGACGCAAACGATGTTAGCGGAGTAAATTTTGACGTCGTGGATATCCCAGAGGAATTTATTGAACAAGCCAATGAGTACAGGGAGACTCTTATCGAGGCTATTTCAGACTTTGATGACGATATTGCATCCAAGTATCTTGATGGTTTGGATATATCTGAACATGAATTAAAGTTTGGTATTCGCAAGGCCACCCTCTCCCTTAAATTTGTAGGCGTCATTCCAGGTAGCGCCTTCAAGAATAAAGGTGTTCAAATGCTTATGGATGCGGTTGTCGATTACCTTCCGTCTCCTCTTGATTTGCCACCAACTAAGGGTGAAGATTCAGATGGGAATAAAGCTGAAGTTTCGCCAAACGACAGTGCAAAAGTTGCAGGCCTTGCATTCAAATTGATGTCGGATCCTTTTGTCGGGAAATTAGTCTTTTATCGCGTTTACCAAGGCTCCTTGCGAAAAGGCTCTATTCTTTATAATCCCCGCACTCGAAAATCCGAACGCATTTCCCGTTTGATGATAATGAAAGCGAATGATCGCGAAGATATAGAAACCGCATATTCTGGGGACATATGCGCATTAATTGGCGTGAAAAACGTTATTACGGGAGACACCCTTGCTGATCGCGATTTGGATATACGACTTGAACCTCCTACTTTTCCGGATCCGGTTATTTCCATGTCCATCGAGCCCGCAACCAAGGCCGATCAGGAAAAAATGTCTATTGGCCTTCAGCGTTTAGCAGAAGAAGATCCTACTTTTACCGTTACTTCGAACGAAGAAACTGGACAGACCATCATCTCCGGGATGGGGGAATTGCATCTGGATATCATTCGTGACCGTCTATTCCGTGAATTCAAAGTTGATGCAACTGCAGGGAAACCGCAAATTGCTTACCGCGAAACTATTTTAGCGTCATCAGAGGGTGTCGGAAAGTTTATTCGTCAATCCGGTGGTCGCGGACAATATGGTCATGCTATCATTAAGCTGGAACCCAATGAAAAAGGAAAGGGTATCGAACTAGAGAATAAAATTGTAGGTGGAAGCATTCCAAAAGAGTTTATCAAACCTACTTTTGATGGTATAACCGAGGCAGCCCTCAACGGAGTTGTGGCAGGATACCCCGTGATCGACATTAAAGTAACTCTCGTCGATGGAACTTTTCACGACGTCGACTCCTCTGAAATGGCCTTTAAGATGGCTGGCATCTTTGCTTTGAAGGATGCAATGAAAAAAGCTAAGCCTATCCTTTTGGAACCCATCATGAAGGTTGAAGTCACCACTCCCGACGAATATCAAGGAGAACTTATGGGTGACTTGAATCGCCGGCGAGGACAAATTCAGGGCATGGAAAGTCGTGGAAATTTATGCGTGCTCGAATCTCATGTTCCTCTTGAACAGATGTTTGGCTACTCTACCGATATGCGCTCTCTTTCTTCAGGTCGCGCAGATTATTCCATGACGCCTTTGCACTTCGAGCAAGTTCCCAAAAGTCTGGTCGAGACTTTGGTGGCATCGATTTCGCGCCAACCTGCTCGAACCTAATTTCCTTCAAACCGTAACACAGTATTTAGTATATCATCTCAATGACTGGCCAACGCATACGAATAAAGCTCAAGGGTTTCGACTACAGGGTGATCGATCAATCAGCGTCTGATATTGTCGATACCGCCAAGCGAACTGGTGCCCGTGTTGCCGGACCCATTCCCATGCCCACCCGCATCGAGCGTTATACTGTAAATCGTTCCCCGCACGTTGACAAGAAGTCGATGGATCAATTCGAACTACGAACTCACAAACGCTTGATCGATATTCTCGAACCTACTGTACAAACGGTGGATGAGTTAAAAAAGTTGAATCTTCCGGCGGGCGTAGAAATCACTCTCAACATATAGCCCTTTTCAATCTACTCTAGAATCACCTACACAATCACTTTACTTTAAAGCAGGTACATTACCTAAAAGGGGTTTTCCGCCTGCCGCTTAAAGATGACATTTGCACTAATTGGCACAAAGCTTGGCATGACCCAAGTATACGACGAGGATAATAATCTCGTTCCGGTAACCATCGTACAAGCTGGTCCTTGTCCTGTCTTGCAGGTTAAGACGTCTGCTAATGATGGATACGACTCAGTACAAATTGGTTACAATCCCAAAGGTAAATCTCCTAACAAGGTTACGCGTCCTGCCAAGGGGCATGCAGCAAAGGCAGGTGTCGAACACCAGCAAAAAATGCAGGAGTTTACTGTTAATGGTGACGCGTCCGACTATGAACCCGGGAATGTACTTACGGTCGAGAAGTTCTCAGACATTGAAACTGTAGATGTCGTAGCCGTTACCAAGGGGCGAGGATTTCAGGGTGTCGTTAAACGTTGGAATTTCAAGGGAGGTCCTGCTTCGCATGGTTCGATGTTCCACCGTCGCGGCGGCAGTTATGGTCTCTGCCAATGGCCCGGCCGTGTATTCAAGAACAAAAAGATGCCTGGCCACATGGGCAACAAGAGTCGCACGACGCAAAACTTAAAAGTCATTAAGATCATCCCTGAAAAAAACATAATGCTTCTTAAGGGAAGTGTTCCCGGGCACAAGAATTCTTTACTCACCGTGAGGGTGGCCAAGAAACTCCGCAAGGCATCCTGATCCAATTTATTCGGTTAAATGAAATTTCCTTATTTTACAGCTGAAGGCACAGAAGACGGTGAGCGAGACTATCCGTCCTTCATGAATTTTGAAAAAAACAAAGGCATTGATGCTCTTCGACAAGTAATTTTAGCCATTCGATCGAACAAACGCCAAGGAAGCGCCTCAACAAAAACTCGTGCCGAAGTCCGTGGTTCCGGAAGGAAAATACAACGCCAAAAAGGTTTGGGTATTGGCCGTGCAGGAGACAAGAAAGCAGTCCAGCGTCGTGGCGGCGGTGTGGTCTTTGGCCCGAAACCTCGTTCATACAATAAGAAAGTTAACCGCAAAACGAAACGTCTTGCACTTGCTCGAGCATTGTTTGACGGATCTACCGAGGGCAAGCTATCGCTTATTGAGGCGTGGACGGTTTCTGAAGCGAAGACAAAGCATTTTACTCAAGTAATTAACAAGGTTATACCAGATTCTCGCCGGTCTCTCATCGTGGATGATGCATTCGAGGATAATTTCGGTTATGCTGCTCGCAATGTTTCTCGAATTACTCTCGCTAGAGCCCAAGACTTGAGTCCATTGGATTTAGTTTTAGCTGACAAAGTCATTTTTAGTGTCAGCGGACTCGAGGTTTTATTGGCGAAAGTAGGAAAGGAGGACGCACCTAGTGAGTGAGCCTGCAGAAATTCTTCTAGAAGCATTGCTTACGGAAAAAGCGACATTGCTTTCAGCTAGCAATAAATATCTGTTTAAGGTGCATTCGGCAGCATCCAAGACTAATGTTTCCGAATCGGTTGAACGAACCTTTGGCGTCACGGTGACAAAGGTGAACATCATAAACCAGAAACCAAAACTCAAGCGTGACCGGACTCGTCGGAACCGTCTTGGTTCTAAGGGCGGCATGAAGAAAGCAATTGTCACTCTTAAGCAAGGCGACGCGATAGACTTTGGGGCCTAGTCGCACAACAACTTTTCCATAATGGCTATCATACACCATAAACCCGTAACTCCCTCGACGCGTTTTTATACAAGCAACAAAGCCGAGGTTACCGACAAGCGCCCCGAGCGTTCCTTAACGAAAGGTCATCATCGTAAAAAGGGTCGTAACAGTTATGGTCGCATTACTTCCCGGCGTCGAGGTGGTGGGCACAAAAGACTTTATCGAACTATCGACTTCCGCCGGGAGATCATCGATGTTCCGGCTACGGTCGAAGCTATTGAATATGATCCAAACCGATCATCCCACATCGCTCTCCTCAAATACGAAGATGGAACTTTAAGTTACATACCGTCACCCTCAGGAGTTGAAGTCGGCGATACGCTTTTCAGTTCAAATGGCCAAATTGATTTTAAGTCCGGCAATTCCATGCCAATTTCTTTTATTCCAATTGGCACTAGAGTACACTGCGTCGAGCTTCTACCTGGCTCTGGTGCCAAATTAGCGCGTTCCGCAGGAGTCGGAGTGAGACTTATGGCGATTGATGCCGTTCATGCTACTTTAAAAATGCCTAGCGGAGAAATTCGCATAGTTAAATCTCGTTGCCGTGCCACCGTTGGCGTGGTTGGTAATTCCGAACATCAAAAAACGACGATAGGCAAGGCAGGTCGAAATCGCTGGAAAGGTCGTCGTCCGCGGGTTAGAGGGGTCGCGATGAATCCCGTCGATCACCCCATGGGTGGCGGTGAAGGAAAAACTTCAGGCGGTGGGCATCCCTCATCCCCATGGGGTCAACTTTCAAAAGGCTTCCCGACTCGAAAGAAGTCCAAATCATCAAATTCACAGATTCTCGTCCGTTGCAACGGGCGTAAGATGAGGTAAACTAGCCCTTTCACCGATATAAGTTCATGTCACGCTCGATTAAAAAAGGTTATTTTGTTGAACCAAGTTTAGAGAGAAAGGTTCGAAGGGCTCAGGAGTCTGACGACCGTAAACCCATTAAGACTTGGTCGCGTCGGTCGACAATCACTCCTGATTTCGTCGGACTTAATTTGGCCGTGCACAACGGAAAGAATTTTCTTACCGTATATGTTACTGAAAACATGGTTGGCCATAAATTGGGTGAATTTTCTGTCACTCGTACCTTCCGGAGTCATAATCCTCACACCCAAAAGTGACCATGGAAGTTAAGGCTTACAGTAAATATTTACGCATCTCTCCCAAAAAAGCGAGGGAAGTGGCTCGTGTTTTGCCTGGTCGTACGGCTGGAGAAGGAGTCGAGTTGCTCAAGTTTATTCCTCGCAAAGCTGCTCGCATGCTCGCTAAAACCTTGCAGTCTGCGATGGCTAATGCTGAAAACAATGCAAATTTAGCCGCCGACAATTTGGTTATCCGCGAGGCAATTGTTGAGGAAGGGCCTGCCTTGCGTCGTTTTAGGCCCTGTGCTCGCGGCTCGGCCCATCCTTACAAAAAGCGTATGAGTCATTTCCGCATCATACTTTCCGACAACGCCTAAAGCTATGGGACAAAAAGTAAATCCGATTGGTTTTCGCCTTGGAGTGCGGCGCAACTGGAGTGCGCGATGGTATGCCAACAAAAGCGACTACGCTAAATTTATCAACGAAGACATTTGCATAAGGGAATATCTCGATAAGAAACTGCGCTTTGCATCCGTTCCGAGGGTCGTTATCGAACGTGCGTCCACCAGAACTCGTGTTACTATTTGGACTGCTCGCCCTGGTATTGTCATCGGCCGTAAGGGGCTAGAACTTGACGGACTTCGTGACGAATTAAACAAGAGGATTGGAAAAGAGGTTCGATTGGAGATACAGGAAGTAAAAAAGCCTGATCTCGTTGCCTCCCTGGTCGCCGAAAACGTGGCACTTCAATTGGAGCGTCGGATAGCCTTTCGGCGGGCCATGAAGAAGGCTGTGCAGACGACCATGTCTATGGGTGCGGAGGGAATTCGAATTCAATGCGCCGGTCGATTAGGTGGAACAGACATCGCTCGAACTGAGAAACAAAGAGAGGGTCGCGTTCCCCTTCATACCTTACGAGAGAATATCGACTATGGCTTTATTGAGGCGAAGACTGTTTATGGCATAATTGGAATAAAATGTTGGATTTGTCTAAAGGATGAAGATCGCGTTTTCTAATTCGACTTATAAATTTTAATCTTTATTATCTAAAATGCCTAAGCTTCTTCCATCACGGACAAAGTATCGCAAGATTCATAGAGGTAGAATTCGAGGTAATGCTACCCGAGGAACTAAAGTGTCTTTTGGTGAGTATGGAATTCAATCACTAACTCGTGGTCGTATGACCTCAAATCAAATTGAGTCAGCTCGTGTTGCCATAAACCGTCACCTCAAGCGTAAAGGAAAGGTTTGGATTCGCGTTTTTCCTCACAAGTCCGTCACTAAAAAACCTGCCGAAACTCGTCAAGGAAAAGGAAAGGGTCCGGTAGATCATTGGGTGGCAGTTATTCGCCCAGGTCATGTTTTGTTCGAAGTTGCTGGATGTTCCATCACTATCGCCCGACAAGCTCTTAGTCTTGCGGACGCTAAACTGCCATTTCGCTGTCGTCTTGTTTCCCGCGTACAAAGCTTTTGATTTTCCTTAAGATTTTATTGTCATGAAGGTCGCCGAAATAAGAAAGCTCAGCACTCCGGAACTTGAAAAGAAGTTTCGGGACATGGGAGAAGAGTTAATGAATCTCAGACTACGAAAGCAGACTGGGCAGGTGGAAAAGCCTCACATGCTTTGCTCTTTGCGCCGAGAACGGGCTAGAATCAAGACTATCTTGGTCGAAAAATTCGCTTCCGAAGCAACCGCTGATAATGCCTAATCTATTTATACCATGAGTGAAAGCCAAACACGTAACAATCGCAAGGAGCTTCTCGGCATCGTGCGTTCCAAGACTGGCGACAAGTCGCTCAAGGTGGTGTACGAATACAAAGTGCCTCACCCTCTTTACAAGAAGGAAATCCGCCGAAAAACTACAGTACATGCTCACGACGAAGAAAACCAAGCGGGTGTTGGCGACCGCGTTCGCATTATGGCCACCCGTCCGCTGAGTAAGCTTAAACGCTGGCGAGTGGTGTCAATCGTACATCGTGCGCCGGACACTGCTAACGCCTAATCTATTTCTTGCTGTCATGATTCAATTACTTAGCCGCGTGGTGGTCGCCGATAATACGGGAGCAAAGAAAGCTCGTATGATTCGAAGGCTTGGACAGAACAAAAAAACGGCAAGCGTGGGCGATGTAATCGTTTGCCACATTAAAGAAAGTTCTACAGATTCAACCGTCAAGAAAGGTTCGGTTGTGAGGGGTGTCGTCGTTCGCACCAGAGCTCCGATCCGTCGACCGGATGGCAGCTATATACGTTTTGACGAAAATGCGATAGTATTAGTTGGCAACGATGGAGTTCCTCTCGGCACCCGAATTTTCGGTCCTGTTGCTCGTGAGCTTCGATCTAAGTTTATGAAAATCATATCTCTCGCACCGGAGGTTCTTTGATCATGCCAAAAATGATTAAAAGAGGAGATGAAGTTACCGTGATTGCCGGTGAACATAAGGACAGAAAAGGTAAAGTTCTCGAAGTTCTGCGGGCGAAGAATCGCATCATTGTAGAAGGTGTTAATCTTGTTAAGCATCACGAGCGCAAGACCCAAGATAACCCCGAGGGTTCAATTGTAGAAAGAGAAGCCTCTCTGCATTATTCCAATGTAATGCTTTCATCTCGCCACACCGAGCGAGTAGCCAGTCGAACTTCATAGAATTTTTTCACTTCTAGACATGAGCCAAGCATTTCTACATAAACAATATTTGGAACAAGTTGCCCCAGCTTTGATGAAGGGGCTTGGGTATAAGAATATCCATCAAGTTCCCAAAGTACTTAAAATTGTACTTAATACTGGTTTCGGGGATGAAATGGACAAGGCTGGGTTGGAAGACTTACGGAAGGACTTTGCTTCGATTGCCGGGCAATCTCCTGTAATATGCAAGGCTCGAATCAGTGTTTCCAATTTCAAGGTTCGCGAAGGGATGCCCGTCGGACTGATGGTTACCTTGAGAGGAGAGGTGATGTGGGATTTCCTCTTTAGGCTGCTTGCTATTTCATTACCCAACATTCGAGACTTCAGGGGCGTGTCATCACGGCTTGATGGTCACGGCAATTACACTCTCGGGATCACTGACCATAGTATTTTCCCAGAAATCAATGTCGAGCGTCAGCGTACTAACATTGGCCTCGACATCAGCATTGTAACTTCCGCTGCGACCGACAAAGAGGGTCATGAACTACTCTCGCATCTTGGGATGCCGTTCCGCAAGACTTCTTCCGATCAACAAAATCAGGAAGATGCCGCCGCATAAATTTTTTATTACAATTACCCCTAAATAATTATGGCAAAAAAATCTACCATTGCGCGCAACAATAAGCGTATTCGATTGGTTGAGCGTTACGCTGCCAAGCGAGCCGCCCTCAAGGCTATAATGACTAACCCCGAGACTGATGTGGAGGATTTATACGCCGCCCAGTCTAAATTAGCCAAACTCCCGCGTGATTCGTCTCCCGTTCGAGTCTCTAGAAGATGTTCGGCTACGGGGAGATCGCGTGCCTTCATTCGGAAATTTGGTCTTTCTCGCATCACATTTCGCGAGATGGCTTTACAAGGCAAGTTACCAGGCGTGATCAAGGCCTCGTGGTAAGTATTGTTAATCCCAACCAAGAGCTACAAAGATGTCAATCCATGATGCCATAGGTGATTTTATAACGGTTATTCGCAATGCCGGTAGCGTAGGCAAGGAATCTTGCGCCTATCCTCATTCAAAGGTACGGGAGGGAATTGCCCGTATTCTTAAGGAGCGTGGTTTTGTTGAAAATTTCGGGGAAGGGATTGATGATAATGGCCGGAAAAGTATTCAACTTCAACTTAAGTACGTGGAGGGAAACCATGCGATCAAAGGAATTTCTCGAGCTAGCACACCGGGTCTGCGGTCATATTGCGGTTACAGAGAAATTCCCCGGGTTCTTGACGGGTTGGGGATTTCGATCCTGAGTACGCCAAAGGGCTTACTTGATGATTCTTCGGCGCGCCGACAAAAGGTTGGCGGCGAAATTCTTTGTAATGTTTGGTAAATCCCACCCACTCTCTTTAATACAATCAAAGGATAATTTATAAATGAGCAGGATAGGCAAGTTGCCAATAAACATCCCTTCAGGCGTTGAAGTATCCGTTCAGGATAACCTCGTAAATGTTTCCGGCCCTAAAGGGAAACTTGAAAAGCATTTTTCCAAGTTGGCGCAAATTGCGGTGGAAGATAATGTAGTTACTGTTACTCCGGCCGACGATACTCGACCTGCAAGGGCTATGTATGGAACGGCTCGTTCCATCATTTCGAATATGGTTGATGGAGTGGTTAACTTTTATTCCAAAGATTTACTTATCGAAGGCGTGGGCTTTAGGGCCGCCGTTAAAGGCAACCTTGTCGACCTTGAGTTAGGCTACTCCCATCCCATCGAGTATCCGATACCTGAAGGTGTGACCGTTACCGTTTCCGACAATGTGAAGATACACGTCGAAGGCCCCGACAAGCAAAAGGTGGGTCAGGTGACTGCCGACATCAAGAGTTACTACCCGGTTGAACCTTACAAAGGCAAGGGAGTGCGAATTGTCGGAGAGTTCGTTCGACGCAAGGAAGGCAAAAAATCAGCCTAGGCATACTGGGGGCATTTGAAGACATGAAACTTTCTAAGAAAAGGGAATTGAGACAGAAGCGTCGCTGGCGAATTCGAAAGAAGGTTCACGGCACTGCCGAAAGACCTCGGTTGACCATATGTTTTACCAATAAAAACATACATGTGCAGTGCGTAGATGATTCTGTCGCTAGAACCCTAGTTGCTTCTTCGACGAATGCTAACGACATGGTCGGCGTTTTGCCCAATCTTGATGGATCCGAGAAATTGGGCAAAGTTTTTGCCGAAAGAGCAAAAGCTGCAGGTGTTACGACTGTGGTGTTTGATCGTGCCGGTCGCAAATATCATGGCTGCGTTAAGGCTTTTGCGGAAGCTGTCCGAGACGCGGGAATAGTATTTTAACCCTTTATTGCGAACGCTTGAAATGAGTGACCAACCAAGATTTTCTCAACGTCGAAGAAAACCTGTTCCCGAAGAAGAATCGGAATTCTTTGAAAAAGTAGTGCACATTAACCGTTGCTCCAAGGTGGTGAAGGGAGGGCGACGTTTCAGCTTTGCCGCACTTGTTGTCGTCGGTGATCAAAACGGCCGAGTTGGCTATGGCTATGGTAAAGCCCAGATGGTTCCCGATGCGATACGCAAGGGAACTGAGCAAGCTCGTAAAGCCATGAAACTGTATTTCTTGTGCGGGGATACCATCCCTCACCAAGTTCACGGGAAAGCCGATGGAGGGAGAGTGTTTTTACGACCGGCTAGACCTGGTACGGGTATTATTGCAGGTGGTGGAGTTCGAGCTGTGCTTGAAGCAGTTGGAATTAAAAACATCCTTTCCAAATCCATGGGTTCCAACAACCACTTGGCCGTAGTTACTGCTACAATCCAAGGTCTTCAACAGTTACGCACCGCGGAGATGATTTCTTCTATTCGCGGCGAGGAGGTCAAAGGCATGTCTATGGTTTCATCCACAGTTCTTCCCTCCCCTCCCGAACCCGTCGATAATTCTAGCGATTCAACTGAAACTAGTCCCTCGGACATCGAAAAGTAATCCAAATGAAGGAACATGCTATACCAGCGGGCGCTACTCATGCACGAAAACGTGTCGGTCGTGGCGAAGGAAATGGACGAGGTAAAACATGCGGCCGAGGTGAGAACGGAGCAAAATCTCGTTCGGGTTATTCCCTTAGACCTGGATTTGAAGGTGGGCAGATGCCCCTCTTTAGGAAACTTCCTTGCCGAGGCTTCAACAACGCTCGCTTTCGGAAAGAGTACGCTCTTGTGAATGTCGGTGAATTGGAAAAAATCCAAGGAGAAATTGTCGATCTTGATTCTGCTAAAGCGGCCGGCATCATCCGTTCAAACGCAATTTCCATGAAACTGCTGGGTAAAGGCGAAGTAAAAAAATCTTACATAGTCAAGGTTTGCAAATGCTCTTCCTCCGCCGAAGAAAAAATAAAGGCAGCCGGGGGATCCGTCGAAACTAGTTCATAGTAGTTTGGACCTCACTCACTGGCTAAATTTCAATAGGCTTCCTCTTCTATTTAATGTTATCGGCGTTTACAAATTCGCTCAAGATACCTGAGCTTCGTCAGCGTATATTTTTTACGCTGGCTTTGTTATTTATTGCTCGAGTGGGTGCGAATGTACCGCTGCCCGGAGTTGATCCCACCCCAATCCGCGAATTCTTTGAATGGCGAGCCTTGCAAAGTCAGGATGACGGAAACGATATTCTTGGCTTTTACAATATGTTCACTGGCGGTGCATTGCTTAATGGTGCCCTCTTTGCCTTGGGTATAATGCCATATATCAGTGCCTCAATTATAATGCAGCTAATGGGTGCGGTCTTTCCGCAGCTTGCCCGTTTGCAGCAGGAGGGTGAACCCGGGCGTCAAAAAATTTCTCAATATACTCGCTACTTGACAATTGTAATTTGTTTAGTGCAGGGCGGACTGCTTGCATTGGCATTGCGAGATAGTCCCGGTTCTCTGATTCAGGGTTTTAATCCCAATAGCCTTGGCTTGAGCGGTCAACCTTTCGGCGAAATAGTCGTTTCTCAATCCTCGATGTTTTTCGCCAACACCGTTGTCTTTCTTACCACTGGGACGGTAATTTTGATGTGGCTTGGTGAGCAAATCACACAAAGAGGAATCGGGAACGGAATCTCCCTTCTTATAACCGTAGGCATTTTGTCCGATCTTCCGAAGGCGCTTGCGGATGCCTACGCATTGATTTTCCAAGCTCCAGCCGGCGATAATTTAGTTTGGGTCAAAGCGCTCTTGATGGTTGGCCTTTTTCTCTTGGTTGTTGCCGGTGTAATTGCAGTTACCCAAGCTCAGCGTAAGATTCCGGTACAATATGCAAAGCGTGTGGTAGGGCGCAAGGTGTACGGTGGCCAAAGCTCCTTTTTGCCTCTAAAGGTAAATTATGCTGGCGTGATGCCTGTGATTTTCGCAAGTGCCATTCTGATGTTTCCTGCCCAGTTGCTTAGAACACTGGGTGCTGCAATGGCAGACAGTCCTGCGGATTCAAACTGGGCGTTAGATTTGGCAGCTATGTTCGCGGGTAGAGGTTGGTTGTATTACTCCGTGTATGCGGGTCTCATACTTGTCTTTAGTTACTTTTGGGTTTCGATTATGTTCAAACCTGTACAAATTGCCGATGATTTGAAGAAAAACGGCGGTTATGTTCCTGGTGTCCGACCAGGTGAGCCTACTGCCCGATTTCTTGACTTTGTAATGACAAGGCTTACACTCGCAGGATCTATTTTTTTAACCCTTATCGCAGTCTTTCCTGACATTATTTTTAATTTTGCCGGTGTTTCATATAATGTCGCGACTTTCTTCGGGGGCACTGGTCTTCTCATTATTGTCGGTGTAGTGCTGGATACCATGCGACAAATAGAGACTTTCCTTCTTCAGCGTCACTACGATGGTTTTTTGCGTAAAGGTCGTTTGCGTGGGCGTAGCGCTTCCGTTCAGGGGCAAGGGATCGAGTCGCTCGAACTTAAAGAGTTTGAGGCTCAGTGGCGTCCTTTGATTTGGATTTCCGCTGTCCTTCTCATTCTTGGCTTAGCTGCTTCCTTTCTCAAGACATAACATTTTAAATTTCATTTTAACCACATAATTATCATGGCTCGCTTGCTTGGAGTAGACATCCCAAACCGTAAAAAAATAGAGTATTCGTTACGATACGTATATGGCATTGGTCCTACACGTTCGAAAAGTGTGCTCGAAGAAGCTGAAATCGATCCGAATCTGCGCACTCAGGATTTAAGTGAACAAGATTTAAGTAAAATAACGAACGTCATTCTTGAGCGGAAGTATTTAGTGGAGGGAGATCTTCGTCGAGATGTTACCGCTAACCTTAAAAGACTTCAGAGTATCCGTTCTTACCGTGGACTGCGCCATCAGCGCGGTTTGCCTGTACGTGGACAACGTACAATCACTAATGCCCGAACTAGAAAAGGTGGTCGCAAGACCGTGGGTGTCGTTCGCAATAAATAATACCCTTATACAACACCACTCCCATTAAGAATATTTTCTCATGAGTAAAGAAGAAGTAAAAGAAACTGTAAGCGACAAGGATAAGGAAAACTCCGCAGAACCTCTTTCCAAGGCTTTGCCCGAAAGTGCTGAGGAACTATCAGAGAAAGCTCCGGCAAGCGAAACTCCTGTTTCTGAAGCCGGGGGCAAAGATGTGGACGTCGGCGAAAACTCTTCGCCGAAAGAAAAAAAGGAAGAGACCGCCAAAGACTTGCTCGGAACAGATATCGAGGAGGTAAAGGTTCGCAAGGCTAAGCGAAGCAAGAACGTTACCTCGGGCATTTGTCACATAATAGCTACTTTCAATAATACCAAAGTCACTTTTTCCGACCTTAAAGGCAATGTGGTCTCATGGTCGAGTTCCGGGAAGTGTAACTTCAGGGGGTCTCGAAAATCTACTGCTTATGCCGCTCAGGTCGTTACTCAAGATGCAGGTCGGGTTGCTATGTCTCACGGCATGAAGGAACTAATCGTAAAGATAAAAGGCCCGGGTATGGGTCGCGATTCTGCAGTGCGTTCCCTGCAAAGCCTCGGATTCAAGGTGTCGTCGATTATAGATGTGACTCCTGTTCCCCACAACGGATGTCGCCCCCCTAAGCGTCGTCGGGTTTAACTAATTTTCATTCACACTTTATTTAAGTCATGTCTCGTTACACTGGACCCACCACTCGCATTAATCGTCGCTTTGGTATGGCCTTGTTCCCTGCGAACAAGGCTTTCGAACGAAGAACCTACCCACCTGGTCAACACGGCAGGAACTTTCGCAGAAAGCTAAAGGACTATGGTGTCGGCTTAAACGAGAAACAGAAATTGCGCTACTCCTTTGGTCTAACTGAAAAGCAGTTTCGCAACACTTTTGAAAAGGCGAAGGCCAAACCCGGCGTAACCGGGGAAGTTTTTCTCACCATGCTTGAGACCCGTTTGGACAATGTGGTATACCGCATGGGATTGGCGAGAACCCGTCAAGCTGCTCGTCAATTCGTCAACCATGGTCACATGCTCGTTAATGGGAAAAAAGTAGATGTCCCAAATTTTCATGTTTCGGCTGGAGATGTTGTTGGTGTGCGTGAAAAAACATCTTCACGGCAACTCGCAACTCGCAACCTCGAAGATGCGCAATATCGCCCCACCCCTGCTTGGGTGACTGTAAACGCAGATTCTCTTCAAGGGACCGTGGACCGCCTCCCGGATCCGGAGGAACTCGATCAGAGCATTAACGTGCAACTGGTCGTTGAATTTTACAGCCGCTAAATCGTACCGACTTCAAACAGATTATATTTTTAACAACTCATACTTATTATGGCCAAGCGACTTCGAAAGTTCGAACTCCCAAACCGTCTCATCAAGGAGGAGGAATCCTCGACCGATGTTTACGCGAAATTCATAGCCGAACCATTTGAGTCCGGCTATGGGCACACCATCGGCAACGCCTTTCGTCGCGTATTGCTGAGCTCCATTGAAGGAGCAGCTATTTCTACGTTAAAGCTTGATCAAGCTCAGCATGAATTTCAAAGCTTGGATGGCATTTGCGAGGATGTTTGCGACATTGTACTTAACCTGAAAAGAGTTCTTCTGGTTTGCCACAAAACAGAACCTTTTGAGCTCACTCTCGATATAGAAAAAGAAGGTGAGATTACAGCTGCCGACATTACTCCCGTTGATGGCGTTGAAGTTATAAACCCTAAGCAAGTTATCCTCACGACGGATCGCAAGTTGCGAGTTCAGGCGGAGATGACAGTTACGATGGGTCGCGGGTTTTGCCTCGGAGAGGACAATAAGAGTGAAGACCAGCCTCTCGGGGTAATTAACGTCGATGCTTTATATAGTCCGGTTAAGCTCGTCAAATACTATGTTCAGAATACCCGGGTCGGCCAAATGACCGACTATGATAAGCTTATTTTGGAAGTGCACACGGACGGTCGCATTACACCTGACGATGCACTCAAGCAATCGGCGGCAATACTCCGTCATCACCTTGATGTTTTCGAGGAAATCAGTGACGATGAAATTCAGTTTGAAAGCCGAACTAAGGAAGTTAGCGAAGAACAAAATCGCTTGCGCAATTTGCTTGGTATGAGCGTGAACGAAATCGAACTTTCCGTCCGTGCTGCGAATTGTCTTAACAATGCCAATATTACAACAGTTGGCGAGTTAGCCACCAAGGCTGAGGTCGAAATGCTTAAATACCGTAACTTCGGCAAAAAATCTCTAAACGAAATCAAACAGAAACTCGAGCAACTCGGTTTGTCCTTGGGTATGAAGTTTGAAAATCGCTTGCTTGAACCTTCTGCCAACTAATATCTTTTACATCCTTTCCCATGCGCCACTCAAAGCATAAGCATCTTCTCGGGGTCAAGTCTGCCCATCGACTCTCCTTGATGGCGAATATGTGTTGTGCCCTTATTGAAAATGGGCGTATCCGCACAACTTTGGCGAAAGCCAAAGCCTTGAGGCCTTCGATCGAGAAAATTATCACCTTGGCGAAAAAAGCTCATCTTTCAGAAGATGCTGCCAAGAAAGTTCATTATCGCCGATTGGCCATCGCGCGTCTTAGGAATAAGAAATCCGTTCAAAAGCTCTTTGATGAGCTTGCCGAGGATTTTGTAAATCGCACTGGTGGTTACACCCGTATCTATAAACTCGCAATCCCTCGTCTTGGAGATGCCGCCGACATGGCGATTATCGAATTCGTCAAAGCTTCGGATAAAGGTTATGGCAAAAGAAAAGGAAGCGGTAAAAAGACTGACAAGAAATCCAAGTCTTCGAAGTCTAAGCAAAAGAAAACTCAAAAAGAGGAAGCCGATGATGTTGCGGAAGCTGTCGTCGAAGATACTGCCGCGGTGGAGGAACCTGCTGCCCCAGTCGCTGCCCAAGAAAATATTACTGATTTAGATGCTGTTCAAGAGTCGGAAGTAGAAACAACTTCTGACGTGGACGGCACAACTGAAGAAACTGTATCCGATGATGTTTCTTCTGAATCCTCTGAAGATTCTGCGGACGAGCCAGACGAAAAACTGGCGGATGATACTTCCGAGGACATCGGCGACTCCAAAGGCGATAGCAAAAAGGATTAACGTGGACTGTTCGGGGCGATCAATCTTACGGTTACGTCCATGAATTCGTTGATTCACTTCCCTTTTATCTGGATGAATCTCCTGTGCGTTGCAGGTTTTATTATCGGAACTTTTTATCTTTGGATTCATTACGAAAATCTGGACGATAAAAAATACCGTAAAATGGCTGCTCAATCGCTTTTTCACTGTGTAAAGTGTGGCGAATTGTTCCAAACCCGAGGCCATAGAGAAACCGCAGATTGTCCTGCCTGCAATAAGAATAACTTGCGTCTGCGTTTCTGATTAGTCAGGAACGGTTTCCCATGCCGCAAACCATTATTGTTCTCGATTTCGGATCGCAATACACGCAGGTCATTGCCCGACGCATTCGCGAGGCGAATGTTTTCTCTAAGGTCCTCCCTTTTGACACTCCCGTTAAACAACTGGAGAGGCTTTCCCCGTCTGGCATTATTCTTTCCGGTGGTCCAGCCAGTGTTTTAGCGAAGGATGCCCCCAAGCCCGATCCTGCCTTGTTTCGTATGGGATTACCTGTTCTCGGTATATGTTATGGCTTGCAACTCATGGGCAACATGCTCGGGGGAAAAGCTGAAACCAGCGAACTGAGAGAATACGGTCGAGGGGAACTTAAAACGATCAGAAAGGGGGGGCTGTTCAAGGGACTTCCACCGAAATTTATTGTTTGGAATTCTCACGGAGACCGTCTCTCGAAACTTCCGAAAGGTTTTAGAGCGGTGGCTTCCTCCGAAAACTCCGAGTTTGCCGCGATTGAAGATCCCAAACGACGCTTTTATGGCCTCCAATTTCATCCCGAGGTTGAGCATACGGATGGAGGGAGGGAACTGCTCCACAATTTCCTTCGAAATATTTGTGGATGTAAAGCCGATTGGCGTCTCGATGACTTTACCAAGAAAACGATCTTGGACCTTCGCGATGTCGTTGGCGACAAGCGAGTTCTTCTCGGTCTTAGCGGTGGAGTGGATTCCTCGGTTGCGGCAGGTCTTCTTCATCGGGCGATAGGCGAAAATCTCACTTGCGTCTTTGTCGATAACGGTCTTCTGCGTCTTAATGAGCGAAGTGAAGTCGAACAACTGTTTAGAGAGAACTTTCCCTCGCGTCTCAAGGTGGTTAACGCCTCATCTCTTTTCTTGAAGAGGCTGAAGGGAGTTTCTGATCCCGAACGCAAAAGAAAAATCATCGGAAAAACCTTTATTGAAGTTTTTGATAATGCCGTCAAAAGCATTGGTCGCGTCGAATTTTTGGCTCAAGGAACTCTCTATCCTGATGTCATTGAAAGCATTCCGATTGCCGGTAATCCGGCCGCTGTCATCAAAAGTCATCACAATGTCGGTGGACTGCCCAAGAAAATGAAGCTCAAATTGATCGAGCCTCTTCGCGAGCTTTTTAAAGACGAAGTCCGTGAAGTTGGTCTTGGCTTGGGGTTACCGAAAGATGTCCTTTATCGGCATCCCTTTCCCGGGCCGGGATTGGGTGTGCGCATCGTTGGCGAAGTTACCCGACCCCGTTTGCGCGTTCTCCGTGAAGCTGATGCGATTTTTCAGGAAGAGCTCTTTAGCTCTCGGCAATACTATAAACTTTGGCAGGCGTTTTGCGTGTTCCTGCCAGTCCGGAGCGTGGGGGTCATGGGGGACGAACGAACCTACGAAAACGTCATTGCAATTCGGGCCGTAACTAGTAGCGATGCGATGACGGCCGATTGGGCAAAGTTGCCCGACAAGCTATTGCGCACGGTCTCAAATCGAATAATCAATGAAGTTAAGGGAGCAAATCGGGTTGTCTACGATGTGAGTTCTAAACCACCTAGCACTATAGAATGGGAGTAAGCAATCCTCCCAGTACAAGCCTTTTCGAAATGCAGCATCTAGACGGGGAAGATTCAGAATTGTTTGAGAAGCTCGTGTCCATCTCGAGTTCTTCTCGAAATCCTGAAGTAGAGAGTGCAGTAGCCTCCATTTTGAAAAAGGTTTGTGACGAGGGTGACGACGGACTGTTGTCTTTTACCTCTCAGTTTGACCGAGCTTCGCTGTCTTCCGCTGAGCAGTGCGTAACTACATCGGAATTCAATCAGGCCGAGGAAGCCCTCGAGTCGCGGGATCGATCAGCAATCGAGGAAACAATCGAAAATGTTCGTGCATTCCATTCTCATTGCCAAAGCGAAGACTGGATGTCTACTAATTCCCATGGCGGTGCCGTTGGCGAGCGATACTATCCTCTGCGGCGAGTTGGAATTTATGTGCCTGGCGGTCAAGTGCCTTTAGTTTCTACTGTTATAATGACGACAGTCTTGGCCAAAACGGCAGGTGTTCCCGAGATAGCCGTTACGACACCGCCGAGACCTGACGGAACGATTGCACCGCCGTTGCTTGCCGCCCTTTCTCTTTGTGGTGTGGATGAGGTTTACAAGGCGGGGGGTGCACAAGCTGTGGCCGCACTTGCCTATGGGACAGAAACGATTGCTCCCGTTGATAAAATTTTCGGCCCGGGCAATGCCTATGTGAATGAGGCGAAGCGGCAGGTTTTCGGTACGGTCGGCATAGACCTTTTACCCGGACCGAGCGAGGTAATGGTCGTCGCTGATGAGACTGCCCGCCCTGCTTATGTCGCTGCCGCGCTTTTGGCTCAAGCTGAACATGGTTCCGGCAAGGAAAACGTATTTCTCGTTTGTTTGGACGAAAACATTCTTCAACTATCCCTTGCCGAGACAGAAAAACAATTGGAAATCCTTTCTCGCCGAGATGCTATTCGTAGCGTTCTCAAAACCGGGTTATTCGCTATTCGGGTTAGCTCCGAAAAACGAGCTTTTGAAGTGGCTAACTTCGTAGCTCCGGAACATTTGGAACTACAGATAGACGATTCAAAGGTTGAACGCTTTACTTCCTCAATTACTACCGCAGGTTCTATTCTTCAAGGGCATTACACCCCAACGGTGTTAGGTGATTTTGCGGCAGGGCCTAGTCACGTTCTGCCTACGGGCCGAACCTCTCGTTTCTCTGCAGGTTTGCGTCTTAGCGATTTCTTTCGTCGCTCCAGCATCGTACGCTACGACCTTGAGGCTCTTCGTAAGGCCGATGAAGTGATCTCTCGTTTTTCCGCCATGGAAGAGTTGGATGCGCACGGTCGCTCTCTGTCGATCCGCTTCGAAAACTTTCACTAAAAGTGTCCTCTCCAGTTTCGCGCGTCCTGCCCCACATACAGGTGCATTCCGGCTACGTTCCCGGCGAGCAACCTTTGGGAAGGCAAGAAGTAATCAAGCTTAACACCAACGAAAACCCCTACCCGCCCTCACCGCATGTTGTTGCCGCGATAAATGACGAAATTTCCAAACTTCGTTTATATCCGAACCCAACTTCTTTGCCACTCCGAGAAGCAATCGCTGATCTGCATGATCTGGAACCGAATCAAGTATTAGTAGGAAATGGATCCGATGATATCTTGAACCTTTGTGCCCGTTGTTTTGCGGATCACGATCATCCCGTGGGCATGACTTCTCCCAGCTATTCTCTGTATTCAGTTCTTGCTTCACTTCAACATGCTCCACTTGTTGAAGTTCCTTTTCAGGAGGGGTTTGGGTTGGATGTGTCCGACCTCCTTGCTTGCGGAGCCAATTTATTTTATCTCACAACCCCCAACGCGCCTTCGGGGACGGCTTTTACCAACGATTTTCTAAGTGCTTTTCATAATGGTTTTCCTGGGATTCTCGTTGCCGACGAAGCCTATGCTGACTTTGCGCCACACAATGCCGTGGGGTTGCTCGCTGACTGTCCTCGTCTGATCATCACGCGAACTCTCTCGAAGTCTTACGGATTAGCCGGGCTACGAGTCGGGTATGCTCTCGGAGATTCCGGGCTTATCGAGGTTCTTAACAAGGCTCGCGAAGTCTACAATGTCGATAGGCTTGCCCAAGTAGCGGCAATTGCTTCAATTCGAGACCAATCTTACTTCCGAGAGGCAACGGGAAAAATCAAAGCGACTCGCAAAAATACGCAGGATGACTTTCGCTCCCGCAACTGGAAAACCTACGAGAGTGCCGCCAACTTTCTTTTTACTGAGCCAAGGACGATGAGTGGCGAGGTCGGTCTTGAAGTAGCG
>Ga0209554_1001142_pt1 | contig 20814 bp, 17 predicted proteins | sample MarorgKNORR_S2LV_5_FD_188221 | JGI IMG/M metagenome (GOLD analysis project Ga0209554, IMG submission 188221) | Marine microbial communities from the Southern Atlantic Ocean, analyzing organic carbon cycling - Bottom_A/KNORR_S2/LV (SPAdes) (version 2) | ecosystem: Environmental > Aquatic > Marine...
CAGAGTAGGTAGCTTAAAATAATGTTTAAGTTTGAATTGAAATCACAGTATTCTGTTTAAATTCTTTCAGTGAATAAAAATAAACACGATTCGTTGTTTTATTTTTTACTTTCACGTTGAATATAATTTTCTTTAATTCATAATAAATGAAAAAATTCATAATAAAAGCTACCAAAGTAAGTTTGCTACTTTTTTTATTAAGTTTTTTGGCATGTGGAAATGTTAAAAAAAAAGAGAAGTTAACTGAAATTGATATTACACAATCTGAACCATTTTTTAAATTATCTTTAGCACAATGGTCTTTCAATAAACATATTAGAAGTGGAGAAATGAGTCCGTTTGATTTTGCCAAAAAAGCAAGTGAACTTGGTTTTGAAGGAATAGAATATGTAAGTCAACTTTATACTAACGAAATAGAGAAGTTAGGTTTTGAAGTCGTTATCGATTCTCTCAAGAATGAAAGTGAGAAACATGGTATAAAAAATGTTTTGATTATGGTTGATGGAGAAGGAGATTTGGCATCTTTGGACGAAAGTGAACGCAACGAATCTGTAGAGAAACATAAAAAATGGGTAGATGCGGCTAAAACATTAGGATGCCACGCCATACGTGTAAATTTATTTGGCACAAATGATGCCAAGATTTGGGTAGAAACAGCTGTAGATGGGCTGACAAGATTATCGGATTATGCCGCAACAAAAAATATTAATGTGTTAGTAGAGAATCATGGTTGGCTATCTTCAGATGTGCCAGTATTGATGAAAGTTATTAACGCCGTTGGAAAATCTAATTGTGGCACCTTACCCGATTTTGGAAACTGGTGTATTAAACGACCAGAAGGAGTGCGTTGGGGAGAATGTTTAGAAGAGTATCCTGATAAGTATGAAGGTGTACAGTTAATGATGACTGCTGCAAAAGCGGTAAGCGCTAAGTCTTATGATTTTGATACTAATGGAAATGAAACAACTATTGATTATGTAAAAATGCTTCAAATTGTAAAAGATGCTGGGTATAAAGGTTTTATAGGTGTTGAATATGAAGGTAGCCGATTAAGTGAAGAAGAAGGTGTTATAACAACAAAAAAATTATTACTTGTTGCCTCTAAAAAATTAAACTAACTAAAATATAGATGAAAACTAAAACTCAAATTCAATTGTCTTTAATGATGTTTCTCGAATTTTTTATCTGGGGAGGCTGGTTTTTAACTCTAAGTACTTTTTTAAGCAATAATTTAAATGCTTCCGGTGCAGAAACTGCAATGGCATATTCTACCCAATCTTGGGGAGCTATAATTGCTCCTTTTATTATTGGACTAATAGCAGACCGGTATTTTAACGCAGAAAAAATTCTTGGTATTTTACATTTAATAGGCGCAGTTTTAATGTATAAGATGTCACAAACAACAGAGTTTAGTGCATTTTATCCTTATGTTCTTGGCTATATGTTAGCTTATATGCCAACTTTGGCTTTAGTAAATTCGGTGTCGTTTAACCAAATGGATGACCCTGCAAAACAGTTTCCTATGGTTCGGGTTTTTGGCACCATTGGTTGGATAGTTGCAGGATTATTTATTAGTCTTGCGTTTAAGTGGGATTCCATTGCTAATATTGAACAAGGCCTGTTATCAAACACATTTTTAATGGGAGCCATTGCCTCGGTAATTATGGGTGTGTTTAGTTTTACTTTACCAAAAACACCACCAAGTGTTAATAAAGACGAAAAAGTTAGCATTGCAAAAATTCTTGGATTAGATGCATTGAAGTTATTAAAAGACAGAAATTTTTTAATCTTCTTTATTTCTTCGGTATTAATTTGTATTCCATTGGCATTTTACTATCAAAATATTAGCCTTTTTCTAACGGAATATAAAGTGGAGAATTCTACCACTTGGGCTTCTTTAGGACAGTTTTCTGAAGTGTTATTTATGTTATTATTACCATTTTTCTTTAAGAGATACGGTTTAAAAAAGACAATTTTAATAGGCATGTTGGCTTGGGCAATACGGTATTTACTGTTCGCTTTTGGAAATTCTGAAGATTTATTCTTTATGCTTATAATAGGAATTGTTTTACACGGAATTTGTTATGATTTCTTTTTTGTGTCAGGACAAATTTATACCGATTCTAAAGCCGGAGAAAAAAATAAAAGTGCTGCTCAAGGACTTATTACATTGGCAACCTATGGCGTAGGTATGTTAATAGGATTTTGGGTTGCAGGTCAAGTCACCGATAAATATCTTATCAGCGAAGGCGTACATAGCTGGCAGGATATTTGGGTGTTCCCGGCAATTTTTGCCTTTGGAGTAATGATATTATTTGCTATTTTCTTTAAAGATGAAAAAGTAGAATTTAAAAATTCATAAAGCTTATATGAGCCAAAAAATTAGATTAGGAATTTTAGGAGGAGGAGGCGATTCTCTTATAGGTGTTTTACATAGAGTTGCTTCAGCTATGTACGACCAATATGAGATTGTTGGAGGAGTATTTAATCCTATTTGGGAAGAAAACATAGGTTTTGCTGAACAAATCGGGATTCCAACTAAACGAGTCTACATCGATTTTGATACGTTAGTTGAAGAAGAGTTGAAACTTCCAGAAGATGAGCGTATGCAGGTTATATCTATTCTTACACCTAATTTCCTTCATTTCCCGATGGCAAAAAAACTATTGGAAAATGGTTTTAATGTTATTTGTGAAAAACCATTGACCACATCCTACAAAGAGGCTAAAATTTTACAGAGTACACTTCAAAAGGCAGGAGTTGTTTTTGCTGTAACCTATACTTATACAGGTTATCCAATGATTCGTCAAATGCGTGAAATGATATCCAATGGAGATATAGGAAAGGTTCAAAAAATAGATGTACAGTATTATCAAGGATGGATAAACCCCATAATACACGATAAAGAAAAACGCGCTAGTACTTGGCGATTGGACCCAGAGAAAAGCGGAATTAGCTGTTGCGTAGGTGATATAGGCACACATGCTTTTGATATGATTGAATATGTTTCAGGATTAAAAGTTGATTCAGTTTTGGCAGACCTTAATTATGTTTATGACGATAATAAAATGGATGTAGATGGTACTATTTTAATACGCTGTAATAACAATGTTAAAGGTGTTATTCGCTCCAGTCAGATTGCTACAGGGGAAGAAAATAACTTTACAGTAAAAATTTATGGTGAAAAAGCAGGCTTAAAATGGGAACAAGAGAACCCTAATTATTTATATTTTTTAGAAGAAGGAAAACCATTAAAAGTTTTAAAACCAGGACATACTTATAATGGCAAATTATCTTTAGATGGTACCAAGATGCCACCAGGACATCCAGAAGGTATTTTTGATTCTATGGGAAATATTTATAAAGGAATAGCAAAGGCAATTAAAAAAGAACCTTATAATCATGGAGAATTCCCTACAATAAAAGATGGGGTTAGAGGAATGAATTTTATAGAATGTGTAGTTGAATCTCATAAAAACGGAAACGTTTGGATTAAAATAGAGTAGAAAAAATGGAAATGAAAACCATAAAAGGTCCAGCCGTATTTTTAGCGCAATTTGTAGATAAAAAAGAACCATTTAATTCTTTAGACGGAATGTGCCAGTGGGCATCTAATTTGGGCTATATAGGGATACAAATTCCAACATGGGAACTTTCTCTTATAGATTTAGATAAAGCAGCCGAAAGCCAAACCTATTGCGACGAGTTAAAAGGAACAATAAATAGTTACGGATTAGAGATAACAGAACTTTCTACCCATCTTCAAGGACAATTAGTAGCTGTTAACCCAGCTTACGATTTAATGTTCGATAATTTTGCTCCCAATGCTGTTAAAAATAAACCGAAAGAAAGAACACAATGGGCTATTGATACCTTAAAAAAAGCTGCTGTTACTAGTAGGCGCTTAGGACTTAATGTGCATGCTACATTTTCGGGAGCATTATTGTGGCATACTTGGCATCCTTGGCCACAACGACCAAAAGGTCTTGTGGAAATGGGTTTTAAAGAACTTTCAAAAAGATGGTTGCCAATACTTGATGTGTTTGACGAAAATGGCGTAGATATTTGTTATGAAGTACATCCAGGTGAAGATATTCACGATGGCGATACCTTCGAGCGGTTTTTAGCTGCAACAGGAAATCATAAACGTGTAAATATTCTTTACGACCCATCACATTTTGTATTACAACAGCTTGATTATATTAAATATATAGATCATTATCATGAGTTTATAAAGGCGTTTCATGTAAAAGATTCAGAATTTAACCCAACAGGTAAAAAAGGAACATTTGGAGGTTATAACGATTGGAGAAATCGTGCTGGACGTTATCGTTCACCTGGAGATGGGCAAGTAGATTTCAAAACGATTTTTACAAAATTAACCGAATATGGTTGCGATGTTTGGGCAGTTATGGAGTGGGAATGTTGTATAAAAAGCCCAGAGCAAGGAGCAAGAGAAGGAGTATCATTTATTCAAAATCATATTATTGAAGCAACCCAAAGAAAATTTGATGATTTCGCAGGAAGCGAAATAAATAAAGAACAATTAAAAAAAATATTAGGAATTTAAATTTTTATACACATGAAAAAAAGAATAATGTATGTTTTAGTTTTAATAGCAATTGTATCTTGTAAAGAATTTTCAAAAGAATCTGAATCAACTCAAAAAGGAAATGAAATGCTAAAAGAAGAAATTTCAAATAATGAATCGAAATGGATAACTCTTTTTGATGGCTCATCATTTAACAATTGGAGAGGCTATTTAAAAGAAGAAATGCACCCCGAATGGACGATTGAAGACCGTGTAATGGCTTTTACACCGGGAGAACTAGGAGGGAAAAACATAATAAGTAAGCAAAAATTTACCAATTTTATATTGTCTCTCGAATGGAAAATATCCGAAGGAGGTAATAGTGGTATTTTTTGGGGAGTATTTGAAGATGAAAATTTTTCGGAAGCATATCATACAGGACCAGAAATTCAAGTGTTGGATAATGAAAGGAATCCGGATTCAAAAGTTGCAAATGGAACTCATAAAGCAGGGTCGTTATACGACATGATTGGCTGTCCTGATGAGTTTATTAATCCCGCAGGAGAATGGAATCAATGTGTTTTAGAAATAAATCACAAAACAAACATAGGGAAAGTGACTATGAATGGGAATAAGGCTTTTACTTTTCCTGTAAATGGAGAAGATTGGGATAAAATGGTATTAAATTCCAAATTTAAGGGTTGGGAAGGTTTTGGAAAATACCAAACAGGACATATAGGATTGCAAGACCATGGAGATAAAGTGTGGTATAGAAATATTAAAATAAAAGAACTTTATTAATTTGAGCAACACTATTTTAGTTAGTTTATAATTATTGGAAGCTATAAAATGAGCTCTTTTTCTATTAGAGACTTTGTGGCTTCAAAAGTTAATGGTTATAGCAATGCTATTTTAAAAGAACTGCTTGATATAAAACATCTAACTTTATTAGTACCGACTATATACTTTAAAATCGCTTCAATTGTATTATCTTAATGCTATAACTAAATTACACATCATGAAATTTTTTAAATATTTATTAGTGTCGTTTTTTACTTTTATGTTAGTAATTGCATGTGGTGGTGAAGAAAAGAAGAAGGAAGAGCCTAAAAAAGTGAAGATAGGAGTCCAGAAAGAAATTAAGAAAAAAGACGATAATATTGCAAATGTAGTTTTGACTGCCAATGATTCTATGCAATACAATAAGAAAGAAATAAGAGTAAAATCAGGTCAAAAAGTAAGATTGACTTTAAGACATATTGGTAGAATGGATATAAACGAGATGGGACATAATTTTATTTTACTAAAAATGAATGTCAATGCAGATGAATTTGTAGCTAAAGCAGCAACAGAGCAGGCTAATGGTTATATTCCAAAAGACAGTCCCGATATAATTTCGCATACAAAGCTTATTGGAGGAGGAGAAATTACTGTAATAGAATTTGATGCGCCCGAACCGGGTGTCTATCAATTCTTATGTAGTTTCCCGGCACATTATGCGACGATGCGTGGAAAATTTATTGTTGAATAAATACATTTAAACAATAAACATTGGCAATTTTCGCAGCCAATCAATTATGTAATAATATTTTTCACTTTGAACAAAAAACAACATATCATATTCTATAAAAATTTAGTTATTTCTCAAAATAACAAGATTTATGTAAGTTGCTTATATACACCTCTCCCTTAAGGTGTACTCCTATTATGAGAGCTAAGTTGAGTCCGGTTCTGTTTTTTGAAATCAAGACTTTACAAATAGTTTAATTCAAAATCAATAAATTGGAAATTATTATTGGCGCTAAATCACATTGTATTTATGCAGATATTATTTGCAAACCATATCTCAAGCTGCACAAGTTAGAAGAACAGGGATTGCAAAACGTAAACCAGATTATATCGTTACCAAATAGGAATAAGTTTCCTGAATAATAGAATTTTTCTTTAAAAAATCAACTACCTTCATTAATTAAATTAGGGCAGTTATTAAATAAAATATACAGTTCTAAATCAGTATATTACAACATGAATATTTATACTTTAAAAAAGAACGGATGAACCTTTTACAATACATAACACATCGTTTATGAATGCGGATCAAATAGCCATACTGCTTATTATCGTGATGACTTTTATTCTTTTTATTTGGGGGCGTTGGCGGTACGATATTGTCTCAATTATTGCTTTAGGAGCGTTATTTATTGCTGATAGAGTGCTTGGTGGAGAAACATCAAATTTAGTCATGGATGAGTCTAATCTATTTATTGGTTTTGCGCATCCTGCCGTTATAACCGTAGCCTTAGTCCTTATAATTAGCAGGGCACTGCGAAATGCGGGTGTCGTTGAACTCATTTCTCGCAAAATCGCCTCATTTTCTAAACATCAAGTCACACATATCACGAGCCTTAGTGGTGTTGTAGCTGTTCTTTCAGCTATCATGAACAATGTTGGCGCACTTGCTTTAATGCTGCCAGTAGCACTTAAAAGTTCCGCAAAGCAAAAACGATCTCCCAGCATTCTCCTGATGCCATTGGCGTTTGCCAGTATTCTTGGAGGAATGATAACCATGATAGGTACCCCACCAAATATTATCATTTCTACTTTACGGGAAACTCAACTTTTAGGTTTGAAAGCAGTTGCGCTTGCAGATGCGAATTCTCCCGCCGCTCTGTATTTTAAAGCTCAAAATATTGATGTGGAAAATTTTCAGCCAGAAGCATTTGCTATGTTGGATTTCAGTCCGGTTGGAGGATCAATAGCAGTGCTTGGCGTTTTGTTTGTGGCCTTGGTTGGTTGGCGTTTAATACCAAAACCATCTTATAAAAAACCCGGAACAGAATCACTTTTTTCTATTAATGAATACATTACTGAGATTCGCATTCCTAATAAAAGTAAATTTATAGGGCTGAAAATTAGTGAGATAGAAAGTTTTACCGAAGAAAGGCTCACCATATTTGGATGGATATCCAAAAATGAAACTGTTGATACTCCCCAGCAGGATCATGTTATTCAAGAAGGAGACAGGTACCTTATCATGACCGATCCAGTTGACCTTAAGGGGATGATGGATGAGTATAATTTGCGGTTCATAAAGTTAATGCGCGAACGTATTGATAGTTTAAAAAACAACCACACTACTTTCAAGGAAGTGTTAATAAAACCAGATTCACCACTAGAGAATCGCGATAGGGATTACTTGCGTAAGCGTACCTCCAATACCTTGATACTTATGGCTGTTGCCCGACAGGGAGAACCCATCCGTAAACGGCTTGGCAATTTGGTATTTCGAGTGGGTGATGTTTTGCTACTGCAAGGAAATGCTGATAATCTTGATGATAATATCAGCTCACTTGACCTCATGCCACTGGCTGAAAGAGATGTGACTGTAGGCGTTTTTTCTAAAGTAGGTTTGTCCTTATTAATCTTTGGCTCTGCAATTGCCTTAAGTATAGTTGATATCTTGCCAATTACTTTGGCACTTTTGGGAGCTGTTTTGGCATATATATTTACTGGAATCTTGCCAGTTCGTGAAATATATCGTCAAATAGACTGGCCAATCATAGTACTTCTTGGCGCCATGATTCCTGTTAGCAATGCGCTTCAAACTACAGGTAGTACTGAATTAATTGCGAATGCCATGGTAGGCATGACAGATAGTTTGCCTACTTGGTTTATGTTGGCTATGATTATGATTATTACCATGACTCTTTCAGATGTGATAAACAATGCTGCTACAGCTCTTATTATGGCACCAATAGCTGTAGAAATTGCAATAACTACAGGGGTTAGCATTGACCCATTTCTAATGTGTGTTGCAGTGGGTGCCTCTTGTGCATTTCTTACACCTATTGGACATCAGTGCAATGCATTGATACTTGGCCCAGGCGGGTATAAGTTTAGTGATTACTGGAGAATGGGATTGCCTTTGGAAATTTTAATTGTAATAATAGGCACACCGCTAATAATGTTTTTTTGGCCAATATAAGACTGGTATATTTGCTAGTTTGTGTTATAGTAATGGGTAAAGATTAGTATACTCCCTCTTACTTTGGTCAACTGATTTTAGCGAATCTTTTTCTAGGCACTTTCTTAATTAACACGAATATTTTATTGCTAAATAAAAAGCTAAGAGAAGAAAATTTTAATGTTATATTGTACTTATTTTACGTCTTCAAATTCAATTTCTCTGCAAAATAATCGCAAAAATCTTTCATAGTAGCTGTCATCTTTTTGTCTTGTGTGGCTCGATAAAATGTATCGCTCATTGCGACTAAAGTTTGATGAAAAAACACGTTCATTTCATCAACAGGCATATCTTTTGTCCATAAATCTATTCGTAATGCCTCTTTTGCTTTATTGTCCCAAACCGAAAGTAGTATAGCTTTTGCTTCTGCATCTAATATGCCTCCATCAGTCGCCGACCATGATAATTTTTCTGGCACTCGATTGTCATCAAGGATTACATTGATTTCTATTTTAGAATTATGTGTTTTCGACATTATTTAAGAGGTTTAAATTTAGAATTATTAAAAATATTTTCGGCAGTTGCGCCAAGCATTTGCAGTAAAGTAGCATCGTTATTTTTCATATAAGCTCTTACAATCTGCCAGCCTAAATATTGCCCAATGCGTCCTGGAGATTCTTTATCTAATTCCAGATTGAATTTAGAAAAGGGTGCAGGATTTATAAAACGTAATACTAATTTAGAATTCGTGTCGTATAATAATTCTCTTTCAACAAAGTAACTCCAAATATAATGTTCGTTATCGATTGCCCAATCCAATTGTTCTTTTGAGTAGCCCATTTTTTCTTCATCGTTTTTAAACGGAATCACAGCATCTTTAAAATACAGAACCTTCCCAAAATATATCATTTCGTCTAATAGTGATTTTCTTTTAGGTTGATAAATGTTTTGTATTGCGTATTGAGTTGCCAAATCTGAAACAATTTGAGATGCTTCAAAGTTCTGTTTAATATAATTATGAATACCTCCATAAAACTCGTGGTCTTTACCTAAATACGTGTCTAAAGCAATAAGCACAATAGTATCAGTAACTATCGTTTTGTTTCTATATTCAACATCAGAAGTTACTGTAATAATTCTAGGTGATTTGAATGTTTTAAAATAATACTTTAAATGCTGAAATAAGGATTGTATCTCATCTTCAAAAGCAATTTCATTAGGAAAAGCCTTTTCAACTTCTTCATTTAACTGCTGCTGTAATGTATCATTAATTCTGGCAATCCATATCGAATCATTATAACGTTTCGAAAACATAAATGGATAATCGTTTTTTAATTGTGGAAGACCATTAGGCGTAACTTTAGCAAAAAGTTTATCAAAACGCTCTACATTTACAGTCACATCTATTTCAGCAATTTTCTGTTCTAATTTGCTTTCAGTTTCGCAGGAGAATACAAAACAAATAATTACAAAAAACCTTAATATTTTATGCATATAATTTAGTTATCAAACTTAAACGATATTAATTTTTATTAATTACTCTATTCGCTTATTTTTGTTCGACAAAGGTAATATTCTTTATGAACTCAAAAAAGGTTGTTTCATATATTGTAAATTGGCTCAAAGATTATGCTGTTAAAGCAAATGTAAATGGGTTTGTAGTTGGTATTTCCGGCGGAATTGATTCTGCAATCACCTCGATATTATGTGTAAAAACTGGTTTAGACGTATTATGTATAGAAATGCCGATACATCAGGCAAAAAGTCATATTTCAAGAGCTCAAGAACATATAGCACAACTTAAAAAGCAATTTAAAAATGTGAGTGATGTAAGAGTTGATTTAACACCTGTTTTTGAAACATTTAAAACCGAAGTTTCACTTGAAGGCAATCTTACAACAGTTGATATGGCATTGGCTAATACACGAGCACGATTACGAATGACTACGCTTTATTATCATGCAGGATTATTAAACTTACTCGTTGTAGGAACAGGAAATAAAGTTGAGGACTTTGGTGTAGGTTTCTATACAAAATATGGCGATGGAGGTGTTGATTTAAGTCCGATTGCCGATTTGTTAAAATCGCAAGTATATCAATTAGGCAAGTACTTACAAGTTCCAGATGCTATAATGATTGTAGCACCAAGCGATGGATTATTTGGTGATGCCAGAAGTGATGAAGACCAAATAGGAGCAAATTATGATGAATTAGAATGGGCAATGCAAATGGATTCTGAAGAAAAAACCATTGATGCTTTTAAAGGTCGCGAAAAAGAAGTGTTCAGTATCTTTAAACGCTACAATACAGCCAACAAACATAAAATGATTCCTATTCCCATCTGTAAGATTCCTAAAGAGTTTATGTAATTTTTTTAAAAAAAGGAAGGTTTCGCTGTTTTATTCGTAATTTTAAACGTTAATCATTAACAATCATCCTTTTTCTATTTGTGATTACGCATTCTTAATACTAACTAAAAACTTATATCATGATTAAGGTATTAGTTGCAGATTTTCATCCTATTATAATAACTGGACTTCGGATGCTTTTTGAAAACTCTCAAGACATTCAAGTTATTGGAAGTGTAATTACTGGAAAAGAATTATTCGATTTTATAGGTAAAAATGATGTAGATGTGGTGCTTTCTGAAATTGATTTACCAGAACTTAACGGTATTACAGCATTACGAACTTTAAAAAAAGAGTATAGCCATGTAAGAGTTATTATGTTTAGCTCACATCCTGAAGAAATCTATGCAATAAGTTGCATTAAAGCTGGTGCATCTGGTTATTTAACTAAAACTGTAAGAATACAAACTATTAAAGAAGCTATTATTAAAGTGTATAATGGAGGTATTTACATTAGTAATAATTTAGCGCAACGTTTGGCATTTGATGAACGCGGAAACAAACCAAGTAAGCTCTACAAAAAACTGTCAATGCGTGAAGTTGAAGTTTTAAAATTATTATCCTCTGGCAGAAGAAATAAAGAAATCGCTAAAGAGTTAGAAATTAATGAAAAAACCGTAAGTACCTATAAAGCCAGACTAATGAAAAAACTTAATGTCACTAATCTCATAGATCTTGTAAACCAAGCAAGACATTTAGAATTAGGTTAAGGATACTTCAAAAAAATTAGTTGTCTACGAAAAATTCTGGAAATTTTGATACGAATGAATTTATAGAAGTACTCTTACTTATAGAACACGATCCAACTTTCTTGATAAAAGTGTTTTTAATTTCGAATAATCCTTTACTTCTTCTAAAATATTCTTATTGGTGTCATTTTTATTATCAATGGTTTTTTGTTTAAATTCGCTTACTTTCTGATCAATTAAAAAACAGCGCAAACTTAAAATAGTTTCATTTACCAATTGTGCCACACTATTATTTTTAGCTTTTGGAAAAATGTTTTTTCGTTCCCAATCATGCAATTCATAACGCTCATCATTCATTAAAATATTTGTAATCTCGCTTGCAATTTTAGGATCTACTTTATTCACAAAATTTTCTAAACCAGTATCTGGATTCTGGTTTAAAGTGTCAATTATTGTATAGTAAAGTTCTCTAAAATTATCGTTGGAAAACTCCATCTCATCTTCTTGCAAATCCAAATAAATTTTTTCAAATACTTTTGCTTTATGTATAATTGGTTCTAAAATCAGTTCGCCTTCTTCATTTTCCTTTAAAACTAAATCTTCAAAATCTTCTGTTCTATTTCCGTAAAGAAGTAACACCTCAATAATTCTCTGCTCTAATTCAAACTGTATATCTACCTTTTTTAGTGAGGTTTTATGTTTAACTACTTCAAATGCTTTTTGTTTTGTTTGGTAGGTTTTATTAGCGTCCCGTAATTCTTTTCTTCCTATTTGTGCCAATGTGCTGAAGAGTACATCTTCGCTAATATCCATAATTCGCGCACACTCTTGCACATAAATTTCTGTTTGAATACGATCAGGAATTTTCGAAATACTTGTTACCATATCTCTAATCAGGTCAGCTTTTTTTACAGGATCGTTTTTGGCTTCTTCCATGAGCAAAGCTGCCTTATAAGCAATAAAATCTTTGGAATTTTCTTGAAGATACAATGTCAATTCTTCAAATGTATTTTGTTTTGCAAAACTATCTGGATCTTCGCCATCAGGAAACGTACAAACTTTTACATTCATACCTTGTTCTAAAATAAGGTCAATGCCTCGAAGTGAAGCTCTAATTCCAGCAGCATCACCATCAAACAAAACCGTAATATTTTTTGTAAGCCTGTTTACAAGTCTAATTTGGTCTGGTGTTAATGCAGTTCCAGAAGAAGACACTACGTTTTTTATTCCTTTTTGGTAAAACTGAATCACATCCGTATAACCTTCTACAAGATAACAGTTGTCTTCTTTTGCAATACTCTGTTTTGCATGATAAATACCATACAACACTTTACTTTTATGATAAATTTCGCTTTCAGGAGAATTAAGGTACTTGGCAGCATTTTTATTTGTGGCTAAAATGCGTCCTCCAAAACCCAATACACGACCAGACATACTGTGAATAGGAAAAATAACGCGTCCTTTAAAACGATCGAAATGCCTTTCTTCTTTAACAATGGTAAGCCCTGTTTTTTCGAGAAAATTTAGTTGATAGCCCTTTTTTAAAGCCTCATCTGTAAAGGCTTGCCACTCGTCTAAAGCATAACCTAAATCAAACTTTTTTATGGTTTCTTCAGTAAATTTTCGTTCTTTAAAATAGCTCAACCCAATGGCTTTGCCTTGATCTGTTTTATGTAATATATTTTGAAAATACTGACTCGCAAATTCACTAACCAAATACATACTTTCACGTTCATCTGCTTCTTGCTTCTGTTCATCGCTCTGTTCGGTTTCTTCAACTTCTATATTGTATTTTTTTGCGAGATATTTTATGGCTTCAGGATAGGTAAAATGTTCATGTTCCATTAAAAAGGAAACAACTGTACCTCCTTTTCCGCTTGAAAAATCTTTCCAGATCTGTTTTACAGGCGACACCATAAAACTTGGTGTACGCTCTTCGCTAAAAGGACTTAAGCCTTTAAAGTTACTTCCAGCTTTTTTTAGCATAACAAAATCGCCAATAACCTCCTCAACACGAGCAGCATCAAATACTTGGTCTATGGTCGATCTTGATATCAAATTATTTTATTTAACAAATTCAAGATAATATGGTTATTAAGGTTTTCGCTTTCGCGGAAATTATTTCGTAAATGTAACACAAAACAAGTTGTTGTGAAAATTAATATCATAGCCAAAATAGGGCATTGACAGAAAAAACCACTAACTTCGTTACCTTTCAAAAGTCATTCAAATTTAATTCATTTTAATTTGATAAATTATGCTTTCTAATCAAGTTTCTCCAACCGACGCACAATTAGCAGAACTACAGGCTTATCCTCAAAACACACCTTTGGTAATGCTCAATATCTTAAAATTTAAAGTAAAGATCGGCACTAACGAAACTGGACAGGAAGTGTATGAACGTTATTTAAAAAACGCTTCTCCTTTTGTTGAAAAAGCTGGTGCTAAACTTATTTGGAAAGGTCAGGTGCATAATACAATAATTGGAGATTCGGATCAACAACCTCATGTTGTTTTTTTGGTAGAATACCCAACTGTAAATCATTTTTTTTCAATGGTTTCAAATTCAGAATATAAAAAAATTGCAGGCGATCGAACTATAGCTTTAGAATATGGTGGTTTAATTGCTTGTCAAAATGCTGAATAATGGAAATTATTAAAACTCATTATCGCACTTGCAATCTTTGTGAAGCCATGTGTGGATTAGAAATCACTTATCAAGACAAAACAATTCTTAGTATAAAAGGCGATAAAAAAGATCCCTTAAGCAAAGGTCATATTTGCCCAAAAGCTATTGCGTTACAAGATTTATATCACGATCTCGACCGACTTAAAACACCAATAAAAAGAACTAAAAATGGTTGGATAGATATTTCATGGGAAGACGCTTTTGATGAAGTAACCGAAAACATAAAATCCATTCAAAAAAAGTATGGTAAAAATTCCATTGGTTCTTATCGTGGTAATCCATCAGCACATAATACAGGATTGATGTTATTTGGAACACCTTTTTTGAAAAGTATAGGCTCAAACCAAAAATATACAGCAACTTCAGTAGATCAATTACCTCATCATTTCGCATCTTTAATGATGTTTGGACATTTTTTAATGTTTCCTATTCCAGATATTGATCGTACAGATTTTATGCTTATTATGGGAGGAAACCCTGCGGTTTCCAATGGAAGTATTATGACTGCTCCCAATTTTACAAATCGTTTAAAAGCCATTAAAAAACGAAACGGAAAAGTGGTCGTTATAGATCCAAGATTTACAGAAACCTCAAAAATCGCAAGTAATCATCATTTTATAAAACCTGGAACAGATGCCTTTCTGCTTTTGGCATTAATAAATGTGATTTTTGAAAAAGGTTTAACTACTAAAGGACACTTACAAAATCATTTAAATGGTTGGGATACTATTAAAGAACTGGTAAAAGAATATCCTCCAGAAAAAATCGCTAAAATAACCGGAATTGATGCTGAAAACATCATCAAATTAGCAAAGCAATTTGCTACTGCGAAAACAGCAGTTTGTTATGGCAGATTAGGACTTTCAACACAAGAATTTGGAGGCTTATGCCAATGGTTAGTTAACGTTTTAAATTGTATTACCGGAAATTTAGATGCTTTTGGGGGCGCTCTGTTTACGAAACCAGCCATAGATATTGTAGGTATGTCTAAAGCAACCGGTAAAACAGGCAGCTTTAACAAACGGCAATCTCGTGTACATAAATTACCTGAATTTACTGGAGAGTTTCCTGTTTCCACACTCGCTGATGAAATTTTAACACCTGGAAAAGACCAAATAAAAATGATGGTTATCATAGCAGGGAATCCTGCGCTATCAACACCTAATGGCAAACGTCTTGAAGAAGCCTTTGAGTCGTTAGAATATATGGTTGCTATCGATATTTATTTAAATGAAACAACTAAACATGCAAATATTATTCTACCTACAACTACTGGTTTGGAAACACCTTTATACGATTTGGTATTTCATCAATTTGCAATTCGGAATACTGTAAAATACTCCGAAGTATTGTTCGAAAAAACTGACGAGCAACGTCATGATTGGGAAATTTTAAAAGAATTAACAACACGTTTAAGCGGAAATGAAAACCTATTAAATCTAGAGCAAACATTAGATTATATGCTTCAGTTTAGTGTGTATCAAGACCCAAAGCTTTCTGTTGAAGAATTAAAAAAACATCCTCACGGAATAGATTTTGGAGCATTAAAACCACAATTGCCCGAACGATTATTTACAAAAGATAAAAAAGTAGAATTGGCACATCCTCTTTTTATTGCCGATTTAAAACGTTTAAATACAAGACTTTCGCAATTAGAACATGAATTGACATCGTCTTATCCTTTTGCTTTAATTGGAAGACGGCATTTACGTTCCAACAATTCTTGGATGCACAATAGTGAGCGCATGGTAAAAGGTCGAGAACGTTGTACTTTGTTAATCAATTCTAATGATGCAGATGCTCTAAACATTAAAGAGGGTCAAAATGTAATTGTAAATTCAAACGTTGGAAAAGTAACATTGCCAGTTGAAATTACAAATACCATGATGCAAGGTGTTGTTAGTATGCCTCATGGTTGGGGACACCACAGAAATGGCATAAAAATATCTATTGCTCAAAACCACGCTGGAGTGAGTTTAAACGATTTAACCAATAATATGAAATTAGACGTATTAACTGGAAATGCCGATTTTAGCGGTACACGAGTTAAGATTAAAGCTTAATTCTATTGGAACACAGATGACGCAGATTGAGCTGATTTTCGCTGATGTTACTAAAATAAATCTGCTTTGAATCATAAAAATCTGTGTAATCAGCGTTCTATTAAATTGCTTAAAACAAAATAACACGTTAAATTTATTTTAAATGGCAACACGAAACTACGAAGGTAAGAAGTTTGAAAAAGGTTTGGCAACTAAAATTGCCGATGCACTTACCATTGAGGAAGCTTTACAAATCAACATAAACAACAAACCGTTTACAGTAACTATGCGAACCCCTGGAAATGATGATAGTTTGGTTCGTGGTCTGCTTCATACCGAAGGCATTATAAAAGATCAAAACTATCTTCCAGAATTGAATCTAATAAAGGAAAGTAACGAAGATAGTATTGTAACTATTGTAGAACTTACTATTCCGAAAGAAGAATTGGGCGAAGGCTATTCAAACAGCAGAAGCTTGTTATCAGTGTCTTCATGTGGCATTTGTGGCAGAACAGAACTTGGAGACACCTCGTTTAATGGAGAAAGTATAGACAATAATGATAAAATTGATATTTCTTTATTGAACTCTTTATTTGAAAAGATGAGTACAATGCAGTCCGATTTTCATCAATCTGGCGGCACTCACGCAGCAGCGATTTTTAGTATCAACGGAAAATTATTATGCTCGATGGAAGATATTGGAAGACATAATGCAGTCGACAAAGTAATAGGAAAACTTATTTTATTAAAAACCCTTGATAACGCAACAATATTAACAGTTAGTGGACGAGTTTCTTACGAAATAATCATCAAATGCTTCAAAGCAAAAATTCCTTTTCTCGCAGCAGTTTCTGCACCATCTTCTCTTGCTGTCGATTTTGCTAAAGAACTCGGCATAACATTATTTGCTTTTTGTCGCGATGGTAGAGCAACCTGTTATTCCAATCCACAGCGCACAAAATAAATAATCAAAACTCAAAAGTGGTCTGATAGATTTTTTTGTCATTCCTGTGAAGGCAGGAATCTATTGAATTATGAATAAAATCTATTCCATGTCTGGATTAGCTTCGCTGAATCTAAAGATTTGTCTGCTATCGCAGGAATGACAGTATTCTTTAAAACTAAATAAACTTTCGTCTACAGAGCTCAAACCATTTAACATTTTAAGACTATTATACATTATTTTCACTAAATTCGTAATTCCAATTACATCATGTAATATGTCAGACAATTTAAGCGAATTATTAGGAAGGAAAAGTTTAGACGGCAACCTATTTAGCAAAATGGGAGAGCTTGCACTGGCTAATGGTTCACCAAGTATTGAAGACTTAGACAAATTAGCAAAAGAATTTCTAATTGGAACAGCTAATACTTATGGTACAGCTACATTTTACGATTTTTTAAAACCTGAAAACAAAGGCAAAAAAGTATATGTTTGTAACGGAACAGCTTGTGTATGTGCCGGAACTCAAGATAATGTTATCGAATCGTTTAAAAATCATTTTAAAGCTGATGAAATTGGGCATATGACTTGCCTCGGAAGATGTCATGAGAATTCTGCGTTTCATATTAATGGCAAAAATTATTCCGGAGATGCTCTGGCTAATTTAAATACTATAATCCCAATAGCAATTGGAACTGAAACTAAATTAAATCAAGATAATTACAATGTTAAGGCATATGGTAAAGAAATTTTAACTAAAGCTTTCACTAATATTACCGATTATTATAAACCATTTAAAGAAGCGCTTAAAAAAGATTCTGCCAAAGTGCTCGAAGAAATAAAAACGTCTAATATAAGAGGACGTGGAGGTGCTGGTTTCCCAATGGGAATGAAACTACAGTTTTGCCGAAATGAACAAAACAACACTAAATTCATTATTTGTAATGCGGACGAAGGTGATCCGGGAGCCTATTCCGATCGCTATTTGTTGGAGCAACAACCACATTCTGTATTATTCGGAATGTTAATATCAGGATATGTAACGCACGCAAGTTATGGTATTGTTTATATAAGAGCTGAGTACCCAGAGTCTGCAATTATTGTTCAAAACGCCATTGATGAACTTCGTTTGGAAGGCTTGATTGGAAATAATATAGATGACAGCGAATTTAATTTCGATTTTAAGATTATACAGGCTCAAGGCTCTTACATCTGTGGAGAAGAAACAGCCTTAATAAATTCTATTGAAGGACAACGTCCGGAGATACGTATTAGGCCGCCTTTTCCTGCTCAAAAAGGATTATTTAACAAACCTACAATTGTGAATAATGTTGAAACTTTATCTGCTTTACATTATATCATTTCCAATGGAGGTGACGCCTGGAAAGCTATTGGAACAGAACGTTCTTCAGGAACAAAACTAATATGTTTAGACAGTTTTTTCAATAATCCCGGAATGTATGAAGTTGAAATGGGAACGCCACTTTCGGTGGTTGTTAACGAATTAGGACGTGGATTCAAATCGGAAGTCAAAGCGCTTCAAATTGGAGGTCCTCTAGGAGGATTAGTTCCGGTTTCAAAAATTGATGATCTGACTATTGATTTTGAATCCTTTTCCAAAGAAGGGTTTTTATTAGGTCATGCTTCAATTGTTAGCATTCCTGAAGATTTTTCAATTATGAAATTGATTGAGCACCTTTTCGATTTTGCATCCTATGAAAGCTGCGGAAAATGTTTCCCTTGTAGGCTTGGTACCAAAAGAGGGCAAGAGCTGGCAACAAAAGCATTGACTTCAGATTACAAAATAGACAGAACATTGTTTACCGATTTGCTTACGACCTTAGAACAAGGTTCACTTTGTGCACATGGTGGAGGAATTCCTTTACCGGTACGAAATGCAATGCAATATTTTGATGACGAATTAAAACAATACTTCAACTAAATATTAAGATGATGAAAACTGCATTTATAGACAATCAAGCGTTCAGCATCGTTGAAGGAGAAACTATTCTTTCATTCATAAAAAGATATAAAGATAAAAATTTGGTGCCAACATTATGCGATGCGCCTAATCTTGAACCTTTTGGTGCATGTAGAGTGTGTTGTGTAGAAGTGGCTTTAGAAGAAAATGGAAAAGTAAAAACATTAGCATCGTGCCATACTCCGGTAGCAGAAGGGCAATATATTTATCCTAGTTCAGAATCTATAAAAAAACTGCGTAAAAATATCATTGAGCTGGTGCTTACAGATCATCCATTAGATTGCTTAACCTGTGAAGTAAATGGCAATTGTGAGTTACAAACCGTAGCAGCGCAAGTAGGAATTAGAGACGTAAGATATCCTGAAGGGGATAATCATTTGTATAAAATTAAAGATTTGAGTCATCCTTATATGACTTCGGATCTTTCAAAATGTATTAACTGTTACCGTTGTGTCCGCGCTTGCGACGAAGTACAAGGTGAATTTGTATTAAGTATGGCAGGACGAGGATTCGATTCTCATATTATAAAAGGACATAATCAATCCTTTATGGATTCAGATTGTATAAGTTGTGGTGCATGCTCTCAAGCTTGTCCAACTTCGGCGATTTCAGATGTGTTTCAATCCAAAGCAATATTTGCAACAGAAACTACACGAACAATATGTACCTATTGTGGTGTTGGTTGTAATTTGGAGGTGGCTACAAGTAACGGTGAGATTTTAAGCATAACTGCTCCTTATGATGCTGATGTAAATCAAGGGCATACGTGTATAAAAGGACGTTATGCTTTCAAATTTTACAATCATCCAGATCGTTTAAATTCACCTATGATCAAAAAGAATGGTAAATTAGAAAAAGTGACTTGGGAAGAAGTATACGATTTTATTGCAGCTAAACTTACTTCGATTAAAAAAGAATTTGGACCCGATTCTATTGCAGGAATTTCTTCAGCCAGATGTACCAACGAAGAGAATTACCTGATGCAAAAGTTTATTAGAACCGTTATTGGAACAAATAATATTGATGGTTGCGCACGGGTTTGCCACTCTCCAACAGCTTTAGGAATGCAACGCACTTTTGGTACAGGAGCAGCAACAAATTCTATTGAAGATATAAAGTATACAAATTGCATTATGGTGATTGGTGCGAATCCTACAGATGCACACCCGGTTACCGGAGCCAAATTAAAGCAGTTTGCTATGAAGTCCGGAAATGTGTCTATCGTTATTGACCCGAGACGAACCGAACTAGCCAAATATGCTACCTATCATCTTGCCCTAAAACCGGGAACCAATGTCGCTATTCTGAATATGATGATGTATTATATTATTTCTGAAGGTTTGGCAGATAAGGCCTTTATCGAGAGTAGAACTGAAGGTTTTAAGGAATACAAAAAGGAAATATTGAATATAGATCTGGATAAACTGGAAGAAGCGACCGGTGTTGATCGTAATCAGGTAAAAGACGCTGCCATTGCCTATGCTACAGCTCCCAATGCTATGTCGTTCCACGGTCTGGGAGTTACAGAACATTCGCAGGGAACCTTTACGGTGATACAAATAGCAGA
>Ga0209554_1001143_pt1 | contig 20810 bp, 17 predicted proteins | sample MarorgKNORR_S2LV_5_FD_188221 | JGI IMG/M metagenome (GOLD analysis project Ga0209554, IMG submission 188221) | Marine microbial communities from the Southern Atlantic Ocean, analyzing organic carbon cycling - Bottom_A/KNORR_S2/LV (SPAdes) (version 2) | ecosystem: Environmental > Aquatic > Marine...
TGAAGTCCTCGAAGGAATGCTGCTGCCACAGCGACGGGCGGGCCGCGGCCACCGCCGTCGCTGTTATGGCGGTCATCAGGGCGATCAGAGCCATCGCGACACCGGTTGGATACCAGCGCCCATGCCATGGGCGTCCACCCCGGCATCCTGACGATTTTGCTGTCATTGTCATCATCGCCCCTTGACCGTCAATTCCACCGTCTGTTCTCCCGAAAGCACATAGGACATGGCCAGGCGCCGTCGCCCGACCACCCGCCCGTGCACGGTCCCCATGCGCCCTGTCCCGTGACTCTCCCGGAGCGCCGCGCGAGCCGACACCGGCAATCCGGGCAGCTCGCGGCCATCGATGCTCAAACCCTCGCCGCCGCGAAACAGTTCGAGGACGAGTTCGTCGGCCCGCTGGCGACGGCCCAGCAGTTGGAGGAGGTGATCGGCGCTTCGGGGCCGAAAAGCATCGGGAAGGCGCTCCACTTCCCACGCGTCGCTCGCCCGGCCGCTACCCACCCTTACCTGAATCGATCCCGGCGCCAAATCGTCGGGCACCTCGATGCGAACAGTGTGCTCTTCGGGCAGTCGCCGGTAGGGTTGCAGGGTCACCAGGCAGGTCACCTCGTCGCCGGGATGACAGACGGGGCTGTCCAGACGCAGCGCGAGGATGCGAGCCGTCTCCATCTCCTCCCCGTAGGCGATGTCGAGATGGAGCGATTCGGCCTGCAGCCCGTCGAATTCGGAACGGCTGAAGATGGACAGCGGTCGGGCGATTTCCTGCGCCGCGGCGAACACGGCGCCCTCTCCACCGTACACGCGGGAGATCTCCAATCTCCGCCCCCCACCCAGAACGATCGTCGACTCCACCTTCAAGGTCGCGACTCCACCCAGTCGCTGGGTCGATTCCAGCGCCCTGAGGACCACGATCTGGGTGAGCACGGGGGTCAGATCCTGGTGGCGCATGAGACCGAAGGTGTAATCGGTCACACCGTCCTGGGAGGTGAGCTCCACGACTACCGGAAGGAGCCCGGCCTCGGCCCCGATGAGTCCGGCCACACCCGAATAGCGGTCCTGCCGCAGAGCGCCGATAGCCGTTGTTCCCGATCCGATCTTGAAGGATAACTGCCGGCTGGAAAGCACCTCGAAGATGTGAGCCCCTGTCATCGGCATGTCCACCCCGCCGGCCAGGAGAAAGGGATGGCCGAATCCCACCACCCGGTCACCCTCGACGTGCGTGACCGTGCCGATGCCGGTGATGTTGAGATCCCCTTCGATGTAGCGCACGCCCAGGGACGAGCCGGGGACCACCGGAACCGGTTCGGCCTCGTCATCGGCCATCACCCCGGTGAAGGATCCGCCACCCACCGGCCCGACGAACTGAAGGCCAAACGGCTCCAGCAGACGCCGAATCACTTGCTCTTGCTCCGGCGTAGACGCGGACATCCACACGGGAGTTGCCAGGGGTTCCATCTGGATGGGACCGGGATTTTCGGAACGAACGCCCTCGTCCAGCCAGAGAATCTCGTCGGCAGTCTCATGCCTGAGCTCGACCTTCGGAGTCGGTGCCCCCAGCCGTCGGGCAGCCGCTTCGAGCGGGCTCCAACCGGCAGAACCATCGACGGGACTAGCCATATCGCGGTGCAGGACCTCCAGCATATCGGCAATCGGGGTGATGCCGCAGAGGGAAGACTTGTCACCCGACCAACCGTACGCCACCGCTCCCACCAGGCGCCCTCCCACGTACACGGGACTGCCGCTCATGCCCTGAATGATGCCTGTTTCCTCCAGCCCCGCGCCCGACAGTCGTCCCAGGATGCGGTGACGGCCGGGGCGCCCTGGGCTGCGCTGAACCCCCAGGATCTCCACCGAAAAACTGTCGATCTTCGATCCTCTCAAGACCGTAAGACCCACCCCCGTCATGCCCGCGCGCAACGAATCGACGGGCATGAACTCAACGGCGGCCACCGGGACCAGACGCCAGCCCATCAAAGCCAGGAGGACACCCACAAAGGTCGCTCTCCCCGCTGTCGGCAAACGGCGATGGCGTTGGCGGGGAACCGACGGGCATTGCGGCAGATACGGCAACTCTTGGGACCTCAACACCTGGGCCTCTAACTCCCGGTCGCGGGAAGGGGACGAATGGGTACTCAAATTGGACCTCTGGAGTGGCGAACCACGGCGCGGGCCAGCGTGTGAACCGGGAGTAATGTCGTTGTGTCCCAACTGACTACGCCGTTCTCGAAAAGCGGGTAAAGTTACTTCGGTCCTTTGAATGAGTCAAGAAAACGCACCGTCACGCCGGCTTTCCGACGCCCGTCAGCGCTCCTTGCCGGCGGTCAGAGGGGTTGACACTTCCGCTCCTAAGGCGGTATTTTATCTAAGGTTACCTCTACTGGTGGGAGGCCTGCTCCGCCAGCGTGGTGCGGGTCCCAAAGGGCCGCTGGGCGTTGCCCCACGCGCTCAGCCATCGGACGGCAGACCGGTCCGAGCCAGAGCGCCGCCTCCCCCGGTCCCCGCTCCCCAAGACTTGGCATGCTGCCGCTGGCATCGCTCCTGGGAGTTCCGAATGTACGAAGCGTATTAGGGATTGCGCGAAAAGCCCTTCGAAAACACACCGGATCCCCGCTTTCTGTTCCAGTCCGACGACACCGCCGATGTCTTCATTCGCCTGCTCTACACCCTGAAGAGCAACCGCGGCGCGGCGTTGTTGACGGGAGAATCGGGATGCGGCAAGACGCTGCTGATCCGCGCGCTGCTGCAGCAACTGGATCCGGAGCGGACCGAGATCGCCCTTATCAACGATCCCGGTCGCACCGCGGTGGACTTTCTGCGGGAGGTGCTCTACCAGCTGGGAGAGGAGACCGCAACGCAGGACCGCACCGAAATTCTTCACCGCATTCACGAGGTCCTGAACGGATTTCACACGGAGGGAAAGGAGACCATCGTCGTCATCGACGAGGGACAGCTGATGGAGGATCCAGCGGTATTGGAGGAGATACGCCTGCTGGTGAACTTCCAGTTGAATGACGCCTTTCTCATTACTATGCTCCTGGCCGGAAAAGAGCCGCTTGCAGACAGGATACGGAGCAGCCCGCCGCTGGACCAGCGCATCGCTACCCGGGGCATCTTGACACCGCTGGGGCGAGATGACGTACACCACTACGTCGCTCACCGCCTCGCCGTGGCCGGTAGAAAAGAACCGGTGTTTTCTGCCGACGCGCTCGATCTGGTTCACGGTTTTACCGAAGGAATTCCCCGCATGGTCAACAACATCTGCGACATCTCTCTGGTCATCGGCTACGGTAGAAAGCTGGACAGCGTGGATGCCGACGGATGCGCCGTCTGGTTCAGGCGGCGGAGAGCTCGAGAGTGTAAGAGCCTGACATGGCACTCAGAATGAGCCAGATGTTGCGCTTCTCTCGGGACGTGCCCAAGTCGGCCCCCGTAACCGCCGTCGTCGCCAGGAATCCGTCAGAGGACTATCTCCGCGCTCCAGCGGCGGCATCCCCACAGATCCAGCCAGCTACCCCTCCCCCTCTGCCCATGGCCGACTTCGGGAATCTCATTGAGGCTGCCGGGCTGCCCTCCTCTGCCGTCGCCGAAGACGCCACCGAGCCAGCCGAGCCAGCCGTGGAGGTGTACGAACAGCTGCTCTCGGCGGTTCAGCTCATTTTTGACGCGGCGGCAAACGGGGGTGCTCCCGATGGCTCAGCCACGGTGGCTCCCGTGCGCGCGGTGCGCGAACAGCTCGAGCAGGGAGATGCGCTCCTCGCTGTCACCGTCAGACATCGGGACGAAGCTGACTCCCTGGCCAAGCGCAGCGCCAATGTCGCCATCCTTTCCATGCGCCTGGGCATGGAGGTGAATTACGACGAACGCCGCTGCGTGGCGCTGGGGCTGTGCGGTCTCATGCACGACATCGGCATGCTCACCATTCCCGACGAAGCCATGAAAGCCCGGAAATTCGGACAAGAGCAGAGGAAACTGCTGCACCTCCACCCCATGGAGTCGAAAACGATGGTGCAGTCCTTCGGCGAGGCCTTTCATTGGGTCGGCAAGATCGCGGTACAGGTCCACGAGCGCTGGGATGGTGGCGGCTACCCCGAGGGCCTGGAGGGGGGGAGGAGGTTCACGAATTCGCCTGCATCATCGGCCTCGTCGACACCTACGAAGCCATGGTGCAACCCCGGGCCGACCGGAAGGCGCGGGTGGTGTACAACGCCCTCCAGGAGATCATCGACCAGCGCAATACCCAGTTCGAGCCCAGGCTGATCAAAGCACTTATCGCGATCGTCTCGATCTTCCCTCTGGGAAGCCTGGTAAAGATCAACAATGGCGAAGTCGGGCGAGTCGTGGGCACCAACAAGCTTCACCCGACCAGACCGGCGGTGGACATCCTGGTCGATCCCCGCGGGCGACGGCTGGCCGATGTCCGCCTGCTCAACCTGGTCGACGAACCCATGCTCTACATCGTCGATCCCGCCATCGACGAAAGTGTCCTGAACGGGAAAACCCAGACACCGAAACAGACTTGAACCGACACAGACTTGACCGAAATAAAAACTTGACCAGGATTAACTTGACCAGAACTAACTTGACCGGAGTAACTGTGCGATGGCGATAACCGGATTCCTGAAGAAAATCCGCAACGGACTGGCAAAGACGCGCTCCGCCATGGTAGCGCGGATCACCACCGCGATATCGCGCGACGGGCTCGGAGAAGAAGCGGCGGACGAAATCGAAGAAATCCTGATCCAGGCCGACGTCGGCGTAGATACGGCCATGGAGATCGTGGATGGACTGCGAGAGCGTTTGCGTCAAGGAGAGACGGGAGCCGACCAGGTCTTCGACTTGCTGCGGGAGGAACTGGGTCAGATCGCCGCCGGAGGCGAGCCCTTTGACCCGGGAGCCGAGCTGATGGGCAAACCGCATATCATTCTGGTGGTGGGAGTTAATGGAGTCGGCAAAACGACGACGATCGGCAAGCTGGCGCGGCTGTATCGCGATTCGGGACGAAGTGTCCTGCTGGCGGCGTGCGATACTTTCCGCGCCGCCGCTGTGCCGCAGCTGGAGGTCTGGGCCGAGCGGGCTGAAGCGGATATCGTCCGCGCCCAACAGGGGGCGGATCCGGCGGCGGTGGCATTCGACGCGGTCTCGGCAGCGCTGGCGCGCGACACCGACGTACTGCTGGTAGACACGGCCGGACGACTGCACACCAAGGTGAACCTGATGGAGGAGCTCAAGAAAATCAGACGCTCGCTGGGCAAGCAGTGCCCGGGCGCACCCCACGAAACTCTTCTCGTACTCGATGCCACCACCGGACAGAACGCCCTCTCTCAAGCCCGGCAGTTCCACCTTGCCACCGACGTAACCGCGCTGGCGCTCACCAAGCTGGACGGCACCGCCAAAGGCGGAATCGTCTTCGCCCTGCGGCGCGAGTTGGGCATTCCCATCAAACTCATCGGGATCGGGGAGGGCGAAAACGACCTGCAGCCCTTCGACGGAGAGACCTTCGTAGAGGCCCTGCTGGAGCGCTAACCCACTCACTCACTCACTCACTCACTCACTCACTCGCGCCAGCGTCGCCACGGCGGTACGCTTCGGCAAGGGCTCGAACGCAGCCCCGAATGGAATATCAGACAGGCTGCTAGGCCCGCCGTCCCGAGATTTCCCGTTCTCGCCACGGGGTGAAATCCGGATTGGGTTGCGGTATCCTCGCTTCAATCGACGTGCGCCATTCCGCCAACAGCACGCGCAACCGCGCCGTCACCTCGGGCAGTTCGAGGGCCAGATCGGTCTCCTCGCCGATGTCGGAGCGCAGATTGTAAAGCTCGACGTGGCGGTCCTCGAAAAACTCGATGAGCTTGAAGTCGCCGGCGCGAACGGAAGAGCCGGGCGTGCCGCCCTGATTGCCGTAATGCGGATAATGCCAGAAGATGGCCTCTCGGTCCAGGCTAGGCGCGCCTTTGAGCAGCGGCGCCAGACTGACGCCGTCGCCATGCTGGTCGGGCATCGGATCCAGACCCGCCATCTCCAGAAAGGTCGGATAGAAGTCCGTGCTCGTCACTGGGACGCGGCACTCGCTGCCTGGAGCCGTGATCCCCGGCCAGTTCACCACAAGGGGCTCGCGAGTACCGCCTTCGTACATCCAGCCCTTACCCTCGGCTAGTGGAGCATTGCAGGTGGGCGAACCCTCAGAGGTCGCCAACCCACCGTTGTCGGAAGTAAAGACGATGACGGTTTCATCGGCGATCCCCTCCTCGTTCAGACCCTGCAAAATGCGACCCACACACTCGTCCATGCTCTCGACCATGGCCGCGTAAACAGGATCTGATTGAACCAGTCGACGCCGGATGCGCCCATCCCTCTTGTGCTCGCACGGAAAGAAATCCCCCTCTTCGAAAGTCTCGACCCGATCCAGCCCGAGCTCTTCTGCTCGAGCCGTATGCCGGGCGATCTTCTCCTGTTTTGCCTGGATGGGCGTGTGCACGGTGTAGTACCACAGGTTGAGGAAGAAGGGACGGCGGCGATCGCGGTTCTCGATCAGACCAAGGGCGCGATCAGTCAGATAGTCCGTCAGGTAAGTCCCCTCGGGGACGTCGGCATCGGCCAGCGCTGGAATCGAGGACCACGGGCTGAAATAACCCGATGATCCGGGCGAGCCCACTTCGCAGCCCCCCACGTTCTCCTCGAAGCCGTGATCCTGCGGGTAGAAGCCGGGACCGCCGAGGTGCCACTTGCCCACATGCCAGGTGGCGTAGCCCCCGTCCCCCAACGCGGTTGCGAGGCTGGTCTCGGTCCGCGGCAGCTCCTTCTGATAGGGCACGTCGATCAGGCGGCCCCTGGCGGGGTGACTGCGCCCTGCCCAATCGATGAAATTGGTGACGCCAACGCGGGCCGGATACTTCCCCGTCAGCACACTTGCCCGCGTCGGCGAGCACACCGGACAAGACGCGTAGGCGTCGGTGAAACGCATACTCCGGGCACACAGTGCGTCCAGGTTGGGCGTCTGGTAGAAGCTGCTGCCGTAGCACGCCAGATCCCGCCAGCCGAAGTCGTCCAGTAGGATGAAGATGATATTGGGTCTAGTCATACCATTGCCAGAAGTCCCTGTAGACGATCCCGTTGCCGCCGGTTGCGCCCACTTCTAATCTGCTGCAGCAGCAGCCGTTCTCCTTAATCGATTGCCGCTGTCCGGCGCAGATCGCTCATTTTCGCTGACTTGTGTCAGCTATCCAGCGCCCTTAGCGCCGCGGCGATTTCAGGCACGACCTCCTCGTCGCGCTCAACTCGGCCGGCCACTTCCAGGGCAGCCGCGGCCACCTCTCCCCCCAACCTGCCCAACGCCCAGGCGGCGTGAGCGCGCACCAGGGGCTCGTCGTGGTGGTGGAGGGCATCCGCCAGAACGGGGACCGCCGCCTCGCTGCCGGAGTTTCCCAGAGCCACGGCGACGTTGCGCTGCAGTCCGCGCCGTTTCGGCCGCTTGGCCGGGTTGCGGCGAAAACGCTCGTTGAAGGCCTCTCGATCCATGGCGAGCAGCTCGGCGAGCGCCGGGCCCTGCAGTTCCGGCCGCGCCTCCAGCGCGGGCTCGCGAACCGGAGGAGCCTTCTTGTTCCACGGACAGACCTCCTGACAGATGTCACACCCGAAGATCCAGTTACCCATCAGCGGGCGCAAAGACTCGGGGATAGAGCCCTTCAACTCGATGGTGAGATAGGAGATACAGCGGCGGGCATCGAGGACGTAGGGCTCGGGAAAGGCGTCGGTGGGACAGGCGTCCAGACAGAGGGTGCAGGTGCCGCAGTGATCGACGGCGGGCTCGTCCCAGGCGAGATCCACCGCGGTGACGATCTCCCCCAGGAGAAAGTAAGACCCCTGCCATTTATTGATGAGGCAGGTGTTCTTCCCCCACCAGCCCAGACCGGCGCGGCTCGCCAGCTCGCGCTCGAGGACCGGCGCGGTGTCGACGAAGTAGCGCCCCGCCGGATCTTCCCCCGCCCCTTCGCGGAGAGCGGACCACAGTTGCGCCAGGCGATCTTTTAGGAGTGCGTGGTAATCGTCACCAAGGGCGTATCGCGCCATCTTGCCAACGAGGGGCGAAGCGTCACCACCGGACTCCTGATTGTAGTGCATCCCCACGCAGATGACGCTCCGGGCGCCGGGCACCAGGAGAGCGGGGGCGGCCCGCTTGTCCTGGTTGCGCTGGAGATAGGCCATCTCGCCGGCAAAACCCAGGGCGACCCAACGGGCGTAAAACTGGGCGCCTTCGAGGGGATCGGCGGGGGCGATGCCGACCAGGTCGAACCCCAGCTCGGCAGCGCGGGTTTTCACCAGCTCGGAAAGTCGTGAGCGGTCAGACAAAGGGGCGTTACTGAAAAAAGTCGACGACCCGCTGGTAGACGATCTGCTGGATGTCGTTGAAGGTGACCAGCACCATAATGCCGAGGATGAGCACCAGCCCTATCTGCTGGAAAAATTCCCGCTGCCTGACCGAAAGAGGACGGCGCATGACCGCTTCGAGAGTGAGAAAGGTCAGGTGGCCTCCGTCCAGGACGGGTATGGGCAGGAGGTTGAGGACGGCGAGGTTGACGCTGAGCAGGGCGAGAAAGCTGAGGAAGCTCCTGAGCCCTAACTTGGCTGTTTCGCCAGCCAGCATGGCGATGCGGATAGGTCCGCCCAGCTCCTTGTAGCGATCTTCCCGGAAAATCCCCCCAATGAAGTCGAGTATCAATCGGGAGGAAGAGTAGACGCTGCCGGCACTCATCCGGATAGCCTCTCCCAGTCCTACTTGCACGGTGGTGTAGGGTCTGATACCTATCTGTCCCACCGTGCTGTCGCCGACGCTCCTGGCCGCGGGTGTGATCGGCGTCTCCATCGGGCGGTCGTTGCGGATCCAGGTCAGGAGCACGGTCTGGTCGGGATAGCTGCTGATCTCTTCCCTCATGTCGTCCCAGCTGCGCACGGGAACGCCAGCCACCGAAGTGATGCGGTCGCCCTCCTGGAGGCCGACCTCCTCGGCGGGCGTGCCCTCGACCACCGCTCCCACCGCGCTGGAGAGCAGATAGGTCAGGCCGTAGCGCTCCTGGGAGGACGGCGGCAGCACGAAACTGAGAATCTGACCGTCGCGATCTACATCCACCCTCATCCCCTGACCCGCGGCGACGTTCAAGGCTGCTTCGAACTCGTGGATATTGGTCACCGGGTTGTCGTCCACTCCCACGACGCGATCCCATTTCCGCAGCCCGGCGCTCGCGGCCACGGTATCCTTCCCCGGGTCTATGGAAGTGGAAATGACCGTTTCCATCCCGTAGGCGAAGAACAGGACGGCGAAAACGGCAAAAGCGAAGAGGAAGTTCATCGCCGGGCCGGCGGCGATGACCGCCATCCGCACCCAGATCGACTTGGAGGGGAATTCCCAGGGCTCGCCGGTAACCTCATCCGAACCCACATCGGCCATGCCCGCGACTTTGACATAGCCGCCAAAAGGGATGGCCGAGAGACAGTACTCGGTCTCTCCCCATTGGAAGCTGATCAGCTTGGGTGGATAACCCACCGAGAAGCGCTCGACTTTGATCCCCGCTCGCTTGGCGACGAGGAAGTGGCCCAGCTCGTGGACGAAGACGAGAATGCTCAAAGCGACGACGAAGGAAAGGATATCCGTTATCATGTCAAAACACCCAGGCGGAATCTCGCAGCAGGCCCAGTGCGCTCAGGTACAGGTAGGCCGCCGGGAAGGCAAAGAGCAGGGAATCGAAGCGGTCGAGAACGCCGCCGTGTCCAGGAATGAGCAATGGGGCATCTTTGACGCCGAAATCTCGTTTGATAGCCGATTCTACAATATCTCCCAGTTGGCCCGCCAGACTGACGAGCACGAGCATACCCAGTAATTCTCCGAATGACAGCGCGGGAATCCAGCGGAACAGCACCAGCGGCAGGAGACCTCCCGCGAGACCTCCCACAAAGCCGACCCTGGTCTTGCCCGGGCTGATGGTCGGCACGAGTCGAGCCTTGCCCCAGCGAGAGCCGCAGATGTAAGCAGCCGCATCCGCCAGCCAGACCGAGGCCAGGACCACGACCAGCACCCACGCCGGATCCAAGCCGCGCACAAGCTCGTTGTCGGCGCTTATCAGCAAGGGCGCGCTGCCCAGAAAACCCAGGTAAAAAAGCGCCCCGAGGCTGATAAGAGCGTTGGCGGTGAAGCGCTCGACGCCCCGCGTCAAGGCCACCGAAAGAGCTACCATGACCGCTGCGGTAACAAACAGCGCGACATGGGTCAGGCCGAACAGCTGCAGCCACACACACCAACCCACAGCGAGCGCCGAGCCGACACCGGCCGCGGGGCGATAGCCGGAATTCGCCGCCATACGAAACCATTCCCAGCTCCCCCGCGCAACCACCAGGACGACCAGGGCAAACAGATACCATCCGCCCAGCCACAGCAATCCGCCTACGGCGGGCACGAAGACGCAGGCCGAGACCGCGCGGAGGGGTAGGTCGGCTCGGGAACGCCCTGGCATCCTGGGTGAATCAGGCATCTTCACCGAATCAGGCCCCGCCGAAACGACGCTGTCGCTGCTGATACGCTTCGATAGCCTCGTACAGGTTATGGCGACGGAACTCAGGCCAGAACACGGGGGTAAACCAGATCTCGGTGTACACCGTCTGCCATGGGAGGAAATTGCTCGTCCGCATCTCGCCACTGCAGCGGATAAGCAGATCCGGATCGGGGATTCCACCGGTGTAGAGCGCCGCGCTGATCGACTCTTCGTCGATATCATCGGGCGAGAGCTCGCCGGACCGCACTCGTTTTGCCAGAGCTCGACAGGCATCGACGATCTCGCTGCGACCGCCGTAGTTGACGGCTATGTTCAACAGCAGGCCGGTGTTCGAGGCCGTTTCCGCCACCGCCTTATCCAGGGCCCGCTGCACCGACTTGGGCAACCCGTCGGTGCGCCCGATGGCATTGAGACGAACGTTGTTGTCGTTCAGTTCCGGTGTCTCGCCGATGAGGGACTCCCGCAGCCAGCGCATGAGAATGCTGACCTCGAACCTGGACCGACGCCAATTCTCGGTAGAGAAGGTGTAGAGCGTGAGCACCTCGACTTCGAGCTGGCTGCAGGTGCGGACGATCTCCCGCGCCGTCTCCCTCCCGTGCCGGTGGCCTTCGGCGACTGGAAGTTTGCGTTCCTTCGCCCAGCGGCGATCCCCATCCATGATAATAGCGATGTGAAGCGGCATGGTGCCATGCTCTTTGAGCCGCTGCTGGACACGGACATCGTCCGCGTCGTGTTGGGGATCTGACGAAATACTGTCGCTCATTAGGTGTGCGGGAATCAGGTGTGCGGGAATCGGCGCTGTGGCCCCTCTTTAAGCACCTCGACGGAAGGCGTGCACGAAAGGCTGCCGGGAAAAGGACACCTCAGCGACCCTGGAAGCCGACCCGCGGCCCGCGAAGCGGGGCAGAAAAGCAAAAATTTATCTGCTAACGGCCGTCCAGTCAAGAATCTCAATGCCCTGGCACCCCTGTGGCTCGAGGGCCTGGCCGAGTTTTCACTTTGGCGGCGAGGCCGGCTTGACAACCGCCTGGTCGCCCGATATAATGCGCCCATGGAGGCGGGAGCGAAGCCGGCAAAGGCCGAGATCAGAACGGACTGTCTCAAGCGTCGACTAAAGCTGGCCGACGCCGAGGTAGAGACGCGCAGCCGCCGGATTCAGCAACGGCTGATCGCCCTGCCCGCGTACGAGCGCGCGCAGGCCATACACATCTACGTGGACGCCGTGCCCAACGAGGTGAAAACGCGGGATCTCATTCGGCTGAGTCTGGCCCGGGGAAAGCGCATCGCCGTACCCTGGGTGGCCGCCAACGGCAAGGCCCCATTCAGGACGGCACAGATCAGCTCTCTCGCCGAGCTGGTGCCCGGGCCCTGGGGGCTGCTGCAGCCGCCGGAATCGGAGGCGATCTGGGTGAATGACGCCGCCGACCGCTTCGACCTCGTCATCGTGCCGGGCGTGGCATTTGATCGACGCGGCCACCGAATCGGCCACGGCGCCGGGTTCTACGACCGCTTTCTATCTAACACGGAGGCCTATAAGGTGGGGATCGTTTACCGGGACCTGCTGTTGGAGGACATCCCCAACGAGCCCCACGACATCCCCGTGGACGCTGTGGTGACAGAGTCCGCGACTCACATCTGCCAAACCCACATATAGCAGAGGAGGCAAGCGTGATTGAAGAGCTGAGGATATATCGATTCCACCCGGGCCAGAAAAAGGCCTTTCTGAAGGAATTCCGCAAGGCGAGGCGCTTCATGGAGAAATACGGTGTTACTTTCGTGTCCGCCTGGGAAAATCCGGATCGCGACGACGAGTTCATCTGGATGCGGTCGTTTGCCGACGCCAAAGCCCGGGAGAAGGCGATCGAGGCTTATTACAGTAGTCCGGAGTGGCTTAAAATCGTCGATCGTATCCGCCCCACGATCAGGCGACGCGAGGTGCGGGTCATGAAGGAGTTGAAGGTGCCCGCTAGGCGAAAGTCCGTTGCCAAGCAGTAACGGACTTCCGTTCCTCTGCACAAAAAGCTGACGCCCCTTGTCCCTTGATACACCGATGAGAATCGGATCGATCTCCGCCGATCCGGGCCTGTTGTTGGCGCCCATGGAGGACGTGTCCGACCTGCCCTTTCGAACCATCTGCAGAGAGCTGGGCGCCGACATCGTCTACACCGAATTCGTCAACGCCGAGGGACTGGTGCGCCAACCTCCTCCCGATCAACAGCGACGGGGGTCGGACAAGCTCCTGTTCCGAGATGCGGAACGCCCCCTCGGTATTCAGCTGTACGGCTCCTCCGAGTTCTCCATGGAGGCGGCGGCCGACACGGCGGCCCAGCGGCGCCCCGATCTCATCGACATAAACTGCGGATGCTGGGTCAGTAACGTGGCCCTGCGCGGAGCCGGGGCTGGCTTGCTGAGGGACCCGGCCCAGATGCTGAAGGTAGTCGAGCGGGTTATCAGCGGCGCCGGAGACCTGCCAGTAACGGTGAAAACGCGGCTCGGCTGGGACGCCGGGTCGATCCACATATTGGAAGTGGCGCGCATGCTGGAGGGGGCGGGCGTGCGGGCCCTGGCGGTTCACTGCCGCACGCGGTCCCAGGGCCACAAAGGGACGGTCGATTACTCCTGGATCGGGCGCCTCAAGGAGGTCGTCACCATTCCCATTATCGCCAACGGCGACATCGCCTCTCCCGAAGATGTGGCCAGAGTCTTCGCCGACACAGGCTGTGACGGCGTCATGATCGGCAGGGCGGCCATCCGCCACCCGTGGATCTTCCGCGACACCCGCTCCTACCTGCGAACGGGCCAGCCTTCGCCGCCGCCGACCCTGGCGCAGCGAGCGCATCTGTGCCTGAGGCATCTGCGGCTGTCGGTCGAGCTCCGGGGAGAACGCTACGGCGTGATCGGGATGCGCCGACACTTCGCCGGCTACTTCAGGGGGGTGAGCGGTGCCGCCCGGTTGAGGGGGGAGCTTGCCCGGTTCACCGACGCGGAGCCGCTGCGGCAGCGCCTGCTGCAGCTGGCGGAGTCACCCCCACCCGAGCAGCCGGTCTCTGCCGATCCCCCGGCAGCACCGGCGACACCCTGACAGTTGCGGCGGTCAGCTCTGCTGGGCAGCCCAGGTGGCCAGGTCAGTTGGCCAGATCAGCTCGATCGTTCACGCCACTCGTCGAAGCGATCGAAACGCTGGAAAATCGCGTCGAGCAGATGGCGGATCGCGGGCCCGAAGTAGCGGCCCCGGCGCCAGGCGACGCCGATTTCTCGACTGAAACGCACCCCTGTCACCGCCACTTCGGCCAATAGCCCCGACTCCAGAGACTCCGCCACGGTCATACGCGGTAGAAAAGAGACACCGACACCGGCCTCGACGAGTTTCCGCATCGCCTCCGGGCTCCGCATCTCCATGACGACGCGAGGTGAAACGCCGGTCTCGGCCAGGCGCTCATCGACAATCTTGCGGGACACCGAACCCTCGGGAAAAAGGATCATGGCCTCAGCCCCCAGCTCTTGAGGCCGCACCCGCGAACGCTGGGCGAAGGCGTGATCGGCGCCTACCACCAGCGGCATCTCGTCGGTCACCAGCGAAAGGGTTTCGATCTTGGGGTGGGTGAAAGGGAGGGAGATGAGCGCGAACTCCGACCGGTTCTTGAGTAGATCCTCCACCAGATAACGCGATGGCGCCACCTGGGCGGAGAGCTCGATCAGGGGAAAAGCACCCATATACTCGCGCAGAATATCCGGCAACAGGTAGATGACGGCGGCGTCGATGGCGCCGAAGCGAAAGCCCTCGTCCTGCAGCGTATCGGGTCGATGGAGCCGCTCCCGGGCCTCCTCCAGGAGTTCCTCGATCTGCACCGCGTAGGCCATCAATGTCCGCCCCTCGATGGTGAGATCGACGCGGCGGCTATCCCGGTTGAACAGACGCACTCCCAGACTGCTCTCCAGCTCTGACACCCCGGTGCTCACCGTAGGCTGGGTCACATGGAGCGATCGCGCCGCCGAGGTAAAGCCGCCGGTGCGCGTCACGGCAAGGAAATAGCGGAGATGATGGAGATTCACGACGGCGTCCTCCTGCCTGACTATAGATAAATCCTATTGATAACATCATAATTAATAATTTGTCCATATACAACCCTCCCGCTACTTTACTCCCGGTATTCGACCACTCACCACATGACCCAACAGGAGGAACTGACAGCAATGGAACAACCCAGCAAGATTCAGGAGGCCAGTGGTAAGCTCGGCGTGCTCACCCCGGGCATGGGGGCCGTGTCGACAACCTTTATCGCCGGCGTGGAAGCGATCAAAGCCGGGATCGGCGAGCCCATCGGCTCGCTGACGCAAATGGGCCATATCCGACTCGGGAAGCGCACCGACGATACTTCGCCCCTCATCAAGGACTTCGTTCCCCTGGCCGGTCTGGATGACCTGGTTTTTGGCGGCTGGGACGTCTTCGAAGATGACGTCTATGCCGCGGCCTCCCACGCCGGCGTATTGGCGCAGAAGGATCTGGACCAGCTCGAGGACCGGCTTAGCGCGATAAAGCCAATGAAAGCCGTCTTCGACCAGAATTACGTGCGCCGGCTGGAGGGCTCGCACGTGAAGAAGGCGAGCACCAAGTGGGACCTGGCACAGATGGCAAAGGAGGACATCCAGCGTTTCAAGGCCGACAACGGCCTCGAGCGCGTGGTGATGGTCTGGTGTGGCAGCACGGAAATCTTCCTGGAACCGACCGCCGTGCACGCCAGTATCGAGGCCTTCGAAACAGGTTTGAAGAACAGCGACGAGGGCATCGCGCCCAGCATGATCTACGCCTACGCCGCCCTCACTGAGGGCGTCCCCTTCTTCAACGGCGCCCCCAACCTCACTGTCGATCTGCCCGTTATGCTGGAACTGGCCCGTGAAAACGGTCTGCCGATCATGGGGAAGGACTTCAAGACGGGTCAGACGCTGATGAAGACCATCCTGGCGCCCGGGTTCAAGGCGCGGATGTTGGGGGTGCGCGGGTGGTTCTCCACCAACATCCTGGGAAATCGCGACGGTGAGATCCTCGACGATCCCGACTCGTTCAAGACCAAGGAAGAGAGCAAGCTGGGCGTGCTGGAACACATTCTGCAACCGCCGCTTTATCCGAGCCTGTATGGCGATATCTACCACAAGGTGCGGATCAACTACTACCCTCCTCGCGGCGACGAGAAGGAGGGCTGGGACAACATCGACATCTTCGGGTGGCTCGGTTATCCGATGCAGATTAAGGTCGACTTCCTCTGCCGCGACAGCATCCTGGCGGCGCCCCTGGTGTTGGACCTGGTGCTGTTCGCCGACCTCGCCAAGCGCTCCGGGCTGCACGGAATCCAGGAGTGGCTGTCGTTTTATTTCAAGAGTCCGCAGACGGCCGAGGGGCTGTACCCGGAGCACGATTTGTTCATCCAGCTGATGAAGCTGAAGAATACGCTGCGTTTTCTGAAGGGGGAGGAACTGATTACGCATCTGGGGCAGGAGTACTACGACTGAACTCGAACGGGTCGGCTGCCTGTCGGCGGCGGGCGGACGCGTGCTCTGCATAAACCTCACAACGCCGTCCTGGCGTTGTGAGGAGCAGAGGAGGCCTGCTTCGCTGTCCCTGCTCCGCTCAACCGCCTCCTTGTGCCGCTTCGAGGTCCCGTCCGCCCACCGCCGCAGTTCAACACTATTCTCGTGGGACCAAACTGAAAAACGGAAAAAAGCTTGAGCCTGAGAGCTCTGTGTCGAACTTTGAGATTGGTAGATACCGAAAACCCTGTGCCGAAGCTCAGGAGCTGCGAGCTGGGGTAGGTGGAAACTCAGTCTTTCGACGAGGGAAGAATGCCGGACGAGCCTTTCAGCAAATACTACTTTGAAGCGCTTCTGGAGGGAATCGCGGCGCTGGATAAGGAGCTGCCGGCGATATCCCGGGCCGGCGAGGACGTAGCCGACCGGCTGGTGGCCGGCGGCGAGTTGTTCATCGCCAGCGTGCGGCCGGACTTTGTCTCGGAGGGCATGGTCCGCTCCGGTGGGCTGATGTTGCTGCGGCAGTATGGGTCCCCAGCGGATCTGTCGGAGAAGGATACCGTGATCGTGGGGTGGTCAAATACGACGCCCGATCTTGACCTGAAGCTAGTGCGCGAGCTCTCCGGCACCGGGGCGCGCGTTGTCGGTATCGGGCCACCGCCGCCAGAAGAACTCGCCAGCGATCTACTCGGTCACACGCACCTGTTGCTGCATTCCTCGCTGCCGCTGCCGACGGCCGTTACAGCGCCTTTCGGTGGCGAGTGTTATCCGCTGGTCTCATTGGTGAACCTCCTGCTGTTGTGGTCTCTCACTGGGGAAATTGTGGCGGCTCTTACGCGCAGGGGGCACATGCCGGCGATGTACCAGAGCGTGCTGGTGCCGGGCGCTCGTGAACGCAATGCTCGCTGCAGCGGGTCGCGGTTCCACCGTGAGCTCGCGGTCCCGCCCGTTCCCGCCGGGCAACTGGGACGCGATTTCCTCGCCGGCATCAGCGGCATCTTCCGATCCCTGGTTGAGGGCGAGGTGGACGCCATTGACGAGGTGGCTCAGGTGTGCGCGAGCGTCAGGAGCGAGGGGAATGCCATCCATGGGGGGCTCATCTCCCACTTCCCCCTGTTCCAGGCCGGTGCCCCCGGGGACCCGGGTCATATGCAGCGTCTCGAGCCGCTGGTCGGGGAAACACCGTCGGCGGAAGAGCTCGAGTTTAAGCTGAAGCGGGGGGACCTGTTCTTTTTTCTGGGGTATTACCGCAGGCCGACTGCGGCGTATCGACTAGCGCGACACGCGGGGGCCCTCATCGTCGAGGTCATCGCCGGCGCCCAAGAGCGGGAGGAAGGGGACCTCAAGCCAGATTATAGAATTCGCCCCCGTTGGCCTTTTGGCGATTCTCTGGTGAGCGTGCCCGGCTATGACGTCCCGATTCTACCCAGTTCGGGCATCGTCCAATCCGCGATATACTGGGCGGTGGTCGGCTCTATTCGAGCCCAGTGTCCTGTCGGGGATCAGCGATGACCGAGGACTGCGTCGGGCCAAGCTATCTGTCTGGATCTCAGGCGATCTTCTCAAACCCCGCTGGCAACCTGCCCCCGGAAACGCTCGCTTCCTTCAGCTTGCGGGAGTGAACGCAGTTGCCGCGGTATTCGAAGCCCTTGCAGGTGCAGATGATGTCCGCGCCCGAGACCTCCAGCGTATAGCTCACCTCCGCGTCGCGGGAGCTCGCCACCCGAAACACCGACCTTTCCGGCCCTGACAGGACGCTGGTAAGGGCGAGGATCGCCTGCTCCGAAACCGGGAGGAGCGCCTCTTTCCTGTCGTTGTCGATGGCCCCGGCATGGTCGTCGATGTAGGCCTCGCCGGCGGCGCGAAGGAGAGCGAGGATTTCGTCCTCCGAGGCAGTCGCCCGGTCGATCGCCTCGAAGCGGCCGCCAATTACCGCCAGCATGCGGCGAAGCTCCGTCATCACATCGGTATCCATGTCTCCGACCAGTGACTTCCCCTCTATCACGTCGTCGACCAGTCGCGCTTTGACCTCCAGCACTGTGCGGACGAATTCCTCCAGCGTACCTCGAGCAACCATGTAGGTGACGTTGACGGTGCCGGTCTGCCCGATGCGATAGGCGCGATCCTCCGCCTGCCAGTGGTTGGCGGGGACCCAGTCCAGGTCGTTGAAGACCACCTGACTCGCGGCGGTGAGATTGACGCCAGTACCACCGGCCAGGATCTGCGCGATAAAAACCGATACCGTCGGATCTTCCTGGAAACGATCGACGAGACCGAGTCGCTTGGCGGCCGGCACCTCGCCGGTAACGACCACGGCGGCCTCGCCAAAGTGTCTGACGAAACGGCTGATCGGACGCAGGAAGCCCGAGTAGAGCAACACCTTCTCCCCCTGGTCTACCGCGTCCTGCACGAATTTGAGCGTGTGGCTGGATTTGGCGCGAGCGAGATGCGCCCGCGCTGACTGCAGCTTGCCGATGCCCCGTCGTCGACCCCGTCCGTCCCTGGCGCCATCGGGGGTCAACATGTCGCGCACCGCGTCATTGAGCCGCTCCACCACCGCCTTGGGAACATCCACATCGATCCAGGAGCGCATCTTGGGGGGCAGATCGAGAACATCTGCCTTGGTGCGCCGCAGCATGATGCCGTGGAGCTGTACCGAGAGCTCCTCGATGTTGCTTGACCCGGTGGTCACCCAGTAGCCGTAGTCGTTCTTGCTGGCGTCGCAATAGCGTTTTGCGAAGGAGAGGAAGCTCTTGCCGAGAGCGTGGTCGACCAGCTGAAGGAGGGGGAAGAGGTCTCGCGGCCGATTGGTGAGCGGCGTGCCGGTGAGGGCGTGGACAATGGGTCCACCCAGGGTCTCGGTCACGAGCCGCATGGCGAGGCGGTTGCGGATGGTGCGGTGATTCTTGAGATAGTGCGCCTCGTCGAAGACGAGTCCGGACCAGCGGCGCTCGAGAAGCACCTCGATCTCCCTCTTTAGGAGGTCGTAGTTGATGATCACCCAGCCGGAAAACTCGGGTTCCGGTAGCGGATCCGGCCCCACGATGCTGGTCCGGGCATCCGGCAGGACGATCAGGATCTCCCTCACCCAGTTGCCCTTGACCGCGGCCGGACAGACGACCAGATAGGGCCCGACAGGTTCGGCTTCCACCATGGCCAGCACCGATTGCCGGGTCTTGCCCAGACCCATGTCGTCGGCGAGAATGGACCGCCGCCGGCCCAGAAGGAAGGCGAGACCCTCGACCTGGTGCGGGTAGAGGGTCCGGGCGATTTCCTCGGCGCGCTCCCGCGCGCGGGGCTGCTGGCTGTCGCCGTTTGCGGAGCCGCCCAGGTTTGCCGCGCCACCTGCGTTTGTCAGTCCACCCACTTGCGCCGTCTACCGGGCCACACGCCGAGTGTCGGCGCGGATGGAGGTGGTCACTCCAGCTGCTCGCACAGCTGCTCGGCCGGATAGGTGATGATCTCCGCCAACGTCGGGTGGTAATGGGGAATCTGCAGCAGGTCGCGAACGCTGCCGTGGTAGTACATAACCGCCGCCAGCTCATGAATGAGCTCGCCGGCTTCGGGGCCGACGATGTGCGCGCCTATGAGCTCGCCGGTGCGGGGCCGGCAGATGAGCTTTACACAGCCGTGGGTTTCCCCCAGGCACATCGCCTTGCCGTGGTCACCGAAAGGGTAGCAGGCAACCAGATACGGTGTGTCCAGGGCCTGACACTCCTTCTCCGAGGAACCGAGGGTGGCTACCGCGGGATCGGTGAAGGTCACCTGCATCGTCAAGCGTCCGTCCATGCGGTGAGCGGGCCGGCCGGGGTGAGTGGCATTGTAGCCCGCCATCTCCCCCTGCTGTATGGCGATATGGACGATTTCGTTTCTCGCGTTCACATCCCCGACGGCGAAGATATGCGGCTGACTGGTGCGCATTTCCTCGTCGACCACGACAAGGTCGTCATTGATATTCACCCCGGCCTTGTCCAGTCCGAGCCCGTCGATGTTGGGCCGCCGACCAAGAGCCTGGAAGATGATCTGCGCGGCGGCTGTCTTCGCCTCACCGGCGTGGGTCAGATGGGCGACCCGCAGGCCGTCCTCGCTGGTAAAACGATGCAACTGAGTCCCGGTGAGGACGTCCATGCCCTCATGGCGCAAGCGCTCCTCCACGGGGCGGGCCAGATCTTCGTCGCCATCGGAGAGAATATGGTGACTGCGCTGAATCAGCGTTACCCGCGTGCCGATACGACAGAAAAACTGGGCGAGCTCCAGGGCGACGGCGCCGCCGCCGAGGACGATCATCGATTCGGGTTGCTGACGAAGATCCAGCAAATCGTCGCTGGTGAGATAGCCGACGTCGTCGAGGCCGGGAATGGGAACGTGCCGAGGCACAGAGCCAGTGGAGATGATGAAACTGCTGGCCGTCAGCACCCGGTCACCTACCTTCAATTCTTGGGGAGACAGAAAAACGCCGAGATCTTCGTACAGCGTAAACCCGGGGTCCCGCAGCTGTTCGATGCGGTAGTCGGCAAATTCCCGGATGAGACGGTCCTTGCGCTCGATGATGGCGGCGAGATTGGCGTGGGGTTCCACCGGCGACAGACCAAACTCGGCGGCTCGCCCCATCAGCGACATGACGTCGGCCGAGCGCAGGATGGCCTTGCTGGGCATGCAGCCCCGCAGAATGCACAGCCCGCCGAGGGGGCCGTGATCGACGATGGCTACATCAGCTCCGGCCTCGCGCGCGGTGCGGGCAGC
>Ga0209554_1001147_pt1 | contig 20724 bp, 20 predicted proteins | sample MarorgKNORR_S2LV_5_FD_188221 | JGI IMG/M metagenome (GOLD analysis project Ga0209554, IMG submission 188221) | Marine microbial communities from the Southern Atlantic Ocean, analyzing organic carbon cycling - Bottom_A/KNORR_S2/LV (SPAdes) (version 2) | ecosystem: Environmental > Aquatic > Marine...
CGCAATCTTGGACAAGACATTCCTATACTTTTAAATTTCTTACCTTCTGTTGTAACAACAAGCGACGCAGGTGCAGGAGTTGGCTATACTGGAATTAGAATTCGTGGTGTAAGCGCACAATCTACTAATATTACCATTAACGGAATTCCGTATAATGATGCAGAATCACTCGGAACTTTTTGGGTAGATTTGCCAGATTTTACATCATCGGTCGAAAGCTTACAATTACAACGAGGTGTCGGCACTTCAACAAACGGTTCAGGAGCATTTGGCGCAAGTATTAATATTTTAACTGATGCAATTTCAGAAAAAGCTAATGCCGAAATTTCTAATAGCTTTGGAAGCTATAATACCAGAAAACACACCTTAAAATTTAGTACAGGAAAACTCAATAATCATTTTGAAATCGCTGGACGTTTGTCGCAAATAAAATCGGATGGTTATATTGATAGAGCGACTTCCGATTTAAAATCGTATTTCTTGCAGGCAGCTTATGTTGATGATAACACATTAATAAAAGCTTTAGTTTTTGGAGGGCATGAAATTACTTACCAAGCTTGGAATGGTATTGATGCTGAAACTTTAGCAACTGACAGAACTTTCAACCCTTCAGGAATTTATACTAATGACGAAGGCAATATTCAGTTTTATGATAACGAAGTGGACAACTACAAACAAGACCATTATCAATTACATTGGAACGAACGGATTAATAATAATTGGTCAACTAATATAGGATTAAACTATACATATGGTCGAGGCTTTTTTGAACAATACAAAGAAGATCAGGATTTTGCGGATTATAATTTCGAAGAAATTACTATTGGAGGAGAAACTATAAGCACTACAGACTTAATTCGTCGTCGTTGGTTAGACAACGATTTTTACGTAGTAAATGTTAACGCGAATTATAAAAATGATAAAATCGACTTCATATTTGGAGGATCGTTTAGCAGTTATAAAGGCGATCATTTTGGTGAAGTAATTTGGGCTGAATTTGCCAGTAATAGTCAAATTAGAGATCGTTATTACGATGGAAATTCAAAGAAAAATGACTTCAGCACATTTGCAAAAGCAACGTATCGATTGAATGAAAAGATTAGTCTTTATGGCGATTTACAACTGCGTTTTGTAGATTATAAAACGTTTGGAACCAACTCTAATCGAGAAGTATTTATGATAAATGAAAATTATAAATTCTTCAACCCAAAAGCTGGGATTACTTACAAATTAAACAACAAAAACCATCTGTATTTTTCGTATGCAAGAGCAAATCGAGAACCAAGCAGAAGCGATTTTAAAAACAATCTAAATATAAAACCAGAACAACTTAACGATTTTGAATTAGGCTGGAGACACACAAATAATAAATTTAAAATAAATACAAACGCTTATTTTATGTTATACAATGAGCAATTGGTTTTAACAGGAGCTATTAGCGATGTTGGCACACCAATTAGAGCAAATAACGGCAACAGTTACAGATTAGGATTGGAAGTTGATGCTACAATTCAAGTTTCCAGCAAGTTTGCAATTCAACCAAATTTTACAATAAGTTCCAATAAAAATAAAGAAACATTTTCTCAGATAGATGGTATATTGGTAAATCTTGGTAAAACAAATATTTCGTTTTCTCCTCAAATTGTTGCAGCAAATGCTTTAGTGTTTCAGCTAAATGAAAATTTACAGTTCTATTTATTGAGCAAATATGTTGGGGAGCAATTTATGGGAAACACAGATTCGGAAGTATCCAAATTAGAAAGCTATTTTGTAAATGATTTAAGCATCACTTATGAAATTAAAACCAATTCAATTTTTAAATCAATAATTTTTTCGGGTTTAGTGAATAACATTTTTGGAGAGAAATATGTATCTAACGGCTATTATTTTACTTATAATGATACGTGGTCTGTTCCTGGAGAAACTACAACTATTGAAGGAGCAGGATATTATCCGCAAGCAACTACCAACTTTTTGTTAGGATTGACTTTGAAGTTTTAGTATGTTCGTTAACGAAGAACGACTATTTTTTTGAGAAAGTCAAGTAATATTACACTTCAAATTCTGGCAAAAAACTATTAATTACTTATAAATAAGGTATTTCCACTTTGTTCCACACGATATCTTTTTAAGGTGCATGGTAAAGCTGTTCCTAAAGATTGTCCGGTAATAAAACTATAGGTATTAGCATCAGTACAACCACAGGTGCCTTCAAAACCAGTGCCATTAACTACTGAACACGATTGTTGAGCGTGATTTGGGTCTGCTGCATCCCAAGCTAAAAATCCTGTTCCAGAATTAGTTACAATAATCCCTTTATTACCAACATTAGGCATATAAACCGAATTGCTTATAAATTGCAACAGGCTGTATTGTGGTAAATTTAAATTTACGCTTGTATTTACAACAATATTAAGTAGGAATTTGCAGTTCTCATTGCTGATATCATTCTTGCTGCAAGCAATTAGAACAAAGTAAGTTAGAGCGATTAAAAAAATGTTTTTCATAGGAATAATTTCGATTACAATTTACAATAAAATATAGTTTGAACTAAATATTATGTATATTTGCCGTACAATCTCGTGCGAACGGGATTTTTTTGTTAGTGAAATTTGTTTTGAAAAGTTGTATAGCAATACATTCAAAATAAATAGTTGAACTAATCTCGCTTTTTTAGCGGAATTTTAGGTTTAAGGTCTCGAAGCTTGCGTTCGAAATCTTTTATATTAGAAGTAAACGATGAAGTTATGAGTAAAGTATCTTATTATACTGAAGAAGGATTAAAAAAATTAAGAGCCGAACTAAAGCAATTGAAAGATGTTGAGCGTTTACGTGCTTCTCGTGCAATAGCAGAAGCTAGAGATAAAGGAGATTTAAGCGAGAATGCCGAATATGATGCAGCAAAAGAAGCACAAGGAATGTTAGAGATGAAAATTTATAAACTTGAAGACGCTTTAGCCGGAGCACGATTAATTGATGAGTCGCAATTAGACGATTCAAAAGTTTTAGTGTTATCAATAGTTAAAATAAAAAACCAAACCAATGGTATGGAAATGACTTATACTTTGGTTGCTGATGGCGAAGCCGATTTAGCTTCAGGAAAAATTTCGGTTAATTCACCAATAGGTAAGGGTTTACTTGGCAAATCGGTTGGTAATGTTGCAGATATTCAAGTTCCAAATGGGATTATAAAATTTGATATTTTAGAGATTTCGAGATAGAAGATTTTTTGTGTTTTGTAAAAACCAAAATCATTTTAAAAAATATAGGGTTACATTTTTGTTTTAGCTGAATATTTCGAATTTAAACAGGAATCTTTTTATATTTACAAGAGAAACTCAGCTAATTAAAAATTAAGTCTTCTTCTTGGTTTTAAAAGCGAAGCGGTCTTTAATCTTAAAAAGGAATATTTTCTTTAATCTAAATAAACAATGTCTTCAATTTTCACCAAAATAGTTAATGGCGAAATACCTTGTTACAAAATAGCAGAGACTGACGAGTTTTTGGCGTTTTTAGATGTAAACCCAAATACTAAAGGTCATACGCTTTGTATTCCAAAAATGGAAGTCGATAAAATTTTTGATTTAGACGAAACGACTTATAATGGATTGATGTCATTTTCAAGAACAGTAGCAATTGCCATCGAGAAAACAATTCCGTGTAAGCGTGTTGGTGTTTCTGTAATTGGGTTAGAAGTTCCTCATGCACATGTGCATCTTATTCCGTTACATACTATGGAAGATTCCAGATTTACTACAAAAGCTACTTTTACAAAAGAAGAGTTTGAAGCTATTGCCGAAGAGATTCATTCAAATCTATAATTGTTTGAGCGAAATTTGTATCGTTGTGCCTTTATCAATTTCGGAAGAAAGAACTTTTATTTTCCCTTTGTGGTAGTCTTCTATAATGCGCTTTGCAAGAGATAATCCTAAACCCCAACCACGCTTTTTAGTGGTAAAACCTGTTTCAAATATTTTGTAAAACAACTTTTTCGGCATTCCTTTTCCAGTATCAGAAACTCTAATATGTACGAGATTGTCTTTTGGTAAAATCTCGATTTTAAGTTTTCCTTTGCCTTTCATAGAATCAATCGCATTTTTAACCAAGTTTTCAATAGTCCAGCTATAAATTTGAACGTTTAAATTCACATTAATTGCTGTGTTAGGCGCATTAAATTCAAAATCTATATGTTTCGACGATCGTGATTTTATATAGTCGTAAGATTCTGCTGTAGTTTTAACTACATCAATTTTTTCAAGTGTAGGCATAGATCCAATCTTACTAAACCTCTCTGTAATAGTTTGCAATCTTTCAATATCTTTTTCAATTTCTTTAATATAATCTGGATTTACGTTTTCGCTTTTTAGTATTTCCGCCCAACCAATTAATGATGATAAAGGAGTGCCTATTTGATGAGCTGTTTCTTTTGCCATTCCAGACCAGAGTTTGTTTTGTGATGCAACTTTCGAACTCTTATAAAAGAAGTAAACAACGGCTCCAAAAAGCAAAATTATAAGTAATAAGGCAAGAGGATAATATTTCAGTTTATTAAGTAAAGGAGAGTTGCCATAATAAATGACACTTTGAATTTCGTTTTTATAGATTACCTCTATAGGATTATTTTCATCTTTAAATTTTAAAATAAGCTTTTTGAGGTATAAGGAATCTTTAGCTTTTTTATCTGAAATATTACTGTAATTACGAATATTCCCTTCATTATCAGTTAATATCATTGGAGTTGTGCTATTGCTCTGTATTATTTCTAACGGTAATCCGCCAATATCATCTTTTAGGTTACTATTATCATTTATTTCATAATAGGCAGAAGACCAAATCTGCATTTTTGAATGTTCTTCATTCTTAAAATTTTGAAAGAAAACATAGGTATTCCAAAGAATTAATGATATGATAATAAAAGATGCTATAATAATTAGCCAGCGTAAAAAGTTAGTGTTTTGTGGAAATGTCATGGATTAAAAATTTCAATTTTAAATATAATGCAATTATGTTAATATTATTGTTTCTGATGTTAGTAAATTGGTTTTTTGTTAAAGCATAGATTGTTAACTTTGCTCAAATTAATTAATAATGATTTCTTTTGAACCTAAAAACCTTTCAGTAGGTAAATTACATAGTTATTTGTTAAGTGCTGTGGCTCCGAGACCTATTGCCTTTGCAAGCACAATAGATGCTGAAGGAAATCCGAATTTATCGCCTTTTAGTTTCTTTAATGTGTTTAGTGCAAATCCGCCAATTATGATTTTTTCGCCTGCAAGACGTGTTAGAGATAATACAACAAAGCACACATTAGAAAATGTTGAGCAAGTTAAAGAAGTTGTTATTAATGTGGTAAACCACGACCTTGTTCAGCAAGCATCTTTGAGCAGTACAGAATATCCTGAAGGTGTTAACGAGTTTGAAAAAGCAGGATTAACAATGCTAAAGTCTGATATTGTTAAACCGTTTCGTGTTGCAGAATCTCCTGTTCAGTTTGAATGCAAGGTCAATGATATTATAAAATTAGGAACCAAAGGTGGAGCGGGAAGCCTAATTATTTGTGAAGTTGTTAAAATTCATATCGCTAACGAAGTTTTAAATGAAGATGAAACTATAAATCAGGAAAAATTAGATTTGGTTGCAAGAGCCGGAGGCAGTTATTACAGCAGAGCAAGAAAGGGTTTTTTTAAAATTCCCAAGCCCTTATCAACACTCGGAATAGGTGTAGATAGTTTCCCGGAGCATATTAAAAACAGTATGATTTTATCAGGAAACGATCTTGGAATGTTAGGGAATGTTGAAGCCTTGCCAACACAAGAAGAAGTGCAACTGTTTATCAATGACTTGCAGGAACGATATCCTAAAATAAAGGATGCTTCGCATAGAGAAAAGCATAAAAGAGTGCGAAATTTTTTAAGTTTTGGCGATGTCGATAGCGCATGGAAATTATTATTGAGTTAATGAAATAAAAGGTATATTAAGAGAGTAAATAAAATAGGAAATAAACAATAAAATGGAACTACAAGGAAAAATAAAATTGATTGGAGAAACTCAAACTTTTGGAGCTAATGGGTTTAGAAAAAGAGAATTGATAATTACAACCGAAGAGCAATATCCACAACACATTATGGTAGAGTTTGTGCAGGACAAAACCGATTTGTTAAACAATTATCAAGTGGAGCAAATGGTTAAAATCAGTATAAATATTAGAGGTAGAGAATGGGTTAATCCTCAAGGAGAAACCAAGTATTTTAATTCAATACAAGGATGGCGTATTGAGAATTTACAACAAGAAGCACCAAGTGGCGACATGCCACCAGTTCCACCAGATGAAGCCTTTGAGCCAGCTACCGATTTAAACGAAGAAGATCACGACGATTTACCGTTTTAACCAATTTGTCATTCCCGCGGCATGTGCTGAACTTGTTTCAGTAAAGTGGGAAACTCACTAACTAAATCTCAATGTTTCTTAAAATATTGAGATTTTTTTATTTTTAGAAAAAATATTAATTTCCAACAATGCACCATTTAACAAAAAACATACAATTCCCAAATGTAAACGAAGCCAATAAAGATGGCTTATTAGCTATAGGTGGCGATTTGTCAAGTGAGCGATTATTACTTGCTTATAAATCAGGAATTTTTCCTTGGTTTGAAAACTACGAACCTATTTTGTGGTGGTCTCCAGATCCTCGTTTTGTGTTATTTCCAGAAAAGTTAAAAGTGTCAAAAAGCATGAAACAAGTGCTTCGGAATTCATCCTATGTTGTGACAATTAACAAAGCATTTAAAGAAGTAATTTTACAATGCTCAAAAACAAAAAGAGAAGGGCAAAAAGGAACTTGGATTAGTAAAATCATGATTAATGCTTATACAAAACTACATGAATTGGGTTATGCAAAGTCTGTTGAAGTTTGGGAAAATGAAAACCTCGTAGCTGGATTTTATGGTATCGATTTAGGCAACATATTTTGTGGTGAAAGTATGTTTACTAAAATGAGTAATGCGAGTAAAATTGGACTCATAACTTTTATACAAAACAGCAATTATAAACTTATAGATTGTCAGGTTTATACACAACATTTAGAAAGTCTTGGAGCAGAAGATATACCAAGAACTAAATTTTTGGAGTATTTTGAATATTATTGATTAATACCAATTGGCAAATCACAATTTTTTCTAACACGACATATTAGGTGATAAACAATTATATTTGTTAAAATATAACAAGTTGTAAGCAAAAAAACCGAGAATTAAATTTTCAAAAAAACTTTGATCCTCTAAAATAAACTATGTATGATAAGAAAGCATAAACCCGAAGATATTGAAGAAATATTAGATGTTTGGCACAAGGGATCAACATTGGCTCATCCTTTTTTGGAAACTTCTTTTGTAGAAAAAGTAAAAAAGGATATGAGAAATCTTTATATTCCAAACTCTCAAACTTGGATATACGAAGAAAAAAATACTGTTATTGGGTTTATTAGTATGCTGGAAAACGAAATTGGAGGTTTGTTTGTATTGGCAAGTTACCATTCAAAAGGAATTGGAACACAGTTAGTAAATTTCGTTCGTGAATTCCATAACGAATTGGAAGTTGAGGTTTTTGAAAAAAATGTCATTGGAAGAGCTTTTTATGATAAATACGGTTTCAAACTAATGAATCGGTTTAAACATACGGAAAGTAATAATGAAGTGTTAAGGTTGAAACTCAAATACTAAAAATAGCCAGCGTACAACAACGGTAATCGTTGTACAACCCCATAAAAAAGTAAAATCAACTAATTTTGATCTTTGTATTGACCTTAAGTGTTTTTAATTATAGATTATTGTCCAATTTTTGGAGTACTTAAAATAAGAAGATTTCTATAACAACGCAACCAAATAGTGTTTTGTCATCTTATTAGAAAATAAAACGTATGAAAAAAATAGTTTCAATTATATTCGCTCTCTCAATTTTATTTAATTGTAGTACTGATGATTTAAAGAAATGTGATAAAAGCGTTTGTGATAAATGTGTTATTATTAGTAAAGAGTTATATAATCAAACCAATACTGAAAATTATATTATTGATAATGCCATTATTGTTGACGACTGTTTAGAAGTTTTAATATCCTCATCAGGTTGCGATGGTAATAGTTGGAAAATAGAATTATTTGATTTAGCTGCTATATCAGAATCTAATCCTATACAAAGAAATTTGAAAATCAAATTAACCAATTCAGAAGATTGTTTAGCTTTTATTACAAAGCAAATTTCATTTGATATAAAACAACTTAGGACTAATGACAATCAAATACTTTTGGATTTAGAAAAATGGGAAGAACTTATACTTTACAGCTATTAAAAAACAAGCCAACTTAAACCTCATCATACCTAAAACAGCCCACTTCATGGTCGTTTACCATTCCTGTGGCTTGCATATGTGCGTAAATTACTGTAGAACCTACAAATTTAAAGCCTCGTTTTTTTAAGTCTTTGCTAAGTGCATCACTTAAAGGTGTATTTGCCGGAGCTTTACGATAATCTTTAAACTTATTTTTTATAGGTTTCCCATCAACAAAACCCCAAATATAGCTGCTGAAACTTCCAAATTCTTTTTGAATTTTTATAAAAGATTGTGCATTGGTTATCGTAGCATTTATTTTTAACTTATTCCGAATAATACCTGCATCCTGAAGTAAACTATCAATCTTTTTCTGATTGTATGTAGCTATTTTTTTATAGTCAAAACCATCAAAAGTTTTTCTAAAATTTTCACGTTTGCGTAATATGGTTATCCAGCTTAAACCAGCCTGAAACGTTTCCAGAATTAAAAATTCAAAAAGGGTGTCGTCATCATAAACAGGAACGCCCCATTCTTGGTCATGATAGGCTTCGTATAAAGGATCGCCAACACACCATCCACACTTGTGCTTTGCCATATAATAAGTTATTAAAGACTTTTAGATATTGAATCTAAAAAAAATCAAAAACAAAAATCAATATTTATAAATGTCCTTTATGGACTGTAAGTTTTGTTTTTAAAGATAGACAAAGCATGACCATTATCATCTTATTTAGGATAACAAAATAATAGTTTTACATTTTCAAAACTTAAAAAATGAAAGACATAATCGAAAATAGTTTACTGAAGAGCCAATCTTACCAAGAATATAGAGATATGGTAAGGCAATTAGTTGCTGAAGAATCTACAACAGGACATGAGAAAACAATTCCTTTAGCAGAATACACAAGGCTAAATGACAGACGTATGAAGCGTTGGGACAAAACTTTAAAAATATCACAAGACATTCAAGACAGAATAGCAAAATTTAATGAAAAAGTAACCTGGTTGGTACTTACCGAAAGCTGGTGTGGTGATGCAGCACATCTTATGCCAGTAATGAATAAGATTGCAGAGCTTAATAATAACATAGACTTTAGAGTTGTACTTCGAGATGAAAATAATGAGTTAATGAATCGGTTTTTAACGAATGGAAGTAAGTCTATTCCAAAACAAATAATGATTGATAAAGCATCAGGAGATGTTTTAAATACTTTTGGTCCTCGACCAAATAGTGCCACCAAAATGGGGAATGATTATAAAACAGAAATGGTAAATTGACACCAGAATTTAAAGAAGACCTACAACGATGGTATAACAAGGATAAAGGTCAAAGTAAACTTAAAGATTTAACAGCTATGCTTTCGGAATTAGTGCCTAATTTTTCCCTTTAAAAAGAAATGTAATAGTTCCTAATTGGGATGGTTTTGCAGGATTAATACTGAATATTGCTGCTTTGGCATATTCCAAAGCGCTATCGATTAAACAGCCATTACTTGATGCCGAAGAACTGTTTACGTAAGCATCAATCACATTGCCATTGCTGTCCACAGTAATATTAATTACAATTTTTCCTCCATATTCGCACAAATAAACTGGAGTAGGTAAAAATGTATGTTCTCTATCTACGAGAGAATACGATATTGAACTGTTTTTATTAGCCAAATTTTTAATATTCTTTTCCGAACGCTTATTTATAATGTCATTAATGTCGTTGAATGCAGGATTTTCGTCTGGAATAGATTTTTTTTCCGATTCTTTCGGTTTCTCTTGAGGTTCGGTTACATTATTTCTGTTTCTAATTTCTTCAAGAAGTTTTTCAAATTCGGCATCTTCTAATGCTTCCTGTTTTTGGTTTTCATTAAAGGCTTCATTAGTTGTAATGTTATCGAAACTTTTAAGAAGTGCTTCCAATTCTTCTAATTCTTCTTCAACAAGTTCTTCTACATCCATTTCGAAATAGGTTTCGGCAACCAATTCCGATTTCTTTTTTATATGAATTGTAAATCCTAAAAACAAGACTATTGTAGATAGAAAAGTGGTAATAATTAAAGCCTTGTATGCGTTTGTAGTAATCACTAAAACCGGAAAATTCTGAATTATATATACGTGAATATATAGAAAATAGTTTAAAAAGTTAATAATTTGAATTATTCAGAAGAAAGATTTTCAATAAATTTTTCAACAGATAGTGCTTCCGAAACATTAAAATCACCAATTTTTGTACGTCGTAAAACTGATAAATGTCCACCAGAATTTAATGCTTTTCCAAAATCGTGTGCTAACGAACGTATATAAGTGCCTTTACTGCAAACAACTCTAAAATAAATTTCCGGAAGAGCAATTTGAGTAATCTCGAAAGTATTTATTGTAATCTGTCGCGATTTAATTTCTACGCTTTCTCCAGCTCTTGCGAATTCGTACAAGCGTTTTCCGTCTTTTTTTATGGCTGAAAATACTGGAGGGAATTGTGCAATATCACCAATAAACTGTTTTGTGGTTTCCTGAATTAATTCTTCTGTTATATGTGAAGTTGAAAAAGTAATGTCGATTTCAGTTTCCAAATCGTATGATGGTGTCGTGCTTCCTAAAACAATAGTTCCAGTGTATTCTTTTATTTGTGCTTGAAATGTATTAATTTGCTTGGTCATTTTTCCTGTACAAATTATAAGAAGTCCTGTCGCCAATGGGTCGAGCGTTCCTGCATGACCGACTTTTATATTTTTAATGTTAAAAGCTTTCCGAATTTCCCAACGCAATTTATTAACCACTTGAAAAGAGGTCCAGTTTAGTGGTTTGTTGATAAGTAAAACTTGTCCTTCTAAAAATTGTTCTTTAGTCATTTCATAGTAATGTTCTCTCCTTTTTAAGGAGAGATGTCACATAGTGACAGAGTGGTTTAAGAATTAAAAATACTAAATAGAATTGCAATCAATCCAATTACAACACAATAGATTGCAAAATACGACAACTTGCTTTTCTTAACCAAAGCCATCATCCAAGTACAGGCAAATAATCCAGAAATAAAAGCAGCTATAAAACCAAGTGATAAAGCGGTAATATTATGGTTTTCAAAAGAAAGCTCTCCACTAAAAACATCTTTAGTAATTTTCCCAAAAATTAATGGTACAACCATTAAAAACGAAAATCGTGCAGCTTTGGTTTTGTCATTTCCTAATAATACTGAAGTAGAAATAGTTGCTCCTGAACGCGAAATACCAGGAATCATAGCAACAGCTTGAGAAACCCCAATAATAAAAGCATTTTTAAACGATACTTTTCTATTAGTGTTTTTGGCTTTATCTGCAAGAAATAAAAGAATAGCTGTTACAATTAGCATACAACCGACCAAAAGAATATTTCCACCAAAGAGCTGTTCTAACTGTTCTTCAAAAAATAATCCAACTACAACTGCCGGAATCATTGACACTACAATTTTAGAAATGAATTTTGTATCGTCATTCCATTTAAAAAACAAGAGCCCTTTTAAGATGCTGAATATATCTTTTCTAAACACAACAATTGTGCTTAAAGCAGTTGCAAAATGGAGCATAACGGTAAACATTAAACTTTCTTTTGGCACAGAATTGTCACCAAGAATGGCTTTACCAATTTCTAAATGACCACTTGAGGACACTGGCAGAAATTCGGTAAGACCTTGAATAATTCCTAAAATAATAGAATCGATAACATCCATGCAGCAAAAATATCAAAATACAAATACCAAAACCAAAAAAAATTGGAATTTGGAATTTATTTTTTGGAATTTGAATCCATTGGATTCAATAAAATAGCATATATCTGAATACCAAAACCAATAAGCACTAAAGTAGGTGCTAAACGTATGCGTCTAATATTGAAGATTTCTGGATTAAAAACATTAGGATCGTCGCTTCCACCACCAGACATTAATATAAATCCGAGAACTATAAACCCTAAACCTATAAACATCCATTTATAGTTCTTTTTCCCAAAGATAAAATTGGTTTTTGCTTCCTGTTTACGTTTTTGTTCTCCCATAGTTAAATATAGTACTTCAAATATAATTTATTTTTTGTCTTATCCTTTTTTACTAATGCCTTTTCACTAAAATTAATAATACAAATCATCTGTTTTTAAATTCAAAAAACGCTGTGTTGCAAAATAGGTGCTAATCCACGTAATAATAATGCCGAGGGCAAAGATGCCAACAAACAACGACGAGATTAAAACACGATTGCTTAAAAGCTCTAATTCCGGAAAGGATTTGTTAAGGTAATAAAACACGATTGCCATTCCTATAAGTGCTAAAATAGAACCGATTATTCCAAGACGGACACTTTTCCAGATAAAAGGGCGCCTTATAAATTGTTTAGTTGCACCAACCATTTGCATCGTTTTAATAATAAACCGTTTGGAATATACTGCTAATCGTATTGAACTGTTAATCAGTAAAACTGCAATTAACGAAAACAATGCACTAATAATCAGAATCCAAAAACTGATGCGTTTTACATTGCTATTCATAATAGAAACCAAGTCTTTATCATAACGTACTTCTTCAACAAATTTCTTGTTTAAAATAGCTTGAGATATACTGTCTAAATTATGCGCTGTAACAAATTCGGCTTTTAAATTAACATCAATCGAGTTTTGTAATGGGTTGTAGCCAACATCATCCAAAAAATCTTCTCCGTATTCTCCTTTCATAAAATCGGCAGCGTCTTCTTTAGACACATATTTGGTGGATTTTACATAATTTGATAATGCTAAACTTTTTTCTAACTGATTTATCTCAACTTTCTTTGCAGAGTTGTTTAAATAAATGGTCATGACCACACGCTCTTTAAAATTATCAGAAATAGTTTTAGCGTTTAAAACGAGCATTCCCAACAAGCCTAATAAGAACAATACCAAAGCAATACTTATCACTACTGAAAAATACGAAGATATCAATCTTCGTTTTTGGTGTTTGTCAAAAGGAGAACTCATATATTTTGTTGATGCTGTAAAAATAAAAACAATTCGATTAGGTTTTGCATTACAACGTTTAAACTTTCAAGATTGTTATAATAAGTTTAAATTTGCACTTTTAAAAGCGGAAGACAATTATAATGAAATACCATTTCAATGACATTGAAGCCAAATGGCAAAAATTTTGGGCAGATAATAAAATATTTAAAGCTACCAATCCCTCTTCCTTTGGAGGAGGACAGGAGGAGGCAAAGCCAAAATATTATGTTCTCGATATGTTTCCTTATCCATCTGGAGCGGGCTTACACGTTGGTCATCCTTTGGGTTATATTGCTTCCGATATTTATGCACGTTACAAGCGTCACAAAGGGTTTAATGTCTTGCATCCTCAAGGTTACGATAGTTTTGGTTTGCCAGCCGAACAGTATGCCATTCAAACAGGGCAGCATCCGGCAATAACAACCGAAGAAAATATAAAAACCTACAGAAGACAACTCGATCAGATTGGGTTTTCTTTCGATTGGTCTCGTGAAGTACGTACAAGCGATCCTAAGTATTACAAATGGACACAATGGATTTTTATTCAGCTTTATAATTCGTGGTATTGCAAACGTTCTCAACAGGCTTTTGATATTAGTGAACTCATTAAAGTTTTTGTTGAAGAAGGTAACACAGGAGTAAATGCATATTGCGATAAAGAGATTGAACCATTTACTGCGAAAGAATGGGATGTGTTTTCTAACAAACAACAACAAGAAATATTACTACAATATAGACTGACCTATCTCGCTGAAAGTGAAGTAAACTGGTGTCCTGCTCTCGGGACTGTATTGGCAAACGATGAAATTGTAAATGGTGTTTCCGAACGTGGAGGACATCTTGTAATTCGTAAAAAAATGACACAATGGTCTATGCGAATTTCGGCTTATGCCGAACGTTTACTTCAAGGCTTGGAAACTATTGATTGGCCAGAGTCACTTAAAGAAACACAGCGTAACTGGATTGGAAAATCGGTTGGAGCACAAGTCGAGTTCAGAGTTCAGAGTTCAGAGTTCAGAGTTTCTGTGTTTACGACCAGACCAGATACTATTTTCGGAGCAAGTTTTATGACATTGTCACCAGAGCATGAACTTGTACAAAAAATCACAACTCCTGAACAGAAAGCTGAAATTGAAGCTTATATAGAAGCCACAGCAAAGCGAAGCGAACGCGATAGAATGGCAGATGTAAAAACCATTTCAGGTGTATTTACAGGCGCTTATGCCGAACATCCTTTTACCAAACAACCCATTCCAATCTGGATTGGCGATTACGTATTAGCAAGTTACGGAACAGGAGCAGTAATGTCTGTGCCTTGTGGCGACCAACGCGATTACGACTTTGCAAAACACTTTAATATTGCCATTCCAAACATTTTTGAAGGTGTGGATATTAGTCAAGAGGCTTTTGCCGATAAGGATACTACAATTATTGCAAATAGCGATTTCATTAATGGATTAAATTACAAGGATGCTACCAAAAAAGTAATTTTAGCATTAGAAAAACTTGGTCAAGGCAAAGGAAAAATCAATTTTAGATTGCGTGATGCAGTTTTTTCTCGTCAACGTTATTGGGGCGAACCATTTCCTGTATATTATGTAGATGGAATGCCACAAATGATAGATGTTGAGAATTTACCAATTCGTCTTCCTGAAGTTGAAAAATACTTACCTACCGAAACTGGCGAACCACCTTTGGGAAATGCAACCGTTTGGGCTTGGGACGTAAAACAGTGTTCAGTGGTCAGTAATCAGTTGATTGATAATAAAACTGTATTCCCTTTAGAATTAAACACCATGCCAGGTTGGGCAGGAAGTTCACAATATTTTAATCGTTATATGGATCCTCATAATAGCGCAGAAATATTCTCTAAAGAGGCTATTGATTATTGGCAGCAAGTAGATTTATATATTGGTGGAAGCGAGCATGCCACAGGACATTTATTGTACTCACGATTTTGGCAAAAATTTATGTTCGATAAAGGTTTAGTACCTCATGATGAGTTTGCTAAAAAATTGATTAACCAAGGAATGATTTTAGGAATGAGTGCTTTTGTTTATAGGATTAATGGAGGATATTATAAGTATGAATCTGGTTTTGATGAAGAATTAGATGTATATTTTGACAATATTTTTGATGACCATTTTTTATATAGAATAGTTTCATTTGATTTACTTGATGGGAATTTGATTGAAGAAGTAATTGCAGGGGATAAATTTAATTTAATAGATATTTTTGATAAAGAATCGATAAAGGAATATTTTGAAGGAACACCTTTTGATGTTGATAAGATAACTTTTACTGTTTCAAAAATTCATGTTCCAGTTGATTGTATTGATCTAAAAAATCAGATTATTGATGAAAAATTTGCTGATTGGTATAAAGATGAAATTTATTCAAGTGAATTATTTAGAACAAATGGAGTTTTTAAGGTTTCTCGTGAAGTCGAAAAAATGTCTAAATCCAAATACAATGTCGTAAGTCCGGATGCCATTTGTGAGCAATATGGAGCGGATTCGCTTCGTCTATACGAAATGTTTCTCGGTCCTTTAGAACAAGCAAAACCCTGGAATACTGCAGGAATAACAGGAGTGCACAGCTTCCTTAAAAAATTATGGAAACTTTATTTTGATGATAATGGACTTAAAGTAACAGATTCTGAGCCAACAAAAGACAATTTAAAGACTTTGCATAAAACCATTAAAAAAGTAGAAGAAGATATTATTAATTTCTCTTTTAACACGTCGGTTTCAACCTTTATGATTGCTGTTAACGAGTTAACTTCTCAAAAATGTACAAGCAAAGAAATTCTGGAACCTTTGTTAATTGTGATTTCGCCTTACGCACCTCATATTGCAGAAGAATTATGGAATCAGTTAGGGAATACTGAATCCATATCGACAGCTAAATTTCCAAAGTTTAATAAAAAACATTTGATAGAAAGTAGCAAGAATTATCCAATTTCGTTTAATGGCAAAATGCGTTTTACTATGGAGTTGCCATTAGATATGAATAAGGAAGATATTGAAGCTGCTGTTTTAGCAAATGACAAAACAAAAGAGCAATTACAAGGGCGTACACCTAAAAAAGTAATTGTGGTTCTCGGTAAAATTGTAAATATTGTTGGGTAATATAGAAATATTAGGACTAATTGCAGCTGGGTTAACAACATCGGCATTTTTGCCGCAGGTGTATAAAACCTGGAAAACAAAAAATGTATCTTCTTTGTCAATGCCAATGTTATTGTTGTTTTTTGTTGGTATAATACTTTGGCTTATTTATGGGATTTATATTAAAAGCCTGTCGCTAATTATTGCAAATGGAATAACTATAGGCTCTTATGCTTTACTCATTTTTTTCAAAGTTAAATATGCCAATAGCAGGCAGAAGACTGACAAAATTTCTTAACTTTTATTTGGCGCATTTTTTGTTGTAATTACATTACATTTATAATTCATAAAAAAGAAAGTATGTTAGGATATTATATATTACTTGGCGGGATTGCTCTAATAAGTTGGTTAGTAAGCAGCACATTAAAAAAGAAATTTGCAAAATATTCCAAAATACAATTGCGAAATGGTATGAGTGGTGCCGAAATTGCAGAAAAAATGTTGGCAGATCATGGTATTAGAGACGTAAAAGTAGTTTCTGTTAAAGGAAGACTGACAGATCATTACAATCCGAAAGATAAAACGGTTAATTTAAGTGAAGCTGTTTATTCGCAACGCAATGCAGCTGCAGCAGCTGTTGCAGCACACGAATGTGGTCATGCTGTACAACATGCTCAAGCCTATAGTTGGTTGCAAATGCGTTCTACATTAGTTCCTGTGGTAAGTATTACTTCCCGAATGTCGCAATGGGTTGTTATAGGAGGAATAATACTTATGGCTACAAATATGCTTGGAGGCATTGGCTATTTTGTTGCTATTGCCGGTTTAATAATGATGGGATTTGCTACCTTGTTTAGCTTTATAACACTTCCTGTTGAATACGACGCAAGTCATAGAGCATTGGCTTGGTTAAAAAATAAACATATGTTATCGCAAGAAGAATATGCAGGATCGGAAGATGCCTTAAAATGGGCAGCAAGAACGTATTTGGTTGCTGCTATTGGTGCTTTGGCTTCTTTAGTATATTGGGCTTTTCAAATTTTGAGAAGGAATTAACTGCGGTTTTCTCCGTTATTCCAGTATTGAGGAGGTGTGTCTTCGGCTTGTTGATTCCAGTAATCTTGAGTTACTTTATGACCGTCAAAGGTTTTTAATTTACGTTGAAACACCCAAATTGTTGGATTGAAAACCATATCAGTGACTGCTACTGTATATAATTGTGGGTCGCCTTCTATTTTTATTTTATCTTCTGCAGTAAGAACTTCAAATCCGTTATGTTCCAATAGTTTTTTTAAAAAGTCTCTGCGGTTTTCAGAAATACCTTTTTCAACAAAAGTCACTCTTGTTTCTTCAATACTTCCAAATAGATGTTTTCCTGATAATGACATAATCTTCTAAAATTTCAATCCCGATAGTTATCGGGGACAAAAATCAAATACCAATTTTTAATTACCTCTATATTTCTTGAGATTTGGGTTTTGAGATTTGTGATTTTACAATATGTTTTTGCTCAATTCATAAATATAATCGTATACTGGACTATATATCCCAAGAATCAAAATGCCTAATACAGCAATAATAAGCCCTAATCTCATATAGAGATTATTCTTAAAAAAGGGAATTGCGGTATCGCTTTGTCGCAAGAACATTGCCCTTACAACCAATAAGTAATAGTACAAGGAAATGGTAACATTAACTACTGCTATAAAAACAAGTATATAATACCCTTCACTTGCTGCTGCAGTAAATAAGAAAAACTTACCGAAGAAACCAGCAACCGGAGGAATTCCGGCTAAAGAGAATAATGCTAACATCATTACTAAACTTAAGTTTGGATTCGTTCTATACAAACCTTCATAATCGCTCATTTTTTCTTTACCTGTTCGCAGTGAAATTGCTTGCACTACTCCAAAGGCCGCTAAATTTGAAAACACATAAACCAACACAAAATAAACTACTGTTGCAGCACCTAATTGATTCCCGATGATTAATCCCAATAAAATAAATCCTGCTTGAGCAATTGACGAGAACGCCAAAAAACGTTTCATATTTTGTTGACGTAAGGCAAATAAATTACCAATAAACATAGTCGCAACAGCAATTACATAAATTATATTTTCCCAGATATGCATTAAGGGTTTTAGAACAGTAAACAATAAAATCATTAAAATAAAAATTGCTGCTCCTTTTGAAATTACCGATAGATATGATGCTATACTAATAGGAGCTCCCTCATAAACATCTGCAGTCCAAAAATGAAATGGAACTAACGATATTTTAAACCCTAAACCCGAAAAAAATAATATAAGGCCTAAAATTGATAAGTTGGTAGCTGTGATAACTTCGATTATATCATTAAAATAAATGGAACCTGTTGTTGCATACAACATAGAAATACCAAATAAAGACACTCCTGAAGCTAAAGCTGATGATAGTATTAATTTTATTCCAGCTTCACTCGATTTTCTCTGAGTAGTTTCATAAGCTGCTAATGCGGCTACAGGAAGCATAGATAATTCAAGACCTAAGTAAAACATTAAAAAATCACCGGACGAAATCATAAAATACATTCCTAATAAAGAAGAGAATAACAACACGAAAAATTCTGTTCCTCTGTTTTCATGTACAATTTTTTCCTGCAACCAATCTGCCGATTGTAATAGTATGATTAACACGCCAATATTCAGTACATTTTTAAAGAAGTGGATTAACCCATTTGTACGGAACATTCCACCGAATATTTCACTTTCTTCAATAGCAAAAAATCCTACAATGGTATGAATTCCAAATAGAAATATCGCTAAATGTATTATGCTACTTTTTTTGTTTTGAGATATAAAAATTTCACAGATAATTAGTAATAAAATAATTGCTAACAATAAAATTTCTTGTCTCATTAATAGAAAACTACCAATATTCATTATTCTCTGTTTTTTAATTTAAATGAAATAGCCATAACTACTAATTGTTAATATTTCTTTGTGATGCTTTGTGCCTTCTTAGAGAACTTTGTGGTTAGCAAACCAATTATTTAACCCCTAAGACCACTAAGTTATTACCCAAAGTAAACTAAGAAATTCACTTCAATATTTCACATTTCTCTTTAGCCTCTTAACTCTTGTCTTCAGACTCTATTGCAACACCCCTTGAATAAAGGGTTGTAAACTTTCCAAAATCATATTACTTAACCAAAGAGGTGCTACACCTATTCCTACAATTGGAATTAATAGTAATAGTATCCCTGTTTTTTCATACCAGGTTACTTTTTCTAAATTCAGATACGCTTCGTTTTTTACTGGTCCCATTAGCATAATTCCAACTACACGTAAAATATAAACAGCCGTTACCAAAATTGCAGAAACAGAAATAATAGTCGCAACTCTATAGAACATATTGTCGTGTTGAAATGCACCTACAAAAATGTTCATTTCTGCAATAAAACCACTAAATCCTGGCAAGCCTAATGAGGCTAAACCAGCAATAACATATATAACAGAAATGAAAGGAATTACTTTTAATAAACCTCCTAACTTAGTAACATCTCTTGTGTGAGTTCTTTCGTAAATCATCCCGATTAATGCAAAGAATAATGCTGTCATAAAACCATGAGATAGTGATTGTATTATAGCTCCATTCCACGCCGTTTTATTCAGCATTAATAATGCGAATAAAACCAAGCTTAAATGACTCACTGATGAATATGCATTGATGTATTTTAAATCGGTTTGTTTAATTGCAGCGAATGCACCATAAATTACTCCTATTGTTGCTAAAATAATAAAGAACCAAGACCAATGCAGAGCACCTTCAGGCAATAAAAACATTGCTACTCTAAATATACCATAACCGCCTAATTTCATTAATACACCAGCATGTAGCATTGAAACAGCTGTTGGTGCAGAGGCATGACCATCTGGTGACCACGTGTGGAATGGGAATAATGCTCCAATAACTGCAAAGCCAATAAAAGTTAACGGAAAAAATATTATTTGAGCTTCTATAGGAATATTTACCTGAGCAATTTCTAAAATATTGAATGTTAAAGGACCTCCATCTGCATTTGAATTAAAGTAAATTCCTAAAATTGCAACTAACAATACTGCCGAAGCTCCCATTAACATTAAGGTTAATTTCATTGCCGAATGTTCTTTAGGACCTGATCCCCAAATACCAATTAATAAGTACATGGGAATCACGGCTATTTCAAAGAAAACAAACATCATAAACAGATCGAGAGAAATAAAGAAACCATAAACTCCAATAGAAAGTACGATGAGTGAAATAAAGAATTCTTTAGG
>Ga0209554_1001148_pt1 | contig 20673 bp, 19 predicted proteins | sample MarorgKNORR_S2LV_5_FD_188221 | JGI IMG/M metagenome (GOLD analysis project Ga0209554, IMG submission 188221) | Marine microbial communities from the Southern Atlantic Ocean, analyzing organic carbon cycling - Bottom_A/KNORR_S2/LV (SPAdes) (version 2) | ecosystem: Environmental > Aquatic > Marine...
TAGAAACAATAATATTCTACATCCATGCATATTATGGAATGATACACGCTCAATGAAACAATGTGTTGAAATGGAAAAAAATTATCCTCAATTGCAAGAGGAGTCTGGAAATATTGCTATGCCTGGTTTTACAGCACCTAAAATTTTATGGCTGAAAGAAAATAAGAAAGAGGTCTTTGATAAAATTTATAAAATACTCCTTCCTAAAGATTATTTAAGATTTAAACTTTCTGGTTCGTATTTTTCTGATATGTCTGATGCTTCTGGTACGTTATGGTTAAATGTTAGACAAAGAAAATGGTCAGATAGTCTATTAAATTTAACAGATTTAACAATTGAGAATATGCCAGAACTTGTAGAAGGAACTGCACCTACACCTTGTGTTGAAAATAAATTAGCAAAAGAAATTGGTTTTGACAATAAAGTAATTATAGCAGGGGGTGCAGGAGATCAAGCTGCCGGAGCAGCTGGTTCAGGAGTTGTTTATCCTTCACAATCTGTAATATCACTCGGCACTTCAGGTGTCTATTTTTCTCCAATCGAAAATTTTTCCTCCAATACTGATGAGGCAGTTCATTCATTTTGTCATTGCGTGCCTAATACCTGGCACCATATGTCAGTGATGTTAAGCGCTACTAATTGTTTGGACTGGATTTGTACTATTACTAGTTCGGACATTGGTACTGCCCTTAAATTAGCAGAAGAATTTTGTTCCAATGATTTAACAGAAAATAATGCGCCATATTTTTTGCCTTATTTAAGCGGGGAAAGAACGCCTCACAATAGTGCTGATATTCGAGCAGCTTTTCATCAAATAAATACATCGACAAGTAAAGCTGCTATCATATACTCAGTTTTAGAAGGTGTAGCATTTGGAATAAAAGATGGTTTTAAAGCCGTTGAAGCAATAAATAAAAACACTGATGAAACATACATCGTTGGAGGAGGTTCAAGGAGCGATTTTTGGACAAACTTAGTTGGCTCAGCTATCAACAAGTCCATTATTATCGGAGAAGACTCAAACCTAGGACCATCTCTTGGAGCGGCAAGATTAGCAATGATGGCAACAAAAAACTTTGCAAGTAAAGATGTATTCAAGAAAATGCCAATCAGAAAAGAAACGAATGTTGATAAAAAATTGTCAGAAATATTAAGCAAAAGATATGCAGTTTGGTCAAAAATTGTCTCAACAAATTTGACAATAGCTGGTAAGTTAAAAATTATTAAAAATTAGTAATGAGTAATTATTTTGAAAAAATTAGTGAAATCCAGTTTGAGGGGGAGATCAGTAATAATCCTTTGAGTTTCAAATACTACGATGAAAATAAAATTGTACTCAGTAAAACGATGAAAGAACATTTAAGATTTGCAACTTGCTATTGGCATTCTTTTACATGGCCCGGATTAGATCCTTTTGGAGGTCCTACACTTAATAGACCTTGGATGAAATCGGGCAACACAATGGAAATGGCAGAATTAAAATTAGAAGAAGCTTTCGATTTTTTTTCTAAAATTACTACACCTTATTTTTGTTTTCATGACAGGGATATTTCTCCAGAAGGTGAAACTTATGCAGAAACGAAAAAAAACTTTTTCCATATCATTGATTTAATGGAAAAGAAAATGAGTCAAACAGGTGTAAAATTATTATGGGGAACAGCGAATGCCTTTTCACATAAAAGGTTTATGGCTGGCGCATCAACTAATCCTGATCCTGAAGTATTTGCTTATGCTGCAGCACAAGTAAAAGACTGTATGAATGCAACTAATCGATTAGGTGGTGAAAATTATGTATTATGGGGTGGCCGAGAAGGTTATGAAACAATATTAAATACTAATATGAAAATAGAGATGGAGAATCTCGCTCGGTTTCTAGAATTAGTTGTTAATCATAAACATAAAATTGGTTTTAAAGGGCAAATTTTATTAGAACCAAAACCGCATGAACCAACAAAGCATCAATATGATTTTGACTCTGCTTCATGCTTAGCTTTGATAAGAAAAGCTGGATTAGAAAATGAAATTAAACTAAATATTGAAGTTAATCATGCTACTTTATCGGGACATAATTTTGAGCATGAAATAGCTTATGCAATTTCAAACAATGTTTTAGGAAGTATCGATATTAATCGTGGTGATACATTATTAGGCTGGGATACTGATCAATTTCCAAATAATGCCCATGATCTTTTAATGGCATTTTATTATATTTTCTCTAATGGTGGTTTAAAACAAGGGGGGTTAAATTTTGATGCTAAAATAAGAAGGCAATCAATAGATCCAGAAGATTTATTCTATGCTCATATTGGTGGCATGGATGTTGCAGCCAGAGTCTTACTTGCTGTAGAAAAAATGATTAATGATAAAATATTACCGAAGTACGTTGATGATAGATATTCTAACTGGAATAATGAATTAGGTACTTTTATACATGATAAAAATAATGACCTAGAGTCAATTGCTAGTAAAGTAATAAATGAAAATTTAGAACCAAAACCAAAATCTGGGCAACAAGAATTATTGGAGAATATACTTAATAAATATTTATAAAACTATTATTTAAAACCTAGTTTTGATTAATAAATTGGCTTTTTTTAGTTAATTTCCTACAGTTGTTCAAAATAATTGGGTATTCTGTATTATCTAAAAAATTTTAATGATTAATGTATGGTTATTTATTAATAGGGCTTTAGATTGATCGGGATTTAGCGCAACTCATTAGTTCCGAGCCTTATCGTTTGAGACGAACAAGGCGCGTAGGTTGATCATGGACTCCTTTCCTTGTATTTAGGAAAGTTGCGGACAAGGATATGAGAAAGTATTCCAACATTGTTGAGTCCTCACTCAATCGTTATGTCCCATCCAAAATATAGATTATCAAGGGATTTCATTAGACAGGTAGTCAAGTTCTATAATGAACAAGAAATAACAATATCAAAGTTACACACTTGTAAGGTTTGCAGTAACAAATGGATTGCAGACTTGGAAAAGACCACCTGTCCCAAGTGTAGTGAGAAAGAGATAATAATAAGAAATGATTAACACAAGTAAGATACAGGAAATATTAAGACGAGTGGAAAGAGAAAGAGATCCCATCAAGAAGATTGTGATTGCTGACGAACTGCTGACAGAAGTAACTAAATTTAGAAATGAATTAGCAAGGAATTATATGGGACTCAGTTAGATCAGTAGAAATAAAATCTAGCATCGAAGGTTTTGGTAAGTTATTATTAAATTAAGTAATAATTTTTTTAATGATATCTTGATTATTTATTGATTTTAGTTAAGCTATTTTATTGAAACAGGGAGGTACTAATGAAATTACTTTATTCAACAATTATTGCTCTATTATTATCATTTTCTACTACTTCTTTTTCTAAGCCCTTGTATATATTTACAAGCCATGCAGCTGTAGGTGCTGCTAGTGGTGCATTTTGGCAAGCGGTAAAAAAAGGAATGGAAGAAGCATGTGAAAGATTTGATGCAGATTGCCAAATGGTTTATCTTCAAAGTGAAGATGGAAATATTGGTGAGGAAGTTGCAAACTTTAATGCAGCTATAGCCGCAGGGGCAGATGGTATAGCAACAACAATTTATGATGCTACTTCATTTGATGATCCAATTGATGATGCTCTTGCTCAAGGTATTAACGTAATTGGTTATAATATTGATGATGAAACTACGCCTAATAATAGACAAGCTTTTATTGGACAAAGTCTCGAGCAAGCTGGTTATGATTTGATGGTAGATTTAAATGAAAGATTTTTTCCACAAGAGGGACCACTTAATGTTTTAGTTGGTGTAAATGCACCAGGACAATATTGGTCTGAAGCTAGAACTAGCGGAGAAGTAAGATGGCTGGAAGGTTTTAAAGCTGCTAATCCTGACAGAGAAATAAATTGGAGTACGCTTGATGCAGGTTATGCAGATGATGTGATGAACCGTGCTTCTGCATATATTCTCGCAAATCCTGAAACTAATGTTTATGTTTCATCTGGATTATGGGGACCAAACCTAGCTACAGCTTTAGAAGAAAATGGTTATAAACCTGGTGAAATTATAATCGGTGGTTTTGACGTAGTTCCTAGTGTTGTTGAGTGTATTAAAAATGGCTGGTGTCATACTACAGTTGATCAACAACCTTTTCTTCAAGGTTATTTACCTGTGGTTCAATTCTTTTTAAAAGATAAATATGGACTAGGTTATTGGAGTGTCAATACTGGCGCACTTATGCTTCATAAAGAAGACATGGCTGCACTAGAAGAGTACTCTAAAGCAGGTGTAAGATAATCAATATTTTTTATTAAGGGGTAATAATTTTATTGCCCCTTAAATAATTACTTACTATATATTTCACAAAATATTTTATATGAATTCAAAAAAAATATTAAAATCAATTATAACAAGACCAGAATTTGCAGCTTTGGCAATTTTTATTATAATTGCAATTGTATTTTATCTAATCAATGATAGATTTTTAAGTGTTAGAAACCTAAGAGTTTTATTTACAATATCTCCTGAAATAGCACTTATTGCTATGGGTGTTATAATTTTAATGGTTTCTGGAGAGTTTGATTTATCAGTTGGATCTGTCTTTGCCTTAAGTGGTGTTGTTATGGTTATACTTACAAACAAAGGTGTTGACCCCTGGGTATCGATTGCAATTTCTCTAATAATATGTCTTTTTATCGGATATGTAAATTCAGTCATTACTCTTCGTTTCGGTATACCGTCATTTATTGCCACCTTGGGCACAATGTTTATGGTTAGAAGTCTTGCAATAGTTGTTGTGAAAGCTGAATTCCCGGTTTTTCCTTTAGAAGCAATGGAGTGGCCTAGAGCATTGTTAGCAAATCCAATTTCTGGAACTATTTTTAGGATGTCATTTATTTGGTTTGTACTTATTTTTTTACTATTAGCTTTTTATCTTCATCGCTCAAACTATGGTAATTGGAGTTATTCAACTGGAGCTAATCGTGCAGCTGCTGCCGCAATGGGCGTGAATACAAATAATGTTAAAATTCGCAACTTTATTCTTTGTTCTTTTTTAGCCGGTCTCTCAGGAATTTTTATGGTTTTGAGAACAAAGGCTGCTTTTCCTTCAACTGGAATAGGATACGAATTACAAGCTATAGCAGCTGCAGTTATTGGAGGGGCATCTCTCTTTGGAGGAATTGGAACAGTTTTTGGTGCATGTGTTGGAGCATTTTTATTAAAATTTTTAGACAACGGTTTGGTTATGGCTCGTCTAGATGTAAATTGGTTTAGGTTTGCTGTTGGCACACTTCTTATTGTAGCTGTGATTTTAAATACGAATCTAAGACGCCTAGGTACAAGGATGAAAGAGTGATGAGTAATAATTCTCACTCAATGATTAGATGTGAAAAACTGAATAAATGGTATGGCGGTATACATGCACTAATAGATGTTTCTGTTGATATTAAAAAAGGTGAATCAGTTGGTCTTGTAGGAGATAATGGTGCTGGAAAATCAACTTTTATAAAAATATTATCTGGTGTCCATAAACAAGATAGTGGTAACTTCTATTTTGATGGTAAATTAACTCATATAAAAAACGCTAAAGATTCTATGAGATTAGGAATCGAAACAATTTATCAAGATAGTGCGTTAGCTCCCACTTTAAGTATTGCTCGTAATCTTTTTGTTGGAAGAGAGCCTACAAATTATAATATTGGATCTTTCGGATTGATGGATAGATCAAAAATGGCTACTGAGGCACTAGAGTCAATTAAAAGAGTTGAGTTAGACTTACGTTCTGCTGAAGATTTGGTTGAAACATTGTCAGGTGGAGAAAGACAAGGTGTGGTTATTGCAAGGGCTTTATATTTTCGAACAAAAGTTTTAATTATGGATGAACCAACAAATCACTTATCAGTAAAAGAAACAGCTAAGGTTTTAAATTGGATAGAAAAATTAAAATCTGAGGGAACAACATGTGTTTTTATTACTCACAATTTACATCACGTGTATCCTGTTAGTGATAGACTGATAGTATTTGCAAGGGGTGAAAAAATTGCTGATGTTTATAAAAAAGATACTTCAATAGAAGAATTAACGAGAATGATAACCGATGACTAGAAAAAAATTAACTGTTTATGCTTATTTGCAATCGAAAGGTAAAAAGCAAATAAGTGCTTTATTTGTTCACAACGTTGAAGAAGCTGAAGCTGCGGAAGAAGCAGAAATAGATATGATTTGTACTGCTCATGATATTCCTCAACATGGCATCACTACTTCTTTTAATGAGCTCAAAAGAATAAGAGAAGCGGCACCAAGTTGTTTTATGCAATCTGGTGGCCCAGCTCCTCCATCTTCAGAATCTGAAGCAATTAAAATAGCAAATCAATATCTTTCTATTGGTGCTGATTGCATTTATGGTGGCCAATATAGTTGCAAATGGATTAAAGCAATGAGAGCAGAAAATATTCCTATTAATAGTCATGTTGGTTTAATACCTGGAAAAGCCACTTGGATTGGAGGTTTTAGGGCTATTGGAAAAACTGCTGATGAAGCAATTGGGGTTTTGAGACATACATTAGAACTGCAAGATGCTGGAGTTATTGGAGTAGAATTTGAGGTTGTTCCTCCAAAAGTTGCTGCAATAGTTACAAAAAAAGTTGATATAATAACTCTTTCTATGGGTAGTGGCTCTGATTGTGATGGACAATATCTTTTTGCAAATGATGTTCTTGGTTATACAAAAGGTCATATACCTCGACATGCTAGAATTTATAGACAATTTAAAAAAGAATATGAAAAATTACAAAAGGAAAGAGTTGCTGCTTTTAAAGAGTTTCATAGCGATACAGTAAATAAAAAATTTAATGATCCTAAAATTACTATAGGAATAGAAGATCGAGAATATGAAAAATTTCTTGAGTTAGCAGAAAAAATATAGTTTTAATTACAATTTTATAAATATTTTATCTTTTTCTATTTTCACCGAATAAGTTTTTAAATCTTCACAAGCAGGAGGACTTTTAGCTTCACCTGTTTTAATATCAAATATGCCTTGATGCATAGGACATTCAATTTCACCATCCATTACTAAACCATTCTCTAAATGAACTTGTTCGTGAGTACAAAGACCATCTGTTGCAAAAAAACCATCCTCTAACTTGTATATGCATACGCTTTTATTTTCATAGTCAAATCTTTTAAGATCCTCTAGATCAATCTCATTTGTATTGCAAACATAGACCCAATTATCTTCTGTCATAAATATATATATAGTTAAAAAAAAAATAAAATAAAGTACGAATTATATTTTTTGTAATTTCTGATTTACATCTGATAATTTGTTTTCATTAATTTCTTTTTTTGCTTTAGATAATATACCTGCTAATTTTATTTCTTTTCCAATCTTACCAAATTTGCCAATTCCACACGCACCACGAATTTTGTTATTTTTTAAATAAAAATAAATTATTCCTTCATCAATATTACTACCTCTTTTAACAATACTGTCGTAATCATTAGTTATTCCAGTAAGTTGTAAATTATAATCATATTGATTTGACCACATCCATGGCACTTCGTCATAAGAAATATTTTTTCCTATTATATTTTTTCCAGCTACTGAACCATGTTTTTGAGCATGTTGCCATGATTCTAAACGAATGTATTTATTGTATGATGGATGAAAAAAATTACATACATCTCCTGCAGCATAAATATTTTCTATTGAAGTATTGCAAAAATGATTTGTTAAAATACCATTATCTAATCTAATTGTTGTTTCTTTTAACAAACTAACTTGTGGTTCTACTCCAATACCAGCTATTATCATTTCAGATTTTATAATTTTCCCATTTGTCAATCTAACTTCATAATTATTTCCTGACTTTAAAATTTTTAAAATTTGTGTATCAACAAATATATTTACATTATTTTTTTTATGTTTAACTAGCATTATATCTGCAATTTCTTTAGGTATAACTCTGCCCATTAATTGTTTTCCAATCTCAATAACTGAAATATTTTTTTTAAATTTAGATAAAGATGAAGCTATTTCTAATCCAATAAAGCCCCCACCTATTATTAATATATTTTCAACAGCTTGTGATTTATTCATTATTTTTTTACATTCATCAATATTTCTTAATTGAAAAATATCATTTTCCATTAATCCATCTATTTTAATTTTTTTATTATTACTACCTGTACAAATTAATAATTTGTCAAAGGAAACATCAGTATTTTGAAAAATTTTTATTTTAGAAGATTTAACATCAACGTCTTCTACAATAGTATTTAAATTTAAGTTTATATTATTCTTTTCATAATAACTTTTATCAAAGATTATGCAATCTTGATATTTTTTCTCTCCTTTTATGCATTCCTTTGATAAAGGAGGTCTTTCATAAGGTAATTCAGTTTCTTCAGAAATTAAGGTTATATAACAGTCAGTATTAATTTTTCTGATAGAATTAATTGCATAGGCTCCAGCTTGTCCACCACCAACTATAACTATATTTTCTCCCATCTATTAATTGTATATTTTTTCAATCAAAATGGAAATGAGTTTAGAAAAAAATTTAATTTAATATTTCTAATATAAACTATTTAATTTGTTTTAATTATAAAAAAAAAATTATAAAATAGCTTAATTATTATTTCTGTAACTATTTCAATTTTAAATACCTCTAAAAAAAATTTAAGTAGGTAATATCTTCTTGATGTTATACGAGGAATCTTTAGATTGTTTGATCATTGCAGGAATAATTTCTTTGTAAGCATCAATTAGACCATTATTAGATTTTGGAAGTTGATTTTTTATTAATTTATGTAGTTTTGGCAAATTATAGAAAGGAATTTGAGGAAATACATGATGCTCTATATGGTATTGCATGTTAGAATACAAAAAATAACCTAATATAGGTCCAAGATATACTGTTCTTGTTGTTTCTCTATGATCTAAACTGTCAAATTTTAACCCCGCGTGTTGAAGGAAAGCCAGTATCCACAAAATTGGACCGCCATATATTTGAGGTGTTACAACAAACAGCAGGGGTATAAAACTTCCTAGATAAAAAGATAATCCAACTGTTATAAAAATAATTAATAAAAAAATTCTACTTGTCCACACCATTCTGTTAATCTGATTTTTTGGAACGAGATCAGCAACTAACAGAGAAGGTTTTTCAACAGAAAAATCTTTAGAAACTTTTTTAAAGTTTCTAAAAGAATGTTTAATAATTTTTACAAGTTCAGCCTTTACTCTATTATACCCAAAAAATTCTGTAAAAAAAACATGCCATAAATTTACAGGTCTAGGATCTGCAATTTCTAAGTCTAATCCTATATGTCTAGTTTTGCTGTGATGATTTGTGTGACTCCATCTCCATGACACAGGTTCAAAAAAAGCTAAAAAAGAACCTATTTCATAAAAAAAATCATTTAACCACCTGGTTTTAAAAACTGTTCGATGTCCATATTCATGCCACCTAGAATTACTGTTGGCATATATGGTTCCATAAAGAAAAAAGGCAGGAACTGCATACCATGTACCCCAGGACAAAAAAGCAAGATAGCCACTACCAAATAATGATCCAAAATATAATATTGCGTGTATCCAAGCGGGCAAATCTTTTCTTTTCATTAATTTTTTCAGATCTGATCTATCAATCTTTGGTTGCCACCAAGTTGTATTAGCTAAATCTATTTTTTCAATAGAATCTAATTCTTTTTGATTGAGCATATCTTTTGTCATTAATTTGTATTTTAAAAATAAAGTGTCAAATAGTCAATGTACATATTCATAATTTTTGTTATTAATTTTAAACTTGACTGTTATATTTAATTGGTTGAAAATTAATTATGAGAAAAAAACACTTCATTGAAATTCAAGATACGGAACTTGATATTTTTTTTAACAATTTAGAGAAAAGGTAATTTTATAAAAACTAAGAGACGACATTATGAAAGTCAATTTAGATCAGTGGTATAAATGCGATATTGATAGAAAAGTTTATAAAGAGCTAACAAAACGTTCCGATTGGCAAGGAATAAAGCATGTCAGCTTATGGATTGTTTTTCTTTTTCTAGCTGGTTATATGGCTTTTATTACATGGGGTACGTGGTGGACAGTACTATGGTTTTTAATTTATGGAAATATATATGGCATGCAATCCTGTATGGCATGAATGTGGACATCGAACAGCTTTCAAGACACGATGGTTAAATGAAATTTTTTATCATATTGGTTCTTTTATGTATAATTTCGAACCAGTTCGTTGGCGTTGGAGTCATTTTCATCATCATAGTTATACTTTGCACACCGATCCATATGACTATGAAATTCAAGTTACCAAGCCAACAGATTTGTTACTCGTTTTCTTGATTCATCTCCCAGGTGGTAATTTACTATTAATCTTTAAAGGAATTTTGTCATTTCACTTTGAAACTATCAAGCATGCTATAGGTATTAAAACGCCAGTTATGAAAGATTGCATACCTTCGAAAGAAAGAGCAAAATGCATAATGATATCACGCCTTCACGTTTTAATTTGGATATTAATTATTGCAATATCAGTTTACTTCAAAACTTGGCTTCCAGCCCTCTATATACTTTTACCGTTTGTATACGGAACAACATTACGAAATATGTTTGATTTTATTCAGCATGCCGGTCTAGCAAATAATGTCAAAGATCATCGTTTGAGTGTAAGAACTGTTAAGCTCAATCCTATATTTAGTTTTTTGTATTGGCATATGGAATATCATTTAGAACATCATATGTTTCCAATGGTGCCATCATACAATTTAAAGAAGTTACACGAAGTTATTAAAGACCAGTTGCCAAAGCCAAGAATTGGATTGTGGGGAGCTTATAGGGAAATTATTCCTGCAATCATTAAACAGTCCAAAGATCCCAATTATATCCTTAAAGTAGAATTGCCAAACTAATAAAAATTGGAAATATTCTTTATTTTACTTTCCCAGGTATATTCGTTTTAAAATAATTGGCAGGATTTGTTGCTTGCTTTATTACTACAGGCAATACTTGTTTGTAAAAGGAAAATAAATTTGGAAATGGTTTAGGTATTTGATCTATAATTATATTTTGTAATTTACGCAAATTATATGAAGGAACAGTTGGGAACATATGATGTTCTAAATGATATTCCATATGCCAATACAAAAAACTTAAAATAGGATTTATTCTAACTGAATAAGTGCTTAATCTATGGTCTTTTTTGTCAAGCGCAGCTCCTAGATGTTGCGTTACGTTTACAGTAAACCATATAGGTTTTCCATAATATAAAGGAAGGATTATATATAGAATTGGTAATATAGTTCCATAAACAATAGATATCATAATTACTACAAACCAAATTAATACATAGAGACGAGAGTTCCAAAGAATTTTTGATTTTTGTTTTTCCGGAGCAGTTATTTGTATAACAGGAGAAAAAAAACCGAATGCATGTTTTAATACTTCAAATTTTATTAATCTATGAGGGAAAAGAAGATCGCTAAAAGGAACAAAATTAAGAAAGAACCAAACAAGTTCTGTTGGACGCGAAACTTGAATTTCATGATCATAATCCCCTTCTGTTTGCAAAGTATATGTGTGATGAAATGTGTGACTCCAACGCCATCTAAAACCTTCAAAATCACACATGAAAGAACTTATGTGATAAAATATTTCATTTATCCAACGCGTTTTAAAAGCTGTTCGATGAACTGTTTCATGCCAATTAGCAACACTAAAAGTATAAATTGTTCCATAAATAAAAAACCACAAGACTGCCCACCACGTTCCCCATGTTATATAAGCTAAGTAACCTGAAACAATTAGGGCCAGAAAGTAAATAAAAAAATGAAATAAACCAGGCCCATCCCTTCTTCTGGATAACTCTTTAAGGTCTTTTTTTTCTATATTTGGTTTAAACCAATTTTCAAGGTTTACGTCCATTAGCACAAATATTATTTATCCCACCGTTCTAACCACGCGCCTTCCAGAGTAGAATCAAACTCATCTTTACCAGATCTACCTCGAAATTTTGTGTGTTCAGCTTCGTAACCTTTAAACCATAAATCCCAGTCAGCTGTATAAGATGGATCATCTGCTTTTCTCATAATGATTGGATCTACTAAACCTGTATGAAAGCCCGATTCATCTTTAGGATTCTGAAAACGCAAATCAACACTCCAACGCACATCTTCTGAAAAATTTTCTAGAGAACGATGGGGTGTAAGTTGATGTAAGAACAATACTGAACCAACCTTCATTTCACAAGTTACAATATCATTTTCTGGTATATTTTTATCCTCAATATAAAGATACCAAGAATCTTTAACACCAGCTTTTTTTTCAAGTTTATGTTCTAGAATCCTTTCTGGATTATGTCCGCCCCTAACCACTTGAAGACAACCATTATTTTTATCTACATCTAAAAAAGGTATCCATGCAGCTGGCTGTATAGTTTTTTCTGCACCTTCTTTAAGATAAGCTGAATCTTGGTGCCATGGAACTGTCATACGAACTGTTTGAGGGGTTTTTGATCGTATATTCCAAACAGGATGACCAGATATATCTTTGCCAACCCAATGCTCTACCATATCAAGTAATTTATTTGATCCCCATAAATTTGCTAGAGCAGGCTTTAGTTCTCCTTTATGATGAATAAGTACTGAAGAACCTTTAAAATCATTTTCTAAAGCAGCTAATCTTTTAAAAACATTTTTATCAGAATGTTTATTAGATATTTTACCTGCAGAAAAAGCACTCTCAGCAAAAGAATTAACAATCTGTTCAAATTCATTTAGAATAGGTTGAAATTCATCTTGAGTAAAAACGTTTTCAACAATTGTAAATCCTTCTTTATTATATTGATCTATCTGGGCAGCACTAATCATAAATAAATTCCTCCTAAATTAAATAATTAATAATCGCAAAAAACTGTAATTTTACAATAACTAACTGACAATTTTTTTATTTTTTTTTAATTTTTTTGTATAATTAAATTTTTCAGATATGTTTGAAATAAATCCTCCCATCTTTAAAGAACAATTTTCAACCCTATCATCAAACCTACCCTCAGTATCATATGAAATAATTCCGTTTATTCCATAAATTATAAAATTTCTGTCAATATAAAATGTTAAAAAATCATAAGTATTAAAGGACGGCAATTTAATAAATCCTACAACAATAAATTCTAATTCTTCAAAATTATGGTAAAATTGTCCTTTATCACATTCAACAGAATTCGGAGTTGGGTTTGATATGATATAACAAGGATGCTGGATATTAAGACTTATAAAATCATCGGAAAAATAATCTAACAAATTATCCCCCACACTCATCCCCTCAATCTCAAAGTCTGAAATATCCTCTGCAAACACCGAAGACGAAAAAAACAAAACGAGGAGTGTAAGTAGGGTCGTGCATTATGATACATAATTCATACACTCTGGCACTTGGTTGCCGGAGTGTTTCTAAGTGCTTCCTAGTATATAAATCATCATATATTGAATAGTCGTACAATAGTTGCATTTCATATTTAGAAAGTGGTGTAAATGGCAAATATTGAACGACGAAAATGTGCAGATGAATAAAATTTTTTAGTTTAAATATAAATAAATAATGTCTATTTTAATCTTATGAACTAGTATGTAAGATATGAATACTCATGTAATAATATTTTATAAAATTTTTTGTGAATTAATGTAAACTAAAATAAATTTATGAATAAAAATATAAACACCATAAATGATGAATGGTTTAAAGCTACAATAGATAGAAATCAGTTAAAAAAACTTTCAAAAAGAAGTGACTGGCCTGGTTTTAGACATATAATTATCTACTTTTCGTCTTTATTTATTAGTGCATATTTGACTTATTATACTTGGGGAACCTGGTCGTGTATTTTTTGGCTTTGGATTTATGGGATAATTTTTTATGCTAGCAATCCTATATGGCATGAAACAGGACACCGTACTGCATTTAAATCTCGTTTTATAAATGATTTTTTTTATCAAATTAGTTCCTTTATGACAGATTTTGAACCGACTCGTTGGCGATGGAGCCATACCATGCATCATAGTTATACTTCTTCTACTGTTAATCCGCATGATTATGAAGCAGCTCTTTTCCATACTTTTCCCAAACCTCTAACTTTCTTTTTGTCATTTGTCCCATTTATAGAATTACTTCGTATTCATAAGTCTCTAAAGTTTGAAATTATACAACATGCCTTTGGTATTATAACTCCTGTTATGAGGGATTGTATTCCTGAAAATTACCGTTGGAAATGTAGAATGATTTCAAGAATTCATGTTAGTATTTGGTTAGCTTCAATTATTCTATCGTTCTTAATAATGAATCCTTTACCAGCTTTACTTATTTTTTTTCCACGATATTGGGGCAACATCGTTGAACTGTTTAATCAAACACAGCACATTGGATTACCAGAAAATATAAAAGATCATCGTTATACTACCAGATCTATTCGTCTCAATCCTATCTTTAGTTTTTTATACTGGAAAATGGAATATCATATAGAGCACCACATGTTTCCCATGGTTCCATCGTACAATTTACCGAAATTGCACGAAGTAATTAAAAATCAATTGCCCAAGCCAAACACAAGCCTCTATAATGCTTATAAAGAAATTATTCCTGCGCTAATTAAACAATATAAGGATAATAATTATTTTATAAAAAAACAAATATCAATAATGGCACATGAGTGACAAAAAATTACAATTTGGTATAAACAACACTTCTGATGAATGGTTTAAAGCCAAGATTGATAAAAAAGTTTTGAAAGAATTATGTAGACGCAGTGATTGGTCTGGATGGCGTCATATAATTGTTTATTTTACATCTATTATTTTTTTTGGAATTTTAGCTACTTACACATTTGGAACCTGGTGGTTTCTATTATTTTACTGGCCTTACTGTGTTCTGTATAATGCATCGGACCCTATTTGGCATGAATGTGGTCATCGCACAGCTTTTAAAACTAGGAAACTTAACGATTTTTTTTATTATATAGGAAGCTTTATGGATAATTTTGAACCAATCCGGTGGCGCTGGAGCCATTCTTTGCATCATAGTTATACAGCTTCTTCTGTTGATCCACATGATTATGAAGTAGATCATAGTATATTTGCAAAACCTAGTTTTTTAAATTTTTTATTAATTTTTGTTCCAGGGATTGGTTTATTATCAATACATAAATCTAGTTCCCTACATAGAGAAATTTTATTGCATGCACTTGGTGTTAAAACTTCAGTTATGAGAGAGTGCATTCCTGAAGATCAGCAAGGAAAATGCATATTTGTTTCTAGAATATTTGTATCAATATGGGCTTTGATAATTCTTTACTCGATATTTTTTATGACCTTCTTGCCTATTTTTTTATTTTTAATTCCAAAATTTTTTGGCAATCTTCATGCTGTTTGGGGCATAACCCAACATATAGGTTTGCAGGAAAATATTAAAGATCATCGGTACACAACAAGGTCAATACGTCTTAATCCAATTTTCAGTTTTTTGTATTGGAAAATGGAATATCATATAGAGCACCACATGTTTCCCATGGTTCCATCGTACAATTTACCGAAATTGCACGAAGTAATTAAGGATCAATTACCAGCTCCAAAAAAAGGCTTGTTGGATGCTTATAAAGAAATAATTCCAGCTGTAATAAAAAAATATAATGATCCTAATTATTTTATTCCTGTTAAAGTTCCTTCATGAAAGTTTTAAACTAATAATATTTTTATTATTCTTGACATCAATTTAGTATCCAATATCTAAACTATAAGATTTATTCATAATTATTGATTTAGGAGGAAAAATGAAATCAATCAAATTATTAACTACTTTTATAGTAGCATTATTTTTTTCTTTTACTGCTTACGCTGATAGTACTGATCTTGGTGACAATTGGTGCTCTGATGTAAAAATTCATTTCTTTGCAGGTGGTGCTGAAGGCGATGGTTTTGCAGGTATTGTGCAAGCAGGTGCTCAAAATGCAATTAGAGATACTGGAGCTGATGCACAAATACTTTATTCTGGTTGGGCATCCGACATGATGATTCAACAACTAAGAGAAGCAATTGGAGCAGGTGTGGATGGCATTGCTATGATGGGCCACCCAGGTAATGAAGCTATAATGCCTCTTGCTGAAGATGCGCATAAAGCTGGTATTCTCATGATGTACCAAAACGTTGATGTGCCTGAAGTAAGAGCAAAGTATGGTGGCGGATACGTTGGAGCTGATCTTTCAACTCAAGGAAAAGAATTGGGTCGTGAAGCAATCAGACAATTTGGATTTAAAGCCGGTGATACTGCAATCGTTATGGTTCCAGTTGGAGATTATTCTAGAGCACAACGAGAAGATGGAGTTAGAATTGTTTTTGAAGAACATGGAATGAAAGTTGTAGTTTTAGATGGAACTGCAGAGCATGCAACTGATCCAAATTCAGCAATAGGCTATATTTCTACTGCTCTTGCAGCAAATCCGGAGACTAAAGTATTAGTTCATACTGGTGGCCAAATGTTAGGCAATTCTGAAACTTTTGCTACAGCAGCTGGTTATGGACCTAATGAACTTCTTCAAATCGGATTTGATACAAGTCCCCAGGTTATGTCTGCTTTTGTAAATGGTTTTGCTCATTTAACTTCTGATCAACAACCTTTTTTACAAGGCTATCTTCCTATCTTAGCTTTGTGTCAGATGAAAGTTCTGGGCACAGGTCCGCTTAATCAAGACACTGGAGCTGGATTCGTTACTACTTCAAATTATGAGTCAGTAATGGAATTAGCTAATGCAGGACTTAGATAATCAATTTTATTATAGCTGGCCTTTTTAAGGCCAGCTATGCAACTCAACAACATTATCAAACATCATGAACTCACTGATTGAATTAAAAAATGTTACTAAGAAGTTTGGAGGAATAACTGCTCTCAAATCGGCATCGTTAAAAATGGATAAAGGGGAGGTAGTTGGTTTAATTGGCGATAACGGAGCAGGTAAGTCAACATTAATTAAAACATTAGTGGGTGTATATAGTCCTGATTCAGGTGAAATATTTATTAGAGGCGAAAAAATAAGGGGATGGACTACAGCAAAAGCAAGAGAAGCAGGCATTGAAACTGTTTTTCAAGATAGAGCATTATGTCCCCAACAATCTATTGTATGGAATATTTTTATGGGTAAAGAATTAAAATATCCATTTGGGCTTATAAAAGAAAAAAAACAAATTGCGGAAGCAAATAAATTAATTAGAGAAATAGGTTTTACTTCTGAACTTATTGATGCAGAATCTCCTGTAGGCAATTTATCTGGAGGAGAGAGGCAGGGCGTTGCTATAGCTAGGGCAATATATAATAAAGCAGAATTGATAATTTTAGATGAACCAACAACAGCTTTATCATTAATGGAAACTCAAAAAGTTTTTGATTTTGTGAATAATGTTAAATCATCTGGACGATCAGTTTTATTTATAGGGCATAATATTTATCATGTATATGATATTTCCGATCGATTTATCCTTTTGGACAGAGGAGAAGTGGTGCATCAACTTGATAAAGACGATGTTAGAAGTCCAGAAGAGTTAATGAAAGTGATGAAGGCGGCTGTAGATAAATATCATTAAAAAAAACATATGAAAAAAAATAATAAAATACTTGAATTTATGGCAAATAATAGCAGGCCTTTAAGCAGCATAGGATATTTTGTTTTGTTAATGGTTATTTTCTTCATTGGCGCCCCAGAAGTTATGATCAAGGTTAATCTTCATCAATCTGTTTTTATTATGCTGCCTATTATTGTGTTTATGGTTGTTCCTTTAGTTTTTGTTATAACTGCTGGTGAAATAGATTTATCTTTTGCATCTACCTTTGGAGTGGCTGCCTATGTTTTTGCTCTGTTAGTCAAACTTGGTATTGATCCATTATTATGTCTTATCATTGGAGTATTATCTGGAGGTATAATTGGAATTTGCGTTGGAAGTTTGATTGTTTATGGAAAAATATCTTCTTTAGTAGCATCACTGGGAGCTCTATTTTTAATGCGAGGTTTTTTATTTGTTTCAAGTAATAGCAAGTCAATTACCTTTGTTGAAGTAAGAGATCATTGGATGTATGAACTGTTGGTTGGAAAGTTTTATGGTTTTCCAATGCAGATCTTTTGGGCAACGCTTTTTACTATATTTTCATATTACTTATACCGCAAACATGTTTTTGGTATTCATGTTCATCATGTGGGCGATAATGCTGACAGTGCTGCTCAAATGGGTATCAATGTTAACTGGGTAAGAATAGGGGTATTTGCTTATGCTGGTTTAGGCGCTGCTTTTGCTGGGATATTTTCATCTTTAATTAATTTTACCTGGTGGCCTACCCAAGGTTTTGGATATTTATTATTAGCACTTGCCGCTGTATTTATTGGAGGAACTCCAACTTGGGGTGGTGTTGGAACAGTTGTAGGAGCAGTATTTGGTGTTGGAGTGGTAGCTTATATGGAAACAGGTGTTGTTGCTATTGGAATGAGTGGCGTGTGGCGACAATTTTTTAATGGCTTAATTATTATTCTTGCAGTTTTAGGACATAGATTTCACGGAACTAGAATAAGATAAAAATTATATATGATTAATGTAATAATATGGAATGAATACTATCATGAACGAGAAGATAAGCATGTTGGTGAGCTTTATCCAAAAGGTATTCATGGTTGTATTAAAGATTTTTTAGAACCAGATAAAAATTTTAGTATTCAAACAGCCACTCTTGATGAACCAGACCACGGTCTAACAGAGGAAAGATTAAAGAACACTGATGTATTAGTTTGGTGGGGACATAAAGCGCATCAAAAAGTTGAAGACAGTATCGTAGATCGTATTCAAGGACGTGTTCTAGAGGGAATGGGATTATTAGTTTTACATTCAGGTCATCATTCTAAAATTTTTAAAAGAATGATGGGAACTACAGCTAATATACGATGGGCAGAAAGAGGTGAGAAAGAACGTGTTTGGGTTTGCAATCCAGGCCACCCAATAGCCCATGGTTTAGGGGAATATTTTGAAATAGATATGACGGAAATGTATTGTGAGCCATTTCAAGTGCCTGCCCCTGATGAGACAGTTTTTGTAAGCTGGTTTGAAGGCGGGGAAGTTTTTCGATCTGGTCTTTGTTATAAAAGAGGAAATGGTAAAATATTTTATTTTCGACCGGGACATGAATCTTATCCTGTGTATTATAATAAAGATGTTCAAACTGTTATCCGTAATTCTATTTATTGGGTTTGTTCTGAGCAAACTGCTGGAGTTTGGCAAGACAGAGTTGCTCTAGGAATAGATAATATGGAGCGTAAAGAGCCAGTTCAACCTATTGAGGTCAAAGGATATCAAGTCGATCATACTTACAAAAAATGATTAAAATAGCTATTGTTGGCACCGGAGGCATTGCCCACTGGCATGCAAAATCTTATCAAAATATTGATAATGTTAAAATTGTTGCAGCATGTGATATCAATGCGAATGTATTAAAAAAATTTTGCGATCAATATAATATTGAGGAAAAATATACTTCCTTTGAAGAACTAATTACAAACTGTGAAGTTGATGCAATCTCAAATGCAACACCTGATCCCTATCATAAAGAAATAGCATTAAAAACATTAAAGCATAATAAACATATTTTTTCTGAAAAACCTCTAGCAGAAAATTATTCAGATGCATTCGAAATGTACAATGCTACAAAAAATAAAAAACTAATAAATATGGTTAACTTTTCTTATAGAAATTCATCTGGTTATCAGGAATTAGCAAAAATTGTTCAATCGGGAAAAATTGGAAGTGTTAAACATGTTGAAGCTTCATATATGCAAGGTTGGTTAACGTGTAAATATTGGGGTGATTGGAGACAACAAGATCAATGGCTTTGGCGGTTATCTACTAAGCATGGAAGTAAGGGAACTTTAGGTGATCTTGGAGTACATATTTTTGATTTTGCATCTTTTCCTATAGGTAAAATAAAAAGTATTAATTCAAGGCTAAAAACTTTTACCGATAAAGGGGATAAAATTGGAGAATATGTTTTAGATGCTAATGATACTTTTATTTCTTTGGTGGAATTTGAAAATGGTGCACTTGGCACTATTTCTAGTACAAGATTTGCTACAGGTTTAAAAAATAGACTAGATCTAAAAATCTTTTGCGACAAAGGAGCTGTTAGAATAAGTTTTGATGATCCAATAACTGAGGGAAATTATTTTGAAATGACTACTGACACAGAAAAAGAAATTATTGAATTAACTGATACATTGAGATGGGATAAAATTTCTACTAAGCCAACTCCTAATAATTTTGAAAGATTTATTACTTCAATTTTGACAGGAAAAAATGATCAACCAGATTTTAAAAGAGGCTCTGAAATTCAAAAAATTCTTGACTCATGTGCTGAAAGTTCAACTAAGAATTCTTGGATAGATATATAGTTAAAGATTTTATTAAAAAACAAGTGTTGAATACATAATAAAACTTAGCTTACCTGAGTTTTGTATAATAGCGAGTAATTTAATTTAATGCTATCAACCACGAGGGATGTTGAGGGGAATTAATTAACTAAACTAAATTTCGCCATGAATATTCTGGTTGAAAACCTAAAATTTTTTTTGCTTTGCTATTATT
>Ga0209554_1001150_pt1 | contig 20657 bp, 17 predicted proteins | sample MarorgKNORR_S2LV_5_FD_188221 | JGI IMG/M metagenome (GOLD analysis project Ga0209554, IMG submission 188221) | Marine microbial communities from the Southern Atlantic Ocean, analyzing organic carbon cycling - Bottom_A/KNORR_S2/LV (SPAdes) (version 2) | ecosystem: Environmental > Aquatic > Marine...
CGTCGTCGAGCTTGCCCGCGCGGTCGAGCGCATTGGCTTCGACCAGCTCGAAAGTCAGCGTATCCGGCAAATCCTGCGGCCCATTCAGCCCCTTTCTCGGCGTTCTCAGGAAAACATCTATCGCCCGGGTGTCCTTGTCGGCGAACACAACAACCGGAAAATTTCCCACCGATTCGTTAACGACCCCCGCGATTGCGACCGAACCAAAATAAAAGCCGGTCGCCGCATCGCCGATCGAAACGCCAATCACAAATCGGTCAATCGCATACCTGGCACCATACGTAAGATCGGCCCGCTCGTCGACGAGTACCTTCGTGTCGGGATGCTTTTCCAGCCAGGTCTGCCAGGGGACCAACTCATACGGCAGCAAGGTCAGGCGCGTGCCGGTCAACTCGCCGTCGATAGCTGCACCCCACGGCTGCGACCACACGCTCTGGCTCTCCCAGTCCCACCAGGTCATAGCGTTCATGAACAGCACACCTTCGTTTCCGAACGTGTGGACCGTCCCTTCGATTCGCCGGTCATGCACGAGACCGGTGTAGCAAATCGGTCACCACGTGACGAGTACCGGGGTGCCACCGACCTCATCATTCACCATCTCGCGTATCCGCATCATGCCTACCGGGTAGGCACGGGCATCCCCGTTGATTTCAAGCTCCATCACAAGCTCCATAGGGCGCAGCGTGGCCTGGCCGGGCGTGACGAACTCTGGTGAATAGACAGGGTTTATCGCGTCGCGGGGAATCCGTTCCTCTTCGTAGTAATCGAACTCGCCCCGAAGGTCGGCCTCGCGGATGAGTGCGCGGATTTCGGTATCGGGGTTAATCGCTGCATAAGCAGCAGCATCGAACTCGGGGATCTGTAAGTCGTCCACCGGGTCGGCTTCAAATGTTCCGAGATTTTCAGACTGCGAATCGGAATTCGCGACCTGATCGTCCACTGTCTCCGATACACCAGACGAACAGGCGACGACGGCCGCGACAAGGGTGGTCGCACCGAGCATCACGACTCGCCACCGAGATACCTGTCGTACCGATAAAAAATCGCCCATATTGGTTCGATGCGAAAAGCGCCAGATCGGTTACCGCAACTGCCAGTTGTACGTTTCGTTGGCTTCTACTGTTAGGCGTCAGGGTGTTTGCCAGCGAACTCCTCATTGAAGTCGATTTCGTGGGCCGCGAGAAACTCGGGGTCGAGGTTGATGCCCAGCCCCGGTCTTTCCGACACGTACAGGTCGCCCTCGCGAACGTCGAGCGGATAGTCGATCAACATGTCGTAGCCCGACATGTCGTACTTGTTGGTCTCGAGCTTGTAGAAGTTCGGCACGCCCATCATCACCTGCGCACCCGCCATCACATTGATCGGTCCCGAAGCGTCGTGCGGCGAGATTGGAATGTAGTAGGCCTCGGCCATCGTGGCGATCTTCTTCAGCTCGGTAATGCCGCCAGTCCATGTCACATCGGGCATGATGTAGTCGGCCAGGTTGTTCTCGAAAATCGGCACGAAATCCCAGCGGGTGTGGAGCCGCTCGCCGATCGATACCCGCGGCGAAATCTGCTCCCTAACCTGCTTCAACGCCTTCCAGCTTTCGACCGGCACCGGCTCCTCAAACCAGAAGATGTCCCACTCGGCCATCTGGTTTGCGAGTCGAATTGCGGTAGGCACGTTATACATTCCGTGAGCGTCGATCAGGATTTCGATATCGGGCCCAACCGCTTCTCGGGCGGCTGCGAGGATGTCCATGGCGGTAGATTCGGCCTCGGCGCTGATCTCACCGTCAAGGAAACTTGCGTTGCCGACATGGAGGTTGTGCATCATCGGGTCCATTTTGAAGGCGCGGTGCCCCGACGCTGCGATCTCTTTGGCCGCCGCTGCGATCTGATCCGGCGATGTCGCCCGGGGCGGATGCGTGTAGAGAGCGATCCGATCGCGAACCGCGCCGCCCAGCAGCTTGTAGATCGGCTGGTTCAACGCTTTGCCGCGGATGTCCCAGAGGGCGATGTCGAATCCGCTGATCGCCGCAGTCGTGGCGCCACGGGTGCCGATGTAGGTCATGCCCCTGAAAATCTTGCCCCAGATCCGTTCGATGTCTTCGGGGTTTTCACCAACCAGCCATTTCCCGATCTGATCGACGAACGCCGAGATCGCCCGGTTGGCGACGGGACCCGGGTACGTGGTGATCTCGCCCCACCCGGTGATTCCTTCATCGGTATCGACCTGGATAAACACGAATGTGCGTTCGGTCAGGCTTCTTGGCTCATCTGCCCCGGGGTTGTTGTCCCACGGAACGGTGACTACCCATGATCGTGCGCTGGTGATTTTCAACGTTTTATCCCTGGCTTTCTGAACTATTCCCGTTATTTTTCCGGACCGTCCGATTGCGCCTGTCGCGCGCAGACTCGGCTCCCGGCGATTATCTGCCCGAATCTATCAGGTTCAACACCGAAATTCCTTGACACCGACCCGCCCCGGGCTAAAGTACGCCCGGCTGCCGCTTCACTTTCATACATCAACCAGATCGAGCCGCAGAGAAATCCATGTCCAACCAGATAACCGGAGCCGATCTCCAGGCAGCACTGCCCGATGTCGAGACGGAGCAGCACCTGAAAGGCATAGTCGGCGAGGCAACGGTCTACCGCGACAGCTGGGGCATCCCGCATATTACCGCCGATAACGAACCGGACCTTTTCTTCGCACAGGGCTTTGTAACCGCGCAGGACAGGCTGTTCCAGATGGACTACGACCGGCTGCGCTGCCTCGGCAGGTCGGCTGAGTATCTCGGGAAGGCCGGTATTGAAGAAGACCGGGTGATGCGCCGACGGGCGCTCCACAGGGTGTCGAAACTCGACCTCGAAGCTTGCAGTCCTGAAGCCAGGGCGATGGTCGCCGCCTACACAGCGGGCGTGAACGCGTTTATCGAATCGACCAAATCGCTGCCGGTCGAGTACAGGCTGCTTGGATCCATTCAGGAGAAATGGGAGGACTGGCACTGCGTGCTGGTCTACAAGGTCCGCAACACCGCCGAAGGATCGTTTCAGGCCAAGCTCTGGCTTGCGAAACTCGCCGCCGAAATCGGGCCCGAGCGCGCCGCAGCAATCTCGCCGGGCAGTCGGCCAGGAGCCCTGATGACCGTGCCGCCCGGCGCCGAATATTCCGGCCCGGCCCTGAACGCAATCGAAGAACTTACCAACGTTGTAAATGCAACTGATGCACTTCGAGAAACCGATGGTGGCTCGAACGGCTGGGCGATTTCGGGTGAGCGTACGGTGTCCGGCCTGCCCCTTGTCGCCGGGGACTCGCACCGTGGGCTTGAAGTGCCCAACGTCTACTACCAGGTGCACCTCAAGGCCCCCGATTTCCAGATGTTGGGTTACTCAATTCCGGGCGTTCCCGCGGTGATGCACTTTGCCCATAACGATTACGTCGGGTGGGGCATGACCCACGGCGGGGCCGATACGCAGGACCTGTTTGTCGAACAACTTCGGCGATCTCCCGGCGGGAAGGTCGAATACGTTTTCAAAGGCGACTGGCTGGAGGCTGAGAGTTCGTCGGAGACGATATCGGTGCGCGGGGGAGATTCGACCAGCGGGACCGAGCAGGTCGAGATAGTCGAAACGCATCACGGGCCGATCATCGCGGGCAGCGTCGATTCGGGCAGGGGCATTGCGATCCAGGACCCGGGATCGAGGGACGGCACGAAATGGCTCGACGCTGTGTACGATGCGATGAAATCTCGATCAGCGGATGAACTCGAAGCGGCGTTCGATAACTGGACCGACCGCGTGAACAACTACCCGTATGCCGACGTTCATGGCAACTTTGGATACCTGTTCAAGGGTCGTGTGCCAATTCGTCCTGCCTCGAACGGTTGGGGACCGGTTCCGGGCTGGACCGGCGAGCATGAGTGGAACGGCTATATACCGAATCCCGAGTTACCGCGCTCGAAGAACCCGGATTCGGGCTGGATCGTTACCTGCAACCAGCGGGTGGTCGATGACGACTATCCGTACTACCTGACGCACCTGTTCGGCACCGACTACCGTGCACGGCGTATCCGCGACCAGATAGCGAATCTGGCAGATCAGAAAATCGGTGTGCCTGAAATGTCGTCAATCCACGCCGATACCGTTTCAATCCCGGCGATCGTGTTCACAAGAGCCATTGTGAAGCTTGACGGCCTGGTTGGGATTTACGCCGAGGCTGCGGGCTTTCTGACTGACTGGGACCACGACCTGAGGGAAGATTCTGCCGCCGCGGCTATCTACAGTGCGGCTGGCAGGGAATTGAGCAGGTTGCTGGCGGCCAGGGCGTACGGATCGCTGGCAACCGCTGTGACAGGCAAATCGAACGACGCCGGGGCTGAAGATCAGCTCAGGCGGCAGCTGAAGCCCGATTTTATTCACCGACTGGACGTCGGGTCGCTGGCGGAGGCGAACTACGGATTTGAGACGAGCGACATCGTCGAGAAAGCATTCAAATCGGGTATCGATTACCTTGTAAGCCGGTTCGGAGGCGACATCGGCAAATGGCGATGGGGAGATATGCACCGAACCGGCCACAAGCACCCGCTCGCCGCGGCGTTCCCGGAAGCGTCGGCGCAACTGAACCCGCCAGCGGTCGAGACAGCCGGTGATAGCGATGTACCGTTCGCAAGCGGCAGTCCGACACCGGCTGAGTTTTTGGTCAAAACAGGCCCGATCAACCGGTACATCCACGATCCTTCGAACTGGAGCAACGGGCGTTGGATCGTCCCGCTGGGCTCGTCGGGTCACCCGGGCAGTCCGCACTTTTCAGACCAGCAACAGATGTGGGCGAAGGTCGAGACGATCCCGCAACTCTGGGACTGGGCCGAAATAGCAAAAGTCGCGGAAACGACACAGCGTCTGCTGCCGGGGTAGGTCGGTTGGGGGCGCGGGGTTTGGCTCCGGGCGTCGTCGGACGACTTGGTCGCGCGTCGCAGTTCTCCCCCTCTCGTTCTCCCCCATTCCGGGGAAGAGGGCGTTTAGCTCCGGGTGTGCGAGGTGCCGCTTGCTATATGACTGGCGTGGGCAGATGGCCACGCCGGTTGTCGCGCGATTACTTAAAAGAGTGGCGTAAATAACCATGAAATTCGTACCGGAGCACGCCAGCATCCATTCCCATTCAATAATCGCTCTAATAATACTGATACCGTAGAAAAGAAGGTATACAAATGCGGATACATGCATATCATGTTGTAATCAACCGTTTACATAACGGAATACGTCGTAAATGGTGGTATTATTAAGTTGGTCCATCGGACGGGTAATAACGAAGCTCGCTGGTAGGACGCTAAACGGTATGGATTCCGTTTAGGAGTTTGTACGGAGCAACTAAATTGAACAACGTCATCCGTCTTGCAATCAGCCGGCTTGGCCATGCTTTCGACACGCGATTGGTGTCGCCGAAAGAATTGAACCAGGCCATCTTGCTTGGAGACCCCGTCGCACGACACAGCCACTACCGCACGAGCCCGACTCGTCGGAGTTACCGGGCCTAACGCCTTGCCTCCAGGCGCTGGCTCACGTAGCAATTGACAAGCTGCGAGTGCGGAATTAAAACAAAACCCCCTCGGTTCATGGAGCCGAGGGGGTTTTGTTTTTCGTGGGCCACGGCCTGTTTTCAGTGCCACTTGCGTTCGTCTTCAACCGTCCGGATGTTTCGCGGCGGGAACGGTGCATAAGGGTGCTCAGCAAGTTTGCTTTCATCGATTTCCAAACCCAGCCCCGGTGCGGTCGGCAGCTCAATATAGCTTTCGTGCGGCTCAAGGTATCCGATGGTTATATCGCGGCAGACGTTCTCTACACTCACAAAATATTCATAAATAAGGAAGTTCGGGATCGTTGCCGAAGCGTGGATCGCTGCCGCACAGCCGATCGATGTTGAGTTGTAACCGTGGGGCGAAACGCCGATGTAGTGGGGTTGGGCCATCGCCGCGATCTGCGTGAGTTCAAGTATTCCGCCAGTGTTGCAGACGTCCGGGTTGATGATGTCGACCGCTCGTTTGTCGAACACCTCGCGGAAATCGTTGCGCGTGTACAGCGCTTCACCGGTCACCACCGGGATCGTCGTAGCTTCTTTTACTTCTTTAATGGCGTCGATGTTATCGGGCGGGCACGGCTCCTCGAACCAGTAAGGGTCGTACTGCTCCATCTGTTTGGCGACCCTGATTGCGTTCATCGGGGCGAGCCTGCGGTGTACTTCGATCAGCAGGTCGACATCAGGCCCGACCGCCTCCCGAACTTTGCCCACTGTGGCGCTGGCCTGGGCGAGTTCGTCACGATCGACATATTCACGCCAGGGTCCGGGAAAGGGGTCGAACTTCAGGGCGTTGAAGCCGCGCTCCTCGACGATTACCGCGGCTTTCTGGGCAACCTCATCCGGCGATCCTCCTGACCAGCCATTCGCGTAGACACGAATTCGCGGCCTTACGGGTCCGCCTATCAGGTTGTAAATCGGCTGCTCCAGCGCCTTGCCCACGATGTCCCACATGGCGATTTCGATGCCGCTGAGTGCGCAGTGCAGGTCCATCGCCGACCTCTTCGTGGCGAAATCCTCGTGGGCCACGTGCATGAAGTGGCGGATGTGGAACGGATCGCGGTCGACGAGGTAACGGGCGAGTTGATCGATGTGAGCTTCGATCTGGATATCCCGGTCGGACTGCGAATACGCCTCGCCCCAGCCGGTGATCCCCGCGTCGGTCGAAAGCTTCACATAGATGAAGTTTTTGCCGACACCGGGGTTCCATTTGATTACTTCGACATCGGTGATCTTCAAAGTGCCTGCTCCATAGGAAATCTAACAACATGGTGCCGCGCAGCGGCACCATGTTACTGGCGTTAGCCGCCGGGCGTAGTACCTGGGCGAACGCGCAAGCTCCGCGGGGCACGCCAGGGCATGATGACATCAAGATTTGCCCCTGGCAGGCCAGGCGAATCGTTAACTACTCGAACTTGACCAGTGCCCCGCCGATGCCCTCGATATCGATTGCGACCTCGTCACCGGGGATCACCCACTGTGTTTCGACAACGCTACCCAGCATTACGACCTCGCCCTCCTGCAGGTGCTTCCCCCGTGATGCCAGTGAATTGGCCAGCCACGCCAGCGCTTCGTATGGGTGCCCGAGAATATCTCCGGTCGTGCCCTGACCGATGCGCTGACCGTTGATTGTCATGAACCCGATCGCACTTGCGAGGTCGGGGGCGTCTTTTGCCGGGGTAGGCTGGCTCAGAACGATTCCTGAAGCGAAGAAATCGTCAGCGATCAGACTGGGTGTATCGACGGCCTTGTAGTCGGTCCACCGGTCATCCACGATCTCTATCGCGCCAAACAGCGCCTTTACCGCGGGCGCAACCGATTCCCGCGTAAACGGCCTGTCCCCTGGCACCAGATCCTCGCCGATAAACGCCGCGATTTCGCATTCCACACCGGGGTGGGAGTACTTGGCGAATTCGACGGTCGTCGCGATGTAGTTTGTCGAGGTGTTGAACACCCCTCCGGCACAGGGGTTCGAGATGCCAAGAAACTTCTGCATAACCGGGGTCGTGCAACCGATCTTGTAGCCAACCCGCTTTCCGTAACCGGCATCGTCCAGCAGTGCGTGTAGTCGTTCCTGCACCGCATATGCCTCGGTTTCGTCGACGGGGCGATAATCGTCTGGCAACTCGTCGATCTTCCGGTTCCGTACCCTTGTCAGCGCAAGGATTCCGGCGGATTGTTTTATGGCTTCTTCGTTCATCAAACCCTGGAATCTGGTTTCCCGACTCGGTCATCCCTCAGTTATTGCAGGCAGTTCCGGCGCCTGATGTCCGTATAATCGCGCCGCCCGGCGTTCATGTGTGCGGGCAGGATTGCAAAAGACGAAACTAATGTCGATTAAAATACCGCGGCTCCTCATTGCCGAACTAATTACCCACGCGATGCAGGACGATCCCAACGAATGTTGCGGTCTGCTGTTTGGAGTTGGCGATGAAGCTGACGAAATCCACAGGATGTCGAACGTCAACCGGAAGCCGATCAGCAGATACACAATGCAATCTGGTGAACTCGTGGCAGCCCAGGAAATGGTGAAGGAAACGGGGCGCGAGTTCGTTGCGATCTATCACTCCCACACGTTTACCCAGGGCTATCCGTCGAAGACCGATATTTCAAACGCGGTCAAGGTCGCGAGCGTTTCGACAAGGCACGTTATCGTCTCGCTGGTCGAAAAGACCAGGCCCGTCATTCGGGCATTCAGCATCAACGGTGACGCCGAAGTGACCGAGCTGGTCGTGGAGACCGACGGTCAGCCGTACCGGGCTTCGGATTAGGGTTTCGTCTGGCTCTCGGCGACTACGTGCCTACGGCTGCACAGCCGTCCAATCGTGACGCGGCGTCCAACCGAGCATCCGTTGCGCCTTCAGTGTGCAGATGACGCTCGAATTGCCTTCGAGTCCGTCGCGAATCTCGACCCGATCGCCGAAGTTGGCACGCACAAGCTCCGCCGTCGGCTCGCTGAACCTCGACGGAGGCTGCGCGAGCAGGAACGCCTCATGGCCCTGGATATCGGCATCGACCGCCAGGACGTGAGCCTCGGCGACATCGTCGGCATCGGCATATCCCCACATGACAAGGGTCAGAGGGTTGGCCGGCGTTGGAGCAGACCACGGAAACTCCGCAAGCACTTCTGGCCACGGTATGTTGGTGAAGCGAAGGCTCACCACCGACGTGCCGGACGATCTCGCAATCATTTGCCCGATGTCCTCGCCGACTTCCTTTCACCTGTTGGCCTTCAGTGCGAAATTGTATTGGTCTCACGCGAACACATGTTCACCACCCAGGGGCTGCCTGAAAACTCCCTCTCCCTGAGCGAGAAGGAACTAACCACGACGGCGTCGAATTTTGAGACAGCCTGCAAGCGTCGAAAAGACCGGCCAAACGGGGACTATGTGCCGCCCGGGCGTGGCGGCTACGCCTTTGGCTTCACTTCGTTCTTGAACAACCACCATTCGAAGCTGTCGGTCAGGGCCAGCCAGCTCGCTTCCAGGATGTTCGGCGAGGCCCCTACCGTGTGCCACACGTCGCGGTCGTCAGCCGATTCGATCACGACCCTGACCACTGCGCCCGTGCCGGCCCCTTCATTTACGACCCTCACCTTGTAGTCGGTAAGCCGTACTGCGCTGATTGCCGGGTATGCGTTAATGATGGCCTTGCGCAAGGCCTGGTCGAGGGCTCCGACGGGTCCGTCCCCCTCGGCCGCTGTGTGCTGAATATCGTCGCCGATCCGGACCTTCACCGTGGCCTCAGAAAGCATCGGGTGTTCGGCGCCGTCCTTGCGCCAGCCCGTGCCGAACGACGACCTGCGCCTGTTTTCGACGATCACCATGAAATCGACCAGCTCATACGGGGCTTCGTAGTTCGGGAGAGCCCGCCGGACCACGAGGTCGAACGATGCGTGTGCGCCCTCATAGGAGAAACCCTTAGCCTCCTGGTCTTTGACGTGCTGAACAATCCGCCTCGCGTCGGCGTCATCCAACTCGGCGTCGAGGCCCATTTCACGAATTCGTCGCATAACGTTGCTTCGACCCGACAGTTCAGAGACAACCACATCGTTGACGTTTCCAACCACCGATGGCTCGATGTGCTGGTAGGCCTGGACCGATTTTTCGGTGGCTGCTGCATGGAGCCCGCCCTTGTGGGTGAACGCACTGGAGCCGACAAACGGCTGGAAGGGGAAAGGACGCCGGTTGACCCGCTCCGAGACGAAGTTCGATACCTCGGTCAGTGTCGATAGCTGCTCATCCGAAATCACCTGTACGCCCATCTTGAGGTTCAGGTTGCCGATGATGCTGATCATGTTGGCGTTGCCGGTGCGTTCGCCGTAGCCGTTAATGCAGCCCTGTACCTGCATCGCACCCGCCTCAACCGCGGCGATGGCCGAGGCCACAGCGGTGTCGGTGTCGTTGTGAGAATGGATTCCGAGAACGGCGCCATCACCGAGCGATTCTTTTACCTCGCTCACGATCTCGGCAATTTCGGCCGGCAATGTGCCGCCATTCGTATCGCATAACACGATTCGGTCGGCGCCCGCGTCCAGTGCGACCCGCAAAGACTGTAGGGCGTAATCCCGGTCGAGCTTATACCCGTCAAAAAAATGCTCCGCATCGAAAAAGACCCGCCGGTCGTTCGCTTTCAGGTAGCTGACCGAATCGGCGATCATCGCCAGGTTTTCTTCGAGCGATGTCTGGAGAACGGCCCGGACCTGGTATTCCGATGACTTTCCGACCAGGGTCAAGATGGGCGCATCGGTATCGAGCAGGGCTTGCAGGGTGGGGTCGGATTCTGCATCGGCATTGGCCCGGCGAGTGTTACCGAACGCGGCTATCTGTGCGTGCTTGAGATCGAGGGACTGGACCCGCTGGAAGTATTCGTTGTCCTTGGGGTTTGCACCGGCGAACCCGCCTTCGATTACGTCGATGCCGAGCTGGTCGAGACGTTCGGTAATGGCGAGCTTGTCCTCAACAGAAAGCGAAATGCCTTCCTGCTGCGTTCCGTCCCTGAGTGTCGTGTCGTAAAGCTCGACTCTGTCATTCATGGCGCGCCTGAACTCCCGTAATGTGCGCTTCGATCCCAGTAAGCGATTCAAACGCCGTGTGCCCCGTTTTCCCGGCACAAAAAAAACCCATCCCGGTAAGGGACGGGTCGAAGTGACTCGCGGTACCACCCTCGTTGCCAGCGCATCCACGTCAGACGCTGTACCTTCGGCTAACATGCCTGCCGGTTTACTGGCCACTCAGCAGGGCACAACTACTGTGCCCTCGTGCCTGGTAACGGAACACGAACCCGATTGCGCCTACTTGCAAAGGCCCACTGGCTTTCGCTTTCGGACAATGGCTCAGGAGTGATTTTCAGTCGGATTCCGGGTGCCCGCTCTCACCGTACCGGGCTCGCTCATCCCTAAGGCCGACCTTGCTGTCTCCATCACGCAGAATCCCGGATTGTTCCGTGAATCCCGCTACGCCTTAAGCAATCATGCTAACACTTCGTGTTGTGGCGTATCGAATCGGCAAAATAGGGTGATTCAGGCACGGCAACAGCCGGGTCGATTAGCGTGATGTGCCCGGCATGCCTAGAATGAGCCGGTAAATCACGGATTAACGCAACCTCCCGTTCGCCCTGCACTTATGCCTGGAGCACCGTTTGGACGAGTTTGAGCGCCACGATCTTGGACTGGTCGACTACCTGCATTGCGAGGCGATAGGCGAACCGGGCCAGCGCACGTTCAACATTACCGCCAGGAGCGAGCGCGGCGAAGCGGTTGTGTGGATGGAAAAAGAGCAGCTTTTGCAGGTCGGTATTTCGATCAAGCAGTTCCTCGCTACCCGCGAATCAACACCCGATCCCGCACCGTTCGATGTGCCTCCGATCGATTCGCCGGTGCCTGTGCACGTAGAGTTCAAGACAGGCGAAATGTCGTTGCGCCACGACCCGGCCTCAGACGTGTTCACGCTGGTAGCCAGCGATATCCCGCGTGAAGATTCTGCAGAAGGTCCGCTCGCCGAGGTTACGATGAGCTTCAGCCGCGAGCGGGCGGTGCAGATGTCCGATCGGTCAATCGAAGTAGTCGCAGCCGGTCGCAAGCCGTGCCCGCTCTGCGAGGCCCCCCTTACGCCGGGAGAAAGCCACTTCTGCGTGAAGGTCAATGGCTATAACCCGACGGACGACCCCATGGGTAACGATCCGGCGTGACGGGTGAACCGGCCCGGGAAGTCGATCTCAACCCTGACGTAGCTGACGAGCGCGTCCTTCACCAGCGGCTTGCCGAATGGCCCATCACCGGAATCGGGCTGCACCCGGGCGGTTCGAACTATGTGTTCGTCGTGCGCCTGACCGACCCGGCAAAATACGAGCTGGATAGCGACGCTGAAGTCGATGAAGACGCGTCGATCTACGGCATTTACAAGCCCAGGAGCGGCGAGCGTCCCCTCCGAGATTTTCCGGGCGGAACGCTCCACATGCGAGAAAGGGCCGCGTACCTGGTATCAAAAGAGTTGGGGTGGCCGAGAATCCCACCGACCGTTACCAGGGGCGGGCCTCACGGCGAGGGCAGTGTGCAACTGTTTATCGATGCGGCTGAATCCGATGGCGTCAGCGAAAACTTTTTTTCTCTCCGTGAAGAACGCCTGGACGATTTCAGAGACATTGCGATGTTCGATGCCCTCGTGCACAACGCCGATCGCAAGGGCGGTTCGTGCATCGTTTCTGAGGACGGTAACATCTGGGCGATCGACCACGGACTGACGTTTAATCAAATTGCGCGCCGCAGAACGGTGATGTTCGAGTTCAATGGGACCCGATACCCCGACGAACTACTTGGCGACGTTGCGGTGTTGGCCGACTCACTCGAATCTGGCGGCGAGCTTCAAGGGGATCTGCTCGAGTTACTCGAACAGCCTGAATTGGAAGAACTTGTTACACGGGCCCGGGAGATGATCGAGTTTGGTCACTATCCTGTGCTCGACCCCGATGCCAACGTGCCGTGGCCAATGGTCTGAAGTGGGAATGTTCATTGACGTTATCTCTCTCGAAACAGGATGCCAGGCGAATCGCAATCCGTGCCCAGGGACTGGCCGCAGGCCGCTCCGCGGAAAATTCTGACAGCCCGGTTACGCTCGAAGATATCAACCGGTCGATTCGTGCCATGGGGCTGCTGCAGATCGATTCGGTAAACGTCTGTGTCCGCTCGCACTACATGCCGCTGTTTTCGCGCCTCGGCAGCTACGAAATGAGCCTGCTGGACAGATTGGCCTACGAGGAGAAATCGGTATTTGAGACCTGGGCGCACGCCGCATGCTTCGTGCCGGTCGAAGATCACCGGCTGTTTCGCCAGCGCATGGCGGCCCACCAGCCCCGCAACCGTGTTGCCGGGTTAGCGGAAGAAAAACCCGGATATCTCGAAGATATGCTCAAACAGGTCCGTGAGCGAGGTCCATTGACCGCTTCGGACCTTGATGGGGCAGGCAAGCGCAGCGGGCCGTGGTGGGGCTACACAACGGGCAAGATCGCAATGGAATGGTATTTTGCGGTTGGCGAGGTATCGGTTGCCGAACGCAGGAATTTTGCGCGGTACTACGACCTGACGGAACGGGTGATCGACGAAAAACACCTGAACTGTGCAACCCCATCGGTTGAAGAGTCACACCGGGAGATGATGCAGTTGGCGGTACGCGCGCACGGCGTTGGGACCGCGGGAGACCTGGCGAACTACTACGGCATAAAGAATGCCGACGCGAAGGTCAGCCTGGATGAGCTGGCACAAGAAGGCGTAATCCAGCGCGTGAGTGTCGAGAACTGGGGCGACGACGCGTTTACGCCGATCGACATTGCATCCACGAAACCGACAAACGCCCGGGCGTTGCTTACGCCGTTCGACCCGCTTGTGTGGAATCGAGACCGCATCGAACGGATATTCGATTTTCTGTATCGAATCGAGATTTACGTTCCGGAAAAGAAGCGGCAGTACGGCTACTACGTCTACCCGTTTGTGTTGGGCGAGGACCTGGTTGCCCGGGTCGACCTGAAAGCAGAACGAGATAAGGGCACGCTCAGGGTAAAGGGTGCGTTTGTCGAAGCCGAATTCGACCAGGATTACGTCGCCGCCAACCTCGCTGATGAACTGCGGTTGATGGCTGATTGGCTTGGACTGAAGCGTGTCGGAACGGGTCGGCGGGGCAACCTGATGTCGAAGTTACGGACTGCGCTGAAGGGTTAGCCTGGGTTTCCAGAAGCCGAGCGCGACCGGAGGCCAGAATATGGCCGCTAGACCCGTTCCAGGTACATCACCGCGAACATGTTGTCCGGGTCCGCCCACGAGCGTTTTACGTCAAGGCCGGCCTCGTTTGCCAGCTGTTTGAACGACCCGAACGTGTATTTATGCGAATACTCGGTGAGAATCGTCTCACTCTCCTCGAACTCGAACGAATATTTACAGACGTTGACCGATTGGCGACGCGTCGAAACAAGATGCATCTCGATACATGAAGTATCGGAGTTAAAGATTGCCTCGTGTTTGAAATTGTTCAGGTCGAACCCGGCTCCCAGTTCCCGGTTTATCCGTTGCAGAATGTTCAGGTTGAACTGTGCCGTTACGCCACGTGAATCATTGTAGGCGGCGCACAACACGTCGCGGTCTTTATCGAGGTCGATGCCAATCAGCACCCCGCCGTCGACGCCTGCCACATCGGCCATGCCAGCCAGCAACGACTGCGCCTGTTTACGCTGGAAATTACCGATCGTCGAGCCGGGGAAGTAGACGACCCTCCGCGACTCAGGTTTACTCGGGTCAGGAACGTCGAATGTCCGGGTGAAGTCGGCAGCAACCGTCATAATTTCGATTCCTGGAAACTCTGCCTGCAACTCAAGCCCGACCCGCGAGAGGTAGTCGCCCGATATGTCGATCGGAACGTATCCAACGGGCTGATCGAGGTTCCTTAGAAGCAGCCGGGTTTTCAGGGAACTCCCGCTTCCGTACTCGATAAGAAGCACTCTGGACCCGACGATGGACGCAATCTCGCCCACATGTTCAGCCAGGAGCGCGCTCTCGACCCGCGTGAGGTAGTACTCGTCCAAATCGCAGATATCGTCGAACAACTTCGACCCGCGCTCATCGTAGAAGTACTTGCTGCGAAGGGTTTTCTGGGGCTGCGATAGCCCGGCCACCACGTCGTCCAGCATCGTCTGCCGTGCCAGCTGTACGTCTGTAGATTTCGCCGCTATCGTCATTTAGTGAGCTTTCCTCAAATCGTAATTACCGGGCGTCCCTCGTGAGCCGGAAACCCATGAACTGCCACTTGTTTGGGGCGTAAAAGAAGTTCCGGTAGGTGGGCCTGATGTGATTCTGCGGCGTTGCACAAGAACCGCCCCGTAGCACTATCTGGTTCGCCATGAACTTGCCGTTGTACTCACCCAGCGCACCTTCCGAAACCGTGTAGCCCGGGTAAGGGCTGTAGGCGCTGCTGGTCCATTCCCACACATCGCCGAACATCTGGTGAACCCTGCCGCTCCGGGCATCGAGCGACAATGGGCGCGGGTGGAAGCGGAAGCTGTCTGAATACGTCCCGCCCGCGATTTCGGCATCGGCTGACGCGACTTCCCATTCCGACTCGGTAGCGATCCTCGCGCCCGCCCACCTGGCATAAGCGTCGGCCTCGAAGTAGCTCACATGCACAACCGGTTCATCGGGGTGGACGGGTCTTGGACCGGCGAGCGTGTATTGCATCCAGCCGTCGTCGGTCTCGAACCAGTACAGGGGCTTGTCGAACTTCTCCCAGTCGTGCTCTTTGAGATTGTTTTCCTGGACCTCGGCCCAGCCCAGCGAAAGCCACAAGTCGGGCCGCAGATAGCCGCCATCGTTCATGAATTCAAGATATTCGCCATTGGTGACGAGTCGGGAGCCGATCTCGAAGGCGTTCACATATTCCTTGTGCTCGGGCCCTTCGTTGTCGAACGAGAACCGGGGAGCGTTCAGGCCGATGTTGTACACACCCTCTTCGTACCTGAGCCATTCGAGCTTTGGGACCCCGACGGGTTGCGGGTCTTCGGACCGTTCATACAGTGTCGGCCGCAGGGGGTTCATCGAGAGAACATGCTTGATGTCGGTAATCAACAATTCCTGGTGCTGCTGCTCGTGGTTTGCACCCAGGATGACCAGGTCGCGAATCGAATCGATTGCACCATCCCGTCCGAGCCGGCCCATGAGGTCGATCATCCTCTCATCGACATAGTGCCGGTAGTCGTATACCTCGCTGACCGTCGGGCGAGATATTTGCCCGCGGCGGGGCCTGCAGAACTGTTCACCGACCGCGTTGTAGTACGAGTTGAACAGATAGTTGTACTGCTTGTTCAGCGGTTCGTAATTCGGATAGTTGTTGCCCAGGATGAAGGTTTCAAAGAACCAGGTCGTGTGGGCCAGGTGCCACTTGGTGGGGCTGACGTCAGGCATCGACTGAATGACGTAGTCCTCAGTGACCATAGGGACGCACATTTTTTCGGTGAACGCACGGACATGCTGGTAGTACGCGATCAACTCATCAGCCGATTGCGGATCTGAATTTACGGTTATTGATGGACTGGTCGTTGTGGTCATTTCCAGATGTCTCCTGTCAAAATGTTTACGCTCGAGTTTGGGACTTCAGCCCATTAGAGTCCGTAAGCCTCAAGCAGTCTGAGCCAGAACTCGCTAATAGTTGGGAATGCCGGGGTGGCGTGCCACAGATCATCTAGTGTGATTTTGCTGACGATTGCGATAGTTGCAGCATGCAACATTTCTCCGGAACCGGGCCCGACGAATGTCGCACCGACTATCGTTCTTGAATCTTCGTCTACTACGATTCGTACTTTACCCTCGATACCTTCGGCGAAGGTAGCCGCTCCGGCGGTCCAACCGAACCCATACTCGACGGTTTTTACGTTGAGGCCTTTTTCTGTCGCGGCGGCCTCGGTGAGACCAACGGCCGCAACATTGGGATCGGTGAACACGACACGGGGCGACGCCATGACATCGCCGTAGGCATGGATATCGATACCGCCGATGACATCACCGGCAATTCTCGCCTGGTACTTGCCATCATGGGTCAGCAGGCTGCGACCGTTCGCATCTCCCACCGCAAACAGCCACCCACCGTCGACCGCCGTCACCCGCATCTGGTCGTCGACCGAAACAAACCCGCCCGGCTCGAGACCCACTTTGTCCAGACCAATGTCCGACGTGTTTGCCCGGCGACCGGTAGCCACAAGGATCTCATCAGCCTCGATTCGTGTGCCATCGCACGTGATCACGGCCTTGCCGTTTTCGCGTTCGACTTTCGTGCAATCTGCCTCCGTCAGCACTTTGATTCCGTACTGTTCCGTGAACACTTTCTGTATGTATTCGCCTGCAAACGCCTCTTCGCGGGCCAGTAGTCGGCTCTCTCGTTCGACGATCGTTACGTCCTTCGTTCCGAGGTCTTTCCACGCCTGGGCCATCTCGACCCCCACAACGCCGCCGCCGATGATGATAAGGCTTTCCGGGGGCTCGGCCAGGTTGGTGATTACCCGGGAATCCCAGGGCTCCGATTCGGCAAGTCCGGGAATCGGAGGTGAAGCCGAAATCGAACCGGTGGCAATTACGACTGCCTTGCTGGCAACAACTTCTGTCACGCTGCCGTCTTCATGTGTGACCTCGACAAATTTTTCGCCGGTGATGCGTGCATGCCCACGGATCAGGCTGATATTGGTGTCGTCAAGCCATTTCACCTGCCATTTATCGTCGAGGTCCGAAATCATTGAATCGCGTCGCTTCAACGCCTCAACAAGGTCAATTTCTCCAGTTACGGCCTCGCGTGCCCCGGGTACTCGCCGCACCGCCCGGAGTGCCTCGCCGGGACGCAGCAAAGCCTTGCTTGGCATACAGGCCCAGTAGCTGCATTCGCCGCCGACAAGATCTCGTTCCACAACGACTGCGGTGAGACCGGCCTTCACCGCCCTCTCGCCAACGATCTCGCCCGCGGGACCGGCGCCGATAATAACGACGTCAAAGGTTTCTGACATAGGCGGAGTCTGCTCCGTGCTCAATGGCGGCGCGCATGGTGATATATCTCGCTACAGATTGCGCTGGTTCCGTGCAATCTAACTCATCAGATGCGCGCCAAAAGATATCGGTGCGGCAATGGCAGGCCGGGTGTTTGGCACCCCAACGCGCCCAACATGCATCTGAATTTTCGAGCGGTTATGCGTGGGACATCACCGAATATCAATTCCGGGACGCGAATAAAGCGACCGTCCCTGAGAACCAGCAGACGCAACAAAAGAACGGGAACCAGCTGAATGGTAAAAGCATTATTCAACGGCACAGTTATCGCAGAAACCGAAGATTACGAGGTTGTGGAAGGCAATATTTATTTCCCGCCCGAGTCGATCAAGCGAGAATATTTTTCGGACAGCGGCCTTCACACGACCTGTCCGTGGAAAGGACTGGCCAGCTACTACTCAGTGACGGTCGATGGACAGGAAGCCAGTGACATCGCCTGGTACTACCCAAAACCCTCGGACGCAGCGGTCAACATCAAGGACCATGTCGCGTTCTACCCGCAGGTGACGATCGAAGGTTGAAAGTCCGGGTGGCCGGGCGCGATTCGGAGGTTGTTCCGATAACACATGGACCACGCTCAGGGTCACGCTCCGGAAGCTCACCTACTTGTTCGGTCTGGCGAACACGCGGCCTGCCCTCGACAGGACCCTGCCCGGCAGGCCGGCGAGCCCGGGCCTGCGCGCTCTGAGGTTCGCGGCCACAAAATCGACTGTCGCCGGTGCCCCGAGCATCAGCAGCCCGCTCCAGTTACGCATTCGACTATATGTCGCAGAGTCGTTCGCGTAGTTTTGTCCCCACCCTTCGAACTCCACGAAATTTCGCTCGAAATTCGCCACCAGCACTTTGCCGCCCGCCTCTTTTACCAGTAGCGGCCCTGCCGCAAAGTCCCATGTGAAGGCGTAGCCGGTGATCGAATACTGCATCGAACCCTTTGCGACCATGAACTGCTCGTAGCATGCACTGCCACCAATTCGATTTTCGCCAAGCTTGCCTTCGAGCGGTTCCTGAACGTCGAACATCCTGCGGAGCCAACCCGGCCTGGCGGCCAGAACGCCCGGCACCGGCGCCCCGGTTTCACTGGCAGGGTGCACCTGAACTTTTTCTTTTGAACCGTCCATCCACGTGCCGTTCCCGACCCGGGCGTGCATCAACAGAAATCCGGCTTTGTTCGGCCACGGTATCCACATCGCAGCGGCCATTGCGACGCCCCTGAACAGGGCCGCGACCGATACTGCGTGGACGATAGATGAATTTACAAAATTCGTTGTGCCATCCACAGGGTCCACTACCCAGATCCAGTCGGCCGCGACCGTTTCTTCGTCGGGCGGGTCCTCTTCCCCGAGCAGCATGTGCGATGGACAGGTTTCCGCCATGATTTCGGCGATAAGTTTCTGACTCGCTTTATCGACATCGGTTACCAGGTCTTTACCCGGCTTATCGCCCTTCGACGAAATCTCCAGAACCCCTTCAAAGCGACTCGCCAGAAGTGCTCCGGCCTCCCGTGCGGCCCGGATTACTGACTGCTCGATATGTTCAAGTTCGGAGTTCGGGATTTCCCCCGGATTTTTCGGGGGCGAAAATTGTGCTGGCGGTTCGGTCAATCTATCGAGACTCCATCTCCGTATTACGCAATACATCAGGCCGTTCGGCGGCACCGGTCCAACGTATATTCGGCTCGGCATTCTCACGTCACTCGGGTAAGATTCTACGTGCAAGATTGTTTAGGGCTTGCATGCTGCACATTCTGAGGTAACCAATTTGAGTTCAGCCACAACTCGAAAATTCCATAAAGACCGCGGGCTCGTTGCGCGCATGTATTTCACCATGGTCATGCTGGGATTCCTTTACGCGGTATTCGCCCTGTTCCTGCTGGCTTCGGGAACGCCGCTCATTTTCATCGGCGGAATCGTCGGTGTAATGCTTGTCGTTCAGTACTACATGTCTGATCGGTTGATCCTGATGTCGACGGGTGCAAAGCAGGTTACGGCCGAGCAGGAACCGGCGCTCCACCGGATGATCAAGACGCTCGCCGACCGCTATGAGATGCCGATGCCCAAAGTGGCGGTCATCGATACCGCTATTCCAAACGCCTTCGCCACCGGGCGCAACCCGAAGAACGCCCTCGTGGCCGTAACCACCGGTATTCAGCAACGGCTGAGCGAGCGGGAACTCCAGGCTGTGATCGGCCACGAGCTCGCACACGTTGCAAATCGCGACATGCGGGTCCTGGCAATCGCAAACTTCCTTGTGACGCTGACCAGCTTCCTTATGACGATGCTGTTCTGGAACATGCTCTTTGGCGGAATGGGTGGCCGGAGGAGCGGCGGCGGTGGCGGCATCATGATGATCTATCTTGTGACGATCGTCGTTTACTTCATCGGGCAGTTACTCGTGCTGGCCCTTACCCGGTACCGCGAGTACGGAGCCGACCACACTGGAGCCGAGATATCAGGCGATCCGGGTGCGCTCGCCGACGCCCTGGAAAAAATCAGCGGCACAGTTGCAAATATCCCCGATAAGGACCTGAGGAAGCTGCAGACCGCGAACGCGTTCCTGATTATTCCGGCCGCGCTCAAAGGCCAGGGCTCGATGAACCTTTTCTCGACGCACCCTCCGCTGCAGGAGCGAATCAAACGCCTCCGAGAGCTGGAACAGCGCATGCGCTACGGGTTGCGATAGCGTGGGGTTGTTTGGCGGCGGCAAGGCTCAAAAATCCGACTGGTCGGCCCTCTCGACCGTAATTAAGGCCGAAGCGAAACTTCAATCGCTGGGTGAGATCACGCCATCGAGAAGGGCGGGCGTAATCTACCGCAACAGCGATGACAACGCTTTTCTGCAAGATATCGAAGCTGAATTGAATACAGTGCTGTACCAGGGTGCCGGGGCGACCAAAACGGCATTCGAAATCAAAGATGACGACCGCGGGATGCGCTGGATCGTGCTTGATGACGGCAAATTTAGCGATCTTGTCTCGAGCGTCTACACCGTTGGCAATGCGATCGGGGCTAACGGTGCCGGCGACAGGCTGCTGGCC
>Ga0209554_1001152_pt1 | contig 20625 bp, 19 predicted proteins | sample MarorgKNORR_S2LV_5_FD_188221 | JGI IMG/M metagenome (GOLD analysis project Ga0209554, IMG submission 188221) | Marine microbial communities from the Southern Atlantic Ocean, analyzing organic carbon cycling - Bottom_A/KNORR_S2/LV (SPAdes) (version 2) | ecosystem: Environmental > Aquatic > Marine...
ACTTTCTGTTTTATTCACGCCAATTTATCTTTCAAAGGACGATTGGGAAACAAACGCCTGGAGGGGGAGTTTGTGGGCTTGTTTGCTAATAATGATACTTGCGCAAGTGGTAAAATTCTGCTTATGGAAAAAGAGAAATTGGAGAAAAAAATAAAGAAGATAAAAAAGAGGATAGAAAAGTTTGAAGAAAAAAGGCCTACTGTTTTGCAGACCAAACAACTAAAAGACGGGGATGATTTTGTGCTTAATTGGGAGAGTGAAAAACTTACACTTTACCTCTGGGATGCAAATGAGGAAGATGGTGATAAAATTCAGCTAATCATCAATGGGCAGATTATTCTTAACGAATATGAAACAAAACGAAAACGTAAAAAAATAAAATACAAATTACAAAAAGGCGAAAATACAATTGAGATAAAAGCCATTGGTTTGGGGACATCTCCTCCTAACACCAGCCGAATTGAGTTAGTAGATAGCAAAACAAAATATCCTGTTGTCATGCAACTTAGCCTGGATAAATCGGCAATTATTATTATAGTGAAATAAAAAAGCCCTCCAAAGAGGGCTTATAACAATCAATCAAAAACTATTAAACAAAACTAATCTACATTATCGTGCAAAAACGAATTATTTAGTTTTATTTCCGTTTTGTTATCCTCCCCTTCCGTTAAGGTATATTTAGAAACTTCCGATTCTGAGGAATGAGGCGTTTCCTCCAAGTCCACATTGTCGCGCTTGTATGCTGGCTCGTCTTCCAATGCAGTTAAGCCAGAAGGTGTCCTTAGCTTCATAGAAATATTCTTTAATCTATCTTCTCTTTCCCTTGATTTATTAGTTAGTATCTCTAAATTTACCGGAAGGGATTCGCTTTCATTTATTGCTTCACTTTCAACATCCAATTCTATTTCAGTAGCTTCCTCTTCTTGTTTTAATGTTGGTATTAATTCATCAGGTAATTCCACCTCATCCTCCAAATCAATAACAACTGGCTGAGGTTCTACATCCAGCTCTATTTCAGTAGATAATTTCACTTCTTCAGTATTTAATTCTACTTCTTCTACCTCTTTTGTTTGCTCCTCTTCTTTAATCTCTACTTCTTTTTCTAGTGCTTCTATTTCCAATTCTAGTTCAACTTCTGTATCTAATTCTTCTGTATTATCAAAAATAGTGTGCTGTACTTTATCCTCTTTTGTAGGAGATATTACTTCTTGCTCTTTTTCTTGGCTTAATACATCATCAATATTTGCCTCTCCATCTAATGTAACGGTAACATCATCCTTTATCACCTTTACATTAAAGCCAGTAGCAATTACAGTCACACATACTTCCCCATTTAATTCAGGATCAATCCCTATACCTTCAATAATATTTACCTCACAACCAGCTGCCTCCTGAATTTTTTGCTTGATATCCGAAAGTTCCATCATTCTAATTTCTTCCTCTCCATCACCAGTTACAATTTTCAAAAGTACTTGCTTGGCTCCTTTAATGTTATTATCATTAAGAAGTGGGGAATCAAGCGCCCCTTTTACTGCCTCAATGGCTCTATTCTCTCCAGAGGCAGTTGCTTGCCCCATTACGGCTGTTCCACTATTTTCCAATACTCTTCTGGCATCATTAAGGTCAATATTTACCAGCAAATGTTGTGATATTACTTCTGCAATACCTTTGGTTGCAGTATTGAGCACTTCATTGGCTTTTGCGAATGCCTGAGTAAAAGTTAAGTTGCCATAAATTTCAATTAGCTTGTCGTTATTAATAACCAAAAGCGTATCCACATATTTTCTGAGCTCTTTTAGTCCTTGCATTGCATATTTATGCCGATTCCCTCCTTCTGTTGAAAAAGGAATGGTTACCACTCCAACAGTTAGGATGCCTTTTTCTTTTGCCGCCTCAGCAATTACAGGGGCTGCACCAGTTCCGGTTCCTCCTCCCATTCCAGCTGTAATAAATAACATTTTTGTATTGGAATCCAAAAGTTCTTTTACTTTGTCAATACTTTCTTCTGCTGCCTTTCGACCCATTTCAGGGTTTGAACCCGCACCAAGTCCCTCTGTAAGTTCTGCTCCTAATTGTATTTTAGTAGGAACATCACTTTTATCCAAGGCTTGTGCATCTGTATTACAGACTACAAAATCCACACCCTCAATGCCATTTTTGTGCATGTAATTAACAGCATTACCGCCACCACCACCAACTCCAATCACCTTTATAATAGAGGATCGGTTTTTCGGCAGGTTAAATTCGAATAAACTTTCATTTTCACTCATGATTAATTGTTTTTATAGTTAATAATTGATTGTTTTTTTATGTTACATCTTCTTCAAAAAATTCTGCTAATAGTTCTTTTAATCTGACTAATATTCCTCCTGGCGTTGGTTTGTCATCTTCCTTGTCTTTCCCTACAAGATGGGCTTCCAAATCTTCAAACCCTTTTAACACCAACCCAACACCTGTTGAATACATTGGACTTGTTACTTTTCCGTGCGATTCCTTTCCTAAATGTTCATTTGGTAATCCTACTCTTACATCTTTGCCAGTAATGTAAGATACTAGTTGCGGCAAGGCTCTCAGCTGTGAGCCGCCACCAGTTAGCACAATTCCAGTCATTAGTTTATTTTCAAAACCTGAAACTTTTATTTCATGATACACCAAATCGATAATCTCTTTCATACGAGCGCTTATTATTTCAGCCAGATTTTTAATAGATATTTCCTTTGGCTCTCTGCCTCTTAGTCCGGGGATGGAAACCATTACATTATCTTGATCGCTTGTATGCATTGCCGAACCAAATTTCACCTTCAAGAGTTCAGCTTGTTTTTCTAAAATAGATAGCCCTGTTTTAATGTCTTTTGTAATAATATTTCCTCCAAAAGGGATTACTGCCGTATGCCGAATAATACCATCCAAAAAAATAGCCACATCAGTAGTTCCTCCACCAATATCAACTAATGCTACTCCTTCATTTAACTCATCACTATCAAGGGTTGCTATGGCGGAAGCGAAAGGTTCTAAAATAAGTTCCCTGGCATTTAATCCTGCTTTTTTTACACACCTTATAATGTTGCGCACTGCCGCAACTTGTGCCGTAATAATATGGAAGTTTGCCTCTAATTTAATACCCGCCATTCCCTTAGGGTTTTGTATGCCATCTTCTCCATCCACTGTATATTCCTGGGGAATAACATGAATTACTTCCTCCCCAGGAACTGTTACCAGTTTGAACATATTTTCCCTGAGCTTTTCCATATCGTCAATGGTAATTTCATTTTCAATATCATCTCTTACCATTTCACCTCTGTGCTGTAAACTTTTGATGTGTTGGCCGGCAATGCCAATATAAACTTCATCAATCTCGGCTCCTGATTTTTGCTCGGCTTCCTCCACCGCCAGTTTTATCGACTCTACGGTTTTATCGATATTGGCCACAATACCTCTTAATACTCCTCCTGAAATGGCTTTTCCCATTCCTAAAATTTCCAACTTTCCGAATTGGTCTTTTCTGCCAACCATCACGCTTATTTTGGTTGTTCCTATATCCAGCCCTACAATTATTGGCGAATTATTTTCCATATTTTTATTTTTTAGTACAAACAATCTGATTTTTAAATTTTAAGTTGATATGTGAATAGTTGTTCCATCCTCTTTCTGAAATTCCTTTTTCATAAAACAACTTTAACTTATTGAATTTAGTAGCTATATTTATCGGCTTTCCAAATACTATTTGCTGATAGCCAACTCTTGGTATTAGTATTAAATCCCCATTTTCTTCTGTATGAATTTGCATAATTTGTGCTTTCCAAAACGGATTCTCATTAATGAATTTAGCCAATAAAAAGAGCTCTCCTTTTTCTTGAAAATTTACTTTTCCTGTAATAACAAGCCTGCGGGCAGTATACACTTTTGACAGTGGCATACGCTTGCCGTTTTCATCAATATAAAAGGAGTTGTTTTCGGTTGCCACTCTTGCTATTGGACTTCTTTGTAAAATCTCAACAAATACATTTCCAGCAATATCAAAGTAGGCATTTACCTCTTTAATGGAGGTATGATTTCCAATGCTTTTTTCAATTTCATCCATTGCTATTTCTGCTCTTGTTTTCCCTAATGGATGCAAGTTTATATTGCTTAATAGTTCATTAATCATTTTATCGTTTATAAAATGGTTTTCACTGCTTGCAACCATAACCTCAAATTTCTGACATTCCACTAGCTGTTGGTTTTTTACCGAAAAAGCCATCAGCAATACAATGACAGCTATTAGCATAAGCCAGCTTAATATTTCAAATGCTTTTTTCATCAGTTATAAAATTCTTTTATAGGCTGAACCATTGTGCTTATGTCCCCTGCTCCCATTGTAAGTAACACCTCAAAATCCTTTTTTTCAAGAACGCTTAGTAGTTGCTCTTTGCTACAAACTTCATTTTTTATGGTGCACTTTTCAGCCAACATTTGTGAGGTAACTCCATCAATTGGTTTTTCTCTGGCAGGATAAATCTCTAACAAAATAAGTTCATCTGATAGGGATAAACTCTCGGCAAATTCATCTGCAAAATCCTGCGTTCTGGAAAATAAATGAGGCTGGAAAATTACCATGACTTTCTTTCCTTCATACAACTCTTTTACAGCTTGTATAGTCACTTTTACTTCCTTAGGATGATGGGCATAATCGTCAATAAATGTCATCTTATCATTATGCAAATGAATTTCAAATCTTCTTTTTATCCCCTTAAAAGAACCAATTGCTTTTTCAACATTGTCGCAAGTTGCCCCCAAAAAACAAGCCACAGCAGATGCTGCTAACACATTTTCAATATTGTGTTTTCCTGGCATATCTATCAGTAAGTTGGTTATCTTTTTTTTATAAGCCATCCCGGGAAGAATATCTAAAACCCCAATATCAAATTTTGTTTTATTGTTGCTGATGCCAATATTGGAAGCATAATAATCTGCCTTTTCTGTGGCGGAATAGGACACTAAAGCCCCCTCTTCTGGTTTTTCAAATTCTGTTTGTACGCCAGCTTGCACCAACAAAAATCCTTTTTGTTTTACTTGGGAAGCAAATTTTTGGAAGGCAATCTCCAATGATTTTTTATTTTCGTAAATATCCAAATGGTCCTCATCTATAGAAGTAATAACTGCCACATCAGGATAAAGCGAAAGGAAAGAGCGATCGTATTCATCCGCTTCCACAATTACAATATTTCCTTTTTCGGCTAAAATAAGGTTACTATTAAAATCCTTACTAACTCCACCCAAAAAAGCAGTACAATCAATTTCAGAATTTTTCAAAATATGGGTAAGTAGTGCAGCTGTTGTTGTTTTCCCGTGGGTTCCTGCAATAGCAATAGTAAAACTTTGGCGCGTTATTATTCCCAAAACTTCTGAACGCTTTAAAGGGATTATTCCTTTTTCTTTAAAAAAATGAAATTCAGTATTATTCTCATCAATAGCTGGGGTGTAAATCACCAAAATCTCTGCGAATTTTGCCTCTTTTACCTCATCACTTATCTGACTTATATCATCTTTATAATGAATAGCAATACCTTCTTTTTCTAATTTTTCTGTAAGTGTGGTTTTGCTTTTATCATAGCCACTCACCTGTATTCCTTGTGCATTAAAATACCTTGCCAAGGCACTCATGCCTATGCCTCCTATACCTAGTAAATAAATATGTTTGTATAAATCTAAATTCATTTTTTACTTAAAATCAATGCTTCATTTGCAATCTTGTCAGCAGCATCCATTACTGCCAAATTCTTGATGTTTCTTATTAACTCTTTCTGCATTACAGTATCGTCATACAGTTCCTGCAAACAATTAACTAATTTACTGCCTGCCTCATTGTCTTTCACCAGCAGTGCTGCCTTTTTATTAACGACCGCTTGTGCATTCTTTGTTTGATGATCTTCCGATACATTTGGAGAAGGAATTAAAATAGTAGGCTTAGCAATACAACAGAGCTCAGAAATGGCAATTGCCCCAGCTCGTGAAATGATAATATCGGCTGCCCCATAAGCTTTATCCATTTCTTTTATAAAAGTATATGCGTTTATTCCCTTTACTGCTTTTTCTTTTACGCTTTTTTCTGCTTTTTTCTGATAGCTAATGCCCGTTTGCCAAATCAAATTCAAATTGTTTTCTACAAAAAAAGATATGTTTTCATCAATTGCCTCATTGATGGTTCTTGCCCCTAAACTACCTCCAATTACAAGTACTGTTTTTTTATTTTCTTCCAAATTAAAATGAGAAATACCCAGCTGTTTTTTACTGGCAAATTCCAATACATCTTGCCTAATCGGATTCCCCGTAAAAATGATTTTATTTTTTGGAAAAAACTGTTCCATATTATCGTAAGCCACACAAACTTTATCTACCACTTTGGAAAGTACTTTATTGGTAATTCCCGGATATGAATTTTGCTCTTGCACCAATGTTGGAATATTTTTTTTAGCTGCCACATAAAGTAATGGGCCACTTGCATATCCGCCAGTTCCTATTGCAATATCTGGCTTAAATTTTTTGATTATTCTTCTCGCTTTTAGCAAACTACTTATCACTTTAAATGGAAAGTATAAATTTTTAATGGTAATCCTTCTTTGCAAACCACTTATCCATAAGCCTTTAATTTTATATCCTTCTGCTGGAATTTTACTCATTTCCATTTTCCCTGTTGCTCCAACAAATAAAATCTCAATATTGCTCACTTTTTTCTCTAATGCCTTTGCAATAGCAAGCGCTGGGAAAATATGCCCTCCCGTTCCTCCTCCACTTATTATTACTCTAAACTGCTTCATAATTTCTGTCGGTTGAATCCCTGCTTACGCTAAGTATAATACCAATGGTAATGCAGGTAAATAAAATGGAAGTTCCTCCCATACTAATTAAGGGCAAAGTTTGCCCAGTTACCGGCATTATCCCTACTGCAACTGCCATGTTTATCATGGCTTGAAATACCAAAGAAAAAGCCAAGCCAGAAGCAATTAATCCGCCAAACTGACTTTCACTTCTGTTTGCAATTTTTACAGCCCTAAAAAAGAGAATCATATAAAGTAAAATTGGTAAAAATGCCCCTATTATCATTCCGTATTCTTCCACCATTATGGCATAAATAAAATCAGAATGGCTGGAATACAGAAAATACCTTTGCACGCTTTTCCCTGGTCCTTGCCCGAATATTCCTCCATTGTGTATTGCTATTTTTGCTTGATAGGATTGATATCCTTCATCCAAATTATAATTTTCTGATGGGGAGAAAAAGCCATCAATTCTGTTTACCCAAGTTGTGGAACGGGGCATAATCTCCCCCATTAGGGGCACATACTTGGCTGTGCCGTATAATAATAATCCTCCAAAAAGTGCTATTCCAACAATTCCTAAAATATATTTCAAATTAATTTTTGCAATAAACATCAGCACCAAACCATTGACAAAAACAAGTGCAGCAGTCGAAAAATTGGCAGGAAGAATCAGCATACAAATTAGAAGAACTGGCATTAAAATATACCATATTACTCCTTTAAATTCTCCTAGAAAATCCCTTTGTTTGCTTAATTGCCTAGCTGTATATAATATAATAGAAAGCTTTGCAATATCGGATGGCTGAAACCTTTGCCCTGAAATAGAAAGCCAACGAGAAGCCCCATTAATACTCACCCCAATAACCATCACTAAAATAAGCAGTGCAATCGAAAACCAAAACCCTAAAACTCCAAGCCGAGAAAAGTATTTGAACTTTAATTTGTGAATGACATACATGCAACCTATGCCAATGCTTAGTTTTAGTAAATGGCTAAAAATATCGCCAATGCCTACAGCACTATATACTACAATCACCGAGAAAATACACAGAAAGAAAACCACTACCCAAATGGTTCTGTCCCCTTCTAATTTTATGTTTTTTAGAACGGTATCCATTTATAATTTCCTAACCTGATTTTTGAATTCTTGCCCTCTGTGCTCGAAATTATCAAACATATCGAAACTTGCACAAGTTGGAGATAATAACACCACATCTCCTTTATCACCTAATTGATAGGATGACCTTACTGCTTCTTCCATACTGCTTACCGTTTCAATTTTACCCACTATTTTGTTAAAATATTTTTGTATTTTCTTGGTTGATTCTCCTAAACAAATAATGGCTTTCACTCTACTTTTTACTATCTCCGAAATCTCATCATAATCGTTTCCTTTATCCACTCCTCCTACAATCCAAATAACTGGTTTTGTCATGCTCTCCAAAGCATACCAAGCCGCATTTACATTAGTTGCTTTTGAATCATTTATAAAATCTATTCCATGAACAGTAAGCACATATTCCAATCGGTGCTCAATGTTCTGGAAATCGAGCATACTTTGCCTGATAATATCATTTTTTATATCCAGTATTCTTGTGGCAATTGCTGCTGCCATTGAATTATAAATGTTGTGTTTTCCTTGTAATGCTAGTTCTTGAATTGTCATTTTTTTGTTGTTTAGGTTAATATTAATTTTGTTGTTTTTATAAAAAGCGCCATTCCCTGCTATCTGTTTATTTATAGAAATTGGTATCGCTTTTGCTTTTGTTTTTAAGTTAGCTTTTATCTGTTTGTCATCCCTATTATAAATAAGCACATCCTCTTTTTGCTGATTCATTGTTATGCGCAACTTTGATGCTATATATTTGCTAAAATCATTTTCATATCGGTTTAAATGATCAGGAGTAATGTTGAGAATAATCGCTACATTTGGCTTAAATTCTTTGATGCCATCCAATTGAAAACTGCTCAGTTCCAAAACGATATAACTATAATCTCTATTAGCAATTTCTCTAGCAAAACCAACACCAATATTCCCAGCTATGAGCACATCCAATCCTGCTTTTTTTAGGATGTGGCCAACAAGCAGAGTAGTAGTGGTTTTGCCATTGCTTCCTGTTATGGCAACCACTTTTGCTTTGGTGTATCTAAAAGCAAACTCCACTTCTGAAACAACAGAAATTCCTGCCAATTTTATGGCTTGAATAATGTCTATATCGTCTGGAATTCCCGGGCTTTTTACTACTTCTTTTGCTTGCAGAATTTTTTCCATTGTGTGCTTACCTTCCTCCCATTTTATCTCATTATTTGAAAGAACTTTTTTATTTTCCTTAGTTATTATTCCACTATCTGAAACAAAAACTTTCAACCCCTTTTTCTTTGCTAAAATAGCTGCCCCCACTCCACTTTCCCCTGCACCTAAAATCACTATTTGTTTTTCCACCTATCTTAATTTTAGCGTCACAATAGTTAGTATTGCCAACATGATACCTACTATCCAAAAACGCGTAACAATTTTACTTTCGTTATAACCCAACTTCTGAAAATGATGGTGCAAAGGCGCCATTTTGAATATTCTTTTTCCCTGCCCATATTTCTTTTTGGTATATTTGAAATAACCTACTTGCAGAATAACCGAAAGATTTTCAATTAGGAAAATTCCACACAAAATCGGTATCAATAATTCCTTTCGGATAAGGATTGCTGCTACTGCAATTATACCTCCGAGAGACAAACTTCCTGTATCGCCCATAAACACTTGTGCTGGATAGGAATTGTACCACAAAAATCCCACACAAGCCCCCACAAAAGATGCCATGAAAATCACTAACTCTCCAGTATTTGGGATGTACATAATATTGAGATAATCGGCTGCCATAATATTACCAGACACATAAGCAAATACCGCAATAGTAGCTCCTATTATGGCGGAAGTTCCTGTTGCCAAGCCATCCAAACCATCCGTCATATTTGCACCATTGGATACTGCTGTAATAATCAAAATCACGATAAGTATAAACAAAATCATGGATGCAATTGGCGCTATGTCACCCATCCAGTTTGTAAGTATTTTGTAATCAAATTCATTATTTTTTACAAATGGAATGGTTGTTTTTGTGGATTGTTTTGCCTCTTGCTCAAATCCATATTCGTTTGCAATAGATATATTTGTTTCGGTAATTATTTGGGAGTCCGCTAATTGTTCTTTTACAACAATATCAGCATGAAATACCATGATAAGCCCTACAATAATTCCCAAGCCAACTTGCCCTAATATTTTGAATCGTCCGGCTAACCCCTGCTTGTCTTTACGATACACTTTTATATAATCGTCAATAAAGCCAATTACGCCCATCCAAAGGGTAGAGATAATCATGATGATAATGTAGATATTTTCGAGTTTTGTAAAAAGTAGTGTAGGAATCAGGATTGCAGCAATAATGATTAACCCTCCCATTGTTGGCGTTCCTTTTTTCTGCTTTTCACCTTCTAATCCCAATTCCCTTATCTGTTCCCCTATTTGTTTTTCTCGTATCAAATTGATGATTTTTCCACCAAAAACCATGGACACCAAAAGGGAAGTGATTACTGCCATGGCCGAACGAAAGGAAATATATTGAAATACGCCCGCTCCGGGAAAATTATACGCTTCTTGTAGGTAGTCAAATAAGTAATATAACATTAGCTTTTAATTAGGTTTAAAGATTCTTTTATTTCATCCATATCGTCAAAAGGATATTTTACTCCTTTTATCTCCTGGTATTTTTCGTGTCCTTTGCCAGCTACCAATATGATATCTTCTTTTTCTGAAATTGTGCAAGCTGTTTTGATGGCTTGTTTTCTATCGCTTATTAGCAAAGTTTTCTTTTTCTGAACAGGATTGAGTCCTGCCATCATATCTGAGATAATATCCTCTGGATTTTCTGATCTGGGATTATCGGAAGTAATAATAACTTGGGTACTTAAATCGCAAGCTATTGCTGCCATTTTTGGTCGCTTTGTCCTGTCTCTATCTCCCCCACAGCCAAGCACAGTAATTAGTTTTTCATTCCCTGACCTTATTTTATTTATGGTGCCAAGCACATTTTTTAGCGCATCTGGTGTGTGGGCATAATCAACAATTGCCGTTACGCCTTCCTTATTTCTTACACTCTGAAACCTCCCTTTTGCTGAACTTAGCATACTAATACCTTCAAGGAGTTTTTCTTCATCTGTTTCTAGCAAAACGCCAACAGCATAAACTGCCAAAACATTATAAGCATTAAACTCTCCTATTAATTTAGTCCATAAATCGAAATTATTAATGCTTAAAAGCATTCCATCAAACTGATTTTCCAGAATTTTACATTTAAAATCGGACATGCTTTTTAAGGAATAAGTTTGCTTTTTTGCTTTTGTATCTCTTAGCATATTTATACCGTGCTTGTCATCATTATTTACAAGAGCAATGGCATTAGAATTTAACTGATTAAACACTTTCTTTTTAGCATTTATATATTTATTAAAAGTGGAATGGTAATCTAGATGATCGTGAGAAATATTGGTAAAAACCATGATATCAAAAGCAAGTCCTACAATACGATTCTGGTCGATTGCATGCGAACTTACTTCCATAAAACAATACTCACATCCATCAGAAACCATCTGAGATAAAAGCTGGTTTATTTCAACTGCATCTGCTGTTGTATGGGTGCTTTCAATAGTGTCATTATTTATCTTATTATTAATTGTAGAAAGCATTCCGACCTTTTTATTCATCCCTAAAAACAGATTGAATAAAAGAGAAACAATGGTTGTTTTTCCATTTGTTCCTGTTACCCCAATAAGTTTTAACTTTTCGGATGGATTTTCAAAATAATTAGTAGCTATTACTGCTAATTCCTTACTAGAGTTTTTTACAATAATGTAGCTGATATTTTTTTCAGTTTTAGAAGGGAGTTGTTCTGCTACAATGGCGGTTGCACCATTTTTTATGGCTTGTAAGATATATTCATGACCATCCGTTATTGTCCCTTTTACCGCTACAAATAAGCTTTGTTTTTTTACTTTTCTGGAATCAAAATGCACAGAGGAAATAGGTAAATCGGTGGTGCCAACTACATTAATAATTTCTACTTTATAAAGTATCTCTTTTAAAGATTTCATGCTAATTCCAAAATTATTTCACTTCCATTTTTAAATCGTTTTCCTTTTTTTAAACTTTGATTTTTTATTGTTCCTTTCCCTGAAAAATGAACTTTAAGCCCATTGTTTTCCAAAAGAAAAAGCACATCCTGAATCCCCATTCCTCTTAATTCAGGAATAAAGCCATCTTTTAAATCTTCTTCTATTTTCCGTGTTTTTAGCTCAATAATATCTTGCTTAGCACTAGCAATTATCCAATTGGTTTTATCAGCTTGGAAAGGAATATTTAGCTCGCTTAAAACAACTTGTGCATCATAATTGTTTCCGTTTTTGGTATAAGGCGAACTTGTGTTTTTTTGGGCGGTAAACACTTCATGCAATTCCAAGTCAGATGCAAAAACTTTATCTGCAATTTCCTTAAATACGGGTGCTGCCACTTTTGCGCCATAAAAGCCGTTTTCTGTCGGGTTACTTATCACTACAATACATGAATATTTTGGATTATCTGCTGGAAAAAATCCTGCAAAAGATGCTTGATAGCTTTTTTTCTCTCCTTTTTTTCTTTTCCAATAATTAAGCTGACAAGTACCCGTTTTTCCGGCAATACTATACTGTTTGCTTTTTATGTTTTTTGCTGTCCCTCTCTCCACTACTTGTATCATTAAAGGGATAATTTGCTCGATATTTGTTCTGGCACAAATTGCAGGATTGATAACTTCTGTATTATATACTTCAATAAATTTTCCATTTCTTTTTAAGCCGCTTACAAAAAGTGGTTTTACCATTCGCCCTTTATTTGCTATTGCATTATAAAATGTCAGCAGATGAAGCGGTGTCAAACTCACTTCATAACCAATGGACATCCAAGGCAAAGTGGTGCCTGACCAATCAAGACTTTTTGGTGTTTTTATTTTAGGGTTTTCTGGAGTTGGAATCTCAATATTAAGTGGAGTGTTTAGTTGAAATTTGTATAATCTATCTACAAATTTTTCTGGTTGTTTGGCATAAGCATTATTTATAACTTTGGAAATCCCAACATTTGATGATACTACAAAAGCTTCCCCAATTGTTATTTTTCCATAACCCCCTTTTTTGGAATCAATCATGGTTCTGTCAAAAAATTTACACCTGCCATTTTCGGTATCTACACTATCTGATAATTTGAAAAATCCATCTTCCAATCCAGCCAAAATAGAAGCCAATTTGAAGGTAGAGCCAGGCTCGGAATGTTCCCCTATCACATAGTTGTAATCTTCAATAAACAATCCTTCTTTTAATCTTCTGAGGTTAGCAATTGCTTTTATTTTTCCTGTTTTCACCTCCATCACAGCCACACAACCAAATTCTGCTTTATGTTTCTCAAGTGCATTTATTAATGCCCGTTCAGCAACATCCTGCAAATCAATATTGATAGTGCTTATTACATCATCTCCGGCTTTTGGCAATACATTCGCATTAGAATTGATTGGCATCAAAACCTTTTTAGAAATTTTTTGTACTAACTTTTTACCGTTTTCCCCTTTCAAAATTTGGTTATAAGCTCCTTCAATTCCTATTGGCTTTATCCCCTGCCTTTCATATCCTATTGTTCGTTTTGCTAACAGTTGAAATGGTATTTCTCTATTTTCTTTTCTCTCACAAATTAGCCCTCCTTTAAATTGACCCATCTTAAAAATTGGGAAAGATTTTAGTTGTTTTACTTTATTGTAAGTCATTTCTTTTTTAAGAAAATAATATCTTTCATTGTTCTTTTTTGCATTTCGAAACTCAATTTCATAAGCCAAAGCAGTTTTATCGTTAAATAAATTTTCCAATTTCTTGGCTAAGGCAGAAATGTACTTGCGAAAAGTGTCATTATCTATTGTTTGAAAATCAATATGCACATCATAAAGAGGCATAGATATCGCAAGCAGACTTCCATCATCAGAGAAAATATTTCCTCTTGGCGCCTCAACCGTTATAAACTCGGGTTGGTTCTGACTAAATGATTCTTTTAATTGTTGGATTACAAAAACCTGAGATAAAATGATAAATGCAAAAAGAATCATAAAAAAATACAGAAAAATCAATCGCCAGTTTATATTCCCTTTCTGTTTATTCATTAGTTTTCTTCAATAATTTTTGGAGCTATTAGTGATGATTTTAAACCCATACTTACCACTGTATTTTCAATTGTTGATCTTTTGTATTTACCCATCAATTCCGACTTTGTAGTAATGTATTCCACTCGCAATTCATATAACTCTTTTTCTGCTTTATCAATATTTCGGGCGAGATGCTCAGCATTGTAGTAAAGGGTAATATTGATGATGATTAAAAGCACAACAAATAGGATGAATGGTAGGTGTTCCTGATTCTCCTTCTTAGAAAGAAAATCTCCTCTAATTATTTGGGTAATAATATTTTGCTCTTGCGCTTTTTTACTTCTCATTCTATATTTTTTCAGCAATCCTTAGCTTTGCACTTCTTGCTCTTGGGTTGTTTTTTATTTCCTTTTCAGAAGGAATAATTACTTTTTTACTGATTTCTTTAAATTTCTTGAAAGGATTTCCGTAAAAATCTTTTTGCAGATTTCCTTCTATATTTCCTTTTTTTACCAAATTCTTTACCAATCTATCTTCCAATGAATGGTAGGAGATTACCGATAATCTACCGCCAACTTTTAATAAGTCAGTTGCTGCATTTAGCATTGCTTTTAATGCTCCTATTTCATCATTTACCTCAATTCGTATGGATTGAAAAACCCTTGAAAAAAACTGATTTCTTTTTCTCTCAATGGTTAAATGCTGCATGCAATCTAAAAGCTGATTAGTGGTTAGAATCTGTTTTTTCTTTCTAGCTGTAACAATGGTTTTGGCAATTTTTCTTGATTCTCTAAGTTCACCATATTCGAAAAATACTTTTGCCAAATCTTCTTCTGAATAATTATTAATGATATGCTTGGCATCCAATTCAGAATTGAGATTCATACGCATATCCAATGGTCCTGAAAATCGAGTGGAGAATCCTCTTTCTGAAATATCAAATTGATGAGAAGAAACACCTAAGTCCGCCAACAATCCATCAATTTTATTTACCCCTTCCAATCTTAAAAAGTTTTTAATGTTTCTGAAATTAGTATTCAATAATTTGAAATTATTATTTTCTAAAATATTATGGTTAGCATCTGTATCTTGATCAAAAGCATACAACTTCCCTGTGCTAATATTTTTTAAAATTTCTCTCGAATGTCCACCCCCACCAAATGTTACATCTATATAAATTCCGTTGGGATTTATACTAAGCCCCTCCACACTCTCACTTAGTAAAACCGGCTCATGATACATCATCCTCCCTCTTTACATGTGACTGATTCCCCATTACTTCTTCCGCTAATTTTCCAAAGTCTTTCAATGTTGATTTTATGGTGTCTTCATACTGCTGCTTATCCCAAATCTCAATGACATTTACGGATGCAGTTAGCACAATTTCCTTGTCAATTCCAGCAAAAACAATTAGGTTTTTTGGGATAAGTATTCTACCATTTCCATCTGCTTCTACTATTTTTAATCCTGACATATACGAGCGTATAAAATCAATATTCTTCTTTATAAACCGATTTAATTGATTCACCTGTGCTGCCATTGTATTCCATTCTTTCATTGGATACATCTCCAAGCAATTATTAAAAACGCTTCTTTTTATTACAAAACCATCTTGCATCACAGGAGATAATTGTTTTTTTAGAGCGGAGGGAAGCATGATACGACCTTTTGCATCAGACTTACATTCATATGTTCCTATCAGATTAATCACTTTTCTTTTTTAATGGGTGTAAATATATTATAAATGCCCCACATTTTACCACATTTTACCACTTTGTTGAAAACTTTATCCATTTTCTCTGTTTCTCAAATGGTATTCAGAAGAATAAATATTCAATACTCCTATCAAATAAAATTTCTTTACTTTGCAACTGTTGAAAAATATTGAAGATGATAAAAAAAGAAGGTGAATTCACATATATTGAAAAAGGGGAAGGAGTCCCTCTAATTTTATTACACGGTCTTATGGGCGGGGTAGATAATTTTGGAACTATGGTAGATGTAGTAGCTGATGCCGGATTTAAAGTTCTTGCTCCTGATTTAAAACTTTTTAAAGTCCCCTTGCTGAAAACTTCTATAAAGTATTTGGCAGAATATCTTAATGATTTTATGAATCACAAGAAATTAAAGAAAGCCGTACTAGTTGGAAATTCACTGGGAGGACATATTGCCCTTGTTTTTTCTAAAAAATATCCAGAAAAGGTAGAGGGTATGGTGCTAACAGGGAGTTCTGGTTTGTACGAAAAAGCAATGGGGGATTCATTTCCTAGAAGAGGTGATTATGAGTATATAAGAATAAAAACAGAAGAAGTGTTTTATGATCCGAAAACTGCTACTAAAGAATTGGTAGATAAAGTATTTGATATAGCAAATAAAAGAGATTCCGTAATCCGATTACTTGCTTTTGCAAAATCGGCAATACGACACAATATGGCTGAAGATATCCCTAACTTTAAAATGCCTGTTTGCCTTATTTGGGGAAAGCAAGACAAGGTAACCCCCCCACATGTTGCTGAGGAATTTCATAGTCTTTTCCCTAATTCCGAACTTTTCTGGATTGACAAATGTGGGCATTCGCCAATGTGGGAGCACCCTGAAAAGTTTAGCGAAATTACCATTGATTGGATGGGTAATCATTTCTAAAATTTTGTGATGCAGATAAAAAGTGCCGATTTTATTATCAGTAATACGGATTATACCCATTGCCCAAAAGCAAATATGCCAGAATATGCTTTTATTGGCAGATCAAATGTTGGCAAGTCGTCCATTATTAATCTCATTACAAATAAAAAACACCTTGCTAAAATTTCAAGAAAGCCCGGGAAAACACAACTTATCAATCATTTTTTAATAAATAAAGAGTGGTATTTGGTGGATTTACCTGGTTATGGCTATGCTACCGTTTCTAAAACACAAAAGCAAGAATTTCAAAAAATTATTTTTAATTATCTGGAATATAGGGAGAATTTAATGTGCCTGTTTGTGCTTTTGGATTGCAGACACAAGCCCCAAAAAATTGATTTGGAATTTATGCAATGGTTGGGCGAAAAGCAAATAGCATTTGTTATGATTTTTACAAAAATTGACAAACTAGGAAAAATAGTACTCAAAAAAAATATAGAAAATTATAAAACCGAGATGCTAAAACAATGGGGAGAAATACCCCAAACTTTTTTTTCTTCAGTGCCAAAAAGAAAAGGAAGTGAGGATATTTTAGGATTTATTGAAAAAACAAATACTCACTTTATTTCTTAGCTTTTATTATTCCTGACTGCTCGCCAAAAAATACACAATAGTCTCTTAGCGCATCTGCCAGATTGGTTTCATTAGTGGCTTTTTCTAGTGAACTTGCCATTGAGAGTAGCGTTTGATGATACATAATCAGCATCTCACTTACCATCATGTCCTTTGTCCAAAGATCAATTCGTAAAGTTTCATTTGTTTTTTTATCCCAAGCCGAAATTAAAAAAGATTTTACCTCTACCTTTTTTAGCTGTCCATCTGTACTGCTCATCTGAATATTTTGCGGAATGTTGTTTTCGTTTAGCTCAATTTCAAAACTAATTTTTGATTTTTTCATCATTATTCTTTAAGGTTTGTAGCCCGATTGTTGTAAAATTTCTTGGGGCTTTGTGTTTTGCATTAATTCTATTAAAGTAACGCTCGTATTGTTTTCCATATATTCGTTCACAATTTTCCATCCTAGCCAATAGGCAATTCTTCCGGGAGATTTGTTTGACATTCCTTTTGCAAAAGGCGAATAGTTGATGTAACTATTATACTGCTTTATATCGGTAGAAAAAAGAATGTCGTTTTGAATAAAATAAGCCCAAATAGATTGCTCATTATCCTCACACCAAGCAATTTGTTTTTTGCTAAATCTGAGTTTATCGGCTTTCGGGAGCTGAGGTAACATTACATCCAAAAAATACATGATTTTCCCTTTATAAATCATCTGAGATAAAAAGTCATTTCCCCTATCAAAGGCCCCAAACTCATTATTAGCAATTGCCTCAAAGCAGTAAGGCAAAATAAATTTTTTCTGATTTTTAAAACGCATGTATTCTGGGAAACTTAGTCGCTTGTAAAAACAGCAGTCTTTACCCAGAAAATAATCCAAGCCAATAGCGAGAATACTGTCATTTGTAACCACTCCAAAGTTGAAACCAGTAAAATAAGTAATGACTCTTGGTGCTTTTCTTTCAGGAAAATGATGTTTGTATCTGTCAAAAGCATCTGCTAAATCCCTTTCCAAAAAATCTACATTCGGATATTTTTTCATTAGCGTATCGTATGCCTCTCTCATGTCTGGATGGTAAACAAATGATAAAATTTCATCTCTATATCCTGCGCTTTGGGAATTTGTTCTTAAAATTTCCTGATTAAAACTCTCGAAAAAAGAACCAAGCTCTGTTTCCCATTCCAGAATATCATCCTTAATTTTAATGCTATCGGTTGTAAAAAGAGTTTGCTCAAATCGATAAATTTTTATTGCTTTCGTTTTTGCAGTGTCAGACTTGTTGTTTCTGAAAACAAAAACACAAAGGACTATAACAAGAAAAAACAAAAATAATTTGGATACTTTCACATTTGCAAAATTAAGAATCTATTTAGTTTTAATGAAAACAATAATTACTTTTGCGAAAACATATTTTGTGCAAGAAGAAAAAATAATCAAACATATTGTTAGCTGGCTCAAACAATATTCTAACTTATCGAAAACAAAAGGATTTGTAATTGGTATTTCGGGAGGAATTGATTCTGCCGTAGCTTCTGTATTGGGTGCAAAAACCGAACTCCCTTTACTATGTGTTGAAATGCCAATACACCAAAGTGCCGCACAAGTAGAAAGAGCAATCAATCATTTAAAATGGCTGAAAAACGACTATGCTAATGTAAGTGCAATGGAAATAAACCTTACGCCTCTTTTTGATTCTTTTATAGCGCTATTACCTAAAAGTAAAACAGAAGAAACTACCGAGAGAGCCCTTATCAATACTCGCGCCAGAATTAGAATGACTACCCTTTATTATTTTGCTCAGTTGAATAACTATTTAGTGCTTGGTACGGGTAATAAAGTTGAGGATTTTGGAATTGGATTTTTTACAAAAAATGGAGATGGTGGGGTTGATTTGAGCCCACTTGCCGATTTAACAAAATCAGAAATTTTTACATTGGGTAAACAGTTAAATATTATTGAAGCCATACAAACTGCAGCTCCAACGGATGGCTTATGGAATGACAACAGAACAGATGAAGAGCAAATTGGAGCTACTTATCCAGAGCTGGAATGGGCTATGGATTTTTCATTAGAAGAAAATGGTTTGTCGGAAAGAGAAAAGGAAGTGTTGAAAATTTACAGACATTTAAGAAAAGTAAATTTGCATAAAATGAAGGAAATTCCGGTTTGTACTATTCCAGAAGAATTGAAGTAAAATTATAAAGAAGTAATGTCTATTACCTCTTTTATTTCTGGCACAGCCCTTTTGATGGCTTGTTCCACCCCTGATTTCATGGTCATCATACTCACATTACAACTACTACAAGCTCCCATAAGTTTTACTTTAACCACCATATCATCTGTCACTTCAATTAGTTTAATATCCCCTTCATCTGCCTCAAGGTAAGGCCGAATCTCATCCAATGCTCCTTCAATTTTACTAAGTAGTTCCCTGTCTGTAATTATTCCCATAATTTTCTTTTTAATTTGAACAACCCCTTGAATGAGTTGTTTTTACGGCCTGGGTTGGTTTTATTTTGGTATTTCTTTTATCAATCACTGCAACTACATTTTTTGCCAAAGTTAGAAATGATTTTGCAATTGGACTGTCGATTTGCAAAATAGCGGGTCTGCCAGCATCTGCGGCCTCTCTTACCGATTGCACAATTGGGATTTCTGCCAATAATTCGATATTCAATTGCTCTGCCAATTCTTTTGCCCCTTCTTTTCCAAAGATATAATATTTTTTATTAGGCATGTCCTCAGGAGAGAAATAAGCCATATTTTCAATAATTCCAAGAACTGGCACATTAATACTTTCCATTTGGAACATATTCACCCCTTTTCTGGCATCAGCCAAAGCAATGGGTTGAGGGGTGCTAACTACAATAGCCCCAGTTAAAGGAATAGACTGTACCAAAGATAAATGAATATCTCCTGTTCCTGGTGGCAAATCAATAATTAAGTAATCCAGCTCTCCCCAGTGTGCATCCCAAATAAGTTGGTTTAATGCTTTTGATGCCATGGGGCCTCTCCAAACTACTGCTTGCTGGCTTTGTGCGAAAAAGCCAATAGAAAGCAATTTTACTCCATAACTTTCAAGAGGTTTCATTTTTGTTTTACCGTCTACATCTATTCCTTGCGGAACAGCCCCTTCCAAATCAAACATCATGGGCATAGATGGACCGTAAATATCTGCATCAACTACCCCAACTTTATTGCCAAGCTGGGTTAATCCTACAGCCAAGTTTGCGGCAATGGTTGATTTGCCTACCCCACCTTTACCTGAAGATACGGCAATGATATTTTTAACATTAGGAATAGGATTTCCTTTTATTTGCGTTACCTTTTCAGGAGCGTTGATAATCAAATTTATTTTTACAGCAGATTTTTCATA
>Ga0209554_1001155_pt1 | contig 20587 bp, 22 predicted proteins | sample MarorgKNORR_S2LV_5_FD_188221 | JGI IMG/M metagenome (GOLD analysis project Ga0209554, IMG submission 188221) | Marine microbial communities from the Southern Atlantic Ocean, analyzing organic carbon cycling - Bottom_A/KNORR_S2/LV (SPAdes) (version 2) | ecosystem: Environmental > Aquatic > Marine...
TTGCATTGTTGAAAAATTTTACTGTTCCATTAGTCATTGTTATAAATTAAAAGGTTATTATTAATCTCAAAGTTAAATTATTATCTAATAACTTATCAATTTTAATTAATTATTTTTTTTTAACGCTATGTACCCACCTAAATAACTACAATTATTTCAGATTGCAATTTTTTAGTTTGATAACCCATTTCAAGGTTTTTAGGTTCTATGTCTACACTATTAGTACCTCAACTATTCATAACTACTTTAAACATTGGCATAATACATTTTGTATCGGAGTAAGTCATTTTGGTGAAATCAACGGTGAGATCACAACCGATGATTTATTAGGTAAAATCTTTGCTAACTTTTGTGTCATAAAGTAATTTAAATAATCTACAATAGTTTAAATCGATATACAGTTGATTGTCTAAATGTAGACTAGACATAAAACAATGAAGAATATTGAAACTGCAAAGCTTGTAACCCTTTTGTTTAGGCTATAAAGGACCACCTTAAATTCGTTGAAAGGGCTATGAATAAAGGGATTGAGTATAGCAATATTTTGACAGCTCAAATATATGCTCAAACTAATTTAATTAAAGCTAGTTAAAATATTAAGTTTATTTAAATAATATTTTCCAATCTAACAGGTAGATTATTAGTAACCCAATCTAAATAGTTTGAATAATTCATTTCTTTATGAATTTTATCTGTTCTGTTAAGAATACATTGGATTATACTATCAGGTTGAATATTATATTCTGAAATTTCTTTTATTATGTCATTAATTTGTTGATAAACCTCGCTTTTAAGTCGATTATTATAATTGATAAGCCATTTTTCAAAAGCGTCTTTAGTTAAATGTTTATTTATAATCAATTCTGTCATTTGTTTTCCATGTTTTTTAGATTCAAAAATATTTCCTCTTCCAGTAATTGCATTACCAATTGCAAATACATTTTCATATCCAAACACATGATAATGGGCTTCGTCCATCATTTTTAATGATGAAAAATCATAGGGTAGTCCTTCAATTTTTTCGGGGACACTTCCAATTGAAGAAATTAGCATCTCTGTTTCTATTTCAAAGAAATTATCTTTAATAGGTTCAATATTTCCATTTACGGAAATAACTCTTTGAAAGACTACGCTTTTTAATTTATCCTTATTTTCAGTAAAATCAACAGGTATACTTAAAGGAATAAATTCAAATAGAAACTTTTCTACATATCTGTATATTATTTTTTCAGATACATTTTTTGCTATTTCAATACTTTCTTTAGAATCATTTTTGGGCGATTTTAATGGCATATCTCTTGCTGACCTCCTATATACAAGCTTGGCTTTTTCAATATTCAAATCTTTGAAATTTAGATTATACTGCTCTAGAACTTTATATATTCCATTTTTTTCAAGTGTAAAAATATCAACCTCAATTCCCTTCAATATATAAAGTTGTTTTTTAACCATCTCAATCATGATGGCTTTTATAACATCTATTGATGACAACCCTCCACCGATTACAAGATTCTTACTTTTTATCGAATATCTTTTTCCTGCATAATTATCTTCGTGTTTATGGTTAAACCAATTAATGAAGGAATTTTGATATATTAATCCCTTATCAATGAACTTATCAATATTGGCTATAGGTAAATGTCTATCTTGCCATGCCCCATTTGCCATAATAATTGCTGAAAAACCCCAATTATTAACTAAATCTAAAAAGTTAATGTCAACACCAATTTTTGTATTTGGGACATATCTAACATTTGGCAGGTTTAATTTTTTATCAATTTCATTAATTTGTTTGTTGCGTAATTTAATATGCCAGTTAGGTAGCCCGTCTTCAATCTTACCATATGGCAATGCGTTCATGTCAAAAACAACAACTCTAAACCCGTTTAATGCCAATAAACTTGCAGCTTCCGATCCAGCAACAGAACCTCCTATTACAGCTATATAATGTTTTTTATATGTCAAACTTGAGTTAATATTTTTTATTTCACTTTGAAAACCTACTACTTGTTTAGTGGAAATGTTATATATCTATAACAAGATATTTGAAATAATAACAAATATAAGAAACAAAGCCATATTCTTTACACATGTGATAATCGTATTATTTGAATTCCAAAATATAGACTTTAGGTATTATAAAAGGAATAATAAAAGAGTTACTAAAAAGTGATTTGAAAAGTTTATGTGAATGAAAAGACTGTGAAATTATAGAGTTGAGTCTTTAGGAAGATAATTTCCACATTTTATTATAAGTTAAACCAAAATTTTCTATTTTAACGTTATTAGTTATATTGATAGGAAAGACAACTGTAAACAATTTCTCTGGTCTTAACCAGAGTTAGTTTACTTAAACTGTTCAATAATCAATAATTTCTAGATTTCCTTTTATATAAAAATTAATTTTTTTTGCCAAAAATAACAGTAATATTTTAAAGAAAATGTCTCTAATCACTCACAAATAATAAGTACTTTGCAATCAATATGCCTAATACCAAAGAAAAAATTATTATCTCATCCATTAAACTGTTTAACGAAAATGGTCTGGTAAATGTTCGGTTACAGCACATCGCCGATGAAACGGGTATCAGTGTTGGTAATATGGCTTACCATTATTACAGTAAAAAAGCTATAGTACAAACCATCGATGAACAACTTGAAGACGAAATAACTCCTCTATTAGATGTAAACCAGAATTTTCCTCTACTCATCGATTTAAATAATCATCTTTCTAATTATTACTATCTCTTAAAAAGATATTCTTTTTATTTTCTTGATGTTTTAGAAATGGAACGTGCTTATCCGAAGCTGCATTCTAAGCGAAAGGACTATATTGAAAAAATGATTTTTAAAATTATAAATTGGATGAATTTGAATAACAAAAGAGGAATACTACAAGATGAAATAAACAAAAATCATTACAAGCATTCTGCACTTACAATTTGGATACTTATAACGTTCTGGCTAACTCAACAAAAAGTGCGTGGAAATTTAAATGAGAACGAAGGTATGTTTAAAGAAGTAGTCTGGAATCAACTCCTGCCACTTTTTACTGATACCGGACTTATGGAATATGAAGCTATGATTTTACCTCAATTAAAATACTATTCCGATTAGCGTTTATACGGTTATTTTTTATATATTACATAAAATAGCCTTATTTTAATATATAAATCATGTGCCTAGCCATCCCTGGTGAAATTAAAGGAATTAAAGATGAACCCGAAAATGTTTTCAGAATTGGTGTTGTCTCTTTTGAAGGGATCATTAAAAAAATAAATCTTGGACTCGTTCCTGAAGCAAAAATTGGCGATTACGTTTTAGTTCATGTAGGAGTTGCTATTAGTATTGTTGACGAGGAAGAGGCTAGAAGAACGATGGCTTTTTTACGAGGTACAGATGAACTGGACGAACTTAAGAATATAGAATGATACGATTTCTAAATATTATAAAATGAAAATAGCTATAGCAGGCAAAGGAGGAGTTGGAAAAACAACAATTAGTGGTACGCTGTGTCGAGTTTTGGGAAAAAGCGGTAAAAATATTTTGGCAATTGATGGCGACCCTAATCCTAATCTTGCCGTTGTTTTAGGAATTGATAAAAATGCAAAGCCACAACCAAACTTAAGTACTAACATTATTGAACGTATTGAAACCAAAGACGGAAAATGGAAATTTCAATTGAAAATACCATTTTCTGAAATTTTAAGTACATACGGTCAAAAAGCACCTGATGATGTAACTCTATTAATAGTGGGTAAACCTGAAAAAGCGGGTACTGGTTGTATGTGTGGATCACATACTGTTGTTAGAGAATTAATTCATTCAGCGTTAACCTCTGAAGAAAATAAAATTATAATATTAGATACAGAAGCGTCTTTAGAACATATGAAACGTGGAACATCAAAATATGTAGATAAAATTTTTATAATTGTTGAACCTTATTATCGTTCACTTGAAGCAGCTGCCCGTTTTGCGGAAATGTCATTGGAATTAGGTATTAAAAATGTTGAAGCTATAGCCAATAAAGTACGTAATAATGATGAAAAACAAGCTATTTTGGATTATTGTAAAAAAATCAATCTACATGTAGCTGTTATTGTTCCTTATGATGAACAAGTCATGAAAGCTGACCTTGAAGGCATTTCGATTATAGATTACGATAAAAACGCTAAAGTAGTTAAAGTTTTAGAGGACTTTGCTGAAAAATTTCATACTGTGTAACACCTTATTTTTTTCGATTATTTTATTTTTTATTAATTCAAAGCCACAACTTCTGATGAATTTCGCTCAAAGAATCCATCTGAAATCTCCGTTTCGAAATCCACATCGGAATAGACATACTCATCCATAATTTTCCCGTTCGGCCAGTATCGTGTCCAACGGTGACTAAAAGTAATTCCACTTTCAGTTTTATGATCAGTCCAGTAAATCTCTTCAGGACGTGTCTCACCCTTATCTGAAATGTTATAATATTCTATTTTATGAATCAATTGATCGTTAGTATCTATATAAAAACGCCAACGATCACGTCCTACTTCAGGATTATAAGTGATTTCCAATACAGTTGGTTCAACGATTGGACTAGACCCCATTGAAGTCAGATTAAGCAAATTTATTTCTGTCGAAGCAATACTAGGTATAACCCCTGGATCTTTCAACTTGAATGGCATTGAAAAACGATAAAAAGCCATAGATGATGAACATAAGGGGGCACAAAATTCTGAATCGCACATCATACCTTCTTTACGAGCAGTTCCTTTAGGGTCAACTACTTCTCCATCACGTAAAGCCCAGTAACCTTCAGCATTTTGACCTACCCAAACAACACTTCCGTCAACACCTACCGCTTTGATCTGAAGTTTTACTCCTTCATTCGTTTTTTTAAAATAGAATGTTTCATAAGTTGTTCTTAAAAGATCACCAGTATCTGCATATAGATTATGGGTACGAGTAAATTCCCCAGACTTAATTTTATTCCATGCTTCCATACCACCCGCAGCCTCTACTATATTATCTACAAACTCTTCGCCAGTTGGTTCTCTATAATAATTTTCATACACATAAGAACCTATCGCTCCAAGAAGCAATAAAAACCCACCGAAATAAACCAAATGTAGTCGTTTGACGGTAATTGGTCTTATAAGATCCTGTATTTGAAGTCCAAACCACCAAGGTGATTTTTTATCCGAAAGTTGTTCCTTTCTTTTTAGCTTTTCTTTGGGTTTAACGTCCTGATTCATAATATTTTATTTTAGGTTAATTTACTAATTATTTTGGAATAAATACATTAAAAGATACTCTTTTGTCTAAATAATTTCATTCAATTAATGATTTTTTTTGTTCAACTTTCTTGTAATTGCAACCAGGTTTTTAGTTTTTCAATCGCTTTAGGAATAGATGCGTTGACAGCTTTACTCATTCCTATTGCAAAATCATCACATTCTGCAGCTTCACAACCTAATATATAAATTCTTTCAGGCAACACATCTAAAGCCTTTGCCAACATTAATGCTCGTATCGGGTTTGTATAATGCATATCCGCTAAAAAGGTGCGCTTCTCGAAAACCGGCATTTCTTCAATATCTGCAACAGATTCCATCTCTCTAAAATAAATGTGCCCAGGTTCTTCTCCCCATTCTACAGCATCTGCAATAATTAAAATATCATATTTGGAATACAACTCTTGCACCAAATGGATACCACCAATTCCTACTTCTAACACTTTGATTCGCTCCGGAACTCTTACTTTTTGTGAAAATTTCTTAACAAATTCTATCCCAAAGGCATCATCTTGCTTTAATTCATTTCCAACACCTGCAATAAGAATAGCTGGTTTTGCCATCAACATTTGGAATTAATTATTCATATCAAAAAGACCTTCTTCAAAAGTGGTGTCAAACTGGATATTTTCGTTTGTATAAACCGTTCCAATATATAAAAGATCCCTATTCTTATTGGTTCTGTAACTTTTACGTTGTTGATTTATCTTTATGTTAGCAACTTCTTTAAAAGACTCATATTGAGTATAACTGAATCCATTTCCGTAATCCAAAAAATTAGCAATTAGCTTATAGTTATGATTGTCAAAATAATACCACCATGTATGCATCCCTGCAGCACTACCAGCTCCTTTTTCATATATAACTTTTATTGAATGTACAACATGATTAGCAGCTAAAGTATCTAGTCCTTCGTATGTCAAAATTGTTCCTGGATCAGTTAGTTTAAAAGGTATGCACATTACATAATGAGAACCATATGAAGAATTCCAGGCCGAATTATTAATTTCTTCTCCTGAAAGAACTTCACCGTTTTTAAATTTTAAGGCTTGTTCACCGTTATTTCTTATTTCATATAGATTACCGTCTTGCTCCCAACTAATACGCATTTTTAAATTTGGCTTTAGTTGATATTGATGTAACTGTTTAACCTCACGTATCTTGTTTTCCAAAGAATCAAAATACGTTATTTTCTTTGTGTAAGACAGGTTTTTCTTGTTTGCCCATTGTTCCCATCCGCCTGAAAAATTAATTGCTTTTTGAATTATATCACCTGCATCGTTATCAGGCAAGTTCATAGTAATTACAGTTTCATCAACTTTATCAATTCCCATTTTAGAAGTTGTTTTACTGTCATTTTTACAATTAACAATGACTAACAAGAATGGTAATATTAGTAGAATTATTACTTGTTTGTTCATAATTAGTCTTTTGTTTTTTCATTTTGAAAATCATACAATTCAAGTAATGTTTGCACCGTATAATCTTGTTTTAAACTATCCCCCAATTCAGGATGGCTACGTTCAATGGTTTCAATAATTCGTGCTAAGGGTTCACGGTGCATCAAATCAAAATATTTCAGTAATAATTCTACATGTTCTCGTACTTCCTTATTAGGTAAGTTTTCAGATTCTTGAACCAGTTCTTTAACCTTTTCAACAATTTCTTTGAATTCTATGTTATTAAAAAATATGGGTTTCATATTAATGTTCGGCACAATTATGAACGCAATTATCCAGTTTTTCTCCGTCTGTTCCGTAGCAAAATTCACAGTCTGGACCACATTCTCCATGCCCAGCTTTCTGCATGCCTTGAAAGGCTTCGGCAAAATTTTTAGCCCCTTCTATTTTTCCAATTCCCAACAGACTGAACAGAATGTTTCCATTATTTTCTTCGCGATTCAAAAAACCTTCTTTAGTTAATTTTGACAAATGATATTGAAGATTCTGTTTCGAGGTATTTAAAAAAGGCAACATATTTGACGCTGATACTTTTGAACCTATACCTTCTCCATCCATCCAATAAAGTACCTGAAGGATTTCATCTTTCCAGAACATTGAACGAATAGGTGAATTCTCTATGGCATCAATTTTCATAATTTATCTCATTATATAGTTCATCACCTTTCAATACATTCACTACGTCTTCATTTTCAACTCCATGTAATGTAATGCGTTTTAGTGTTTTTAAAATCTCTGGAACTTTTTGCTGTACTTTTTCTGTTAAATATTCTCCAGCGAATTCTGGTCCTGGCTCTACATCCAATAAATATAACTCTTTTGGCCATATTTTAAAAAATTCTCCTATAACTAATAAATTTTCTACAGAAATTACTCCCGTTGCAGCATCTCCGATACATGCTTGGATTTGTGTTTCAGAGGGCAAACCACCTTTCCATTGAAAAATATTAATTTCACCTATTTTCCTGTTGGATCTTTCAATTGCAACCAATAAAACTACTTTGTCAAACGAAACTTTCAAAGCTTGAAAATATTGAACAATAGCAATAGGTCCCCAGTTCATCTCTTCTACTTCAACCATTTCTGGCCAATCCATTATTTTTATCTTGGGCAGTAAAATTGGTCCTACTGAATGATTTCGGAGCATCTGATACCCTACAGTGCCTATTAATATTCTTTTATTCAATTCCACAAGCACATGTGGTTACTTCACGAGTTACTATATGATCACTATCCTTTGCCATAATATGTGTTGTACACGGCATACATGGATCAAAACTACGTATAGTACGTAAAATATCAATTCCTTTATAATCTTCAGGTTTGTCAAATTTTTCTAGTACCGGAGTATTTAAAACTGCTTCTTCATACGGCCCTGGTGTTCCCCAAGGAGTTCGAGGTGCAGCATTGAATGTTGAGGGCGTAATAATTTGATAATTTTGAATAATACCTTTTTCAACCACTAAATGATGCGTTAAGAATCCTCTACCAGCACCCCAAGCTCCAAATCCAATATGAGTTCCTTTCTTCGGAATTTTAAACGGAGTACTTATTTTAGTTTTACCTTGTTTTAATAAATCCATAGCGAGTAGCCAATTATCCATAGCCACCATCGCAGAATATGGAATACAATATGCACGAGCGCGGTTACGCTCAAAGGAGTTCCAGTACTTAGGGATATGCCATTCGAGTGTTTTTCCTGGTAAAAAATGTTTTGGAACATGAATCTTCATACTATGTCCAGTAGTCTCAATAAACTTACTTTTAGGAGCTATATTTGCTTTAGCTGTCAGATAAATTCGAGTATATGCCCCAGCTTCCATTGGCATTCGGTCCCAAGTTGGTGAGGTATCCCAACTGTACCGTTCTCGCCAATTTTGTTTTCCAGGTTTTGGGATTGTTTCCTTATTCCATGGATGGTTGGGGCTTAATGGTGTACCTAATGGGTCTTCCTTGAATTTATGCCCATCCCACTTTTCATAATAGGAGTGTTCAATAAATTCTTCGATTCCTGCATTGAGCTGTGTAAGTTTAGTTGTAACGACTTCTCCATCAACCAAAACCCCAGGCGTAGACCATCTAGCTTCTCCCCACTTATCACAATTTTTAAAGGAAGCATCATAAAAATCTGGTCGATCCCATACACCAGTATCTATCATTGTGGCTGGTCGTATTCCACATTTTGCATATTCAGGGTTGCTTTCCAAAAAGAAATCGAAAACATCATCCCAGATTCCAGTTGTTTTTTGGCTATAATCAAAAAACTTAATCAAACGTGTATAAAGTTCATTTAAAGTTGAAATCGTTACAGTAACAGACAAACCACCAGGTACTACCGACTGTGGGTGAGGATACTTTCCTCCAATCAAAACATAAGCTTCTCTTGCTACACGGGTCATAGTCAATGCTTCAAGGTATAATTTACCTTTTAATGGATTGAGGTCCTTCATAATATCTAATATCGTATCATATCCATGAACATCTTTGTTTTTAGCCTTGGTAATCCCAGCTTTATCAATAAGTTCCGGGTTAGTTTCTTTAACCAATTCTTCCGAATAATCTGGCCCAGCTAATAAAAATAAGTGTAAGGGATGATCATATAAATATTCAATTGCAAGTAAAATATTCCTCATTACAATCCCTAGTGGTGGAGGTTTAATATCAAAAGCCATTTCAATGGCTAATGCCGCACATGTTGCGTGAACTCCTCCACAAACTCCACAGGCACGACTACTTATGTACGCAGCATCTCTTGGGTCTCTGCCTTTTAATATAACTTCATATCCCCTGAATAAAGTCGCCATGGAATTGGTTGAAATCACCTTCTTTTTTTCTAAATCAACTACACTATGAAATGCCAATGCACCTGCTACCCGAGTAACTGGGTCGTAATCAACGTTTCGGATAAAGCCGTTTTTTTCCATGAGGCTTTTTAGTTTATCCTGTTCTACTCCTAAATCAACCACCTTATGTTCATAAGGATCGTTGACACCTTCTTTAAGGTAGGCATTCCCTTGTTCATCAAATGCTATTGGTAAGTTTTTAAAACACATATGTTGTTTTTTTGTATTTAAAGATAATCAATTTAAAATTACACCAGTTTCAATACTTTTGCTATTGCCACCAAATGTCCATCAACTGAAGACAACCCTCCATGTAATTTTGACAGAGCACCATTAATAATGATAACCTTTTCTTCAAGCGGTTTAGTATCTTCAGCAATTTTCTGAAGTCCACCAGCAAGACCTTTAAGGTGGGTTCCTGCTCTTCGTAATGCCACGATAATTAAGATAAGGTATATTACCAGTACTAACACGAGTAATACAACTATAATCACTGTTGCAATAAAAAGAAACGAGGTGTTCATTTTCTTTAGATTATTATTTTATTTAATATTTTCAGCCCTATTTGCGAGGGTAGTTTTTAAGGTGTTGGAATGCTCATTGATAGATCCTGCCACTCCTAAAATTCCAGAGGCCACAGAAATTGTATCATCTAATGCTTTTATATTTTCAGTATTAGCAGCAATGCCAAGTCCTGCAATTTTCATTTCAAAAAAATAACGTTCGATAGATCGAGCAGCTTTCCATGTACGATGTAATAAATGTATTAATATAGGTAATACTAATACGGTAACAATTAAAAGAATTAACCATAATATATCTACTGTTCCTTCCATGCTATACCTTTTGATCAAGTGCTGCTTTAATAGATTGATTTAATTCGTCATCAACCACTGTTAATCCTTCACTAATGTTAGTTAGCGATTTATTTAATTGGGTTACTTGTGTTGGTAAATGCCCAGTTTCAGTTTCAATTGCGCGCAATCCAAATCGTAATTTTGCCAGATAACTTTTTCCATCACCTCCTATAGTTGTTAAAACATTTATTATTAGATTAAGATATTTCACCAATACAAATACCAATAATAAAACAGCCAAAATGGTTATGATCATTAACAGAATACTCATTTTTTATTTATTTTAGATGGTTGTAAAATACAAGCTGGGCATCCTGGACAACCAGCAATATGTTGTCTGATTGCCTTAATCCCTATCACTATATTTCCTGCAGAACCAAAAATATTGGATACAACGGTATTTATCTTTGTTAAAAACAATGGAATATGAATCGTATTATTGGCTACTAATTTTCCATGAGTCCAAATATCCGCTGCAACACCATTGATTTTAAGAGCTGTTGTTTTAATAAGATGTAGCAGTAAGGCAACAACACCAATTACCACCAAGCCAATTACAAGTGAAATAATCCATAAAATAATACCTGTACTCATCTTTACATTATTTATTAAATACTTACAAAGCTTTTGCAACCAAAGTTGCATGATCTTCAATGGCCTTTGCTTCAGTTAAAATAGATTCTGCCACTTTATTTGTTTTTTCCAGTTCCCAAATGCTGTCAGTATTATTTTGAATTTCTTTTACAACCACCAAGCCTACTCTTGCGAGACCTAAAATACGCTTTGCTGCAAGCCATACTAATATTAACAAAACCGCAGCGATCACTACAATTAAACTCACAATTGCGAGACCAATTAACCATTCATTATATAACTCTGTGTTTTCCATACTATTAATTATTGGATCCAGGTTTAGAACTATCACTAAACTGCATTTTTTCATACACATAGTGTAATACTTTCTTAAGAGGGCTCGGTTCTTCTACATGGCCCCATCCTGATGGAACATGACCATTTTCGTTCCATCGATTTGTTCTGTTTAAAAAAACCATTGATTGTTCGCGTAATTTTCTAATCACTGAACCCGTTGCTCTTGACACCGTCGATGAAACAATCGTTCCTGGAGGCGTTTTATAGAAGGGAGCAAAACTATCGGGAAATCCAGGCATAGTACAGCCAATACATGGTGCTCCTACATTCATACATCCTCCAACATTATTTATAGCTCCCCTTGTATTAATGTTGCATTGAACCACAGGACCCCAGCATCCAACTTCCACAAGACATTCTTTATCACCAAATTCTTTGGCAAAAGTTCCTTCTTCATAAAATCCTGCCCTAGTACATCCTCTGTGCACAGTTTCATCAAAAAGCCATTGTGGTCTTCCCAATTCATCAAATTCAGGCAAAGGTGCCAGACCATTCAGAAATAATAAAACAGCAGTAATAGTTTCAGTAATATTATCTCCTTGTGGAGCACAACCAGGAATGTTTATTACTGGCAAACCTAATATGCTTCTGTAATCTTCACCGAGCAAATCCATTACACTGGCAGCATTGGTTGGGTTATTAGCGGCAGCTGGAACTCCACCCCAAGTTGCACAAGTCCCTACAGCAATAACAGCCGCAGCATGTTCTGACATTTTTACAATCCAACTTGAAGACGGAATTGGTTGGGGATCACCATTTTCATCTTTATCAGCTCCTAATCCAGACCAATATCCTCCTGTTAAAGCGGCAAGGCTTTCATCCATTATAGATCCTTCACATAGTACGACAAATGGTGATCCTAACTCACCTTTGGCGGCCAAACGAAAAGGTTTAATAAACTCTTCTCCTGCATTTACCGCTAATACCGGATGGTGTAATACAACTTTCGCTACTCCTGGAATAGCACCGCTTATAAGACTTTCTATGGGAGGATTAGTAGCACCTAATGCTGAAATAGAACAACCATCACAACTTCCGCCAGCTACCCAAAAGGCATGTACTTCATCAACAGGATTTGGCAACACTTCATTAAGCGGATTTAGCAAAACACTATTTGAATACATACTTAAAGATTTAATATTTTATAAATTTAAGTTAAAATCAATAACATTGGTTACGGAATAATAATTATTAATTAGAAAACATTTTCTAATTAGCAACAATCATTTAATTTTAAAGGTCATTTTTAATCTAGTCTATTAGTCTTTCCTTAATTTAGGATAGATTAAAATTCGAATTTATTTACTTTAAATTTCAACTGTCACATGAAAAGCAGTAAATTTACATAGAGCCAAATAATCAAGTCATTTAAAGAAAACTAACAAAGGAGGAATATCCTTGAGATTGCAAGGCTAATGGGAATCTATAAACGTACTATCTAATAATGGTGTAAGAAATACGGCAATATTGGAAGAAGTCATTTTAATCGTTTATTAAAAATTTAAAAACAATTATTAATTAGTTTAGCACGAAACATCGATTGTAAAAAAAATATTTAAAGAAGAAGAAATATTAATTAATAAAGAAGAACTTGACGATAAATAGGTATGCTAAAACGTTTTTTAACTTATACTAATTCGCTATTCGGAAAACTCAAACTGCTTTGGGAAAGCAAAAATAGTTTGTATCTAATAAGTGTTATACTCGTGTTTACTTTTATTGTATGTACTGCATTAAGCGTTCTAGTTATTAACGAATACATTAATCTAGGTATCTTTAATGAGCACTTTAAAAATCCATTCTTTTCTATAGAAATTGTTTTTACATTGCTGTTAATTATAGAGTTGTTCGGACTTATTTTTATTCTTCCAAAATCGGTTGCAAAATCGGTTGGCAAACAGTTTGAACTTCTATCGCTCATTTTTTTACGTGATGGCTTTAGAGAGTTTAGCCGTATTGGAACCGATTTTTCTTGGCTGTCAATAAAAGAACCTCTTATTAATATGACCATTTATGGCTTTGGAGCCATAGTAATATTTACCATTTTAGGGTTTACTTACAAACTTCAAAAACATATAAAATTAACCAATATTGAAGATGGACAGGAACAATTTATTAGACTTAAAAAACTATTAGCTCTTCTTTTACTTATTGCCTTTGCAGTAGTTGGATTTTTCGATATTAAGGCACTCATTCAATCTGGTAACTATTTGAATTCGTTTAAAACATTTTATACGGTTTTAATTTTTAGTGATATTCTGATTGTTTTAATTGCACTTCGTTATACTTTAAATTATTATAAGATATTCAGATATTCAGCTTTTGTATTCGGAACTATTTTAATTCGAATTTCACTTTCTGCCCAAACTTATTACGATGTGATTATTGGTATTATTGCTGCTTTATTTATATTAATCTTAACAATAGTTTATAACTATATTTTAAAGGAATTTCCACAAAAAATTAAACAAAAACGCGCTAGGTAATTTGTGTGCCAAAAAACTTTTAAAATACAGATTAATGGTAGAGTTCAAGGAGTTGGATTTCGTCCGTTTGTATTTAATTTAGCTAAAAAATATAAACTTTCAGGAAATGTTTCAAATAATGCAAAAGGAGTTATTATTTATATAAATACTCCAAAAGAAAAAGCAACAAAGTTTTTAGAACAAATTCTTCAGCTAAAACCTGAAGTCTCAATAATTACAGACTATTTTATTGAAGAAGTTTTTTTTAATGAATATGATACCTTTAGTATTTTACCTTCAGAAAACAAAGAGAAAATAGACATTCCGTTAACCCCAGATTTTGCTGTTTGTGAAAAGTGTAAAGGAGAAATAAAAGATGTAACAAACAGACGCTATAACTATGCCTTTACTACTTGTGTGCATTGCGGACCACGTTATGCCGTAACGACTATGTATCCGTTTGAAAGGGCAAACACCTCACTAACAAGTTTTAAAACGTGTAATGCTTGCCAAGAAGAATATGAAAATCCTTCCAATAAGCGATTTCATTCGCAAACCAATTCGTGTGGTAAATGTGGAATTACTTTAAAATTAGTTGATAATGAAGATAATGTTGTTGGAGAAAATCAAGAAAATATTATAAAAAAAGTTGCTCAATTTATTTCCGAAGGAAAAATTATTGCCATAAAAAACACCAACGGTTATTTATTATGTTGTGATGCCAAAAATATAGAGGCTATACAACATTTAAGAGAACGAAAACAACGGCCTAACAAACCTTTTGCAGTTTTATATCCTACAATTGAAGCAATTAAAAATGAATTTGAATTAACTTCAAAGGAATATGATGAATTACTATCAAGAGTAGCTCCCATTGTAATCCTTCAAAACACCAAAAACACAACAATTGCTGTAAAGGCTATTGCACCAAGACTTAATCAAACTGGTGTGATGCTACCTTCCTCTTCATTATTAGAAATATTAATGCAAGAGTTAAAAAAACCTATTATAGCTACAAGTGGAAACATACATGGCTCGCCAATTATTTCTGAAGAAAAAGAGGCAGATGAAAAATTAAAAGGTGTAGCTGATTATTTTTTACATCATAATCTAGCTATTGAATTTCCGCAAGATGATTCGGTTGTAAAGTTTGTAAATGATAAGCAAATTATTTTAAGGCGCTCTCGTGGTTTAGCCCCTAATTATTTAGAAATTTTGACTAAAAAAACTGAACCTATTTTAGCAATGGGGGCACATTTAAAAAGCACCTTTGCGTTTGTCCCTAATACACATACTTATGTAAGTCAGTATTTTGGAAATTTAGATAGTTATGAAGTTTCAGAACGATATAAAACGACAATAAAACAATATGCAAAGTTATTTGGTGTCATACCTAAAACAATTTTAATAGATAAGCATCTACAATATCAAAGCAGTATTATAGGGAATGAATTATCCCAGAAATGGAATGCAGAATTAGTAGAAATTCAGCATCACAAAGCACATTTTACTAGTGTTTTAGGTGAGTATAATTTGTTCGATTCTGAAGAAAAAATATTAGGGGTGGTTTGGGATGGAACAGGTCTTGGAGATGATAATAATATTTGGGGAGGCGAATTTTTTATCTATGAAAATGAAGAAATAAACCTATTAACCCATTTTGAATACTTTGATTGGATAGCCAATGATAAAATGGCAATTGAACCACGATTGTCATTATTTAGCCTACTCGATGACGAACAAAGAGATTTAATTAAAGATAAATTTTCTAAAACTGAATGGAAAGTTTACTCAAAAACCATAAAAGACAATACATTAAAAACATCATCGGTTGGCAGATTATTTGACGCTGTTGCTTCAGCTTTAAATATTATAGACATCAACACTTTTGAAGCTGAAGCAGCTATGTTATTAGAAAACTGTGCAAATGAGTATACGAAAAATGTGCCTATTGATTTTTTATTTGAAGAAGATTTTAAAATTATCCCAACACAATTAATTATCAAAAATCTATTAAAAGCTTATAATCAAGGTGCTTCAAAAGAGAAGTTAGCGAATAGTTTTATATCTACTTTGGCTAATATAATAATTAAGGTTGCAAAAAGTAAGGACATAAGCACGATTGTCTGCAGCGGTGGAGTTTTTCAAAATTCATTATTAGTATCTGTATTAAATCGTTTAACAAAAGAAGAGGAAATTGATTTAAAATTAAATCGTAAATTGTCTTCAAATGATGAAAACGTGTCGTTTGGTCAATTAATGTATTATCAACATATCAAAAATTAAAATAAATATGTGAATAGTAATTTTAGGAAAAATAAAAAGCATTGAACTTCATTAAAATAACGCAGTAGGTGTGACAAAAGTTTCATTTCGTGTTATTCCTAAAAGAAGTAAGTTTAGAAATGTTGACAGATATCAATATCGATGATTTTGTATTGGCATATGATAGTGTAGTCATTAGTTAGGTTGAAGAAGAAGCTTTATAAGCATTTTAATATTTAGTGGAAATTTGTAAATTAGAAGATTTAAGAATTATTTTCCAATAAAAAAGTAGCCTTATGAAATATATGTCAGAATATCGAGATCCAAAATTAGCAAAAATATATCTCGAAGAAATTAAAAATACGGTTACACAGCCATGGTCTATTATGGAGGTTTGTGGAGGTCAAACACATAGTTTGGTTAAATATGGGATTATAGAAATGTTGCCAAAAGAGATTAACATGATTCACGGTCCTGGTTGCCCTGTCTGTGTTACACCTTTAAACCTGATTGATAAAGCAATATATTTAGCCATTAATGAAGATGTGATTTTATGTTCTTTTGGGGATATGTTGCGGGTTCCAGGTTCAGAAAAAAATTTATTAGAAGCCAAAGCACAAGGTGGAGATGTTCGCATTTTATATTCGCCTCTAGCAGCTGTGAAAATAGCAGAAGATAATCCTGACAAAGACGTTGTCTTTTTTGCTGTTGGTTTTGAAACTACAGCCCCAGCAAATGCCTTATCTGTAATACACGCACATAGTAAAGGATTAAAAAACTTTTCTATTTTGGCCTCACACGTATTAGTTCCACCTGCCATAGAGTGTGTTATGGAAGACGTAGATAGCCACGTTGATGGTTTTTTAGCAGCTGGGCACGTATGTACAATTATGGGAAATCTTGAATACTATCCTTTAGTCGAAAAGTACCATGTACCTATCGTAGTTACTGGTTTCGAACCTCTAGATTTATTACAAGGCATTTTAATGGTGGTTCGACAATTAGAACAGAACCACGCAGAAGTTGAGAACCAATATGCACGTATTGTAAGAGAAGAAGGGAACTTAGAAGCTCAAAAAGTGATTTTTGAGGTCTTTGAAATTACTGATAGACTCTGGAGAGGAATGGAAGTTATCCCAATGAGTGGTTATCAAGTAAAAGAAAAATATGCAGATTTTGATGCTACAAAAAAATATACCATTGATATAGTTGAAGCTGAAGAAAACCCAGAATGTATTGCGGGAGAAATAATGAAAGGTATTAAAAAACCTTTTGAATGTGCACAATTTGGGAAAAAATGCAAACCAACAAATCCATTAGGAGCACCTATGGTTAGTAGCGAAGGTGCTTGTGCAGCCTACTTTCATTATTCAGGCATGATGGAAACATAAAAAATGAAAATCCAATTCATCACAACTGCATTTAACGGAATGGCTCAACGATTATGGATTGAGTTAGACAGGCTTAATCACGAAGTAAAAGTGCTCATTGCTACATCTTCTGAAAATATGATATATGCGGTGAATGAGTATAAACCTAATCTTATAATTGCTCCTTTTTTAACCACAAAAATCCCTTCGGAAATTTATAATAACTATATCTGTTTAATTGTGCATCCAGGAATTAAAGGTGACAGAGGAGCCTCATCATTAGATTGGGCAATACTTCAAAACAAAAAAACTTGGGGAGTAACTATTTTACAAGCCGTAGAAAAAATGGATTCAGGAGATATTTGGGCTTTAAATGAGTTTGAAATGAGACCTGTTTCTAAAGGAGAAATTTACAGAAATGAAGTTACCCAAGCCGCAGCAAAAGGAATTTTACAAGCAATAAAAAAAATTAATGACAACGAGTTTACTCCTGAAAAATTAGACTATTCAAATCCTACGGTAAAAGGAAGATGGAATAATAAAACAACTCAAAAAAGCTTTCAATTTTCTTGGAAAGATGACGTAGAAAGTATCATTAGAAAAATTAATGCTTCTGATAGTTCTCCTGGAGCAAAAATTCAATTACTAGAAAACGAATATTATTGTTACGGAAGTTATTTAGAAAGTAAATTAAAAGGAAATTCTGGGGAAATAATTGCCCAAAGAAATAATGCTATTTGTATTGCTACACAAGATGAAGCCATTTGGTTAACACATTTAAAATCCACTAAAAAAGATAGTGTCAAATTGCCTGCAACCATTGCATTGCAAGATTCTGCTAATTCGATTCCAAATTTAGAATTAAGCCCTTTTGATAAGGCAGAAGAAAAAACTTGGCAAGAAATACGTTTAGAGCAAGATGGAGAAATAGGTTATTTGCATTTCAATTTTTATAATGGTGCAATGAGTTCAGACCAATGCAACAGATTAAGAGAAGTCATAATTGAAGTCAAGAAAAGCACAAAACTCATCGTTTTAATGGGAGGGAAAGATATTTGGTCAAACGGAATCCATCTAAATGTAATAGAAAATTCAGAAAATCCAGAAGATGAATCTTGGAAAAACATCAATGCTATTGATAATTTAATTTTAGAAATCATTCAATCAACAGACCATTATATTATCTGTGCGTTGCAAGGTAATGCAGGTGCAGGAGGCGTTTCGTTGGCAATTTCTGGAGACAAGTTAATTGCAAGAAATGGTATTGTTTTAAATCCACATACTAAAAATATGGGTTTATTCGGTTCAGAGTATTGGACCTATTTATTGCCTAAACGAATAGGAATTGATAAAGCAACCAAATTTACCGAAGAGTGTTTGCCTTGGGGTGTTTCTGTGGCAAAAGAGATTGGATTAATTGATAATTTTTATGGTGAGACTAACAAAGAATTTGTAAATTTTGTAAAAGAACAAGCAAATAATATTATTAACTTGTCATATTTTGATAAACTCATTGCTGCAAAAAAATTTCAACGTAGAAAAGATGAAATGAATAAGCCTCTGGAAGAATATCGAAATGAAGAATTAACAAAAATGAAAGTCAATTTTTATGATAACGACATGAATTACGATAAAAAACGGTTTAATTTTGTTCATAAAATTCAGAATGAAAACTTAGATAGTATAGCAGATTTATATGAAAGTAGAAGAACAATATATCGTAAAAGAAAATATGAAAATATTAAATATAAAGAAAATAAATGAGTGATAAAAAACTTATAAAAATGCAATTACAATGTCCAATGCCTAAATTAGATTTTGATGTGATTACATTGGGTCATGGAAGTGGTGGTGTCTTAACTAAAAAGCTCTTGGATTGTGGTGTCTTTGATTTGTTGAATAATGACATTTTAGATGAAAGACACGATGGAGCATTTATCGAAATGAATGGAAAAATGGCATTTTCTACCGATAGTTTTTTAGTGTCTCCTATATTTTTCCCTGGAGGAGATATTGGAGAATTGGCGGTAAACGGCACGGTAAACGACTTGGCAATGTGTGGTGCAATTCCTAAATATCTTTCATTAAGTTTTATTATTGAAGAAGGATTAGAAATGACACAGTTTTGGAAGATTCTTACTTCCATTAAGTTCGCTTGTGAAAAATCAGGAGTGCAAGTGGTAACAGGAGATACCAAAGTAGTTGAAAAAGGCAAAGGAGATAAAATATTTATCAATACTTCTGGCATTGGTGTTATTCATTCAAAAGCAAATATTAATACCAAAAACATAATAATCGGAGATAAAATCATCATAAGTGGTAAAATTGCTTCGCACGGAATGGCAATTATGTCTGTTAGAGAAGGATTAGAGTTTGATTCTGAAATAAAAAGCGATACTACGAACCTCAATCAAACTGTTATCAATTTAATCGAAAAATTTGGCAATGATATTCATTTATTAACTGATCCTACTCGTGGCGGTATTGCTACCGTTTTAAAAGAAATTGCACTCTCTTCCAATATAGGAATTGATATTTTTCAAAAAGACATTCCTATAGATGCTCAAGTTTTTAGTGCTTGCGAACTTTTAGGTTTGGATCCCTTGTACGTAGCCAATGAGGGTTTATTTTTAAGTTTTGTGAATGAATACGTTGCCGATGAATTTTTAAAATCCTTGCAAAATGATGAAAATGGCAGCAATGCAAAAATTATAGGTTCGGTTGTAGAAGAACATTCTAAACAAGTAATTATGGAAAGTGCCATTGGTGGCAAACGCGTTGTTAATATGCTTCCGGGAGAACAATTACCGAGAATTTGTTAAATGATGAATTTTAATACAATACGAGTTTTGATAAAACTTGAAGTTATTACTACATTTTTCTCCATAAAAAGTAAAAATCCTCAATTGATGCTCAAACCTTTATACATCCATAGTACTCCACAGCGCTCTTTTTAAAGATTAATAATTGCTTAATAACTCCATATTACTCCACAACACTCCACATTACTATACTACATATAGGTACAAGTAGAACCATCATTATTTAATGACACGTTTGCTAAACTAAAATGATTTTAATATGGATTATTTAGAATTTAATTTTTCGCGCTGTA
>Ga0209554_1001159_pt1 | contig 20537 bp, 18 predicted proteins | sample MarorgKNORR_S2LV_5_FD_188221 | JGI IMG/M metagenome (GOLD analysis project Ga0209554, IMG submission 188221) | Marine microbial communities from the Southern Atlantic Ocean, analyzing organic carbon cycling - Bottom_A/KNORR_S2/LV (SPAdes) (version 2) | ecosystem: Environmental > Aquatic > Marine...
AGTGGGATTGGGTTGCTGACTGACCTCCGATGCCTGGCGTATATTGCCCTTGTTCGTACGTGATTTATGTTCCCGCCCTGGAACGGGCCTTAGCGAGGTGCAGCGATGGCTGTTGTTGATTTCACGGTTTCTGGCCGAGAGCCGTACGCCGATGGTGTGTCGTTTGGCGATACCGGGGTGTATGAGCAGATCGATGGGTTGCTGACGTTTGCGGTAGACCCAGAGCACGCCGCCAACCGCGGGATCATCGATCTCGGTAAGGTCCCTCGTGATGACGACGAGCGTGTCCGGTTTACTGCCGATTTCTCCATTGTTGTTCCGGTCGACCCGGCGCGGGGCAACGGTCGGGCGCTGGTGGAGCTGCCAAACCGGGGTCGCCGTCGCATGGTGCCGGTGTTCAACCGTGCTCCCGCTTCTGCTCCTGTGTCCCGCATAGCGCACCCTGGCGACGGTTTTCTGTTCAAGCAGGGCTACACCGTGGCATCCGTCGGCTGGCAGTGGGACGTTACGCAATCTGAGTCGATGATGGGCCTCAACCCGCCGTTCGTCGAGGGCATTACCGGACAGACGATCGTAGAGATCAGAATTCACGACCGCCGTACGACGTATCAGCTATCGGACCGTGGAATCCACACCCCACTGCCGGTTGTGAGCATCGATGACCCCACCGCAAAACTGCTTGTGCGGGATTACGAGGATGACGAGGACACGGTGGTGCCGCGCGACCGATGGAGCTTCGCCCGAGAAACGGAATCCGCGGTCGAACCCAGCCGCGAGCACATCTACATGGAGGGTGGCTTCGAGCCCGGCAAGATTTACTACATCGTGTACGAGACTAACAGCGCGCCCATCGCTGGCGCAGGGCTGTTGGCGTTACGGGACGTTGCGCCGTTCTTGCGAACACCGTCGGACATCAATCCCACCCCTGGCGGCTTCAACGCCGTGTACGCATGGGGCGTCTCGCAGACGGGCCGATTCCTACGTCACTTCATGCACCTCGGGTTGAACGCAACGGAGGACGGCCAACTCGCTTATGAAGGCATCCTGCCGCACGTGGCCGGCGCACGCCGCGGAGCCTTCAACCATCGATTCGCCCAGCCGTCTAACCAGTCGACCCCGATCTGGGGCCACGTCTTCCCGTTCACTGATGAACCGACAAGCGACGCCTTGACGGAGGAGTCTGGAGGCTTGCTGGACGCGCTGAAGGCTGCAAAAGCCGTGCCGAAGATCATCTACACAAACAGTTCGGCCGAGTACTGGCGGGGTGATGGGGTGCTGGCGCATATCGACACGTCCGCCAACTCGGACATTCAGGAAGCCCCGGAAAGCCGCAGCTACCTGTTTGCGAGCACGCAGCACGGCCCGGGCTACATCGGACAGTCCAGAATTAACCCCGATGGTTCAGGCGTGCGCCACGAATTGAATGTGACCGACTACTCGCCACTGCTTCGGGCATCGCTGGTGAACCTGGACAGCTGGGTAACAGAGGGAATCGAGCCTCCGCCGAGTGTGCATCCACGTCTTGATGATGGCACCGCAGCCGAAAAGTCGGTCGTGCTTGAGACGTTCAGGGACATCCCGGATGTTCTGGTCCCGGACGTTGACCGGCTGTTCTATCTGCGGACCGTAGACCTGGGCGCACGGAGCGCGGAAGGGATCGGAGAGTACCCGGCTAAAGAGGGCGACTACTACCCGTCGCACGTCTCAGCCGTGGACGCAGATGGTAACGAGATCGGTGGCATCAGGCTCCCCGATATCGAGGTCCCGGTCGGCACCCACACGGGCTGGAACCCGAGAGCCCCGGAGACCGGATCGCCGGAACAGATGGTGCCCATGACCGGCACGACACAGTTCTTTGCGGCGACTCGATCTGAAAGAGAACGCGATGGTGATCCGCGCCCGTCTATCGAGGAACGGTATGAGGGCAGAAACGATTATCTGACCCGGGTTCGCGCAGTTGCGGAGCAGCTGGCAGCTGACAGATATGCGCTTGAGGAAGATATTGAACTGATGGTCTCAAACGCCGCGGAACGGTACGACGCGGCGATTGGCGTTAGCGCGAAGGCGGAGCCGGTGCAGGCGGACGACTAGAGGGGATCGAGAGTAGTGTGCGGGATCCCTTGCCCCCACTACCAGCGGGAGAGGGATGAGGTGAGGGAGAAGGACGAGGGCGCTGGTACGCGTTCATGCACTTCACGCCCATCTAGAGCCTCAGGGTGGGTTTTCGCCAGACCGCGTTGGACGTATTCAGGGGACGAGCTTGGCGTTACGCCATCCAGCGGGCCGCTTCTTTGGCGTGGTAGGTGATGATGATGTCCGCGCCTGCCCGTTTGATTGAACCGAGGATTTCCATCGTCACGCGTTGGCCGTCCAGCCACTCGTTTCCGGCGGCCGCTTTCACCATCGCGTACTCGCCGCTGACGTTGTATGCGGCTACCGGCAGGTCAGTGATGCGCCGCGTCTCTCGGATCACATCCAGGTACGCGAGGGCAGGTTTAACCATGACGATGTCCGCGCCCTGGTCGATGTCAGACTGGACTTCCAGCATCGCCTCACGAGCGTTGCCCGGGTCCATCTGATAGCTCCGTCGGTCGCCGGACTCCGGGGTTGAATCGGCCGCCACGCGGAACGGGCCGAACAGGGCGGAGGAGTACTTAGCCGCGTACGCCATGATGGGCATGTTCAGGAAATCGGCGTCATCCAGACCGCTGCGAAGCGCGGCGATCTGACCGTCCATCATCGACGACGGTGCGACAAGGTCCGCGCCTGCACGTGCGTGCGACACGGCCTCTTTTGCCAGCAGCTCAAGTGTGGCGTCGTTATCGACCGTTCCGTCTTCTAGAACAATGCCGCAGTGGCCGTGGTCCGTGTATTCACACAGGCACACGTCCGTTATCACGAGCAGGTCAGGGTGGGTTCGCTTCGCCTCACGGATCGCCCGCTGGATGATCCCGTTTTCGGCGTAGGCGTCGGAGCCAACGGCATCCTTCTCGGCCGGAAGTCCGAACAGGAGCACGCCCGGGATTCCGAGAGCCTCGATCTCGTCCAGTTCTTCCGAGAGACGGTCCACGGACAGGTGGTAGCAGCCGGGCATCGGCGGGATTTCGGCTTTGATGTTCTCACCCGCGGTAATGAAAAGCGGGTAGATGAAATCGTCGACGCTGACCTTCGTCTCGCCGACCAGTCGTCGAAGACCGGCCGATGAGCGCAGTCGGCGGTATCGTGCGAAGGGCGGTAGCCCGTTATCAGGCATCGGGTTCTCCGTTTATGAAATGCTCAACGATGGCCGCGGCCAGCGATTTCATGGTCCGTTCCGGGGCCACGATGTCCACTTTAAGCCCTCGCTCCCGGGCGCGCTCTGCTGTGATGGGACCCATGGCTGCGGTCACGGTTTTGTTGATGAGGTCAGTCCCGCCCGCCAGGTCAACGAGATTATCTACGCCGGACGAGCTGGTAAATGTCGTGATATCGATGCCCGGGTCTTCAAATGCCGCGACAAGTTGATCGCCGGAATTGTCAGGTCTATGCGTCTCATATCCGACGACGCGATCTACAGTGGCGCCAAGGGCCTGTAGACCGTCCGGCAGTATGTCTCGTCCGATGTCTGAGCCGACCACGAGGACGCGAACCCCGTCCATCCCGAGGGCTTTCATGTCACGTAGCACGGCGTCTGAAACATATTCCTCCGGGACGAGATCCGGAGTCACACCAAGCTCTTCTCTTACGGCCACGCCCGTAGCGGGGCCCACCGCGGCGACCTTCACGTTAGCAAAGGAGCGGCCGTCCATTCCCAGGACGTCCATGCGGGCGCGCAGCCCACGCGCTCCGTTGCTGCTTGAGATGGTCACCCAGTCATAGTCACTCAGCCTCTTCAGGACTCTGTCTAACGAAGCGGGATCAGCTACCGGGACGATGCTGATAGCGGGGAACTCCACACACTCGGCCCCGGCGCTTTCCAGCTCGGTGCGGAGTCGTGACGCCTGGGAGCGTGTGCGGGTGATGAGCACGCGTTTTCCGAAAAGTGGTTTGTTGTCGAACCATGCGATGCCATCGCGCAGTCCGACGACGTCGCCGACTATCACGGCCACAGGTGATCCAAGTCCGGCTGCTCTGCCTACTTCAGCGATGTTTTCCAGCGTGCCGGTGACAGATCGTTGTTTTGGGGTCGTTCCCCACTGCACGAGAGCGGCCGGCCGGTCTGGCGCCGCGCCGCGAGAGATCAACTCACGAGTGATTGCTGGGAGTGCCCTCCAGCCCATGAGGAACACGAGCGTCCCGGGCAGGGCGGCAAGCGCGTCCCAGTTGAGTTGTGAGTCAGGCTTGGCGGGATCTTCACTTCCGGTGACGACCGTAAAAGAGGTCGACACGGCCCTGTGTGTGATTGGGATGCCTGCGTACGCCGCTGCCGCTGTAGAAGATGTGACGCCGGGTACGACTTCAAACGGAAGTCCGTGTTTGGACAGCGCTAGGGCTTCCTCACCGCCGCGTCCAAATACGAAAGGGTCGCCGCCTTTCAGGCGGCACACGGACTTTCCGGCCGACGACAGTTTGACCAGCAGGGCGTTTATCTCATCCTGCGTCATTCGTACGTCGCCGGGGCCTTTTCCGGCGTCGAACATCTCGGCGTCTGGGCGCGCCTGGGCGAGTAGCCCCGGGTCGGATAACCTGTCGTAAACAATAGCGTCTGCGGCCCTTAGGCGGTTTATGGCCTTGACCGTGATTAGCCCGGGGTCGCCCGGTCCTGCTCCGACAAGCGAGACGATTCCGGGGCTGGTCTGGCCGTCTGGACTCTCAGGCATGGATCAACTCCAGGGCGCCATTTTTGATCATGTCTTCGGCCAGTGCGTTTCCGAGTTCAGACGCATCGGCGATGTCGCCCGAGCTCGTCTGGGTCATGGATCGATCGCCATCAACAGATGCCGCGAATCCGCGTATCGTCATGCTGTCGCCGTCCAGCGTGGCGAAAGCCGAAGCGGCCGTGGCACAGCCAGCTCCGAGCCGGGCCAGGTAGGCCCTCTCGGCGGTCGATACGGCGCGTGTCGGGGCGTGATCGACGGCTGATATGAGTTCGGTCAGAACCGTATTCGACGCCATGGTCTCGACGGCGAGCGTGCCCTGTCCGGATGACGGGATGAAAATGTCCGGGTCCAGTGCTTCTGAGACTTCGTCCATCCGGCCCAGCCTGTCGAGTCCGGCGGCGGCGAGGATGGCGCCGTCGTAGCCGGTCTCGTCGCCTCTGAGTGCCTTGGTCATGCGCGTATCGACGTTGCCCCGAATCCTGATGATCTGGAGATCGCCCCGTGCAGCGCGGAGTTGCGCGACCCGTCGCGGGCTGCTGGTTCCGATTCGTGCGCCGGACGGCAGGTCTGCGACGCCGCCTTTAAAACGGCTAACAAGCACATCTCGCGGGTCGCCACGTTCCGGCAGGGCCGCCAGCGCGAATCCTTCCGGCAACTTGGACGGCATATCTTTCAGGCTGTGGATTGCGATATCAGCCCGACCATCCTCAAGCGCCGTCTCAAGTTCCTTCACGAAGATGGAAACGCCTACGGTCTCAAGGGGGGATCGCTTGTCGCGATCGCCTACGGTGTTGATCCGTACGAGCTCGAACTCGATACCCGGGTGCGCCTCGCGGAGCATCGTCACAACTAGTCCGGTCTGTATGATCGCAAGTTCGCTTGCGCGTGTCCCGACCCGGACGAGGGTCGGCTTAGTACCGGTCATTTGATGTGTCCGTCGTGGCTTTCAGGGAGAGTTGAGATCACAGGGATTCTGTGCTCAGCCCCACCGGTTACTTTGCAGCTCGCTCTTCGAGCGCAGAGACCAGCATAGCCCTTGCGCCATCTTTGTCCCCGGATTCGAATTGTTCAAGCAATTTGTTTGTGATGGATTCCGCCCAGTCGTCCGGCGTTACTGGGAGCTCGCGACCACGGACCTCTACCCGCACATCTGCGAGCATCGGACCAATGTCAGCCCAACGCAGGCACTGGCAGTATTCCTTGTCGGTCATACGCTCGCGTAGCCGGCGCGCGAGAGCAGGGCTGGTTCCTGCGGTCGATACGGCGACGGTCACGTCCTTGCGGTGAATTATTGCCGGGGCGATGAAGCTACAGAGGGGAGTGACGTCCATCACGTTACACAGGACGTTTCGCTCCCTGGACTCTTTTTCGATCGTTTCGTTGATCTCTTTGGAAGAGGTGTCCGCAACGATGACTATCCAGGCTCCAGCGATGTCTCCGGCCTCGTACTTGCGATGCTCCCAGGTGATTTTGCCCTCTGAAGCGAGTTCTACAAGTCCCGGAAGGGTGTCGTTGTCCGGGCTGAAGAGCGTCACTTCGCCCCCACAATCGAGGAGATATCGGACCTTGCGTTCGCCTTCGTGGTCGCCTCCAAAGACGAGGCATTTGCGGTCACGGATGTCTACGAAAATGGGGTAGTACGCGGGCACAGGTATCTCCTTCGTGTGATGACGCGAAGTCGTCATTCAACAGTCGGGACTGTGGAGACTCGCAGCCTGAGCCCCGGTTGTATGCAAGGTTTATCGCCGAAAATTCAGGTTATCTAGCCTACTCGTCCACGAAGTATCGGACGCGGGTTTTCTTGTATTCACGAGAGGAATAAAGAAGTTGATAGTCGGTGATGCTGGTGGTCTCAGAAATCTCTCTCGCCAGCTCCTCACAGCCTTCTTGAGAAGTGGCGTGAAGCATCGTGAAGTGGGAGTACTTCCAATCAGGGAAACGAGGTCGCTCATAACAATGGGTCACCGACCGGGATTCCGCCATCAGGAGCCCGACTTCTTCCGAACGCTCTTCCGGTACGTTCCATACGCCCATAGCGTTTGCGGCAAAACCGGCCCGGCGGTGGTGCAAGACGGCGGAGAATCTACGCATCAATTTGCGGCCCATCATGTCATCGGCATGGGCGAATAAGCCTGCGGTGTCCACTCCGAGTTCGTCCGCCATTTCCTGGAACGGCTCGGGGATGATCGGCAGGTCTTCCTGCATCTCCCGCACGAACGCGATGTCGAAATCGGTCAGTGGTTGCGCCTTGTTCCAGTCAGCGTCCATCTTAGGAGCGTCTGACTTTGGGTCCACCGGATCGTCCGGCTTGAAATAAGTGGTGGCGTCCGATTCCTGTTTCACCATGTCAAAGTTGACGCCGATCTTGAAAAATTTGATCGTCGGCATCTTGCGGGTCGCTTCTGCGCCAGTCTCTTCGACCATTCTGGTCAGGGTCTCATCCATATCTTCAAATGGGGAGACCGCGAGCGTAAACCAGAGGTTGAAGCGGCCGTTGCGGGCGTAGTTGTGGCTGACGCCAGGGTGGCGATTGATGATCTGCGCTGCGGCGTCCAGCGACTCTTCGGGGATACGCATAGCGACGAGTGTGGTTGTGTAGCCGAGTCGGCGCGTGTCGAAGATCGCCCCGATCTGACGAACGATGTTCTTGCGCTTTAGCTCGATTATCCGCTCCATCACCTCGTCTTCGGTTATACCGAGGCCTTCCGCTATTTTGAGGAAGGGGCGTTCTACCAGGGGGAAATCAGATTGGATGACGTTGCAGATCTCTCGGTCAACAGCCTCTATTGTGCTCGTGGTCATTGTCTCTCCCGTAGCCGGTGCGATCGAGTTCGGACACCCTGGACAGCAGTACAGATTACCCGTTCTCAATCATGGAGGTCCGATGCTGTCGTCTCAGATGAAATCATTTTACGGCCACATACGTGAAAAACAGCCTGTGATATCCGCGTCGGCGCTACTACGAAACCCTGAGTCCTGCGATGATTCCTCGGATACACGATTGTGCAATGACGTAATGATCATCATAGAAATGACATGTCGTTCATAAAAAACCGGATTTCTGAGCAATCTCCACGATTGAGCGCGCTCTAATTCAAAAATGGCCCTGTATCACTCGCTCAGTGAACAGACCGATCGCTGCATCTACATCTACGCCCATTGCCACGTCGATCATCGCCCCGGCCGGATCAACACGAGTTCGACCTCGCTCCGGGCCGTCGCTGACGTCTACCGCAATGCTTAACCGTTCCATTTCCACAATGCCCGGTCGCGCGACGGCCATCACCGTGAGCGGGTCGTAAAGAGTGATCCGGCGACTCGGCCGTGCGGCGTACTGCGCTTCGGTGAGACGTCGTATTACGGGATTGACGGGTACCGGCGTCTTATCGGCGTAGGTACGTACTTCATTGCATACGTCACTACCGACCATCGTCACGGGCACACCGGAACTGAAAACCAGAGCGGTTGCTTCCGGGTCTGACCATACATTGAACTCGGCATAGTCCGTGACGTTCCCGGGGACATCCAGGGCGCCACCCATAATCACGACACGCTCAACGGACTTCATGGAACCGGGATGATCGCGGAACAATCGTGCGATATTCGTTGGCGGGCCGAGCACGATTAGCGTCACGGCCGGTCCGTCTTCCAAGCGTTGCGCCATGTACTTTACTGCGTGCCCGTCACGCGCTCGTATCGACGGCCTCGGGAGCGATATCGGTAACCCGCCCACGCCGTGGACACCCTCTGCATCCCCGAAACTCCCGACCAGTGGGCGTTGCGATCCCCTGTATACCGGAACCTCAGGATGATTCAGCGCCTCAAGTATCCGGAGCATGTTGGCGTTCGTGTGTCGTAACGCTGCGTTTCCGCCTGTGGTCGTGAACGCGTCTATCACAAGTTCAGGGGAGTTCAATGCGAGCGCGATCGCAAGAAAATCATCCACGCCGGGGTCGGTATCGATGATTACATTGACCGGAGTCACCAGCGTCTCCATTTGAAGGGGCGTGTGTTACTGGCCAAGACCAGCGCGCACAAGATACATACGACGTTCCGCCTTGAACGACTCTCCGGGGATCTCTTTCGCCCCGCCGATGGTCTCGGCGTTGATAAAGACCTGCGCAACGCGCTCAACCAGCGCACATACGCGCAGCGCTTCGGACACGTTGTCGGCGACGGCGAACATGCCGTGATTCGGTATCAGGACCGCACGACGATCGCCAAGCGCGTCTACACCGGCCTCTGCGAGCGCATCAGTGCCGGGGAATCCGTATTCAGCGACCTCGACCTGGCCCCCTACGTACACGACAAGTTCATCGACTATCGGAGGAAGCGGACGGCCTGCTACGCCGAGTGCGGTGGCATAAACCGAGTGCGTATGCATGACGGCGTTAACGTCCGGTCGCGCCCTGTAGATCGCTAGATGCAGAAGGGACTCTGAAGACGGCACGCCATCGCCATCGATCGGATTGAGGGCGTCGTCGACGGCCACCAACTGGTCCGAGGTCATCGTCGGGTAGGGAAGCGCCGCCGGAGTTACGAGGAATGCGTTCGGGCTGCCGGGTGCGTCAATCCGGACGCTGGCGTTTCCGCTGGAGCCGGAGACGAGTCCAAGACGATCCATCTCTTTGACGGCCGCAAGCAACTCATCACGTTGCGTTATCAGGGCCATCAATATCGTCCATTCCCGTGCGTTACCGCAGTTTCGCTACTCGCCCATTATCTGGACGACGACTTCTCGGTTCTTCGGGAGATCCAGTTCCACTAGAAAGACTCGCTGCCATTTTCCAAACGCCAACTCGCCGTTGACGATAGGGATCATCTCGCTGGTGCCGAGTGTCAGGTGCTGGCAGTGTGCGTGGCCGTTGGGACACTCGTCTTCATGCATGTGCACGGTGCGGATAGCGAAATCGTTGTGCCCGTAGTAGGAATCCTGGGGCGCAATTGTGCCCAGGAAGTGCTCCATATCTTTAATCAAGAGCGGTTCGTTCTCGTTGATCTTGATGGCCGCAGTTGTGTGGCGCGAAAAGACAACGGCAATTCCGGATTCGACTTCTGACTCGCCCACGACATCGATTACGAGGTCCGTGATGTCTATGAACTCAGGGGCTCGAGTCGATTTCACGTTGAGGCACTTCGTGAACGACCTCAATACGTGTCCTCTCCATCCTAGTGGGATTTAATAATATTCCGCGACCGGAATTGGTCCGTAATTCTACCCAATGACATAAGTACGTCCAATTTAGCCGATTCCCCGTGCGACGTCAGCGTCGTTTCGAGTTGGAGGAGGCTTTGTCATGCGTTGATACCGTCGGAGAAGGCTTCACTGCCGGTCAGCACGGTCGTGAGTGTTGCCACTGCGTTACGCGCACTGCGCACTGCGCGCATGTAGTGCCACATTTCCCGGGGATGTCTGACACCGTGCTTAAAGATGGGCCCGAACCGCCCCCCGGATGGTGTGTCCGGAAGTCTTGATACGACCTCCGGGAGTGTCTCATCCACCCCGTAAGCGATAGATCGGACGTTCAAACACGGCACTCCGGCCCTGGCCGCGGCCGCGGCAACCCAGTAGCTTTCCCGGTCAACGGCCGAAACACCGTACGTTTCTCCCAGCCACGCTGAGAGGCCGGACGTTCGCACCAGTGAATCCACGGTAAGGGTCGGGGAGGGCATGAAGTCGATCCCGTTCATTTCGACCGCGCTACGCGCAATTTCGAGCATTTCGGCGTCCGCTACAAGTTCTTCACGTCTTGCGTCTGATTGTGAACCCCCGGATTGCGGGTCAGTTGGATTAAGGGATTCCGGATCCCAATCGAACGGGCTGCCTTCGATGTGATGGAGCCGTGTGGCAAGAACGAGGTCCCCGACATCCAGGTTAGGCGTGCAGGCCCCGGCGAAACCGATCGATAATATCGAATCCGGTCGCTCTGTCCCCAATAACCAGGTCATGGCTCTTTCCGTCTGGGCGCGGCCGGCCCCGGTCAGGATCATGGAGACGCTGTGGTCCCGTCGCTGGTAAGCAAGCGCGCCTTCGGGCGCCCGACGTTGCCTCCATGCGCCCTCGCTACGCTGACGCCAGGGACGCCACGCGCCACGGCTCAACACGGCGGCAAGTTCCTCTCGCCTCGCGGCGACCAGGGCCAGGGTCATCAGACTTCCCGAACCAATAGATACTCTCCCAGGTCCAGAAAATCTCGTGTGGCGTCAGAGCTTAACTGGAGGGTGGCCAGTCGCTTGCGCGCCCGGCTCCATCGCGTCTCCGCCTGGGCCTGGCACCAGCGCTGTGTGCCCAGTCCGTCCATCACCTCAAGCACCCGCTCGACATCGCGGGCGCTGATCTCATCTCCGTTGTAAATTCGTTGCAGCTCTCGTTGTTCCGTATCACGGGCATGTTCAAGGACGTGGACCACAGGCAAGGAGTTTTTCTTGCGGGTGATGTCTGCTCCGACGGGTTTTCCGAGCGCTGGTCCGCCCCAGATCCCAAGGACGTCGTCACGAATCTGGAAGATGCGCCCGAAGTCATCGCCGACGGCCCGGAGTCCTTCCACGACATCACCAGAGCCCCCGGCTCCGACAAAAGCGCCAAGCTCCACTGCGCCCTCAATCAGGGCACCGGTCTTGCGCTCGATCATCATCAGGTATTCATCCACCGTAACGTCTGTCCGGCCCTCGTACGCGATGTCCAGGTACTGTCCCTCCATCATTGAGAGGTAGCGTTCGGTGAGTATGTGTCCGGCCTCGATCGCAGTATTCAGTCCCGTATCACGGAGTCGCTGTGTGACCATGTCGCTAATCGCGAGTAGATTATTGCCCGCTATCAGAGCTGTCGGCTCGCCCCAGACGACCCAGAGAGTGGGCCGGTGGTGACGGGTACGATCGCCGTCCTCTATGTCGTCATGGATGAGCGAGAAGTTATGGACCAGCTCGATCGCCACTGCGGCAGGCAATGCGTCCGCGGGATTACCCCCGACGGCCTCGCAGGCGAGCAGGCACAAGGTCGGCCGGAGACGTTTGCCTTCCGGGCTGTGGGTAAGCATCCCATCGACATCCGCCCATCCCATGTAATACCTGAGGGAGTCGTATATAGGAAGGGTTCTGCCATCCAGCTCGGCACGCAGCGCGGCCCCGACGGCCGCCTGATGGCGGGTGAATACGGGAGGAAGCTCTGTCACGACCGAACTACCGGTTGCCTGAGGGGTCGAAGAATCGGGCATGTTGGGGGAGGGAATAATTTCCGATGCTAAATTTCGTACACACGGGTGTCAACGCGACGCGGAATTGGCCTGAGGATATTAAACGGCCCACCCGAGAATGAATACAGCGGGAACAGATCCTGCGCCACGAGCGTGTCGTAGTCATCCCGATCGTAGCTGAAAGATCTTCTCCGAGCGGGTGTCTTGCGATTGGGGCGCCGTCCCGGCGAAACCTCTGTCCTCCCTCACCCTAACCTTCTCCCACCCGTACAGGGAACAACCAGAAACCGCATAACCAATAAGAGGCCCCCGGATTATCTCCGGGGGCCTCTTTATTAAGGGGAGATTGCGCGTTCAGGCTACCTTGACCGTTATCTCCCGGGCTTTTGTTGCCTCGGACTGCGGGAGGGTGATCGTCAGTACGCCGTTTGCGTAAGCGGACGTTACGTTTTCCTGGTCCACGGAGTCCGGCAACTGGACCGCTCGTGTAAACGAGCCGGAGCGGCGTTCTCGCCGGAGGTAGTCCGACTCCACGACGTCGGCGCCGTTCTCTGTTGCGGCTGACTCGAGCGTCTCCGCCCGGATGGTCAGGACGCCGTCATCGATGTTGATCTTGATGTCGTTGGGGTCGATCCCCGGCACGGAAGCGCTCACGACCAGCTCATCACCCTTGTCCACGATGTCGAGCGGGATTTGCTATGTGCCGGTCCTGTTGCCGTTTCGGGCGTCGGCGAATACGCCGAATCCCGGACGAGACCGGTAGAAGGGGAAGCCGAAGCGAGTGTTGAAGTAGTTGTGCCTGCGTAGTTCTGCGAACGGGCGCCAGGTCTGGAGAGTCATTTGAAACCTCTGCATGTTTCTGTTGTGTTGGTTCTTGGGGCGATCCTGTCGCTGATAGCGGCGACACCTCATAGAAATAAAGTATAGAACCTTTAGTGCTTATATATCAAGTAAGTGAGTTATTAACACTTAAGTAAATTGACTGATAGCACTGATATAACTATAATTCAGGCAAGTTTCAACATGCCACAGGATTACTACATAGAACTCGGCGTCCCACGAAACGCCGCCGATAAAGAGGTCAAGGCCGCTTACAGGCGACTGGCGCGTCGTTATCACCCGGACGTGAACACGAGCGACCCGGACGCCGAGGCCCATTTTAAACGGGTAAACGAGGCGTATCAGGTCCTCTCAGACCCGAAGGCTCGTCGCGACTACGACCAGTACGGGGATAACTGGAAGCACGCCGAGCAAATGCGCGCCAACGACGGCACGTCCCGCGGTACCGGGGGATTCCGAAGATCGCGTGGCGGCCACGGGGGGGGTGGAGGTATCGGCCTCGACGACCTGTTTGGTGATTTTGGGCTGGGAAATGCGTTCGGCCGATCACAGCGGCAGACATTGCAGACGAATGTTCAGATCACTCTCGAAGAGGCGTTTGCGGGATCGAAGCGGAACATCACGATCCAGGGTTCTTCTACCTGCAAAGAGTGCAACGGTACCGGCATCGACGGAACGGTGCTCTGCTCATATTGCGGCGGTTCCGGGACAAGCCAGATGCCAAGAACCCTTGAGGTCACTATCCCAAAAGGGACCGAATCGGGCGATCGCATTCGCGTGCGCCCGGACGATCGGACGGAGTTGACCATCGAGGTAGATGTTCGGCGTCACCGTGTGTTTACACGAAAAGACGATGATCTCGTCACGGATGTAGTGGTGTCGTACCTGGACGCGTTGCTTGGCGGTGAGGTGGAGGTGCCGACCATGACCGGAAAGGTTGCCCTCAAGATCCCGGAAGGGACGACTCAGGGTCGCAATTTCCGAATGACAGGCAAGGGGATGCCGAGGCACGGCCGGGGCGCTACAGGTCACGGCGATCTTGTTGCACGGATGGTGATCTCGGTTCCCGGGGAGTTGTCGGACGAAGAGAAGGCGTTGCTGGAGCAGTTACGGACTCTGCAGACGGGCGAATTAGAGATCGTTCAAGGGGACGTAACTGATTCAAAATCCGAAACCGAAACCGAAACCGGATCCGGTGGGAGTGCCGAAGCCGCCGGAGGTGACGCATGAATTTCACCGAATTCGAACCCGTTTTCACCATATCTATTGTAGCGGCGCACGTTCACCTACACCCGCAAACTATTCGGACATATGAACGTGCCGGCTTGATAGAGCCGCATCGAACGGACAGCAACATCCGGCTTTACTCCAGCGAGGACATCGCCAGGCTAATCCAGATCAAGACATGGATCGACGATCTGGGCCTGAACCTTGCCGGAGTAGAGATCATGACAAAGCTTTCAGATCGGGTGTCCGAATTGGAAGACAGGGTGAACCAATTGACGGTGGAGCTGGTGCGCCGCAGAGCAGCTGCGGATCGACGCTCGCTCCCAGACCCGGACCGGGTTTAACCCGGAACGGACGACCGAACTGCCATGACGTGAGCCGCCGGAAACGACTCCGCAGGCGAGAGATCAAGAGGCTCCTAAATAATGGTTTTCAAAGAATCTGACTTCACTGAACAGGCACGAGAGGCGATCTCTTCGTCGCAAAACCTGCTGCGTGAGTATCGTCACTCGCAGTGGGACGTTGAGCACGTACTCCTGGCACTGCTCCAGTTGACGCAGGGCGTTCCAGCCCGAATCCTGTCTCAGGCACACGTCGACCCTGATCTGCTTGCGGACCGCGTCGAGGCGGCGCTTCGGCAGAGCCCCCGACTGGGCGTGGTTGCGCAGACCATATACGCCACTCCGCGTCTCCAGCAGGTGTTGGACAACGCGCGGGCAGAGGCCGAGCGGCTGCGGGACAAGTTCATCAGCGCCGAGCACCTGTTGCTTGCCATCGCGGACGAGACCTCCGGCGATAGCGCGCGCATCTTCAAAGAGGTCAACCTGACCAAGGAGAAGATCTACCAGGCCCTTGTCGAGATTCGCGGCCGCAATCGTGTCACGTCGGAAACCGCTGAGCAGCGCTACCAGGCGCTGGAGCAGTACGGGACCGATCTCACCCAACTGGCGCGCGATAGACGGCTCGACCCGGTGGTGGGACGAGAGAAAGAGATACGTCGGGTGATGCAGACCCTGACCCGCCGCACCAAGAACAACCCCGTCTTGATTGGCGATGCTGGTGTTGGCAAGACAGCCATCGCCGAGGGTCTCGCAAATCTGATCGTTAGCGGCGACGTTCCTGAATCGCTCAAAAACCGGCGCCTGATAGCGCTGGACATGGGTTCGCTCATTGCCGGGTCCAAGTTTCGCGGAGAGTTTGAGGAGCGCCTAAAGGCTGTTATGGACGAGGTCCGGCAGTCTGAGGGCGAGGCGATCCTGTTCATCGACGAGATCCACATGGTCGTAGGGGCCGGTGGAGCTGATGGCGCTATCGACGCCTCGAACCTCATGAAACCCGCGCTCGCGCGTGGTGAGCTTCAAACCATCGGCGCGACCACGCCCGACGAGTACCGAAAATACATCGAGTCCGACAAAGCGTTGGAACGTCGCTTTTCGCCCGTGCTCGTTGAAGAGCCGGAGACAGACGTGGCGATAGAGATGTTGAAATCGCTCCGGCCCAGGTACGAGGAGCACCACCACGTGCGCATCACGGACGAGGCGCTGGTCTCATCAGTACAACTGGCGCGCCGGTATGTGTCTGATCGATTCCTGCCGGACAAGGCTGTCGACCTCATCGACGAGGCCTCAGCCAAGCTGCGCATTGAATCGGACCGGATGCCCGACGATCTGCGTGATGAAGAGGAAGTGGTTCGGAAACTGCGTGAGGAGGAGATCGCCGCGTCTGAGCGGCGTGACTACCAGACCGCGGACGCCAAGAAGGCTGAGCGTTCTGCGCTTCAGACGAGCCATGAAATACGGGTTAAGGAGTGGGAGAAGGACCACCCGCATGACATGGTGGTGACCTCTGAACTGATCGCGGAGCTAATCGCAGAACGGACCGGGATTCACGTCGAGAGGCTCGTCGAGGGCGAGGCGGACCGGCTATTGCACATGGAAGAGCGGATACACGAAAGGGTGATCGGCCAGGATTCTGCCATTTCGGCGCTCGCGGACGCCATTCGCCGTGCCCGTTCAGGCCTTGCGGACCCCAAACGTCCAATCGGCAGCTTCATATTCCTTGGGCCTACGGGTGTGGGGAAGACGGAGCTGGCGCGGGCGCTCGCTGAGTTCATGTTTGACGACGAGGACAACATGGTCCGGATCGACATGTCCGAGTACCAGGAGAAGCACACCGTCTCCCGTCTGATCGGCGCGCCTCCAGGCTACGTCGGTTACGGCGAGGGCGGTCAGCTCACCGAAGCTGTCCGACGCAGGCCGTTCAGGGTTGTACTTTTCGACGAGATCGAGAAGGCGCACCCGGACGTGTTCAACTCGTTACTTCAGGTCCTGGAGGACGGTCGGCTTACGGACGGAAATGGCCGGACGGTCGATTTCCGAAATACCGTGATCATCATGACCAGCAACCTCGGAACCGGGGCCGTGGCGCGGGACGCCATCGGCTTTGCAACGAGGCCCGAAACCGTTCCCGAACAGGAACGATTGCGGTCAGAAATCGAAGAGGCTTTGAAGCGTACATTCCGGCCAGAGTTCCTCAACAGGATCGACGACATCATCGTCTTCGACCCGCTGACGGAGGAGCAACTGGGCGAGGTCGTGCGGTTGATCGCAAGGGACGTGAACGATCGGCTTGGCGAGATGGGCGTGACGATGGAACTGGACGACAGCGCGCTGGGCTGGCTGGCGAGAGAAGGGGCGGATCCCGAGTACGGGGCACGTCCTCTGCGTCGAGCAATTCAGCGTTTCGTCGAGAATCCGATGTCCAAGAGAATCCTGGGCGGCGAGTTCAAAGAGGGCGATCACGTGAAGATAAGCCTGGGAGATGAAGGTCTCGAGTTCACGGCGGCAGAACGGCCGAGTTCTGACGACGAAGAGCCGACAGATGCTTCTGCGTCCGATCAGGCGGACGAGGGCTCGACCAAGGCGCCGGAGGCGGCCACGGCCGGGGATTAGTTTCGGCCGTTAACTGATTCAGAGCTTGTGAGAGGCTGGCGTTCTTCGGGGCGCCAGCCTCTTTTTTTGTGGCGAAACAGTCGTAGAGGTCGGATACCTGTGTTTTGGCAACGGCGTGAATGTGACGGGAATTGTCTCTATCGAACCCCGTCATTCCTGAGCAATCGGGAATCCAGAGACTGTATTTTCCGATCAGACCGATGTTGGCTAGATCGAGTTCCCTGGATTCCCATCTTCGTGGGAATGACGGTTGGTGTTGATGTCGGATTTCTGATGTTTTCAAGGACGGGCAAAGGCGGATAGTCATTCGCCCCTACGGTGTTTGAGCCCGGACACCTGTATTCTGCGAAGTGAATGGCACGACGTGTGACAGGTTCAAAACAGTGAAACGGAAAATTGATGCCGCCTGAAGGCGTGCCCGAAAGTACCCGATCTGACGCCGGCATCGTGCTTCTGGCCGCGGGCGGAAGTACGCGTATGGGCGGCGACAAGATGCTGATGGAGTTGGCCGGGCGTCCGGTGCTTGAGTACTCGCTTGAGACCTTCCAGCGCGCTGATCGTGTGAGTGCGATCGTAGTTGTCGCATCAGATGCAAATCAGGATGCGATCAATGACCTGGTTTCGAACCCCGGTTTCGAAAAGGTCGTAGCGGTTATCCGAGGTGGGGCTAGACGGCAGGATTCGACGGCCAACGGCGTTGATCGATTGACGGCTGAAGGCGGCCATGACATCAAATATGTGCTCGTGCACGATGGCGCGCGACCATTCGTCGACGCGGCGATGATTGAGAGCGGCCTGATGGCCGCGGCAGAGCACGGCGCGGCTGTACCGACGTTGCCCGTGTCGGACACGATCAAAAGCGTTGGGGGTGATGGGACGGTGGAGCAGACGCTTGATCGATCACGTCTGCGCGCCATCCAGACACCGCAAGTGTTCCGAGTAAATGTGCTCGTCCGTGCTCTCCGCCCAGCAGAGGACGTCACCGATGATGCTGGGCTTGTCGAACTGGCCGGCGGAGTGGTCAGCCTGTTCGATGGGCACCCGGACAACATCAAGCTGACCACGCCGGCCGACATTGAACACGCGGAAGCCATACTCGCCCGGCGTACCGTCGGCGGCTCAGGCGCCACAAACAGGTGGGGAACCGGATTCGACGGCCACGCGCTTGTGCCAGGCGGGCCGCTTCGTCTTGGTGGAGTGAACATTGAGCACGACGGTCACCTCGAGGGCCATTCGGACGGCGACGTACTATTACATGCGCTCGCGTCCGCCGTCCTTGGCGCCGCTGGTCTGGGCGATCTAGGATCTAACTTCCCCTCAGGTGATCCCACGTACGCCGGTATCGATAGTCGCGAACTTCTTCAACGGGCCGCCTCGATGGCGGCCGACGCCGGGTGGGAGGTGTCGTATCTCGATGCTACAATCATCGCCCAGCAGCCAAAGCTAGCTCCGTACGTAAACCGCATCAAAGATTCGATCGCCGATACTCTCTCGATACCGGTCGAATCCGTCAGCATCAAGATCACATCGACAGACCATGTAGGGGCAATTGGAGCGGGCGAGGGAATAGCCGCACAGGCTATCGCTACGCTCTCGGTAAAACCGATTCCATGAACATGGGATAACGCTCGACCGACCCGCACGAGTGACCAATAAATTTATGAAGCTATACAGCACACTGACGCGCGACAAGCGCGACTTCGAACCCGCGGGTGACGTCGTCACGATGTACATCTGCGGGATCACCGCCTCCAACTCGTCGCACGTCGGCCATGCACTCAGCTCGGTCGTGTTTGATGTCCTGCATCGCTATCTTGAATTCCGGGGCTACGAGGTGCGTCGGGTCCAGAACTTCACCGACGTAGACGACAAGATCATCACGAAGGCCAACGACGAGGGCCTCACCGCTGACGAGGTCGCGGAGAAGTACATCCAGGAGTTCTTCGCAGACATGGACGAACTCAACGTCCAGAGAGCGACCGTCCACCCGCGTGCGACGCAAGAGATCCCGGGCATTCTCAAGATGATCGAGGGACTGATAGAGAAGGGGAATGCCTATCCTGCGACCGACGACAGTGGCAGTGTCTACTTCAGGGTGCACAACGACCCGGAGTATGGCAAATTGAGCGGCCGGACGGTGGAAGAGCTGCTTGAGGGTGTTCGCGTTGATGTCGAGCCCGGCAAAGAGGCACCGGCCGACTTCGCACTGTGGAAGGCGTCAAAGCCCGGTGAACCGGCATGGGACAGCCCCTGGGGGCAGGGACGTCCCGGATGGCATATCGAGTGCAGCGCGATGGCGCTGGAGTATCTTGGCGAGACGATCGATATCCACGGCGGGGGACTGGACCTCGTGTTCCCGCACCACGAGAACGAGCTAACCCAGAGCGAGTCGTACACCGGTCAGAAACCGTTCGCCAGGTTCTGGTTGCACAACGGGCTGCTCAGGCTCGACGGCGCAAAGATGAGCAAGTCGCTCGGCAACCTCGTGACGGTGCGCGATGCGCTGGACAGCAACAGCGCCGACGCCATTCGCATGTATATCCTGACCTCCCACTACCGCAGCCCGCTTCTTTACGACGAAGACAATATCCACACGCAGGAGCGCGCTGCACGCCGACTCAGACAGGCTGCAACGGCTGAATCAAGCGCGAACAGCGGTGAGTCCGTTGACCCGGCGCCGTTCAAAGAGCGTTACATCGAGGCAATGGAAGACGACTTAAACACTCCGCAGGCGCTTGCCGCGATCTTCGATTTGGCGCACGAGATCAACCGGGGCGGTGACGCAGGACATGACCTGACTCAAGCACAGGCGGAGATGCGATCTCTGTCCTCGGTGCTGGGTCTCACGCTGGCCGAGCCAGGGGCTTCTGAGGACGGGTTGTCCGACGAGGACATAGATGCTCGTCTCACCAGTCGATCCGAGGCTCGCACCAACCGGGATTTTGCGGCCGCCGACGCGATACGCGATGAGCTGGTCGACGCTGGCGTCCTGATAGAGGACGGTCCCGGCGGAACGACCTGGACTCGGATTTAAGCGGCTTAGGGCACCACCTTAGAAATACTGTTATTCCCGACTACTCGGGAATGACGGAATGCGTCGCCCCTTCTCCCAACGGGAGGGGGGTGAGGGAAAAGGGATTGTGTGGAGTCGTAGATGTTGCGAGCGTCCGTCCTCTTTATCGCCCCTTGATCTCCGGTTTGCGTCGCTCCAGAAACGCTCGTCGGGACTCCTGGCCGTCTTCGCTGGCGAACGCTGTGTCGATCGTCTGTAGCTCGTAGCGGACCTGTGCCTCTATGTCGATCTTGGTCGCCTCGCGTACGACGCGTTTGGTCAGTCGGGCGGCGATCGGGGAGATCGTTGTGAGGGAGCGGCAGTACTCGGCAAAACGTTCCTGGAACTGGTCGTCCGGAACGACCTCTCCGATCAGGCCGAGCGACAGCGCCTCGTCGGAGTCCACGCGCTTGTTCTCCAGTAAGAATCGCATCGCTTTCTCGTACCCGATGGCCTGTGGGAGCGTCCACGATAG
>Ga0209554_1001161_pt1 | contig 20493 bp, 16 predicted proteins | sample MarorgKNORR_S2LV_5_FD_188221 | JGI IMG/M metagenome (GOLD analysis project Ga0209554, IMG submission 188221) | Marine microbial communities from the Southern Atlantic Ocean, analyzing organic carbon cycling - Bottom_A/KNORR_S2/LV (SPAdes) (version 2) | ecosystem: Environmental > Aquatic > Marine...
GGCGGGACGTGGAGGCGGCCGCGGCGGTGGCCGAGGCGGTGGTGGTGAGAGTCAGAGCGGCATCTTCCGATCACTCGATCGCGGCACGACGTGGACAAAAATGTCCTCGACGAACCCTCGGCCGATGTACTACTCCCAAGTCCGAATCGACCCGAGCAACTCCGACCGCATCTATGTGCTCGGGGGCTCGCTCATGGTCTCGGACGACGCGGGGCGGACGTTCCGCAGCGATGGCGCCACGCAGGTGCATGTGGACCACCACGCACTTTGGATCAACCCGAACGATCCGGACCACCTGATCATGGGGAGTGACGGAGGGGTCACCGCGTCGTGGGACGGCACGAAGCACTGGCGGATGTTCGACAACATCGCTTTGGGTCAGTTCTACGCGATCGGTTACGACATGCGTGATCCGTACTACGTGTGCGGCGGGCTCCAGGACAACAATCCGTGGTGCGGGCCCTCGAACACACGGTCGTTCCACGGAATCCGAAACCAGGATTGGTACGAAACGGCCTATGGCGACGGCTTTTGGACCGTCGTGGACCCCACCGACTCGACGATCGTCTTTTCCGAGTCGCAGGGCGGGAACATGAACCGCTACGACCTCGTGACCGGCGAGAAGACCGCGATGCGTCCGATCACGGGGCCGCGAGAGAACGGCGACACAACCAAGAGCTATCGATTCAACTGGAATTCGCCGCTGCTGATCTCGAAGCACGACCCCGCGACGATCTACCTCGGCGGGAACTATCTCATGCGCTCGCGAGACCGCGGCATGAGCTGGGAAGAGGTCGGTGGCATCGATCTGACCAAGCAGATCGACCGAACAACACTCGAGATCATGGGCGTGCTCGGGTCGGACTCGATGATGTCTCCCAACGACGGGACGTCGACGTACGGGAACCTCACCACGGTCAACGAGTCGCCGGTAACAGCTGGCGTCATCTGGGCGGGCACCGACGACGGAAACGTCCAGGTCACGCTGGATGATGGCGAGACGTGGGAGAACGTCGTCGGCAACATACCCGGGCTTCCCGAGCGGACCTACGTGAGCCGGGTCGCACCCTCAGCCCATGTCCCCGGCCGCACGTATGTGACCTTCGACGGGCACCGGAACGGAGACTTCGCACCTTACGTGTACGTCACGGACGACGACGGCCAGAGTTGGCGCGCGATCTCGGACGGCCTCCCCGACGGGTGGTCCGTGAACGTGATCGTCGAGCATCATCGCTCGCCGAACCTGCTCTTCGTGGGGAACGAGATCGGCCTCTATGTCTCGGTCGACGCGGGAGGGAGCTGGACACGAATCAAGAACAATCTGCCTCCGGTCGCCGTCGACGATCTCGCGATCCATCCGCGTGAAAATGATCTCATCGTCGGGACGCACGGGCGAAGCATGTGGATCCTTGCTGACGTGACCCCATTCGAGCACCTGTCCAATGACGTGCTCGCCCAGGCCGGCCAGCTCTTCCCGCAGAAGCCCGTGACGATGTGGGCCCAACGTGGGGATTGGCCCTTCTACGGCGCGACTTATTCGGCTCCGAATCCCGAGCGTGGCGTGCTGCTGAGGTACTACCTGCGGGATGCCGACGGTCACGCGATGGTGGCGGATGCCGGCGAGAACGGTGACGAGGGCGGCGGCGGGGAGCCCGCGATGGGCGACGACTCCGGCTTCGCTTTGACGATCACCGACGCCAGCGGGGGTCACGTCCGCACGCTGGACGTATCCGGAGAGCCAGGCGTGAACGAGGTTCTTTGGGACTGGCGATACGATTCGCCGTACGAGCCCGAGGCGGGCCAAGGCGGCGGCGGCGGGGGAGGCTTCGGCGGTGGCGCACCTCAGGGGCCCATCGCGCTGCCCGGGACCTACACGGTCAGCATGGAAGCGGGCGGCGAGAGCTACTCCACGACCGTCGAGATCATCGCTGACCCACGGAGGCCCATGACCCGAGCCGACCGCATGGCTCGGCAGGACGCGCTCATGAGCCTTCACACCCTGGCCACGCCGATCTACGAGGCGACGCAGGCCGCACAGCGCCTCGACGGGCAACTGAATGAGGCAGAGGCCCTGCTCGATGACTTCGAGGCCGCGTCGGACGCGCTGCGGGCGGAGCTGGAGGAGGTCACGGACGAGCTCTCCTCGATCCAATCGGATCTGGGCACGGCTCGGGGCAACGCCGGCGTCGCGAACGCGATCCAGGTGTCGTCTACGGTGCCGACGGAAGATCAGCTCTGGCAGATCGATCAGGCCTGGGAAGCGATGCCTGAAGTGGTCAGCCGTCTGAACGCGCTCATCACATCGCGGGTCCCCGCACTCAACGCGATGCTCGACAGTGAAGGCGTGAGACCCGATCCCGGCCAGGCGATCACCGTGCCGCGAAGGGGAGGCAGGTAGCATGGTTCGGACCCGAATGAACCGGCAGATCAGCGCTGGGTGCAGACCGACGTGGGTCGGCGCTAGGGAGCGCCTGACTGAGGTTCCTTAGCGGCTCATCTCATGTCGGCCGCGCGTTTGACGAGCTCCACGCGCGCACCGTCGGGGCCGGCGACATAGAAGTACTTGATCATGCCGTTCGGGAGCGTCATCGGGCGCGGCTGTGAGGTGAGCTCCACACCATTGGCTTCGAGCGCGGCCACGGTGGGCGCCGTCTCTGGTGCCCGTCAGCCGATGTGGTCGATCACGCCTTCGCTACTCGGGAACGCATCGCCTTGCTGGATCATCAGCCAGACGTTGCCCGGATAGAGGATCCCCGGAATCCGGCCCTTGAAGTTTAGGCGGACACCGCCGAACTGTTTCTCGTACCAATCGAACGCGGCCTCTGGGTCGGGCGAGCGGAGGTGCACGTGGTTGAAGCCGAGGTGCTGCGGATCCTGCACGATCTCCAGCCTCACGCCCCACGGATCGTTGATGTACGCGAGCTGAAAGACGCCCGGTACGTCACGGATGGGGGTTGTCACCGTCGCGCCGGCCGCCTCCAGCTCGGTCATCTTGCTGGCCAAGTCCCAGTACGAGAAGCCGAGGTGATCGATCACGCCGCCGGCGCTCGGCTTTCTGTCCCTTCGCGCCGTCAGGAACATGATCCTCGTGGTGCCGAAGAGAAGGCGGTCGGTCCTGCCGTCGACCCACTCTCCACCGATGTGATCGTGCCACCACTGGGCGGCGACCTGCGGGTCCGGGACCGACATGTGTACGTGGTCATAGAGGCGCGTCTCGGCCTGGGCGCTCAGAGATCCCGCGATGGCGGCAGCAAGGGCCACCGCGGTTAGTGTGCCGGCTCTCAGCATTCTCATGTCGATCTCCTTGTGGGCCGGTGGCCCGCATCAGGGTGCGAGAAGATCCCGGCTACTCTCTAAGCTGCCTGAAAAAGGCACGCACATCGTCCACGAGCAATTCCGGCTCCTCGAGCGCCGCGAAGTGCCCGCCGCGCGGCATCACCGTCCACTGCACGATGTTGAAGCGCGCCTCCGCCCAAACCCGCGGAGTGAAGCTGATCTCCTTGGGGAACACCGCCGCCCCGGTAGGCACGTCGATGAATCCGACCGGGCGTGTCGAACGCACGTTGCTGTTCTCGTAGTAGATGCGGCTCGCCGACGTGATGGTCTCGGTGACCCAGTACACGGTGATGTTCGTGAGGAGCTCGTCCTTGGTGAACGCGCTCTCGACCGTGCCGTCGTTGTCGCTCCATGCATGGAACTTCTCGACGATCCACGCCGCCAATCCAGCCGGAGAGTCATTCAGGCCGTAGCCCAGCGACTGCGGTTTGGTGCCCTGGATCTGTTGGTAGGCCCGACCGCTCGCAAAAGCGGCCGCCCGCTCCGCGCGGAGCTCCTGCTCCGCCACAGGAACACCGGCATTCGGATCGGTGGACCCGGGCGGAGGCCCCGCGAGGATGAAGTTGGAGTGCAGGCCCAACACGTGGTCGGAGTGATTTCCTGCGAGCACCCTGCCGATGATCGCTCCCCAGTCGCCCCCTTGGACACCGTACTGGTCGTACCCGATGCGCTCCATCAGGGCGGCCATTACGTCGGCGATGCGCTCCGGGTTGTAGCCCGTCTCGGTGGGCTTTCCGGAAAAGCCGAAGCCCGGCAACGACGGCACGACAACGTGGAAGGCGTCGCCGGCATCCCCACCAAACGCCGCGGGGTCGGTGAGCGGACCGACGAGCTCGGCGAACTCCACGAAGGACCCGGGCCAGCCATGCATCAGCAGCAGCGGCATCGCCCCCTCGACCTCGGACCGTTGATGAATGAAGTGGATGTCCAAACCGTCGATCGCGGTCTTGAACTGATCGAACTGGTTGAGCCGCTCTTCTTGAGCGCGCCAGTCGAAGTCGTCCTCCCAGTACGTCAACAGCTCCTCGAGGTACGCTCGGTTCGTGCCGTAGTCCCACCCTGTCCCAGGAATCTGATCTGCGAGACGCGTGCGCGAGAGCCTCTCTCGAAGGTCGGTCAGCACGTTGTCCGCGATGGCGATCGTGAAGGGACGGATCGCCTCAGGATCGGCGGACCCGCCACCCGCCACGCCACCCGAGGGTCCGTCCACCTCGGCGTCCCCACAACCCGCTAACGAGACAACCGTGCAGAGTGCGAGGAGCTTACTCGCAAGCGTCCAGTATGGTGTAGTCATCACACGCCTAGCGCTCGAGCGCGAAGACCCAGATCACCCCGCCGCTCGGTACGAAGGTCTCCGTGCCACGGTCATCATCGATGCGCCGACGCATCGACGCCGCGTCGACGCCCCAGCCCGACTGGACCGCAACGTACTGCACCCCGTCGATCATATAGGTCGATGGCACCCCGATGATTCCGGAGTTGGTGCGTTGTTCCCAGAGGGTTTCGCCCGTGCGGGCGTCGAAGGCGCGGAACATGCGATCCGTGGTGCCGCCCATGAACACGAGGTCACCCGCCGTGGTCAGGATCGGACCCCAGTTGTGCGACTCGAACTCACGCGTCCACACCTCTTCGCCCGTATTCATGTCCCACGCCTGCAGCTCGCCGATGTGGTCGGCACCGTCCCGCACAATCATTTCGGTGTCTGCACCTGTGAAGCTGCGGCCGGGGCGGTAGACGATCTCCTCGCCAATGCTCGTCCCGCACAGGTTCTCGTTCGCCGGGATGTAGAGCAGACCGGTGCCGGGGTTGAACCCGGCGGGTGGCCAGTCCTTACCTCCCCAGAGCGAAGGACAGAAGTCCGCCAGCTTGCCCGTACCCGGCTTCCGGTCCTCATCGTACGTGGGGCGTCCGGTCTGGGGATCGATGCTGGTGAACACGTCTTGGTGGACGAAGGGTTGAGCATCGACGAACGAGATCGCGTCCGGGCCCCGCTCGAGCAGCCACAGGTATCCGTTCCTGCCGGGGTGCACGAGCGCTGGAAAGGTTCGTCCATCTCGCTCGACGTCCATCAAGAGCGGAGTCGACACCTCGTCCCAGTCCCACGATCCGTTCCAGTGATACTGATGGTGCGCCGCGATCCGCCCGGTCTGAACGTCCATGGCCACGACTGAGTTGGTGTAGAGGTTGTCGCCCGGGCGCGCATCACCCATCCAAGGGCCGGGATTGCCGGTGCCCCAATAGGTCAGGCCAAGCTCCGGATCGTAGTGCCCGGTGATCCAGACGGCGGCGCCGCCCGTCTCCCAGGAGTCACCGGGCCAACTGTCGTTGCCTGGCTCGCCGGGCGCCGGAACCGTGTGGGTCTTCCACACCTCCTGGCCGGTCTCGGTGTCGAGCGCGACCACGAAGCCCCGTATGCCGAGCTCACCTCCGGAGACCCCCACCATGACCCGGCCCTCCGCCGTGAGAGGCGCGAGAGTCATGTAATAGCCGCGACGATTGTCCGCGATGGACTCATCCCACACCACATCCCCCGTGGCCGCATCAAGCGCGATCACGCGTGCATCCAGAGTGGCCGTATAGACCTTGTCTCCGTAGAGCGCCACGCCACGATTCGTGTAGTGGTACGCAATCGCATCCTCGGGCATCTCGTGCTCATAGAGCCAGAGCAGGTCGCCCGTCCGCGCATCGATCGCGATGACTTGGTTGCCTGGCGTGGTCACATACATGACCCCGTCGTTGACGATGGGCGGAGCTTCATGGCCCCCGTTCACGCCGGTCGAGAACGTCCAGACCGGCTCCAGGTTTTGGACGTTGCCAGCGTCGATCTGATCGAGCGGGCTGAAGCCCCAGCCGTCGTACGTAGCCCGGTACGCCAGCCAGTTCTCCGGCTCTGGGTTCTGCAGCCGGGCATCCGTAACGGGCCGGGGCTGTTGGCCCGATGCCAGGCTGGGGACCCCTAAAAGGGTCATAAGGGCGAATACGATCGCTCCACGAATCCGGTCGAACGTCATGGTGTGGTTCCTTGTCGCTTGTTCATAGGGCTCAGCCGCGGGGGAAGCCGACGCGACCCGAGAACGGGCCGGCCGCAACGAGCATGCCGTCGACGACTCTGAGCGGGAGGCCTGCGAGCCTGCGTCGCGCTGGCCCTTCCGCGACCCTCCCATTGTCTGATGGATCGAACACCGAGTCGTGACAGGGACAGACCAGGTGCCGGGTCTCATCGTCCCAGTCGTCGATATCACACCCTTCGTGGGTGCACACAGCCGAGTACGCCACGATTCCTTCGACCGCACGCGCCGCGGTCTCCTCCGTCATGCCGGCGGGGTCGACGCGCACGAGGATCAGCTGATCGAGGCGCGACGCACTGGCCACGTGGGTACCGTCGGGGTCTGCCGGATAGGCGAAGATCTGCGGCCCGTCCGCCGGGACGTCTACGGCTGCGATCATCTGGCCCTCTCGATCGCCGAACGCGAAGACGAGCGCATCACCGTCTGCTGGGTGCTCATGGCCTGCGGGCCTCGCCGTTGCTGTCGTGCTGGCCACCGTACCGGGCTCGGCGGAGGCGGCGGGAGCCTGAGCCGGAACAGGGCCCGGCTGTGCCGCTCCGCTCGCGCAGCCCGCGATGCCGGACGCCAAGCCGAGACCCACGAACGCCTTCAGCGCATCCCGACGGCCCATCTCTCGGTCTTGCCGTTCCGTGGGATCCGCCGTGCGTGTCTCGTCGCTCATCGGCTGAGGCCACCTCCGCTGACGGGTTGATCCGGCCGGAGGTACTTGTCGAACCAGTCCAACATTCGTTGATGAACATCGAGGGCATCCGCTCGCGAGTGACGGTAGAGGCTGTGATCACCCTCTTCGTACAGCACGAGGGTGGCCTCCTTCCCGAGTCGCCTCAACGCGTAAAACATCATCTCGCCTTCGCCCACCAGGATCGTGTAGTCCTTCACGCCGTGCGTGATCAGAACCGGGGTCTCGACCTTGTCCAGGTGGAAGAAGGCCGACTGCGAGAGATACCGCTCCATCACCTCGAAGGGGCTCCCGCCCATCCGAGCCTGGCCGGACTCGATGTTGTCGGAATCGCGGTCCCGCCCACTGGCCCAATTCCGGAACAGCTCCGGGGGCGTCGCGCGAGAGATGGCGCAGTCGAAGATGTTCGTCTGGGTGATGACGAACGAGGTCGCATAGGCACCGAAACTTCCACCCCAGAGACAGAAGCGGCCGTTCGTGAAGCCCATGTCGCGGACCATGTTGACCGCCGGCACCACGCTCTTGACGAAGGACGTGCCGGTCTCGCCCACCTTCACCTTCACGTTGGGCATGAGGACCGCGTAGCCGTGCGTCGCCAAGATCTGATGGCGTGAGCTGAAGCGGTGAATTCCGGGCGTCAGCTTCTCATATACATAGGTGATGACAGGGACGTCCGAGGACGGAGTATTCGGACGATACAGCAGCGCCCCCAGGCGTTCTCCGTCCGCGTTGTTGAAGTACATCAACTCCGGCTTACTGAAGGCGAAGTCACCGAGCTGGGGGTTCAGCCGCGTCACTTGCGCGCGCGCGCCCGTACTCGCGTCCAGCCGCCAGGTGTCAGCCGGCGCAGTCGCTGACTGGATACTCAAGAGGAGGCCGCCCGGAATGGGGGTCAGGCTCCCGTAGGCCTCCTCCCCAGAGGCCAACTCCGACAGCCGCCTCCTCGCGGGTTCGTACCGGTAGATCGTCTCGTCGTAGCTCTCGTTGTCGACGGTGCGGAAGAAGAGCGACGCTCCGTCCGCACTCCACACGGCGTCGCTGACCTGGTCGGTGATGTCGGCCGTGAGGTTCTGAGCCGTCCCCTCGGTAGCCGAGACGATATAGAGGTCCATGAACGGCCGAGCGATCGAGTACATGCCCTGCTGGGGCGGCTCGACCTCAGGGTCACTGAGCGAGGGATCCGGAACCAGGCTGAGGAATCGATCGCCGTCCGGAGCCCATGCCAGCGGAGAGAACCGCGCGCCCGCTCCCGACATCAGCGGCAGCCCTTCGCCTCCCTCCGCGGGTCCTAGATCGCCGACTCCCACCGTGACGAGTCGGCCTCCGCTGCGCCAGGCCAGTCGTCCGTCGGGAAGCCAAGAAAAGCGCTCTCCGGTCTCCGCCAGGGTGCGCGATCCGCCGTTCCCGTCCACGGACCACAGAAGGGTCTCGGTCTGTTCGGCCCGCGCGATGCCGGCAGTCGCCGCGGTCGGGCGCGCGGCGATCACATGCATTCCGTCCGGCGAGACAGAGAAGGTCCGCAGCGGCTCGTCGTCGCTGAGGAGCGTGCTCTCCGCTCCCGATGCCACATCGACGATGGCGAGTCCCGCACGGCTTCGGTTCCCGAAGAACGCGTCACCCGGCAAGACGGCATCGGTACTCTGCAGCACGCGGATCCTGGCTGGCGGAGCAGCGTCGACTTCTGGCGCCGGCCTGGCGTACACGATCCGGCCAGCCGACGCCCACCTGGGCGGCATGGTGGCCTTGCCGGCGAATGGCGTACCCACGAAGTGCGTCTCGCCTGTCGAAACGTTCCAGACGGACAGCTGACCACCCTCGGGACTCTCGGTGAAGAACGCCAGCAGAGAACCATCATCAGAGAACGCCGGAAACGAGCTGCGGTCCCCGCCGGCGCTGAGCGGCGTGGCGGGCTGGTCCGGCCCGCCCGAGAGCGGCCGCACGAACACTGTGCCGACGGGCAGTCTCTCGAGAACATTCCAGTCCTCAGCAACGTCCGGGATCATGTAGGCGATGAGATCCCCGTCAGGGGAGACCTCGACGCCGCCGCTGATCTGGACCACATCGAGCATGTCCGAGGCTGTGAACGGCCGCGTCTGCGCCTGGGTGGGGGCAACCCATACCGCAGCCCAGGCGCCAGCAGCAATGAGGTTCAGGAGCCTGCGGGGGTCGGTCATGATCATCTCCGCCTCGAGTCAGCGACTGGGCAGGATGAGGACGTTACCGGCTTGGCGGCAAGCCGACAGGGCGGATCGCCTGCTAGCGCCCCCCGATCATGATGCTCTTGCTGACCGTCCAACCGGAGTCGACGCCGTCGCCGCGTGGCGGAGCCACCGCAACCCAATTGTTGATCAGCTTCTTCGCGACAACCGCGCTGATCGTCGCTCCGAGGATTCCCCCGAAGATCGTCCCTCGCTGCAGATCGCTCGCTAACTGGGCCTCCTCGAAGTCATCGCGGGGGTTCGTGCAGTGGAGATCACCCGTGATGTTGACGCAGCCATCGACCTTGCCGAGCCCGAGTGCAGGCCCGATGGCGCGGCCCAGTAACACGCCTCCAGTCCCACCGACCAGCACCGCCCCGATCATCTTGAAGACCGAGCTGCGCCCCGGCTCCCAACGCTCGACCGACACGACATGAGGATCCAGCTCGTGGCGTTCCGAGGGCGCCGGGTCACAGACGGGCGCCTCGCCGATATGCACGCCAGTGGTGCACTTCGGCGCCGCCCGGCCGACGAGCACCAACATTCCATTGACGTTCGAAAGAACCCTCCCCGTAAGGACGCCATCGACCCGGATGCTATCTCCCGCATTCAGATCATCGACGGTCTGGATCTGCGCCGACGCGCCCGGCGATGACACCAGGAGTGCCATGAACATCAGCCCTGCTGAGTAGCGGATTCGCATATGGCTCGCTTCGATTAGGCGGTCGTCTTGGAACCCGTTTGGACGAGCAATTGGCCCCGTCAGAGAACACGACACCTGTCTTCAGGGGAATGCTGGCCGTTGTAACCCCGCCCGGGCAACCCGAACACCCGGCCGAAGCTGAGGAATGGTGTCACCCAAGTCCGTCCACGTCCAGCCTTCGGCGGTCAACGCTCCACCCTTGAATCCCAGGGGCTCGTCACGTAGCATGACTATGGGAATGAAGTTTTGAGGTGGTCTCTCGTGTAGGAGGAAGCGTCATGAGGACCAGATCTGCTCGCGCGCGCGACGGTCTGTTCGGAGTGCTGGTGTCGGCAGTGTTCGTCACCCTGGGGATGCCCGCCGAGAGGCTGGCGGCACAGGAGTCGAGCGAGGATGAGCTCGTGACCTTCACGCGTGACGTAGCGCCGATCTTGCAGCAGAATTGCCAGATCTGCCACCGTCCCGGATCGGTTGCTCCGTTCTCACTGGTCACGTACCAGGATGCGCGACGCTACTCGCGGCGCATCAAGGACCAGGTGGCTCGCCGCCTCATGCCGCCCTACCACCTCGATGCCGGTGTGGGCATCCAGGACATCAAAGGTGACTGGAGGCTGAGCGAAGAGCAGATCGAGACCGTGGTGTCGTGGGTCGACGCCGGGACGCCCGAGGGCGATCCGGCCGACATGCCTACCTCCCCCGAGTTCGCGGACAAGCAGATGTGGCAGCAGGAAGAGCTACTCGGCCCACCCGATCACGTGATCAAGACGCTGCCGTTTGATGTTCCGGCCGAGGGCGGCGACACCTGGTGGCGGCCGGTCGTTCCGACCGGAATCACGAGTGAGCGCTACATCCGGGCCATGGAAGTGCGCCCGTCATTCCCCGCAGGGCGGCAAGTAGTTCACCACGCAAACCCCAAGCTCCTGAGGTTGAACGAAGACGGCGAATACCAGCCGATGGGCAACCTTTCCGAGTACGCGATGGGCAAGATCGGTGAGATCGTGCCTGCGGATGCTGGCCGTTTGATCAAGCCGACCGACAGAATCGAATGGGACACCCACTACTATCCCATGGGCTTCGACGTCGAGGGCGATCAGATTGAGCTCGGCATCTGGTTCCATCCCGAGGGCTTCGAGCCTGAGTTCCGGCAGAACCTGCGCCTGTACCCGCTGCGGGGTGATATCACCTTGGAGCCCGGTGGCACGGCGATGACGCAAGGCTTCTACCGGTGGGACCATCCTGTTCGCATCGACAGCTTCCAGCCCCACGGGCATGTGCATCTGCACGGCATGTCGGTTCAGGCGGTCATGCCCGATGGCAAGGTCGAGCTACTCAGCATGGTGAGTGACTTCGACGCCAGATGGCATCACAGCTACATCTACGAGGACGATGCCTCCCCACTGTTGCCGGCCGGAACGGTCATCGTGATGACGGGCTGGTACGAGAACACCGAGCAGAATCCGTTGACCGATCCAACGGCGTGGTATGCCCGCGGTAGCCGTACGGTCGATGAGATGTCCCACGCTTGGATCGCGGTCACCCACCTTACCGATGAGGGCTTCGAACGCCTCGTCGAAGAGCGGGAGGCTGAGGTCAAGATCGTGAGTGACGACGGCAGCAGCTGAGCCGACATTGCATGGTTACGCGCCGCACGTGAACGCGTAGTCGATCGACAAATCGAAGGAGCCTCCTGATCGGTCTGGGGGCTCCTTCGACACATCCAGAGGATGAGGAAGGAACGATGAAGCGTCATCTGCTGCAGGGCGGCCTGATTCTCGGCCTGGCGATCCTGACCGCTGTGCCAGCTGTGGCACAGCGCCCCAGCAACTCGCGATACGGTAACGGAGCGCGGATGCCGCTCTCACCCACTCCACCCAAGGGTGAACCGGTCGCCCCCTTTTTCGAGGGCTGGTACGCGAACGAGGACGGGACCTACATGCTCTCCTTCGGCTACTTCAACCTGAACACCGAAGAGATCATCGACCTCCCGCTCGGCGAGCTCAATTTTATCACGCCCGCTGAATTCGATGGCATGCAGCCGACCCATTTCCCTTCGTCCCCTCGCCGGGATCGGGGCATTTTCACGGTCACAGTGCCTTCTTCCTTCGCCGATCAGACGCCCGTGGTATGGACGATAACCGCCAATGGCCACACGCTCTCCGTGCCTGGTAAGGTCGGCTACCAGGCGCTCGAGCTGGACTACCTTCCCAGGGCGATGGGCTCGGTGCCGCCCATCATCAAGTTTGCTGAGGACGGGGCCGAGGGGCAGCACATTCGGGGCCTGTGGGCCGACGACCAGACCGTGGCGGTCGGCGACCCGTTGAGCCTGACAGTGTGGGCCAGAGAGGTCTCCGAGCGCTTGGATCACGATCAGAGGAACGTCGACATCCCAGTCACCGTGACCTGGTTCAAGCATCAGGGGCCGGCCGCCGAGGTCACCTTCGAACCCAACGCGATACGTCTGACCGATGGCGCCGACGAGGCCACCACGGCCGCCGAGTTCACGGAGCCGGGCGAGTATCTTCTCCGAGTTCGGGCGGAGAACTGGCGCGCCAACGACAGCTCGGGTGCCGACCAGTGCTGCTGGACGAACGGCTATGTGAGAGTGACGGTTACTGGCGGATAGGCTGGGGCTTGGGTCCGCGCGGGCGGACTTCGTCACGCAAGTTGCGACGATGGCGGAATTCGCCGCGGCGTTCCTGACCGCCGACCTGTCCGAGCTGGCTACGACGATCGCCGAAGGCGGGAACTGACGTCGCTCGCGATCAGATCGGCGTGACCCGCGCTCCGCCTCGGTTGACATGCCGACCCCGGCGGCGTAGGACCGGGGAGGAAAGTGACCCCGTGAGGCGCCCGCCTCGCGCGGTTCGAACCGAGACCCATCCATTGGGGCAACAAATGCGACGCACCCTTCTGTTAGCGACCCTCGCGATCATGGCGAGCTCCGTCTCCCTGTCCGCGCAGGCGATGACGAGCGCCGAGCCATTCAAGGTCGGCACCTTCGAGATCGATGGCGCACCGACCGTGGCCATCGTCCTTCGCGACGCCCTGATCGTCGACCTGAACGCGGCCAACGCGGCGCTCGAAGCGACCCTACGGTACGCGGCGATCCCCATGCCCGCGGACATGCTGGGCTTGATCGAGCGTTACGAGTATGGCCTCAAGCCACGGCTCTACGAGATCGTCAACGACCTGGTGGCGAGCAACTCGCTGATGGGAGCCGCCCGGCCTGACTACATCCATGATCTCGATGACGTCCGGACGCTGCCGCCCATCCTATATCCCGGGAAGATCCTCAATGCGGCCGTGAACTTTTACAGCCACGTCAGCGAGGGAGCAAACCCGGAAGCCCAGGCCGCGGCGCGTGAGCAACGACGAGTCAACCGCGGCGTGCCCTACCTGTTTCTGAAGCCAAGCCGGGGCGCGGTCATCGGCAACGGCGACTCGATCATCCTGCCATGGGGCCGTGATCGGACCGACTGGGAGGTCGAACTGGGTGCGGTGATCGGACGCCCAGCGAAGTACGTTTCGGCCAATGACGCCGAGAACTACGTGTTCGGGTACATGGTCACGATCGATGTCTCCGATCGTGGTGGTCGGCCTCCTGGCGGCTACGGACAGGGCTCGGACTGGTTCGTAGGCAAAGGCCACGACACCTTCGCCCCTCAGGGTCCGTGGATCGTGCCGAAGGAGTTCTACGGCAACCCGATGGAGATCCTCCGACAGACGCTGCGGATCGGCGACGATCAGCTCCAGGAAGCGACGGCCGGCGACATGATCCACACGCTGTGGGAGCTGATCGAGTACGGGTCGTCGATCGTTACGCTTTTCCCCGGCGATGTGGTCAACAACGGCACATCGGGTGGAACCGCCGCGGGCATCGCGAATCAGCGGAACACCGACATCCGCTACATGCAGGCGGGTCAGGTCGTCGAGGCCTCGATCGACGGCATCGGCACCCTGCGTATGCTGGTGATCGCCGAAGATGAGGCGACAGGGCTGACGGGCGCCCACCTGCCCCCGGTCTGTTCATACCGCAACTGCAGGTAGGATGTGGGGTGGGCGTCGGCCGGGAGACCGGCCGGCGCCCTTTCCAGTCGCGGCTGACGCGCGCAGGGCCTCGTCGCGGGCGAAGCGCCCCTATTCCGGACCGGTCTTCACGGATACCTGCCGAACCAGGACACCTGGGTCTAACGCCCGGGGGCTGAGCAGCCGCCCCAACGGTCGAGCGGAGACCCGCTACTCGCCCGGCATCATGAGGTGGGCAGTAGTGGTGCCGGCCGACATGAGGTACACGTCACCACCCGCCCGGCTCTCCGGGAAGCCGGTCGACTCCTCCGTCGCCATCGGAACAGCGATCGTCACGTGCGTCCGTGCGCTGCCGCGATCGGCCCCGTTCATGGACAGCCAGATCGAGCCGTACTCAGGCAACACACGAGTGCCGTTCGCCTCGGCCTCGGCGACCATCTCACGCTCACCTGCCGCATCCGATGTAGCAGCCCGGAAGCGACGGCTCTGCGCGACCCGCTCGAGGTTCCCGAGATTCGTGCACTGAACCGCAAACGGCGGCCGATCGCGCTCGTCCGCGCGATTGTAACACACCATTTGGTTCGAGCCCTCTTTCAGGGTCTCATACGTGAAGTCGGCGTTCCACTTGACGACCGTGGCATTCTCGCGAGCCCGTGGTGTGGCCGCGGCGAGGATGTCGTCGATCATTTGTGCGCTGACGCTGGTCGGGATCGTCGCCAGAGCAAGAGCGACCAGAAAAATCCGTTTCATTTGAGGCCTCCACAGACCCGAGTTAATCCACACTTCGGAGCGGCTCCTGCCGACCCGAACCCATCCACCGGGCTACAGACTATGCAGTGCTCGCTGCCTCCGCCATCGCCTTGAGCCGGCCCAGCGCCTGCTGGGCGTGCTCGCGGCCCATGATCCGAAAGAGGGGTGCGAGCAACCAAAGGAAGAGCCCGATCGGCTTCCAACGTGCCCGGTAGGTGAGCTTCACGCCGGCACCCACGGGCTCGATTTCGTAGTCGACGTACGATGAGGCCCTCGCCGAGGCTCGCGCTGCGCAGCGCGCCGCTGACTACTGGTAGGTAAGTCAGCGCTCGGATGGGACAGCGTCGGCTTCCGCCCGAAGGGGCACACGAGCCTGCTGTTCAGCTGGCTGAGGGGCATTCAGAAGCTCCCGTTCCGGCTCAACTTCGATCGCTTCGAGGATGACCGTCCGGGAATGGAAAATCAGAGGATGTACGGCTTCAAGGAGCTGTCCATGGCTCCGGGCTTCTCCGACGGATCGTTGCTGCGCGAGAGGCTCACCGCAGAACTCTTCCGTATGGGAGGCGTCCCGGCCGCCAGAACGGCGTTCTACCGTGTCTACATCGACTTCGGTGACGGTCCGGAGTACGCCGGCCTCTACACCATGGTCGAGGTGATCGACGACACGATGATCGAGAATCAGTTCGGAGAGGATGAGGGCAACATCTACAAGCCCGAATCGAGCTGGCGAGTGTTCATCGAGTCGGAATTCAAAAAGAAGAACAATTCTGCGGCAGACTTTTCGGACCTTCAGGCCGCCTTCGATGCCTTGCACAGCCCGCTGCGTAGCTCGGACCCGGTGGCTTGGCGAGAGGGGCTCGATGCGACCCTCGATGTCGACCACTTCCTCCACTGTCTGGCGGTCAGCAACGCGATCGTCAACAAGGACAGCTACGGCACGCATCCTCGGAACTACTACCTCTACAGCCATCCCCAGAGAGGGCTCGTGTGGATCCCCTGGGATCACAACTCCGCCCTAAACGGCGAGCCGGGGGTGGGAGGCGGGCTAGGATCGGAGCCCAAGGGCGGGCTTACGCTCGTCATGGACGATGTCGACGACGACTGGCCCCTGATTCGCTTCCTGATGGATGATCCAGTATACGCCGAGCGCTACAGGGCTCACTTGGCGGCCTTCGCTGAGGATGTCCTGTCGACGACCGCTCCGGGGACGATGATCAGCGCGTTCGAGGCACTGATAGCGAATTGGGTCAGCGGCCCGGACGGAGAGCAGGAGGGCTTCACCCAACTCCTGACCCCCGTATCGTTCCCAGCCGGTATCGCTGATTTGAGGCAGCACATGATCGACCGACGACAGCTCGTCGAAGGCTTCCTGACTACCGCGAACTAGAGCCGTTTGCCGGGAATCCTGGTGGCGCGTATGCTCGGCCGTCGCGCCGCTGTTGGCAGACGTCATCCCCAGCCCGTTTCATGACACCCACGAGACACATCACGCTATTCACCGCGCTCGCGTGCCTCCTCGCAGCAGGTGAGGTAACGGCTCAGAACGTAGACTACGTCTCCGAGTCACTCATGCGTGAGGTGGTTCCGGAGGCCAACCGTTTCGCGGCCGCAGGTGGTGACCCGATCGTGAGGGAGGCCTACCGAGGTGAAAGCCTTGTAGGATACGTCTTTCTGACGTCCGACCTGCCCCCGGAGCAGTACGGATACAGTGGCCCGATCGAAACCTTGGTGGGGGTCAACTTGAGCGGGGCGCTGACCGGCGTGAGGGTTACGAATTATCGGGAATCGTACATGTCCAGCATGGGGGACTTTCTCCGCACGCCGGGCTTTCAGGAGCAGTTCGCGGGGAAGTTCATCGGCGACGCCTTCAGGGTGTGGGGCGATGTGGACGGAATTTCGCGCGTCTCGATCAGCGTCCGGGCACTGTCGCGCGGGGTGCGGAACGCGGCCCGGCGAGTCTCGTCGGCGTATTCGGGAGCCGTGGCGCTCCCGAGTGGGCCCCTCGACGACATCGTGAACCTCTCGTGGTTCGAGCTGCGACGCCGCGGTGTCGTCGAGCGGATCGAGGTCGTCGAGGAGGGCGAAGGGTCGGCCGGCATCTCCCTCGCCCACATCTCCAGCGACCGCGTCGGCGAATACCTCTTGGGCGCCGATCTCTATCAACGCGCGCTGACGTCCGTGGAGCGCAGGGGCGGCGGCGCGCACCTCATGCTCTACACGGTGGACGGCTCGCGACTACGGCTCTTCGTCCGGGACGGCTGGAGCGTCGTGCAGGGCGAGCACACGCTCGAGCTCGACCCGAGCAACATCCTCATCCTGGGCCTACCGACCGGAGGCGTCTCCTACGAGGAGGCGACCATGGTCGGTGTGATGATCCTCGACGAGACGATCGACATGGATCGCCCGTTCACGTTCCACTATGACCTCGGCCGGCGCCTGGGCTCCTACACCATCGAGTACGCGAGCCAGGAAGCCCGCATCATCATTGCCGAAGAGGAAGCAGAGGCTGCTGCACTGGCTGAGGCCGCCGCCCTCGAGGCCGCGGCGGCCGAAACCGCACGGTTGGCCGCCGAAGCTGAGGTTGAGCCCGCGGCCCCCGTGTCCGCGAATGAAGATGCGGGTGTCGACGAGGCTGTGGAGGCAACGCCGGTCACCGGGGATGCCGTTTCGGGCGCAGGCCCCACCACCGAGGTGGCCGAAGAGGCTGCGGCACCAACCGTGGCTCCGGCCGAGCAGTTCGACTTCACTTTCTCGGAAGAGGAGACGCTCCTGGAGCGGATGCTGGCCAACACGTCCTGGGGTCGGGTGGGCTTGGTCTTTCTCGTTCTCGCCTTCGCGACCGCCGCGTTCTTCACCAAGTCGACCGCGCTGAAATGGGTCTCTTTGGGCGTGACGCTCGTCGGTCTCGGCTTCATGGATGGGGGCTTCCTCTCGATTTCGCATGTCACGAGCACGATCTGGGTGGGCCCGTCGGTCCTGTTGGACGACCTGCCACTCCTGCTCATGGTCACGTTCACGGTCGTGACAACGCTGCTGTGGGGCCGCATCTTTTGTGGCTTCCTGTGTCCGTTCGGCGCTCTTCAGGACTTTCTGGACCGCATCATCCCGAAGTCCTGGCAAAGAACGCCTTCCAAGCGCGTTCATCAGACCGCATTAAAGGCCAAGTACGTAATCCTGGCGATCATCCTGATTCCGGCATTGGCCGGAAGCCACGCCAGCTACTACCAGTACTTCGAGCCATTCGGGACCGTGTTCTTCCTCAGCCCGAGTGTTCTGCTGTGGACCATCGCCGGGGCGTTCCTCCTCGCGTCGGCCATCATACCACGCTTCTACTGCCGGTACGCGTGCCCGCTCGGTGCCGCGCTCGCGATCGGATCGCTGATCTCGCTGAACCGTATCCACCGCGTCGAGCAGTGCGATCACTGCAAGGTGTGCGAGCAGAAGTGTCCGACTGGCGCCATCGAGGGGCCGGTGATCGACTTCAAGGAATGCGTGCGTTGCAACATCTGCGAGGTCCAGCTCATCGAGCAGACGGGCGTGTGTAAGCACGACATGGAAGTGATCCGTCCGAGGCTCGTCCAGTTGAGCGTCGGAGCCACGGCGGGAGCGTCCGATGTCTAGAGCGGATCAACCCAAGATCACACGTCGCCAAGCCCTGCGGATCACCGCGGTGTCCGGAGCTTCCCTGGCATTCGGCGGGGGCGTGGTCGCGGGCCTCTGGCGCAGAGCGAGCCTCCACCGAGTGAGCGAAACCGCCATCCAGATGGGGACCGTCGTCACGGTGACGGTCGTGGACCCGGTGCGTGATGCAGCGAGAGCCCTCGTGCGGACGGCGTTTGGTGAGATGGAGAGGCTCGAGGGCATCTTCAGCCGTCATCGGACCGACACTCCGATGGCCCGACTCAACGACTCGGGGTCGCTTCGGGGCACGCCCTCCGAGCTTCTCGAGGTCATGCACAGAGCCACCGCTTACTCGGATATGTCCGGAGGCGCGTTCGACGTCACGATGGCCCCTCTTCTCGCGCTCTACACGACTCACCTGGACGCGACCGGACAGATGCCGTCGGCCGCCGAGATCGATGCGGCGCTCGCCCTGGTGGATTATCGCCGCGTCCGAATCGACGACGACGCGGTCACGTTCGAGGACCCGCGGATGTCGGTCACCCTGGACGGCATCGCCAAGGGCTACATCGTGGACCGGACCGTGGCGAAGCTCGTGGCCGGTGGGGCCGAGCGGGTGCTCGTCAACGCCGGCGGTGACATGGCTTCCGGCGGCTCCGGATCGACCGATGATCCGTGGACGATCGGCATCCAGGACCCCGGCGATGCCGATGTGCCGCTCGACGTGGTTCGACTGGATGGCAACTGCATCGCGACGTCAGGGGACTACATGCAGGCATTCACGGCCGACCGGCGCCATCACCACATCATCGACCCCCGGACCGGCCGATCCCCGGACCACACGAGTTCGGTCAGCGTGGTTACGAACAGCGCCATGGACGCGGACGCCCTGTCTACGACCGCCATGGTCCTGGGAGCTAGCGAGGGACTCGCCCTCCTCGATCAACTCGAGGACACCGAAGGTGTGATCGTCACCAAGACCGGCGAGAGACTCGAGACCGCGGGGCTCAGTCGGCTCACGACCTGACGCACACGCTCAGAATTCCCAGCGGAACCCCAACGACGGCAGCCTCGGCGGTTGTACACGTTGAAGACGTCCATTGACCGAGATCGTCTGCGTGTTGACCTTGCCTCGGACGTATGATGTGCCCGTCGTTTGAACGAGATACGGAGGTGGTCCGAAAATGAAGCTCAACCAGATTCGCTTTGCCGTAGCCATGCTGGCTCTTCTGTCGCTTCCGGCTCTGGCACAGGCCCAGACCGTCGATATGGCCGGTGATTGGATCCTGACGGTCACAACGGACACAGGCGTCACCAACCCCACACTGACGCTGATGCAGGAAGGTGACGCGCTGACAGGCGAGTACTCGTCCGCGACGCTGGGCACGGCCAAGGTGAGGGGCACCGTGCGCGAGGGTACCGTTACGATCTCGTTCGAGGCGGACCTGCAGGGCCAGCTGATTCCCGTGATCTACCGCGGAACGGTCGACGACGAAGGCGAGTGGTCGGGTTCGCTCGACATTGCCGACGGTGCGCTGATGGGGTCCTTCACGGCGACCAAGTCCTAAGGCCGACACACCCTCATAGCTGAGGGCACCGGCCTAGTTGAGGGCGACAGCGACTAGGCCGGAATCAGCGCCTGAACCGTAGGCCACCACGATGTACTGGCGCCCACCCGCCATATAGGTCATCGGTGTCCCGCTCGGCACCGCGGGCAAGTCGATCGCGTGCACGGTTCGGCCGGATGCCTTGTCCAGCGCCAGGATCGCCCCGCCCGCCGGCGCACCGTCGCGGGCGCCTCCATGTCCGATGAACAACAGGGTCTCGGTCAGCAACGGTCCCGTGAACGCGCCTCCGCCCAGGGGACCCGGATCGGCGATTCCCATGTCGATCACGCGCTGACGGGGCCCGTCACCGAGCGGGACCTGCCAGACATGGTCTCCGGTATTCAGGTCGATCGCGGTGATGCGCGCGTAGGGAGGCTTCACGAGGGGTAACAGCTCGGGCCCCCGAGCGGATGAGTTCCCACCACGCAGGTATCTGAAGTCGGACCGAGTCGAGTCGCCTTCCACGAGCTGCACGCGTGTCGGGCCCGTCCTGGAGGGGATGTAG
>Ga0209554_1001163_pt1 | contig 20469 bp, 20 predicted proteins | sample MarorgKNORR_S2LV_5_FD_188221 | JGI IMG/M metagenome (GOLD analysis project Ga0209554, IMG submission 188221) | Marine microbial communities from the Southern Atlantic Ocean, analyzing organic carbon cycling - Bottom_A/KNORR_S2/LV (SPAdes) (version 2) | ecosystem: Environmental > Aquatic > Marine...
AAGTCTTCTAATAAAACCTCTTTCTTCTAATGCACTTATCAATCTATGTATCCCAGATTTTGATTTTAAATTTAGAGATTGTTTCATTTCCTCATAAGACGGAGACACACCTGATGATCTCAACTTCTTGTTGATAAACATTAGTAGGTTTTTTTGTTTTTTTGTAAGCATAGAACAAATATCGTACATTTATGTTCTACAAAAGTTCTTATGCTTGGGCAATAGATTAAAAGGCTTATATATTAAGGCTTATTTAGCTATAAAAGTGAAAAAATAGAATTTTTATCAAGGTTTTTTAAAAGTGATTCACCTATTAAAAAAGTTTTGATTTTTGTTTTTTTACTAATTTTTAAAATATCTTCTTTTGATTTAAGACCACTTTCAGAAACAAGAGGGCCTTCATGTTTTTCTAAAATTTCGTACATATCAAAAGTTGTATTAATGTTTGTTTCTAAAGTTTTAAGATTTCTATTGTTTATTCCAATTATGGAATCCTTAAATCTAAGAGCCTTAAGTGCTTCTTCACTAGTGTGAATTTCTACAATGATAGACATATTTGACTTTAAAGCTTCATTATAAATTTTGTCTGCCATATCATCACTTAAGGCAGAAATAATAATTAATATTGCATCAGCTCCATAACTTTTAGCAAGCTTAACTTGAAAAGGATCAATAAAAAAATCCTTACATAAAATTGGTAAATTAACTTTTTCTTTTATTTTACTTATATGTAAAAAATTACCTAAAAAAAATTCTTCTTCCGTTAACACAGATAGGCATGTTGCTTTATTCTTGTTATATAAATTTGCTATTTCTACTGGATCGTAATTTTCTATAATTATACCAGATGATGGACTTGCTTTTTTAATTTCGGCTATTAATGAAAATTTAGCACTAGCATTATTTTTAATTATTTTTTCTTTAAAATTTAAAAAATTTTTTTGATTTTTTATATTTTCAATTAAATCATTTAATGAAACAGACTTTTTTAATTCGTTAATTCTAATTCTTTTTTTTTCAATAATTTTATTTAAAGTATTTTCAATCATTTTGAATAAGCTTTAAGTAATTGAAAGTTTTTCCAGATAAAATATGTTTTCTACACTCTTCGTAAGCATCTTCAAAATTTTCGTGTTTATTACAAACAATTAATCCAGCTGCAGCATTTAAACAGACGGCTAGTGAAAAATCATTATCTTCACCTTTAAATATTTCTAATATTTTTTTTGAATTATATTCGGGATCTTTTCCTAATAAATTTTCAAAACTATTTGGTTTTATATTTAGTTCTTTAGGATTTATAACAATTTGAGTTATGTTATTATTCTTTAATTGAACTACATTTGTTTTTGCATATGGTGATATTTCATCAAGCCCATCCTCACTATTTACTATCCATGCAAAGTCAATTTTTAAATCTTTTAATGCATTAGCAAAAATTTCAAGTAATTTTTCGTCAAAAACACCAACGACTTGATTTTTTACGAGAGCAGGGCTGCTCAGTGGACCAATCATATTAAAAATTGTTCTTTTACCTATTTTTTTCCTTACTGGCCCAACATGTTTCATCGCGCTATGGTAATTTGGAGCAAACATAAAACCAAAATTATTTTTATTAATATTTTCCTCTATTTCTTTAGGCTCGAAGTTTATATTAATATTTAAACTTTCTAGTACATCTCCTGAACCACATTTAGATGAAACTGCTTTATTACCATGTTTTGCAACCTTTATTCCCATACTTGCAAGCAACAAAGCAGATGCAGTTGATATGTTAAGTGTATTTTTTCCATCACCACCTGTACCGCAGGTATCTACAGCATTTGTTATATTAACCCTTTTTGATTTATTTCTTAAAACATAGACTCCACCTGCTATTTCGCTAGATGATTCACCTTTCTTTGAAAGAAGTGTTAGAAAATCATAAATTTCATTTTCCGAAGCTTTTCCTTCCATAATAATTTCAAAAGCTGACTTGCTTTCATTAAAAGACAAGTTTTCGTTATTTTTAAGTTGAGACAAAAATTCTTTCATTTTTATTTATAATTTATAAAGTTTTTTAGTAGTTTTAAACCAACTGGAGTTTTAATACTTTCAGGGTGAAATTGCACTCCATGTACATTGTATTTTTTATGCATTAGACCCATAATTACCCCATCTTTTGTTTCAGCTGTTATTATCAAATCTTTAGAAAAGGTTTTCTTATCAACAATTAAACTATGGTATCTTGTAGCTTCAAATTTTTTTGGAGAATTTTTTAAAATTCCTATTTTCTTTGATAAAATTAAGCTTGTTTTGCCATGCATAAGTTTTTTGGCTCCTATTATTTTTGATCCAAAAACTTGACCTATTATTTGATGACCTAAGCATACACCCAATATAGGAATTTTTTTATATAATGATCTGACTATCCTAATACAGTTTCCAGCTTGGTTAGGATTTCCAGGGCCTGGAGATATGACTATTCTATCATATTTTTTTTTTATAATTTCTTTAGATGTTATTTTATCATTTCTAATAACATCAACTTTCGTTCTCAGTGAAGACAAGTAATGATAAAGATTGAATGTAAAACTATCATAATTATCGATTAACAATATTTTCATAAACTATCTTAGTGCATTAATTAGAGCTTTTGCTTTATTGACGGTTTCCGTGTATTCATTCATTGGTTTGCTGTCCGCAACAATTCCTGCGCCAGCTTGTACATAAAATTTATTATTTTTTGCCAAAGCAGTTCTTAGTGCTATACAAGTATCAAAATCTCCATTTGAAGAGAAATAGCCAATACCACCAGCATAAACTTTTCTTTTTGATTTTTCTAGTTCGTCAATAATTTCCATAGCTCTTATTTTGGGAGCACCCGAAACCGTACCAGCAGGAAACCCAGCTAACAATGACATAAATTTAGAATGTTTGTAATTAAAATTACCCATAACATTTGAAACTATATGCATAACATGTGAATACTTTTCAATTTTGAAACGCTCAGTAACTTTTACAGTATTAATTTTAGCTACTTTTCCCACATCATTTCTACCTAAGTCTAGTAACATTAAATGTTCAGCTAATTCCTTTTTATCTTTTAATAAGTCTTTAATATAAAAATTATCTTGCTTTTTATTGATACCCCGTGGCCTTGTACCAGCTATTGGTCGGATAGTTATTTTACCATTTCTTAATCTTACTAATATTTCTGGACTTGCTCCTATAATTTGAAAATCATGAAAATTAAAAAAATACATAAAAGGAGAGGGGTTTGTTGTTCTTAATTTTTTGTATATTTCTAATGGACTCTTGCTTAAGTTTGTTTCAAACCTTTGGCTTAAAACTACCTGAAAAATATCACCCTTTTTAATATACTTTTTAGCCTTCTTAACCATAGTTAAAAAACTTTTCTTTTTTGTATTAGATTTAATTTTTACTTTTTTTGGTAAAATTTTTTTTGAATTATTATCTTTATTTAAACTAATTAATTTTATTAGGTTTATAATTTCTTTTTTAATATAATTAAATTTTTTATTATAATTAGTTATTTTCTGATCTTTAAAACAATTGATTATAAAGTATATTTTTTTTTTTAGATTATCATAAATAATTAATTTAACTGGTCTAATCAACCTTACATCTGGTAGGTTAAGATCATTTTTGCAAGTGTTAGGAATATCTTCTATATATCTAATAACATCATACGAGAAGTAGCCTGAAATTATTGAGCTTATTGGTGGAATTCCTTTTGGTATTTCAAATTTAAAGTTTTCTATAATTTTTTCAATTATTTTTTTTGGTGAACCCTTTATTTTTCGTTTTTTAGATAAATTTATTGAATAAGCTTGATTATTATTGAATTCCCAAATTTTATCAGGATCTTTTCCGAAAATAGTATATCTACCTCTTATTTTTCCTTTTTCTACAGATTCAAAAACAAAACTATTTTTAACGTTAAGAAAATTATTAATTAAATTAATTAAAAAATTTTCATTTTTAACATTTAAGGATGAATAAATTACCTGATTTATTTTTTTTTTATGAAAGCTTTTAAACTCTTTAAAACTTCTATTTATCATTATCGAAAATAGTTTTTAACTCTTTCCAATGATTTCTCATTAATTTTAACTTTGTATTTGTTATTAATAAAGATGTCATAAGAACCATATATATTGTCTCTTATTTTATCATTTGTTTGTTTTTTATAGAGTAAAAAATTTTCTGAATTATTTGAAATATTTTTGTAGGAAATGTCTATTATTTTGATTAAATAAATATTTTTGTCTTTATCACTAATAAGTGCAAAGTTATTTTTTGATTTAGCGTACAAGAATTTAACACCGTCAGTGCTAAATTTTTTATCATCTTTTATTGAATCAATTTCGATTTTGGATAAATTATTTTTTGACAGTTCTTCGAAATTATTTTGGCTGAATTTTTTTTCACTTATTTTTGTTATCAAGTCATTGTTGAATTCAAATTTTGATTTATTAAATAACATTTCTTTTATTTTTGTAGTAAATTTTTTATTTTCAATATTTGGCAGTATTTTTTGGATGTCGGTTATTTCATAAAGTATGTAAAAATCATTTTCATCCAACAACTCTAACTTTTTGATTTCTGCATTTTCATATATTTTTTTATAAAATTCTTTCGTATCAGTTTTGTCATTTATTTTAAAATTTTCTTCAACATTTAGCTTTAAATTATATTTTTTTTGCAGACTTTCAAATCTAGTACCATTTGAAATCTCATTTTCCAATTCATCAATTTTTTCAAAGAACAAATTATTGAATTCTTCTAAACCAATTAAATTTTGTGGAGTAATTTTTGAATATTTAAAACTAATGAATTTTTCTTTTAGTGCATCTTTATTTTCATCAACAAATTTTGATATTTCTTTATCTGTAAAAGATTCTTTTTTTTTATAAACGGTAGATAAGTTTATGTAATTTATAGTTAATTTTTTTGTTTGATTTTTAAAATTATTAGTGACTAAAAATAAAGGTGAATTTAGACCACCACTAATATAGTTAAACAAATCTTTTAATAATTCGTTTTCTCTTAATTTAGCTTCAAAATCTGGTGCTGATAATTTAGATGCTAGCAAAAATTTTTCATACTTAGTTCTTGAAAATTTTTTATTTTCATCTTGAAAATTTTTATTTTCTTTAATTCTTTTACTTAAAATTTTATCAGAAATAATTAAATCTAAATCTTTTACCTCCATAGACAACATAGTTTTTGATATTAAGCTTGCTAAAATTTCTTCTATTGCATTATTGTCGATATTTTTTTTAACTTTGTTCAAATCAATGTTTGAAGAATTTACATGATCTACGAAATCTTGTGTTGAAATGTTTATGTCATTAATTTTTACGATATTATTTATATTTCCTCTACTAAACAGACCGCCCATTCCCCATAAAACAAATGGGACAATTAGTATAGCTACCAAAATGCCTGCGTATTTTGTATTGGCAAAATTTCTTATATTGTTTAACATTTTGTAATCTTTAATTTATTGATCTATAAAAGACAAACCTATAGATTAAATTCTTCATAATGACAAACAAATATAAGTATTTTGTAGCCAACTGGAAAATGTTTGGTGATATTAAAACGGTAAATTCTATCAATAGGGTTGTTAAGATAAACAAATCAAGAAAATTTAATAAAGCTAAAATAATTTACTGCCCACCATACACTTTACTGGATAATTTTGTACAAAAGCTTAAAAAAACAAAGATAGAAGTTGGAGCTCAGAATTGTCATCAATCTAGCTGTAGCGGACCATTTACAGGTTTTATAAATTCAAAAATGATAAAAAATTTAGGATGCAAGTATGTAATTATTGGTCACTCTGAAAGCAGAAATAGTGGAGATACAGATTTATTAATTAACAAAAAAATTAAATCTTCATTAAAAAATAATTTACACATATTATTTTGTATAGGTGAAAACATTAAAGCAAAAAAAGCAAAAAAAACAAAAAGAATTTTAAGTAGTCAAATAAAAAAAGGCCTTAAGAAAATTAACAATATAAAAAATATAATTATTGCCTATGAACCAGTTTGGTCTATTGGCACAGGTTTAGTACCAAAAAAAAATGAGTTATTAAATAACATTTTATTTATTAAAAAATTTTTAAGAAAAAATTTTAAACACAATAATCCAAGAGTTTTGTATGGTGGATCTGTAAGTTCTGAAAATATAAAGGATTTAAGTGAAATTAATCAAATTGACGGTTTTTTAGTAGGTGGCGCATCTCAAAACACTGACAAATTTATTGATATAATAAAAAAAACCTTTAATTAATCCTCATGGAAAATATTTTATTAACTGTTAATGTTATTTTAGCAATAATTATTGTAATACTTGTTTTAATTCAAAAATCTGAGGGTGGTGCTTTAGGAATAGGAGTTTCTCAAGATAGTTTTATGTTTTCAAGATCTGCTGGAGATTTTATGACTAAAGCAACTGGTTTTGTGGCAGCTTTATTTATTATTTGCAGTTTGTCATTAACTATAATTTCCAGAGGAGATATAAAACCAACGATGTCGGTTATTGATAAAGTCGAAGAAAATTCAGATGATACTCCTAAAATTCCAGAAAATAACAATTAATTATCTTTTAATTCTATAAAATTTTGCGTATAACATAATTCCATGGCGCGATACATATTCGTAACTGGCGGCGTGGTTTCATCCTTAGGGAAAGGTCTTTCTTCAGCATCACTAGCATATCTTTTACAATCGAGAGGATTTAAAGTTAGAATAAAAAAACTAGATCCATATTTAAATGTTGACCCTGGAACTATGAGTCCATTTCAACATGGAGAAGTTTTTGTTACTGATGATGGTGCCGAAACAGATTTGGACTTAGGCCATTATGAAAGATTTTCAGGAATTTCAGCAAAACAATCTGACAATATTACAACAGGACAAATATATAGTGATGTTTTAAAAAAAGAACGTAAAGGCAAATACTTAGGTAAAACAGTACAAGTTATTCCGCATGTGACTGATCGTATAAAAGAGTTTATTAAAAGTGACATTAAAAATGAAGATTTTGTGATTTGTGAAATTGGAGGAACGGTAGGCGATATTGAAAGTTTGCCTTTTATTGAAGCTATCAGACAGTTTTCAAATGATATTGGTAAGAAAAATACTTTATTTATCCATTTAACTTTGGTTCCGTATATGAGGGCTTCTGATGAAATTAAAACAAAACCAACTCAACATTCTGTAAAAGAATTAAGAAGCATTGGTATTCAGCCAGACATTATAATATGTAGATGTGAAAGAAATATTCCCCTAGGTCAAAAAAAAAAAATCTCATTATTTTGCAATGTTGATATCAAGAATGTCATCCAAACGATTGATGTAAAAACTATTTACGAAGCACCCATTAGTTTTAATAGTGAAAATCTTGACAAACAAGTCCTTGAGTACTTTAAAATAAAATCAAGAAAAAACGTCAATTTAAGTCCATGGAAGAAAATTACTAAAGTAGTCCTTAGTTCTAAAAAATATGTAAATATTGCAATAATAGGAAAATATGTAAACTTAAAGGACGCTTATAAATCTTTAGATGAAGCACTTGTTCATGGTGGAATTCATAATAATTTAAAAGTTAATTTAGTAAGAATTGAATCTGATAATTTGAAACCTTCAGATATTAAAAATAAACTAAAAAATGTTTCTGCCATATTAATACCAGGAGGTTTTGGAAAGAGAGGCACTGAAGGAAAGATCGCAGCTATTAGATATGCAAGAATAAACAAAATACCCTTCTTAGGTATATGTTTTGGAATGCAAATGGCCATTATTGAATTTGCTAGAAATGTGTTAAAAATTAAAAAAGCTTCATCCAGTGAATTAAATCCAAAATGTGTACCAGTTGTAGGCTTAATTCATGAGTGGAAAAAAAATGGTAAAACAATTAAAGGAACCGATAAAGACTTAGGTGGAACCATGAGATTAGGTTCCTATGATGCAGAATTGTTAAATAATTCCTTAATAAGAAACATATATAAATCTAGAATAATTAAAGAAAGACATAGGCATAGATATGAGGTCAATATTAATTATAAAAATCAATTCGAAAAAAAAGGTTTAATATTTTCTGGAAATTCACCTGATAAAAGTTTACCTGAAATCATTGAATTGAAAAATCATCCTTGGTTTATTGGTGTTCAATTCCATCCTGAATTTAAATCTAGACCTTTAACACCACATCCTTTATTCTCATCTTTTATAAAAGCTGCAAAAAATCATAAAAAATGAAAAATTTAACAGTCAAATGCGGAAGTATAGATATATCAAATTCAAATAAAATTTGTTTAATAGCTGGTCCATGCCAACTTGAAACAGAACAACATGCAATGGATATGTCTGGAAAAATTAAAGAAATTACATCAAAACTGGGTATTAATTTTATTTACAAAACATCATTCGATAAAGCAAACAGAACAAGTTTAAAAGGCAAAAGGGGCATAGGCTTAGAACAATCACTACCAATATTTGATAAAATTAAAAAAGAAGTAAATGTACCTATATTGACTGATATTCATAATATAGAACAATGTTCAATTATTGCGAAGCACGTTGATATTTTGCAAATCCCAGCTTTTCTTTGTCGACAAACAGATTTGTTAATAGCAGCAGCTAAAACAAAAAAAATTATTAATGTTAAAAAAGGACAATTTTTAGCTCCGTGGGACATGACAAATGTTACAAAGAAAATTTCAGACTCAGGCAATAATAATATTTTAGTTACGGAAAGAGGAACAAGCTTTGGATATAATACACTAGTTTCAGATATGAGATCTTTACCAATTATGGCTAAGAATGGATACCCAGTTATTTTTGACGCAACACATTCCGTTCAGCAACCTGGCGGTCAAGGCGATACAAGCGGTGGACAAAGAGAATTTGTTGAACACTTATCTAGAGCAGCTGTAGCTGTAGGTGTTGCAGGAGTATTTATGGAGACCCATCAAAATCCTGATAATGCGCCATCAGATGGCCCAAATATGATTCCATTATCTAGTCTTGAAAATTTACTAAAACAATTAATAGAAATAGATAACGTAATAAAAAAATAATTAGTGAGCAAGATTACCAAAGTTCATGCTAGACAGGTATTTGATAGTAGGGGAAATCCAACTATTGAAGCTGAAGTTACGTTAGAAAATAATATTAAAGCATCTTCAATAGTTCCTTCTGGCGCATCTACCGGAGCTTTTGAAGCACATGAGCTAAGAGACAATAACAAAAATTATTTTTTAGGCAAGAGTGTTTTAAAAGCCGTCGAAAATGTTAACACAATAATTTCTGAAAAAATTGTAAATCAAGATCCAAATGATCAAAAAAAAATAGATGATATTTTATTGGAACTTGATGGATCAGAAAATAAAAAAAATCTAGGTGCAAACTCATTACTAGCAGTTTCTCTCGCAGTAAGAAAAGCATCAATTATATCAAATAATGAAAATTACACTGATTTTAAAAAAGAAGTTTCTTTACCATATCCTTTAATGAATATTATTAATGGAGGTGCGCATGCTGATAATGATTTGAACATACAAGAATTTATGATTAGACCAGATTCTGCACACAGTTTTATGAATGCAATGGAAAAATGTTTTTTAGTTATACAAAATTTAAAAAAAATTTTAAAATCTAAAAGTCTACTTATAAATGTTGGTGATGAGGGAGGTTTTGCACCTTCTATAAATTCTAATGAAGAAGCTCTAAACTTAATTGTTGATGCTATCGAAAGTGCTAAATTAAAACCAGGAAAAGACATTTCCATATGTTTGGACGTTGCTGCCAATGAACTTATTGATAAAGAAGGCAATTATTCAATTCAATCCGGCAGTCATGAAAATGTTGATAATGTTATTAAATATTACCAAAATATCGGTTCAAAATATCCTATAAAATCAATCGAAGATCCTTTTGCCGAAGAAGATTGGAATGCATGGATAAAACTAACTTCTAAAATTGGAAAAAATATGCAAATAGTAGGTGATGATTTGTTTGCAACCAATGAAAAGAGACTTAATAAAGGAATTAATACTAAATCTGCAAATTCAATTTTAATAAAAGCGAACCAAATAGGTACTTTAACAGAAACTCTAAATGTTATTAGTTTAGCTCAAAAGAACAATTTTACCACGGTTATTTCTCATAGATCTGGAGATTCAGAAGACACATTTATAGCAGATCTAGCTGTAATGACCAACTCGTCTCAAATTAAAACTGGATCATTAGCAAGATCTGAAAGAGTAGCTAAATATAATCGTTTATTAAGAATAGAAGAAGAACTTGGAAATAAGGCTAAAATGAATAGTCTTTAATTATGTTTAAAATAATAAAAAAGAATTATTTTTTGTTCATTTCTACTTTTGTCATTCTATATTTCATTTTTAATCTTTTTGATGGCGAACGTGGATTGTTTTCATATATTAAAAAAAAAGAAATTTTAAGAGATTTTCAACAATCTGAGAAAGATTATATAAACAAAATCGAAGACCTTGAATTCAAAAACTCTCTATTAACGACAAATTTAGATCTTGATTACATAGAAATTTTAATTAGAAGTAAATTTCTCTTTGGAAAAAAAGACGAAACTATTTATATAATTAATAATGATAATTAGGCATCCTGAAAAAGTTAATAAGCCAATTAATCCAATAAAGAAAAAACCTAGTTGGATCAGATCAAAACTTACAAACAGCCAAGAGTTCTTTTTAACAAAAAGTATAGTTAATCAACATAAACTAAAAACTGTCTGCCAAGAAGCAAATTGCCCAAATATTGCCGAATGCTGGAGTAAAAGACATGCAACATTTTTAATTATGGGAGATACATGTACCAGAGCATGTGCCTTTTGTGATGTTATAACTGGCAAGCCAAAACAACTTGATCCGCTAGAACCATTAAAAATTTCATCTGCAGTTAAAAAATTAAATTTAAAACATGCAGTAATTACCTCAGTTGATAGAGATGACCTGGAAGATGGTGGAGCTAATCATTTTTACGAAGTAATTATAGAAACAAGAAAAAATAATCCAGAAACAACTATTGAAGTTTTAACTCCAGATTTTTTAAGAAAAGGGAACTCTTACAAAAAAATTATTAAAGCTAAACCAGATGTTTTTAATCATAATATTGAAACTGTGCCAGGACTTTACAGAAAAGTTAGACCTGGATCTAGATACTTTGCTTCAGTAGAACTTTTAAAAAATGTAAAAAAAATCGATAAAAATATTTTTACTAAATCAGGATTAATGGTTGGTTTAGGAGAAAACAAAGATGAAATTTTACAAGTTATGGACGATTTAAGATCTGTTGAAGTAGATTTTTTAACAATAGGTCAATATTTACAGCCTTCGGTCAAACATCATCCTTTGGATAGATATTATAGACCTGAGGAATTTGAAGAATTAGAAGCCATAGCAAAATCAAAAGGGTTTTTACTTGTTTCTTCATCACCACTTACAAGATCTTCTTATCATGCCGATGAAGACTTTGTTAAACTTCAAAAAAACAGAATAAACCAAACTAATGCCCAAAGCATCAGTTAAAAAGTTAATTAAATGCCAAAAAGCACAGTTAGTAGATCTAGTTCTTGATATTGAGAAATACCCAGAATTTGTTCCTTTTTGCGTAAATGCAAAAATTTATGAAAAAAAAGAAAAAGGTAATTTGTTATTAATTGTAGCAGATCTAACTATTGGAAAAGGTTCTTTTAAAGATACTTATAAAAGTGATGTTAAATATAATAGAAAAGACGACTCTATATTTGTAACTAATCTTGATGGACCTCTAAAACATTTAGAAAATATGTGGCATTTTAAACAAGAAAAAAATATTACCGAAGTTTCTTTTGAAGTTGATTTTGAATTAAAAAATGAATTTTTAAATATAGTGATGACAAAATCTTTTCAATTTGCCTTAGACAAGATTGCCGAATCTTTTCAAAAAAGGGCAGAGGATCTATTTAATAAAACTTAAAATTAAATTTAAAGCCTTATTAACAGCAGCTCTTTGAATTGAGGTTCTTTTCTTATTTTTAAACAAATATTTTCTAACTAATGTTTTGTTATCTTTTTTAATACCAATAAATACTAAACCAACAGGTTTCCTTTTAGTACCACCTTTAGGTCCAGCTATTCCAGTAATTGAAACAGAAATATTAGTTTTACTGATTTTGTTTAAATTTTTAACCATAGACAAGCATGCTTCATAGCTAACAGCCCCATGTTTTCTTATGGTACTTTTTGGAACTTTAAGTGTACTTATTTTAGATTGATTTGAATAAGTGACTAGTCCAATGGTAAAAACTTTAGAAGACCCGCTTATTGAAGTTATTGAGCTTGAAAGTAAACCACCAGTACAAGATTCTGCAAAAGAAATCTTAAGTCTTTTTTTTCGTAATAATCTAACTATTTTTTGAGAAAGTTTTTTCATGTAAAAAGCATATATAAAATAAGAACCAGGACAACATACAATCCAGCAACAACATCATCCATAATAACACCAAGACTATTTTTAAAGTTTTTATCAAAATAACTTACCGGGAAAGGTTTAGTGATATCGAAAAATCTAAAAAGTATAAAAATTATTAAATAGAATTTGAAAGTATCATCTGAATCTTTTTGTATTCCATGAGATACTTCATAAAGATATAAAGGAATTGATTGTCCAATAAATTCATCAATGACAACTTCTTTAGGATCTTTGTTGCTTAAGTCTTTTATATAAATATTGACCGCATAAAATGAGATAAGAAAAATAATAATTACCGAAAATAAAATAATGTTTGGAGAAACATTTAAAATATGAAATAAAAAAAATAAAAATAGCGTTGTAGCTAAAGATGCAAAAGTACCAGGTAATTTTTTAATTTTTCCTATTCCAAATAATGAAATAAACAAAAAATTAATTTTATTAAGCATATTTTATAACTGAAGTTATTACTTCACACGCTATAGCTTTTTCTTTTCCTATTAAACCTAATTTTTCTGTTGTTTTTCCTTTTATATTTATTTGTTTAGGTGATAACTCACAAATTTTTGCAATTGATTGAATCATTCTATTTTTAAATTTTGAAATTTTTGGTTTTTGAGCAATTATATTTATATCGATATTGTTTATTGTATAATTTTTTAATTTTATTTGATCTATAATATTTTTGAGCAATATAGTTGATCTAATATTTTTATATTTTTTGCTTTTATTAGAAAATTTTTCTCCTATATCTCCCATTTTACAAGCACCAAGAATTGAATCTGTAACAGCATGTAAAACAGGATCACCATCTGATTGTCCTAATGTACCAAGTGAGGATGGAATTTTAATACCTCCTAAATATAGTTTTCTTTTAGGAACTAATCTATGCACATCAAAACCTATTCCATATTTTAAGTTTTTCTTATCTATGATATCAGATCTTATTGTAATTTTAGAATTGTTAATCTCTCCATTTATGAATTTTACTTTTTTGTTTGCTACTATAAATAAATTTGCATCATCAGTTATTTTAGATGTTGTTCTTTTTTGAAGATTCAAAAGAGTTTTATAATGAAAAGCTTGAGGCGTTTGTGTGAAGTATATCTTATCTCTGTCTATATTTTTTATTTTATTTTTTTCTTTAAATTTAACAGAATTATTAGTTTTAAGGGCAGGAACCACACATCTATTGTTTTTTAATCCTTTAAATAAGTTAGAAATTAATTTTAGTGAAAAATTTGGTCTAGCTGCATCATGAATAAAGACTTTTGAAATTTTACTATTTTTAATGCTTTTTAAAGCTTTCAATGAAGATTCTGATCTATTTTTTCCTCCTGTTATAATTCTAATATTCTTTAGCCTTATGTTTTTTATAAATCTTTTATGCTTTTTGCTTATAACAAGTAAAATTTTTTTGAATTTTTTTGATTCTTTAGCTTTGTCTATTGAATGAAGAAATAGGGGTTTTCCCTTGTATAAATAGTAAGGTTTTGGAGTTTTTGATTTAAATCTTTTACTTTCTCCAGCCGCAAGTATTATAAAGCAATTATTCATAATTAAATTTATAAGATATTTTGTATGATTTCAAATTTATGTTTCGATTTATAAAAGAGAATATATTCATAGCTCTAATTTTTGTAATTACATTGTCAGTTGGGTTTTTAACCTTTTTATCATTTATTAATAAAAGCTTTATAGAATTAACCGAATCTAATTTACAATATCTTTTATTGTCAAATATCGTTTTGCTAATTATTTTTTTTTATATCATTTTTAGAGAAATTAAAAATTCATTAAAAAATGACATGAATGTAAGAGGTTCAGTAGCTAACAGAAAATATATAACTTTCTTTTCACTTTTTACATTAATACCATCTGTTCTAATTGCTGTATTCTCTATTTTCCTTTTTTCATTTGCTCTAGAAAAATATTTAGATAATAAAATAACAACTGCAGTAAATAATTCATATGAATTAGCGAAAAATTATGTTGCCGAAAAAAGAAATAAAGTCGAGTCAGATATTATAATGGTAGCTTTTGATTTAAATAAAAATCGCCATTTATTTAATACCGAAGATAAAAAAAAATTTCAACGTTTTCTTAATACTCAAAGACTGATCAGAAACCTTGACCAAATACACTTAATTGATAGTGATAAGAATGTAATCATGTCATCATCAAATAGTGGATATATTCCAGTTGAAGACAGAGCTTTAAAAATGGTTTTGAATGACGACAGACCATTGAAAATAATTAATACCTTTGAAAATAAATCTGCAGCAATAATTAAATTAAGCTCCTATCCTAACACTTTTCTTTATGTGGTTAAGTTCCTTGAAAAAGAAATATCACAATACTTAATTGAATCAGAGGAGGCAATTAACTTTTATTATACAGTTGAAGATGAACGAACTGGTATAAAAATTTCATTTATTCTAATTTATCTTGTTATAGTTACATTATTGCTTTTTTTATCTATATCTATAGCAATTAAATTTTCTTCAAGATTTTTTAGGTCGATTAACAATCTTATATTGGCATCAGCTAATATTGGAAAAGGTGATCTTGATACAAAAGTACCTGAGATAAAAACAGATACTGAATTAGAAACCTTAAATAAAAACTTTAATTTAATGATTGATAAACTTAAATCTCAGCAAGAAAAACTCCTTTTATCTGAAAGACATGAGGCTTGGGAAAATGTAGCTAGAAAATTGGCTCACGAAATTAAAAATCCTTTAACACCTATTCAGCTAACCATCGACCGTCTAAAAAATAAATATCAAGGGTCTATTGATTCTAAAGAAAAAGAAAATTTTAACAATTATCTCAAAACAATTATTAAACAGATACATCAAATAGAAAATTTAGTTAATGAATTTTCTGATTTTGCAAGAATGCCAAAACCAATTTTTAATAATAACAAGATTGTCGAAATAATTAATAATAATATTTTGTTGTTGAGAGAGATTGATAAATCTATTTCAATAAATTTTAATTATAAAAAAGAGAATTTATTAATTAGATGTGATGCTGAACAAATCAATAGAGTTTTCTTTAATTTAATAAAAAATTCCATTGAAAGCATTCAAGAAAAGTCTAAAAAAAATGGCGATTTTACTAAGATTATTGATATAGAAATAACAGATAAAAGTGATTATATGACTCTCAATGTCACAGATAACGGAACTGGCTTTTCAACAGATATTATAAAAAGTATTACTAAACCTTATTTTACTACTAAAACTAAAGGTTCTGGACTTGGTTTATCAATAGTAAATAAGATAATTAATGAGCATAATGGATCAATTAAATTTATTTCAAATAAAAATGGAGCAAAAGTAGAAGTTATTTTACCTAAAAATTAATGTCAGCAGAAATTTTAATCATTGATGATAATCCAGATATTAGAAATATTATAAAAGATCTAATTAATGAGGCAGGATTCAAAACTAGAGTTGCGGCAAATTACAATCAAGCACTTACAGAAATAGATAATAAATTACCTGATGTAGCAATAATTGATGTTAAATTAGACAAAGGAGATAATGATGGTATTGAATTATTGTCTCATATTAAAAAAAAGAACAAAGATATACCAGTAATTATAATATCCGGACATGCCAATATTGAAATGGCTATAAAATCACTTAAATCTGGAGCTTTTGAATTTATACAAAAACCATTTGATCAGGAAAGATTAATTAATTTTGTCAATAGAGCTGTAGAAAATTATAACTTAATTAAGGAAAATAAAAACTTACAAACCCAATTATTTCATTCTTTTGATTTAATTGGTGCAAGTCAAAATATAGAAAAGATAAGAGACCAAATAGAAAAATTATCAACTTCTGAAAGTCGAGTTTTTATAAATGGACCAACAGGATCTGGAAAAGAGCTGGTAGCTAGAAAAATACACAAAATCTCTAATAGAAAAAAAGGATCTTTTGTTGTTTTAAATGGAGCGTTATTGGATGTAAAGAAATACGAACTTGAATTATTTGGAGAGGAAAAAAATAATGGATCTATTACCTATGGTTCATTAGAAAAATCTACCGGAGGAATTTTACTTATCGATGAAGTAACAGAAATTCCTTTAGAAACACAATCAAAAATATTAAGAGTTTTAACTGATCAAAAATTTAAAAGAATTAATGGAAATCATGATATCAGCGTAGATGTAAGAATTATTTGTTCATCCAGCAAAAATATCCATGAAGAAATAAAATATGGAAACTTTAGAGAAGACTTGTTTCACAGAATAAACGTTTTTAATATAGAAATAAAACCTTTAAACAAACGACCCGAAGACATACCATTGTTAGTAGAGTATTTTTCAGAAAAAATATCAAGAAACTACAATTTAAAAAAATTTGATTTAAAACCTCATTACAATTATTTAATAAATTATAGTTGGCCTGGAAATGTCAGAGAATTAAGAAATTTAATTGAAAGAATAGCAATTTTGTCTCCAGGTAAGAGTAATGAACAAATATTAAACATAGTAAAAGAGTCTTTCAAGACATCTGAAGTAAATACTTTTGATGTAAAAGATACACTTTCAATTCCTTTAAAAGAAGCAAGAGAGAACTTTGAAAAAGAGTATTTAACAACCCAGTTAAAAAAATTTGGCGGAAATATATCCAAAATGGCTAAATTTATTGGAATGGAAAGGTCAGCTTTACATAGAAAATTAAAAACACTTGGTGTTAAAGGGTTAAATTAGAATGAACATAATAATCTGTGGTGCTGGTCGAGTAGGTTATACAATCGCAAAATTGTTAAGTGAACAAAATCATTCAATTAGTGTTATCGATCAATCAAGCGAAGATATTCAAAAAATTAACGAGAGTTTGGATGTAAGAGCTATAGTTGGTAAAGCAACATATCCATCAGTTCTTGAAAAAGCTAATGCTGCTGAAGCTGACATGATCATAGCTGTTACCAAAAATGACGAAATTAATATGCTTATTTGTCAAATAGCTTTTTCAATTTTTAAAGTACAAAAAAAAATAGCAAGAATAAGATCAAAAGAATATTTAAATCCTAAATTTTCGAAAGTTTATAATAAAGAAAATTTACCTATTGATGTAATAATTTCTCCAGAAATTGAAATTGCAAAATCTATTCAAAGAAAATTAGAAGCGCCAGGAGCTTTAGATAATGTTAATTTTGCACAAAATAAAATAAGATTACTTGAAATTCTAGTAAATGAAACATGTCCGATAGTTAATATACCCTTAAACGAGTTGACAAAAAAATTTCCAAAATTAGAAGCTAATATTTTAGGAGTAATAAGAAAAGATAAATTTCTTATATTAAAGAAAAATGATGTAATGAAAAGAGATGACAAAGTATATGTTATAATTAATTCTGAACAGATGCAGCAAACATTATTAGCTTTTGGTCACGAAGAAAAAATTTCAACAAAAATTCTAATTATTGGTGGTGGAAATATCGGATTTAATTTAGCAAAAAACATTGAACAATCATTTGAATCAGCAAGAATTAAAATTATTGAAAAAGATAAGAATAGAGCTGAATTCATAGCTAATGAATTAAATAATTCAATTGTAATAAATGGTAATGGTTTAGATGAAGATGTTTTATCAGAAGCAAATTTAGAAGAAATCGAAACAGTAATAGCTCTTACAAATGATGACGAAGCCAACTTAATGGTATGTGTTTTAGTTGAGAAATTTTCTAAAGAAAAAAGAACAATGGCACTTATAAACAAGCCCAATTATTCTTTACTTCAGTCATCATTAAAAATTGATGATTTAATAGAACCTAGAATGCATACGGTATCAAGTATTTTAAAACATGTACACAAAGGAACTATCGAAACAGCATATACTATTTTGAATGGCGAGTATGAAGTTATAGAAGCTGAAATTATAGAAACATCAGAACTAATTAATAAGGAACTTAATAATTCTAATTTACCTGATGGAATTAGAATTGGAGCAATTTTAAGAGGTGAAGATATAATTATTCCAAGATCAAACTTTATTTTTAAAAAAGAAGATATAGTAGTTTTTCTTGCAAAAAGAGATCAATTACCAGTTGTTGAAAACATGTTTAGAATTAGTTCATTTTAAAAAATTTGAATGAGCAGGTTTAGTTTTATCTATATTGGAATATTTTCAATAATTATTTCAATCTTATCTTTTTTCAATATAATTTATTCTAACTACTTTAATTTATTTTTAAATATAGATAGCTATATTTATTCATTAATTTCTTCACTTTTGTTTGGTTTAATTTTTTTAATTAAAAAAAAAGAAGAAGTTAAGGTTAGTATTTATGAAAAAATTATTACCGTAATTCTAGGTTATGCAATTTTACCATTATTTATATCTATTCCTTTCTATTTTAGTATTCACAACATTACTTTTATCAATGCATATTTTGAATCAGTATCTGGATTTACTTCTACTGGATTTTCAATTTTTGAAAATATTAAACATCTTGATGAAAGCCTAATTTTATGGCGATCTTCATCACAATGGATTGGTGGACTTTATTTTTTATTTTCAATAATACTTTTGATTGACATTTTTGATATTAATCTAAAAAAATCACTAACAAATTATTTATCCTTTAATACTTCTGAAACTTTAAAACAATCAGTAAAAATTCTAATTTTATATACATCGCTTACTTTAGGAATTTTTATTTTATTAACCATGTCAAATATCCGCTCATTCAATTCATTAAATTTGGCCATGACTTTAATTTCATCTGGTGGTTTTTTACCAGCTAACAATTTGGAAAATATAATAAACAATAAAACAAAAGAAATAGTTTTATCTTTTACTATGCTTTTATCTTTTTTTAGTCTCTTTTTATCTTACAATTTACTTACAATTAAAAATAAAAATATAAATTTTTTTCAAGAAGATTTTTATCTTTTAGTCTATTTTTGTATTTTAGTTGTATTGTTTTTTTTAATACCTGAAAGTTCAAATAATTTTAGTGAAATTTTTTTATCACTGACTAGCAGCGTTTCTAACATAGGAATATCTTTAAAAGGTTCTTATCAAAATACTTCATTTATGTTTTTAATTATAACGATTATAGGGGGGTCTTTTTTTTCGACAAGTTCAGGAATACGAGTTGTTAAAATTTACTCACTATTTAAATTTTCTATAAATGAATTAGCTTCACACGTGAAACCGCTAAATGTATTTATAAATAAGTTAGAATTTTCAGGTTCAAAATTAGAAATAAATGATGTAAATAAATATTTTATTTCAGTTTTAATTTTTATATTATCACTTTTAATTTTATCATCACTTCTAACAATGTCTGGAATAAATTTAGAAAGCGCATTTAAGCTGTCAATTTTGACACTCATGAACACAGTTAATTCAAGTATCCATGGGTTAAATGAATTTAATTTCAATGAATTGCATTATTTTACCAAGTATTTCTTTATTATGTTTATGATAATCGGAAGAGTTGAATTATTAACTATATTAATAATTTTAAAAAAATTTCTTTTTAAAAATTAATTTAATATTATAAACAAAGAAATAAATCTTGCGCTCTTAGCTCAGTTGGATAGAGCATCGGTTTTCTAAACCGAGGGTCGAAGGTTCGAATCCTTCAGAGCGCGCCAATTCTAGAGCATACACCTATTTTTTGTCGCTCTCATGTCGCAATGAAGTTAGATTTTGCCTCTGGTTTCAGCGTGCTTGGTTAAGGGCACAGAAAAAAGTGTCTATATTTTTTAGCACGAATCAGATATTATTATATTAGGGGCGGTGGAGACCGAGAGGCGAAGCCGCCTTTTTTATTTATTTTTTTTGCCTTTTATAATTTTTTGATAACTTTTTAATATAATCTTTTTATTCCGCGCACCGCTTCTTCTATCAATGCGTCTAGGTGATTTGTTGGTGAACATTAATTTTCTTTTGAAGGTATAAGTCATTAAAAACCCAGAACCAAGATC
>Ga0209554_1001165_pt1 | contig 20456 bp, 19 predicted proteins | sample MarorgKNORR_S2LV_5_FD_188221 | JGI IMG/M metagenome (GOLD analysis project Ga0209554, IMG submission 188221) | Marine microbial communities from the Southern Atlantic Ocean, analyzing organic carbon cycling - Bottom_A/KNORR_S2/LV (SPAdes) (version 2) | ecosystem: Environmental > Aquatic > Marine...
CGTTGGTACAAACATCGTCACCCTCGATGGACTGATCAAAAGTGTTCGAAGCAAATTATCAGAGAAACCAGAAGCAGTGCTCTACTTGGTCATGGAAGACGGGCATTCAGTTGTAGATCGGGGTCCCTTGCTCACTGGGGTGTGGGATCGTTTACACGCAGAAAACCTAAAAGTATTTTTAGTCGGTGCACCAAATGAGGAAAGTCTCGATGCTGCCCCGTGATGCAATACCACTGCTTTTCGCGTTCGTGGCATCACTTGCAATTCACTTTGCTGCTATTGGATTCTTTACCAACAAGCGATTCCATACCCCTTTTGCTCCGCCTCCCGATGCGTCGCACCTTGAAACTCCTCGACTTGAACAACTAGAAATTGTGCTTGGGATTGAAGAGTCTCAAGCATCAACTTTGACTTGGATTGGTTATGACAACTACGAAAAACATCTTGCAAGGCTTGCGCAAGTTGAGCAAGCATCCATGCAACTAAAACAACGCGCCTTGAAATCAAAACCAAAAGATTTCTCCTCCCAATTCGATACATTGGCAATAGCCACAGCTCCAATCGTCGATGGTGCTACAAAATTACTCGGCGCATTGCGGGATCTTCAAATTTCATTCGGTTCAAAATCTCCTCCCCCAATGAGTAGAAAAACACAAATTCAAGAACAAAATGCAGAAAAAGAAACACTGCAAGTTGCAGAACCTTCTGAACTTGAATCCGATCCCACATCAATTGTAGAAGTTCCAAGAGAAAGTTGGAAAACAGGACGCCCAATTGCTGCAGAGGGAATCATTCTTCGTCCAAGAAGGCCCTCCTTCACAGCACATCAATCGGTTACAAACGCTCCTAGGGGGTTGACTGCGCTTTTGGTGATCGATCATCGTGGTCGACCTATCGATGTTGGGGTCATCAGTGGCACTGGCTCTGCTTCCATCGATCGTTCACTTGTTGCAAGTTTATACCGCTGGCGGGCAGCGGGTGACAAGATTAACGCCCTTGCTGAAGAGGGAACCTTCAAAATCACTATTCACATTTCTTTTTCACGTTAAATAAACTCACCGGAGGTCAGTTTATTTAAAACGTTCTACCCACAACGACATACTGCTGGTATTGGTCAACACATAATCAAGTGGGGTAACAGTTACGTACCCTTCTTTGAGTGCTTCGACATCGCTTCCTTCAGCGGTGTGTGCGAATGCCATCCCATCACCAGCTGCCCAGTAATAGGTACGACCGTAAGGACATTGTCGTTTGTCGTAATGACCAAGATCGCCTGCCTTATTCATTTCAACAACTTTTATCGTCGGCATCGACATGTCAGGTGTTTCGCAAGCTGGAACATTAATGTTCACAACTTCATGTGGATCAAGTTGGTTCTGCAACACGCGATCAATCACTTCCCTTGCAATTTCGGCTGCCCTGTCATAACAAATGTTTTCTCTGTTTTTCAGATGCAAACTTACAGCAATCGCTGGTACACCAAGAACTGCTGATTCTATTGCTGCTGCAACGGTACCAGAATAAATAATGTTTATCCCAACATTTGAACCACTGTTCATACCGCTGATGGTTAAGTCGGGCATTGTTCCTTCTCCAAAACGCTCTTCCCACAATGCACGCATTGCTAGTTTCACGCAATCTGCAGGTCGCCCATCAACAGCAGTTCCTGACATGCCCTCTGTTACATCAACATATTGTGTCATCAGCGGTTTCGTATATGTAATGCCATGACTTGTCGCAGACTGCACGGTTTCTGGAGCAATAACGATCAATTCCCCTAGACCTTCTAGTGCCTTATGCAGCGCAATGATTCCCGGAGCTCGAATGCCATCGTCATTTGTTAACAAGATTCTCATTGTGTTCTTGGTTCCAAAATATATTCACGCCCACCCCAGCAAATAGGAATCCTGTTTTTTAACATTGAAGCGGCACTCCACAACATACAAGCAACAACCACTGCGCCTATTGGTGAAAGCACGACAAAAATCAGTGGCGCGCCATTGATCTGATAGAGCCACGCAACCACAAACACAAATGCAATCATCGATACTATTGACATCCAAAAGAGTGATGGTGAAGTTTCATAGCCAACTGCGATTCCAGCAATTGATACAAGTGGCATCAATACGCCTACAAGGATTGCTGTGAACGCTGATCCCTTAAGTTTTCGTATGTCTCTGCTGTGTGACTCAATATAAATACGCTTCCAACCTCTTCGAAAAGCTTCAAAGGTGGGGTACATCGAACATTTCAACAATCCATCAGCAAATAAAAGTTGTACACGCCCTGTCGTATTTTGAGCAATTGTTTTTGCAAAAGCGATGTCTTCTAATAGTGCTTCCTTGACTGCTTCATGACCTCCAATTTCTTCATAGGCCTTTCTTGAAAATAGAAGGAATTGACCATTTGCAAAAGGACGCGAACGGTGCTCTCGATTCACTCGATCAACGGGGTATTGACGAACAAGAAACGTGCTGGCAATTGGTTGCACGATTCGTTCAAACGTTTTTGTGATTGTCAGCGTACTTAGAATACTGAGGAGTGCTGCATCACGTTTGATTGCCGAAGCGATTGCACAGCGAACAAGTTCCTTGTCAAATTTGGTGTCGGCATCTGTAAATAACAACCAGTCCCCAGTTGCTTTTGCTGCGCCAATATGTGCAGCGTTGCACTTTCCAGACCATCCTTCTGGGCAGTTGTCATTCTCAATGATAGAAATTCGATCGTCTTCATTGGCGTGTTTTTGAAGAAACTCAAGAGTGCGATCATTGCAACGATCTAGAACAAAAATGATTTGCGTATTTTTGTGGGTTTGGTTTCTCAACGACGTGGCACATTGATCAATAACCCGCTCTTCATTGTGGGCGGGAATCACGATAGTCACTGATTCATCCGTTGGTACAGGAAGTTTCAGCCCTTCTCGTATTGTTGCTTTCGTTCGAACCATTGAACAAAGTCGATATGCAAGCCCCAACCAAAAAAGTAATGACCCAGTCACGACAATACCCAAAATCCATGAAATGATTTCTATTGCGACCATCAAGAAGGGTATTCTACCTCTGTATCATTCCTATAACGATGACAAATCATGAAAAACACGAACAGTATATCTTCACACGGAAGGGTATTCGCAACGTTGATCAAGATGCAATAGAGGTCTATGGCATGCGCGGGATTGTGCTTATGGAAAATGCGGCTCGGGGCGCTGCTGATGTAATCCTAGAAACGTGTAGCGATGAAGAACTTCAACATGTCGTCGTCGTATGCGGTGCTGGAAATAATGGCGGTGACGGGTTTGCCATCGCACGGCATCTTTATAACCAAGGACTGCGTGTCACTATCGTTTCAATATCAGATCCAAAAACACCAGATGCCATTGAAAATGCCACCATTGCAAAGCATATGCAAATACCGTTCGTAGATTTTTCCGGTGATATTCTTGAGAGTGCTACAATCATCGTCGACGCCATCCTTGGCACGGGAATCGACCGAGAAGTTCGACCGCCAGCTCGTTCCGTTATTACATCGCTTGATCGATACTCTGCAAAGATCATCTCTATTGACATTCCATCTGGACTCGATTGCGATACTGGTCAACCCCTTGGAATCTGCGTAAAGGCTTCGCTTACCATCACATTTGTCGGGTTGAAGCAGGGTTTTATGCATGAAACAACTTTAGAGTACGTTGGCGATATTGCCGTCGTTGACATTGGATGTCCAAAGATACTGCTAAAAAAGTACGCTTCTTCCAACTCATAGTACGATGGGCACTTCGTGTATCAAACACTCCTCACAAATCGTTACCTCTTGAGTCGCGTCATTCCCCTGATTGCGATCGCAGCTGTGGGATTGTGCGTCGCGCTCGTGATTGTTGTTGTATCGGTCATGACGGGTTTTCTTGACATGGTGCAATCGGCTGGTAAAACGCTAATGGGAGATGTCATCATTACATATGGTGTTTCGGGAATACCACATTACGAAACTCTCGTTGATAAACTCGAAGAAAATCCAGCAGTAACAGCTGCAACACCAATTGTTGATGGCTGGGGGCTACTCCGTATGCCATATCCAGATACGAAGGCAAAACAAAGCGAAACTGTTCAGGTCTGGGGAATCGATCCAGCCTCTTTTGCGAAAGTCACCGGTTTTAATGACTCTCTTCATTGGAAAACACCAAGTAAACAACAATTAGATTGGTTGTTATTTGATGCGGTCACTGCCAATGTAAGCGCACTTCTGCAAACAATGTCCGAAGAAGAACAGCAATTGCTGATCGACACTGTTGATAGTGCTGGTGTAACTATGAACTACCAATTCACCGACCTGTGGTCTTTAATGCAAAAGCAACTTTCCGATGAGCAGTGGAATCTCATTAACACATATGACCAACGATTACAAAATCCAGACAAGTTACTTGGACAAGGACTTACTCTCTCTCGAAATGGTAAGGCGGGAATCGTTTCTGGATTACACGTTTCAGATGGAAACGAACGACAACAAGATGGTTCTTACGCTGTTGTGCGAAACGGTTATTGGTGGATGCCTCGGTATGAGGGGACGCTCACGATGTTGCCGATCGCTTCCGACGGCGGGTTGATTGAACCTGAATCGATCATCATGCCCTTTACAAACGAATTTCAGTCGGGTGTTTTTTTGATTGACAGTTCTCGTATTTTCGTTCCAATCGAAACTGCCCAGCAACTATTGCACCTTGATGCAGCAGAACTTGTTGATGTTGATGATCCAACGATCATTGTCGGAATTGATCCCGCGCGAGCAACAAGTGTTTTGATACGCGGAGCACAAGGCGTCACGGCAGAAGAATTACAGCTAATTGCTGTGAAAATCTACGATGAATTCAGAGAAGTACTTCGCGGCACAACAAATGTGATGCCACCTTCAAGAAGTGATCCTAGTTTGTCTATTCACACATGGAGAGAACAACAAAAAAGTTTTACAGGACCAGTTGAAAAAGAACGCGAATTGATGCGCACGCTTTTCTCGATTATTTACTTGGTTGTCGCAGCGTTAATCCTGTCAATTTTCTGGGCGATCGTCTACGAAAAAACTCGGGACATAGGTATCCTTCGAAGTCTTGGTGCGTCACGCGCAGGCATTGTCTGGATATTTTTGCGGTACGGTGGAATCATTGGTGTTTTAGGCTCGTTACTGGGGCTACTCTTGGGTTGGCTCATAACAAATAATATTAACGAAATTCATTCTGCAATGGGTTCCCCGCCAATTACGATAGCCGTTCTCGCATTTATCATTTCACTTGCTTCTCTTTGGGTTGCAGTTGTTCGGGGGCGAAGCGGAGAAATACTTCCTATTGTTGTAGGGCTGTTATCTGTAATTACGTTTGGCGGCATCGGTGGGCTCATTCTGTTTGTAAGGAACCAAGGTGGTATTGTTATTTGGGACGCGTCAGTCTATTACTTCTCGATCATTCCAAATAACGTTGATTGGCCTTCAGCGTCGGTCACTCTAATTGGCGCAGTCTTGTTTTGCTTACTTGGTGCAGTTATTCCTGCCGCGAAAGCTGCAGATACTGATCCTGTGAAGGCGTTGCGTCATGAATAGCACACTACTTCTTCAGGGCATTGATTTGCATAAAACATACCACCTTGGCAAAACAGAAGTTCCAGTATTATGTGGCGTAACGCTCGACATTCAACAAGGTGATTGGGTAACAGTGCTTGGTTCGAGCGGGTGTGGAAAGTCAACACTGTTACACTTGTTGGGGGGTCTTGATCGACCTGATCAACATGGCGGGGAAGTTTTATTTCAAGGTGAATCTGTTTGGAATAAGTCAAACAAAGAAATCAATGTCTATCGAAACCAAAACATTGGTTTTGTCTTCCAGTTTTATCACCTGCTTCCTGAATTAAACGTCTTCGAAAATGTGTTACTGCCTGCAATGATTGGCGGAAGAAAAACGAATACCGATGGTGCTCGGGAGAGAGCCATTTCGTTGCTTACTGGCTTTGGTCTTGACCACCGAATGCTGCATCGACCGCGGGAACTCTCGGGCGGCGAACTCCAGCGAGTTGCGATTGCCCGAGCACTTGTGAACGAACCCGAAGTTCTACTTGCAGATGAACCAACGGGGAATCTCGACGAATCGACCGGAGATGAAATTCTCGATGTCTTGCAAGGATTGCATCAAGATGGACTCACAATTGTCATGGTGACCCATGAGCAACAGATTGCAAATCGCGGGACTAAGATGATCCACCTTCGAAATGGTGTCGTGTAGCGTATTGGTTTATGCCAGATTGGCACATCCCTTTGCGTATAACCTCTAGCAAGACCCCTAGGGATGGTAGCATTTCACTGCCATTCACAGTATTTTTGGCTATCTGACCTTTTTTAGTCAAATTTGAAGATCTACTCAAATGGAACGCTTCTTGCACCGATTGTTATAGATGAGGGCTCTTGTCGTAGCCCGTGGAATGTATCCCGCATATCATGTAGGTGGAGAACTGAACACTATGTTTGAAAGACTGACAGATCGCGCTCGAAAAGTAATGGCTCTTGCAAATCAAGAAGCCCAACGCTTTAACCACGAATACATAGGCACCGAGCATATTTTGCTCGGGCTCGTGAAGGAAGGCTCGGGGGTTGGTGCGAATGTACTTAAACACCTTGAAATTGATCTTCGCAAGGTTCGACTAGAAGTAGAAAAGCTCGTCAAAAGTGGACCAGATATGGTCACAATGGGCAAATTACCACAAACCCCACGTGCGAAAAAAGTCATCGAATATGCTATCGAAGAAGCTCGATCGCTCAACCATAATTATGTTGGCACCGAACACCTCCTTCTTGGCTTGCTCCGTGAACAAGATGGTGTTGCTGCTCAGGTCTTGATGAACCTTGGATTGAAACTTGATGATGTTCGTGAAGAAGTTTTGAATCTTCTTGGAGCGGGCGTTGAAAGTGATGTCGAAATGAGCGGCGAAGAAGAAGATATACCATCGGAGGGTGACAGCGGGCGGCCATCGCCACGAGGTCGTGGAAAAAGTAAGACCCCTGCCCTCGATAGTTTTGGTCGAGACCTGACTGAATTAGCGAAGAAAGATGAACTCGATCCAGTCATTGGTCGGCACAACGAAATCGAACGACTCATTCAAGTTCTTTGTCGGCGTACAAAAAACAACCCTGTTTTGCTTGGTGAAGCTGGTGTTGGCAAAACTGCCATCATTGAAGGACTCGCTCAACGCATCATTGCCCACGAAATTCCGGACTTGTTGCACGATCGACGTGTTGTTGTACTCGACCTTGCGATGATGGTTGCAGGTACGAAATACCGCGGTCAATTTGAAGAACGTATCAAAGCAGTCATGAACGAAGTTCGACGTGCGAAGAATATTCTTCTTTTTATCGACGAACTTCATACGCTTGTTGGTGCTGGTGGTGCCGAGGGTGCCATCGATGCATCCAATGTGTTGAAGCCTGCACTTTCCCGTGGTGAAATCCAATGTATTGGTGCGACGACTTTTGATGAATATCGTAAGTACATTGAAAAAGATGCAGCGCTTGAACGACGTTTTCAATCCATCGCTATTAATCCACCAAATACGGAAGACACTATCGCTATATTGAAGGGTCTTCGTGAGCGGTATGAACAACACCACCGCGTGAAGATTACTGATGAAGCAATCGTTTCTGCTGTTGATTTATCAAACCGGTATATTTCCTCGCGAGTACAACCAGACAAATCGATCGACGTGATTGACGAAGCCGGTGCTCGCGTACGACTGAAATCAATGACAAAGCCCCCTTCAATGGCTGATCTTGAAGAAAAGCTTGAACTTCTCAAAGTCAAGAAGGACGAAGCCGTAAAAAATGCTGACTATGAGGCAGCCGCTTCACTTCGTGACGAAGCAGAACAAATCCGCAAGGAAAAAGACACCATTCAAAAAGAATGGCGCGAGAAGATGAACGAAGTCAACGGAATTGTTGATGAAGATGTCGTCGCTGAAGTCATGTCTAGTATGACTGGTGTTCCACTGACTCGACTTGAAGAAGGTGAATCAGAACGATTGCTTAACCTTGAAGATGAATTACACAACACTGTTATTAGCCAGCACGAAGCTATCACGCAAATTGCTCGTGCAATTCGTAAAGCACGCAGTGGACTTAAAGATCCGAATCGCCCAATGGGCTCGTTCTTATTCTTAGGACCAACTGGTGTCGGTAAAACTCTTCTTGCGAAAGCACTCACAGACTTCATGTTTGGTGACCCCGATTCATTGATTTACCTCGACATGTCAGAGTACATGGAGAAGCACTCAATCTCACGATTGGTCGGCGCGCCCCCCGGATATGTTGGGTACGAAGAAGGTGGACAACTTACCGAAAAAGTTCGTCGCCATCCATACTCAGTCGTGTTGTTTGACGAAGTAGAAAAAGCACATGGTGATCTCTTCAACATGCTTCTTCAAATCATGGAAGAAGGACGGTTGACTGATTCATTTGGTCGACAAGTTGACTTCCGTAATACCATCGTCATTTTGACATCGAATATCGGTGCTGATATGATTAGGGGCGGACAGTCGTTTGGCTTCGGCAAACGTGAAGAAGCCATTGATTATGAAACGCTTCAAAAGCAACTCCTTGCAGAAACTGAAAAGTATTTCCGTCCTGAGTTTATCAACCGTCTTGATGACGTCATCGTCTTCCGACCACTCACCAAGGACGACCTCTATCAGATCATTAATATCGAACTTGGCAAAGTTAATTCACGGCTAAAGGACAAGGGCATGGAGATGCACCTTGACCAAAATGCTAAAGATTTCCTCATCGAAAAAGGTTACAACCCAGATTTTGGCGCTCGACCCTTGCGACGTGCATTAAGTAGCTACATCGAAGATCCAATGGCTGAATCGTTGCTCGCAGGCGATTACAAAAGCGGTGATCGCATCGATATTACCCACAAAGAAGGTGACGATCACTTGTTCTTTACGTCAACGCATGAAGAAGAGCCTGAAGCAGAGAAAAAACCTGAAACTTCCGAGGCGTAACCGTACTGGCACCCTTAAAGCAAACGGCACGAATGCTACTGCACTTGTGCCGTTTTTTTTTACATAAAAATTCCCACACTACCTCATTTTCACCCAAAAATTAATTGACTGCGAGTCAATTAAAAAGGGGCTGGTGATTCAAAGGTCATGCTCTTCAATGTCGCTGGGTGTACAACAGAAAGTGAAACTGCATGTAGCAGTAGGCGGTTGGCCATCGCCTGTTGCTCGGTCGTTGCATACAGGTCATCCCCGAGGATGGGGTGACCGATTTTACATAAATGCAGTCGAAGTTGGTGGGATCGCCCAGTTTTTGGATATAACGCGAGCCGCGTACGATCTTCCATTCGCTCGATGACTTTCCAGTTCGTCAGCGATGGTTTTCCTTGTTCATGATCGACGCACTGTCTTGGAGGATTTTCCATATCCTTGCGAATTGGTAAATCAATCGAGCCTGAATCCTCTTCAACAACTCCAAACACAACTGCCTCGTATGTTTTTTCTACTTTTCGATCTTGAAACTGCCTGCTGAGTTCTCGATGAGAAGTTTTGTCGTTTGCCATAATCATCACACCAGAAGTATCTCGATCAAGCCTATGAACAATACGTGCACCTTCAACTGCTGATGCAACTCGCACCGCAACACAATCTCGTTTTTCAAAGCCTATGCCTGGCACAGATAACAATCCCGTGGGCTTATTCAAGACAACAATTGATTCATCACGGTAGATGACTGGAACGCCATGCGGCGTATAATCATACTTCGTAGAATGTGCTGCTGAATCGTTCAAGGAGTCCACCAATGATCTCGTATTATATTGTTTTCTTATCAACCCTTCTCATTACTATGAGTGAGGCTTTACACCCTGATGAAGTGAACAATATTGGTACACCTGTTCTGCTTACAGACCCTGCTGTCTTTCTAAAGGCTGGTGAGAGTTATTTTGATCCCGCAGGAAAACGTGTTATATTCCAAGCAATTGAGCACCCAGAAGAAGGTGAAGACCCAGACGACAACTACGGGATGTACCTCGGTGATCTCACTTTTGATGAGTCAGGCACCATCACAGGTCTGATCAATATTAAACGAATCAGCAACGAGGGATCCGCAAACACGTGTGGTTGGTTTCACCCTACCGAAAAATCAACTGTCTTGTTCGCGACGACGACTACTCCACTTGTTGAAGAGGACATCCCGGGTTATCAACGAGAATCAGGGCGTTACCTCTGGGCATTTCCTCCAAAGATGAACATCGTGTCATGCGATCTCGCAAAGAACAATACAGTTACTGAACTTGTCACTGATAATGAACATTACCTTGCAGAAGGATCGTGGAGTCCTGACTCTCGCCATCTTTTGTACTGTTCACTCAAAAGTGGTGTCGGTGATATTTATGTCACGGATTTGAAAACAGGAATTACCCGGCTCATCGTTGGTGATGATGGATATGACGGGGGACCTTTCTTTTCTCCCGATGGAAAACGGATTGTGTATCGCTCGGATAGGCGGGGTAACGATCTATTGCAACTCTTCGTTGCGGAACTCGCATTCAATGAAGATGGTGCAATCATCGGCATTTCAAGTGAACATCAATTGACCGACAATGTACATGTGAATTGGGGACCGTTCTGGCACCCAAACGGAAGGTTCCTCATTTATGCAACAAGCGAAGTAGGTCACCACAATTACGAACTCTATGTTTGTGATGCAGACAGTGGTGAGCACGACGGTACAACGCGATATGGGACTCGCAAGCGTCGAGTGACACATGCTGAGGGATTTGATGGATTGCCAGCCTTTAATGCTCTAGGCAACGTATTGATGTGGACAAGTAAACGTCTCACCAACACAAGCCAACTCTGGACCGCACCATTTATTTTTGACCTTGATGCTGAACCACATATGTCAAGTAATACACACGGACATTAAATGCGATTCTTTTTAGTCATACTTATTCTCGCGTTCGCAGGTTGTAAAACGCAACGAGTTGAGTACCACAAAAGACCTGCGTGGCATTACGCAATGGGTAAGGAGATGCCAGACGAAATTGTGCAAGAGGATGGTACGATCATCAGGTACTCCATTGTTGGAGGAACAACCAGCCAAGCAGTTGCAGATTATTTAGACGGAATTGAACTGAGAACTGAAGATGAAATTACAGGTGAAGTAACCCTGAAAGCAATTTTGCCTGAACACGTTTTAGAACTAACACTGATTTGTTTACGAGACCGTGACTGGGATTTGTTATACGAACAAGTACTTTCAACTGCAACGCGTGAAAATTACGATGCAAAAGAATATGGCCGAGAAGAGTTCAATGCGTTTTTTGAAACGTACAGAATAGATCTGGGCAAAACAGTACAGCGGCTACTTCGTGGAAAATCTTTTGGTGATGTCATGCATAATACAATTGGTGATATGACAATTGTTACCTTCACCCCCGGTTCGCTTGGTAACTTTAAATTTCATACCGTCAAACTCATCCGCGAAGGTGAATATCTTAAACTTGCTGTGATCGAGTAACGCTCCATGGGTATCCAATCACAAATTGCCTGAAACTTCGGGTACTCACTCCGGATAAGAAGCAATCAGAAATAAACTCGCCCTGGGCGAGTTTATTCATAATGCTAATTTTCAGGACGAAACATTGTCAAGCAAGCAGTATGTCCATGTAAAAAAGATGTACCGCCGATTGGACCAATTTCGCCTGCGGCAAAAAAACCCGCTATGGGAACTTCCCCTAAACACTCACGGATAATTGTTAAATCGTGATCGTCTTCGTGAAATAGATTCCTCCCCCTACCATTACACGTCACCAACAAACCTGCAAATGGAGTTTCAACGAGTTGCTGCGCATCCAACAATAGTTGTAAATCTTCAACAGCAGTTTGCGCGTCTCGAACATGAAACTGAACTGTCTTACCTAGGCGATAAAACTCACCTGCAGCGATGCCTTTGCGTTTTCGATCTAACCCCATCACTGAACGAACGAGAAAATCTCCACGGCCAAAGTGATCTTTGTGCTCGTCTATCACGCCTCCAAGAAGAAGTCCACTTTCAAGCATATGACGTTCGTGGTCATTCACACTACTTGAGAGTTGTGCAAGTTGATCAAGTGCAGGTTTTCCGCCAAGTTCAAGGACGACATTGCCATCTACCTTTGTAATGCGAAGTGGTTTGCCTATTGGCCTGCATCCTTGACTCACAATGCAATCTAACTCAACTGGACCAGATAAAGTCAATCCTACCCCACCGGTTTTCAAACTCTGATCATTGAGCACGATACGGTTGTATAAGGCTTGAGATGCACCTGATGCCATACCCCCAATGATCGGTAGAGATGGTTCCCTGCACTGCGTCAATGCTGGCAACAAACGAGTAATCGGTGTTGAAAATGGGTCCGCAAAGAAAAAGGCAGCCTTCGTGTCATCTTGTAAACCAATCCACTGGGGAATTTCCTCTGGTCTTGTAATTGGAATCGGTCTTGTAGGCGAAGTTGTCCAAGGCGTTAGTGTTACTTTTGGTAGGTGCATCGCTATCGCCGAGAGACCCGCCACGCCTTCTAGTTCTAAATCACACCCAACAACTGACTCCGTTGTCAATCCAATAATGACTTTTGGTGATAGTGCATTGCGAATATCTGCAACTGCTTCCTCAAGTGTTTCACGGTGATGAAAACTTGCAAATACAAAGACGAGGTCGCTCGGACCCGCCATCGCATCTGCCAACAACTCCGCTACTTCAATTGATGCAGTTCGCGTATCGAGATGTTCACTGATAGCGGCAGCACCACGCATTGTACTTCCCTTACACGGTTGCAGCCATTGACTTAGCTGCATTGTGGGTACGGTTGAGTAACTCGCTTGCGTCTTCCATCGTCATTACCAAAGGTAATCGGAAACGCACAGATTTTTTGCCACATGGGAGTGCAAGCAGTTTTTCGTCAAACATCGATCGCAACATGTTGGTTCGTTGCTCTGGATTTTCCATGGTGAATGCTATGAGTGATCCCTTACCACGAACACTTGTAAAGAGATCTGTTTCTTTTGCAATGTCACGCAAACAGCAAAGGGTGTACTCGCCGACTTGCGTTACAAGTTCTGCAATGTTATCCCGTTCAATGATGTTAATGAATTGCGTACAACGAACCATATCAACTAGATTTCCTCCCCACGTTGAATTAATTCGACTTGAAAGTTTAAAGACGTTGTCTTGCACTTCATCAACTCGAGTTCCTGCATAAATACCGCATGTTTGAGTCTTTTTACCAAATGAGACAACGTCTGGTTTTACGCCTGAGTGTTGCCACAGCCACGGTTTACCAGAGCCATAAAACCCTGTTTGCACTTCGTCAAAGATGAGCAATGCTTCACGTTCGTCTGCATATTGACGTAGTTTTTGTAAAAACTCATCGCGGAAGTGATTGTCCCCACCTTCGCATTGCATTGGTTCAATAATTATTGCAGCAATTTTATTTGAATGTTCATCAAAGGCATGTTCAATTTCGGCGCATGTTGTTGCTTCCATTGATTCGATGTCATTTGAAACATTTCCCTCGTTGTCAAATTCGCAGTAAGGTGTTGAAACTCGTGGCCAATTAAATTTTGGAAACAAACCAATTTTGTCTGGAGTGGTGTTTGTTAAGCTCATCGTGTAGCCACTTCGTCCATGAAACGCTTGTTCAAAGTGCAGCACTGTCAAATCGTTCACGTCATCTAAAAAGTTTGTCCTGCCGAGTTTTCTCGCTTTCCAATCAAAAGCAGTTTTTAATGCGTTTTCAACAGCGAGTGCACCACCAGAAACCCAAAAGTGATGTGAAAAACCTTTGGGTGTTACTTTTGTAGCAAATGTTTCGACAAACTCTGCAAGTTCCGTTGTGTACAAATCTGAATTTGCAATTTTGTTGCGAGAAACTTTAAGAATCTTTTCAGCGAATTCTTCTTCCATGAATTCTGGATTGTTATACCCAAGTGGCCACGAACCGAAGCAAGTGAATGCGTCCAAGTAATCTTCGCCCTTCTTTGAGTCGTGAACCCAAACACCTTTTGATTTGTCAAGGTCTACAACCATGTCGTAGCCATCAGCAAGTTGGTATCTACTGAGTAATTTGTGAACTTCGTTTGGTTGTACGGTCATCATCGTGCCTTTCTCTGTGGGTTCTTTCTGCTTCGTTTTTGGGTGAGTTTATTTGCCCAAGTACCGTATTATATCAAACCAAATAGGGTCAATTGTCTTAATAATCCGCTCTAATCAATGATAAAACCAGATCTTATGGAATTAGAACTTGACGTAGGACCGGACTAATAAGACACTGTTCAACCATTGACTGGTGTCGGCTTGCGACCCCAATGTAATTTCATAGGTTCGCGTTCTAAAAACGCGTTTGGAGGTAGCCCATCATGGCTATTCGTAGCGGCGCCGGAACAGGTGTCATCGTATCACTCGTTGTCTTTGTCCTCACCACTGTCTTTCTATTGGTGTTGAGCATTGTCTTCTATACCGGTAAGGTTGAGCAAACTGACGCCACAGATAAGGCAAAGAAAGATCTAAGTACGTTCATTACTTCAGAGGAACAGAACCTTGATTCATTTCAAAGAATTGTTGCCTCTGCAAAGGATGATCGCATGTCAGTAGCTGGATATCTCAATTCTGATCTTGAATCACTTCGAGTTTTGGTTTCTGGATCTCCAGATACATCAACTGAAAACATTCGCTCCACACTGGGCAATGCCCTATCAAATGGCGGGTCACTTTTCCTCGCATTTGAAAGACTCAGCCGTCAACTAAAAGAACGCCAACAAGAATTAGACGCACGCATTTCTGAGTTAAATGCAGCACGAGATCAAATTACTTCACTTGAACAAACTGTGACTGATTCTGTGAATGCAACTGCACTAGCACTTGCATCAGCGAAGTTAGAATGGTCAGATATCCAAGATGAATCTGAAGTTCTTGCGCAAAACGTAGATGCACATTTTGCTAGCCGACTTCAACGAGATGAGCGACTCATTGGTGGTAAGACATCGTTCATTCAACAACTAGAAAATGAACGAGATGCGTTAATCAAAGAAAAAACGATTCTTGCAAATGACGCTGCTGATCTGCGAGATCTTGTAAGTGCAAGCCGAATGTCATCGATTGATCCAGCCATGCTTGTTGATGGCACCATCCTAGATATTGCCGGTACAGACAGGGTATTTGTCGACCTTGGTTCACAAGACCACATCGTTCTTGGCATGTCGTTTGAAGTCTATGATGATCAATCCCAACTACGTGTTGATAAAGATGGTGTATTGCCAAGGGGCAAAGCGAGCATTGAAATTATTAAAGTAGGTGTAACAACTTCAACAGCAAAAGTAACACAGTCAACACCCGGGCGACCAATAGTCCGTGATAACATTATTGTCAACGCAATTTACGATCCGCACTACCGGTACAAATTTATGGTTCATGGTCAGTTCGATGCTGACGGAGATGGTGTACCCGAGCAAAACAATTCATTTATTAAGGACAGGATTGCAACTTGGGGAGGAATTGTTGTTCAAAACCAAGAGTTCCTACCCGGCGATCTTGACTTTCTAGTGCTCGGTATGCAGCCTCAAGAACCACGGCCTCTCCCACATAATGCAAGTGAACCAATGATTAACGATTATTTACGTAAACAACATGCATATTCAAATTACATTTCTCTTCTTGAACAAGCACAGGATGTGAAGATTCCTGTTTTAAATGCAAATCGTCTTGACATACTTACTGGACAGCCCACGAAGTAACCCTCTGGCGTTGGCGAATCGAGTTCAAACTTGGCACGGAATCAATCTGCTTTAGTCAATTGGTCACAATACATTCCACTACGAGTGGTTGCGTCATTGATTGGATGTTCACCCATGGGGATCAATATGAGATCAGCCTCGCTAGTTGGTGATTGTTATTACAACTTCGTAAAGCGGCGACGAGAGGGTGCGATCAAGAACATCAGTACTAGCTTTCCCGATTGGAATGCAGACAAAGTTAAAAATGTCGCAAGGTCGTCTATGCAACACATGTTTCAACTGTTTCTTGCAGAGTCTGTTCAAATGCCTTCGCTAATTACGCCATCAACATGGCAAAAATATATTCAGTTTACCGGTGTAGAAAAGATTACAAATCGGTTAGTGAATAACAAGCCTGTCATTTTCATCACGGGTCATTGTGGTAACTGGGAGTTACTTGGATATTCACTTTCAGTTCTTGGTCATTCGATCGCTGCGGTAGCTCGTCCTCTTGATAACCCGCTCATCAATGATTGGGTACTTGATATTCGCCAAAAGTATGGACTTGAAATCATTACAAAATGGGGTAGTGTTTCGGTGTTACAAAATGTTATTTCAAGTGGAGGAAGCGTTGGGTTTATTGCAGATCAAAATGCTGGAGGCCGCGGTATGTTTGTACCGTTCTTTGGCAGGCTTGCTTCAACATATAAATCAATTGGCTTGCTAGCGATACGTTATAAGGCACCTATTGCTTGTGTACATGCAAAGAGGTTACATGGTCAATTCAAATATGAAGTATCACTCACTGATTACATTGAACCTCATGATTGGTGCAACCAGCCCGATCCTCTGTATTACATCTCTGCAAGGTATAACAGAGCGATCGAATCGATGGTGCGAAACGCACCAGAGCAATATTTATGGTTGCATCGTCGCTGGAAAAGCAGACCTCGGTTTGAACAAGACGGAACACCAATGCCTAAACGTCTGCGTTTGCAACTTGAATCCCTGCCCTGGTTAGATGAAACGGAACTTGAAACCCTCATTGGGTGATAGAATGTGTGCGTATGGCACGCCTTGATGGGTACACAATCTTAATCGTGGATGATGATGAAGACATCCTTGCATCCATGGAACTTGCCATGCGGGCGGAGGGTGCATCTACCCTCACTGCCGAAGATGGCACTAAGGCTGTTTCAGAGTGCATCAACGGTGCGCCTGATGCAGTAATTCTAGACATGATGTTACCCAAGCGATCTGGATTTTTAGTTCTTGAGGAAATCCAATCGCTCCCCAATCCCCCGATTGTTGTCATGGTAACTGCCAATGAGGGGAAGAGGCACATGGCGTACGCTACTGCGCTGGGTGTACAGGCCTATCTCATCAAACCTGTTGGACTCGATCGACTTATTGATACCGTATGCAACTTACTGGAGAAAGAACATTCATGAGTAAGCATTTCGTTATCCAAACTCGCACCGATGCTAGTAGTGGTGAAAGAGAATCTCTCGGTTCACGCGAAGAGATTATCGAATCGTTATCACATTACAACACCATGCCAGAATGTGAAGACGATGACATATTGTGGGGTCCCGGAATTCGCATTGAATTGCCACCTAACGAAGGCAACATTCAACAAATGTTGCTACATATTGTTGAAGAAGAAATTGCTTGGTTACCAATTGTTCGTCTTGCACGCCAGTTCAATTGGATCGTGACTGATATTGAAACTGGGCGAGAGTTGAAGCCGTAATATCTAATCAACGATTCATTGCACTCAGCGCCATATACACTTCATCTACAGGAGCATCGAAACGTTTGGGGCCATGATTAAAACATACAGTTGTCACACCTTGTGCAGCGAGCGCGGCTATATACATCGAAGCAGCGTTCGTGGGTAATCCAACGACTCGCAATTCTGTATGATCTTCAACAATAGCTTTGGCTGCAGTAAGTGCACGGTCGCGATCAGTAAAGACCATCGCAATAGGTTCATCATGTTCAAACACTACCCAAGGGACAGAAGCGTTTTGGCTTCCACACTGTACAAAGTACAGCGTTTCCATCGAAGCAAGTTCATTCCACACGAGTTGCCTAGTTTGTGTTGTTTTTCTGTTGAGATAGGTATCAACGAGTTGATCTAACGTTCTTTGTTCTATTCTGACCATGCTTGGCACTCCAGCCTGTTAGTTGTGTCATCCTGACATTCAGAACCTGAACCTTACTGCTGTTGGAACGCTGGGATTAGGGGGAGTAGTATTTCGCAGCCCGATGCCAGCGTTCCTACATGCAGAAGTTAGGTCGTATACCTATACAACTCATACGTGGGTATTCCCTTTCATGTTCAAGGGCGTTTTATTAATCTAATTTTTTCCGATTCGTATCTGCTGTAACGCCAGTATTTTACAAGAACTCTTCTACGGTTGGTAAACGAGCCATTTTCGTATGAATGGATGGAATACACGCAGTAATTGCAGCTGTATATGGATGTATTGGCGTTTGGAGGATCGCTTCTGTTTTTCCTGATTCCACAATGCTTCCCTCTCGCATCACACAAAGTTGTTCAGCAATTGAAGGCACAATGCAAAGATCATGCGTGATGAAGATGATTGCCATTCCACGTTTTAGTTGAAGTTCCTTGAGCAGTTCAATAATTTGTACTGAAGTAGTGGCATCGAGCGCAGTTGTTGGCTCGTCAGCGATCAACAACTTTGGTTTGCACGCAAGTGCTATGGCTATGACAACACGCTGTCGCATTCCACCAGAAAATTCGTGCGGATAAGAATGAACACGATTTTTGTCGATGCCAACTTCTTCAAGTGCAATAATTGTTCGTCGTTTGGCTTCACGGCGAGTCAAAGATTCGTGAGCCAATATGGTTTCCATAATTTGTTCGCCAATTGAAAACACGGGGTTTAATGAAGTCATTGGTTCTTGAAAAACCATGGCTATTTTTTTGCCACGAATAGATTGCAACTGCTTGCTATTCATCGTACAAACGTTTTCGCCTTCAAACAAAATTTCCCCATCAACTGTAGCATTTGCTGGAAGTAAACCAAGAGTTGCAAGGGCTGTTGCACTTTTTCCACTTCCAGACTCACCAACAATTGCAAGCGATTGACCGTGTTCAAGTGAAAAGTTAATCCCACAAACTGCGTTCTGTGTACCAAATGAGATGCGAAGATTGTTTACTTCAAGCATTCGAAGCCACCCTTTGCTTTGGATCTATGCGACGTCGTAATTGCTGCCCTGCGATGTTGATCACAACAAGGGTCCCAGCGATGAAGACGCAAGGCCAGAGTAATAGCCACCAACGTGAATGCACGGTGTTGAGTTGACTTAAACCGTCTGCGGCTAAGTTCCCCCAGCTTGGAAGGGGTTCACGGACGCCAATTCCCAAGAAACTTAAAAATGCTTCTGCAAGTATTGCTGTTGGTACTGTCAGTGTTGCATAAACAATGATCGTGCCAAGAATCGCTGGCAGAAGATGGTGCGTGAATAATCGAATTCGACCAACACCGATTGTTTTCGCTGCATCGAAAGATGGTCTTGATCGCAAACTCAGCACTTGCCCGCGAATGACTCTTGAAACCGTAAGCCAACTGACTGCACCAATTGCAACAAGCAATGCAACAACGTTGATAAGTTCACGAAGTGGAGGTGAAGTAATTGCCCCCTGCTCAACTAAGCCATTCACAGCGACAGTGATCAGGACAACGAGCATGATTGCAGGTAGACCATAGAGCACATCAACGATACGCATCATTGCGGAATCGACTCGCCCGCCGCGAATTCCCGCGATGGTGCCCCAAAGTGTGCCTAAGACAACTGCGATGCACGCTGCAGCAATACCAATTGCGATACTGATTACACCACCAACGATGCACCTAGCAAATAAATCTCTGCCAAGTTGATCTGTGCCGAAAATAGTGAACGTCTTTTTCTCGTTCTCTTGTATTGTCCAGCTTGGTGGGTGCAGTGCCACTTGGACGTTTGTTCTTTCAAACCTTCGACCCTGTCCGTTGTCGGACATTGACCAACCAAAGCCAATGATGCATGCAAGGAGTAAGGTTGCTGTGAAGAAGAATCTAAATTTTTTTTGTGTTATCCACAAAGGCACCATAGAGAAATGGTACCCGACTCAAGGATTAAACTCACCCTCGGTCAGTTTATTATTTGTCGGAAGGTGGTGGTTTTGTGGGGTTGAGGAGTTGTTGAACTTGTTCTTCGACAACTTCGTCGAATCGAGCACTCGTATCCGCAATTTTTTCGCGAAGTGCAGCGATGTGTTTTTCAAGACGGTCGATGCTCAATGTTTGCACGCGTAAGCGGAACGCAATCTTTGCCCTAACCAAACCACGGAGAGTAGCGATTTGTGCTTGTGACACTGCTTCGTCAACACCCAACACTCGAATCGATTTTGTGATGAGGGAAATCTCAGCATCAATTTTCAATTCGTTCAGTTTCACTTCAAACAGGTCGGGATCCGATTCACGAAGTTGCACAAGAGATCCGAGCCGCCTTCCCTGCCTTCGAATTAAGTTTTTAAACACTTCGGGGTCATCGTGGCACATATTCGTAAGTTGTTCAGCAAATTCTGGATCAAGTTCCTTGGCTATTTCCATGACCCGATCAACCATCCGCGGTGGAGTTTCGTCCGACTTGAACCTTTCTCCTCGAGAG
>Ga0209554_1001166_pt1 | contig 20435 bp, 14 predicted proteins | sample MarorgKNORR_S2LV_5_FD_188221 | JGI IMG/M metagenome (GOLD analysis project Ga0209554, IMG submission 188221) | Marine microbial communities from the Southern Atlantic Ocean, analyzing organic carbon cycling - Bottom_A/KNORR_S2/LV (SPAdes) (version 2) | ecosystem: Environmental > Aquatic > Marine...
CCCGTTTCAGGCGATATCGCTCACTTGTCTTGCCCAATGGCGCTTTCGCCTCCAAACTCGCCGAGCGGCCTAAACCCTCCTAAATCAACGGGCTGCTAGGCCAACCCCGCGCTTTGTTTCCACAGACCCAGCCTAACTTCGACGCCGCGCCAAGCGGCGGTGCATACCTCAACAGGAGGGGGATTCATTTCCGACGGACTCCTGTCCGTGGGCAGGTAGACGAGCAGATGGCCACATGGCGCCAGGATTGGTCGAATTAACCGGAGAAGCTCGGCGGGGCTTGCCACAGCTCGAGCAGTGACGACCTCGGCACCTCCGCAACGAGGATTCCGCCACTGCTCAATCCGCGTATTCTCTACGCTGATCCGCCCCAAAGAAAGACGGCGGACCACTTCGCGCAGAAAACTGGCACGCCGGCGGCGACTCTCCACCAGTACGAAGTCGGTGCCGGGGAGTACGACTTTGAGTGGTATGCCAGGCAGACCCGCGCCCGAGCCAATGTCAACAATCTGGCGGTGGGGAATGGCGACGATCGCAGACCTCATTAACAGGGACGGGATGATATGCTTGGCTACCAGTTCTGAGCGGTCACCATCCGCCACCAGGTTCATTCGCCCGGACCATCGATGGAGATGGCGAGAGTATCCCGCCAGCTGCTGAGACCAGCAAGCGCGTTCCACCGACTCGGCCTCGGGAAACAGTTCCTCCAGAACCTCCGGCAAACACTCGAGTCCGTCGGTATCGACAACGCAATCAGAGCGGCGCCCGTTCGACTCAGCAGCTGGCGGCTGCGGAGAGGGAGCCACCTAGTGTCCCATCCAACAGGCAGGCGTCAGCACCAAAAGCGCCGACGCGCTTGGCCAGCAGGACGAGCGGCCAAGGAGGGTGGTTGGCCCGCGCGAGGGAGCGCGTCGCAGCCGGTCGGGATGAGCCAGCATCCATATACAGCACCTTAGTCGGACTAAACAGCAGCGGGATAGCCAGAGCGAGAACCCAACAGCGCCGCGGGTGGGATGTTGACGGGCGGCGAGGTGTTTCACGTGGAACATTGCTGGAGCCAGCCCCCGGCTCGGGCAGATTCCGCCCCAGTGGCTCATGCGGCGTCGCATCGTCCCCTTTCCTCGCGCAACAGTAGCCCTTACGATGAGAGTCCCTTCGGCCAGCCACTGACGGCCGCGCCGCTGCTTCCACCTCTCAATATCAATCCTGAATCCTTGTGGGCGCGGGCCCTTCCCACGACCTGGCAGCCCTCCGCTTGGTGCGCCTCGCCGGCGCGCCGAATATGGGCCCTGCCTGGCCGGCCCCTTTTGCCGGCCCGTCTTGCCGTGTCGCCAACCCATGTAGATAGATGTTCCACGTGAAACAAAAGACCCTATCCAGATTCACTTTCCAATACAGAACTCGGAAAAAATGTGGTCGAGGACAGCGTCCTCGATGCCCTCGCCAAGAAGCTCTCCGAGGGCGCCCAGGGACTCCTGCAGTCCGGGCGCCGAACACTCTGGAAGGGACGAACCCTCCGCTAGCAGGCCCGCTGCTTCGCGCGATCTCTCTTCGACCAGACACATGAGATCGTAGTGACGTCGCCGCAGCAGCCCGATTCCCTCGACAAGATCCGGTCGATTCAGGTGAGTGCTGATGTCGTCCATGAGCTCGGTGAGCCCAGTTTCGGCCAAGCCGGAGACGTGTACCACTCGCGCGCCTCGACGCGCAAGCTCCCTCAGGTCCATGCGAACGCCGAGATCCTGCTTGCTGACCGCCGCCACACCTCGTCGGGTCTTCAGCAGGTCGACGATCATCTCGTCTTCTCTTTCCCAGGGACGCGATCCATCCAGTACCGCAACAACGAAGTCGGCCTCAGCGAGGAGCTCTCGAGTCCTCCTCATTCCCTCCCTCTCGATGGGCCCTCCGCCCGATCTCAGCCCAGCTGTATCCACCAACCTGATCACCTCTCCCGACCAAACTGCTCGGCCCTCCACCAGGTCACGCGTGGTACCCGGTACGGCTGTCACTATCGCCCGCTCCTCGCCCAACAGCCCGTTCAGAAGCGTGGACTTTCCAACGTTCGGTCGCCCCACCAAGGCAACGAGGTACCCCTGATGTCGCTGGCGAGTCCCCTCGAATGTGTCGGTGAGGCGTCTGGCACGCTCGGCGATTTCCAACAGCTTTGTCGCCACGGTCGCGCTTTGGCACGGATCCACGTCTCCCTCGTCGGCGAAATCCAGTCCCGCCTCGATCGCGGCCAAGGCGGCCACGATTCCGTCCTTCATCTCATGCACAATTCGCGAGAGCCGACCGCTCGCACGGCCATAGGAACTCTCCAGGTCCAACCGCCCTCCAGCCTGTATCAGATCGACAACCGACTCCGCCTGTATCAGGTCTAGCCTACCGTTCAGGAAGGCTCGGCGAGTGAACTCACCACGCCTGGCAACCACCGCGCCATTGGCGACAGCCGATTTGAGAAGTCCCTCCAGAATCAGATCGTTTCCATGAGCCGTGATTTCGATTGTGTCTTCGCCCGTGTAGGACGCAGGTCCCTTGAGAAACCAGCCAAGCCCGGAGTCGAGAGGTGTGCCGTTCGCGTCCAGGATGTGTCCGAACTCGACGTGTCGAACGCGCTCGCCAATCGCCGGATGACACCTGAAAACAGCACCGCCCACGCGAACGGCATCGGGACCGCTCACTCGAACCATGCCTACTCCGCCCGTCCCCGGGGGGGTAGAGACGGCGACGATGGTATCCTGGTCAGCCAAAGTGAAATGGGGCGTGGGGTTTGTCGTGCTCACACGCGCCGCCGCCAGCAGCGCTAGCCGGCGGCAGACGCCGCCTTGGTCTGGCGAGCCTTTTTCAGATGGTTGGTCAGATACTGCTGGCCTATCTGAAGCACGTTGAAGACCGTCCAGTACAGCACCAGTCCCGACGAGAAATCCCACATGATAACAACCATCACGGCCGGCATGATATACACGAGGGCGGCCTGCTTGGGATCCTTCATCGTCATCTTGGACTGAACGAACATCGCTCCAGACATCAGCACCGGGAGGACGTGGATGCCAATTCCCGCTATCAGAATCTCGTCTGGCAACGAAAGATCCTCTATCCAAAGAATGAAGGACGCCTGCCGCAGCTCAATCGTGCTCCTGAAAACCGAGTACATCGCGATGAAAATCGGCATCTGCAGCACCATCGGCAAACACCCGCCTAGCGGATTGACACCCTCATCTTTGTACAGCTTCATGGTCTCGCGGCTCAGGCGTTGGTTGTCGTTCTTGAACTTCTCTTTGAGCGCCGCAATCTTCGGCTGCAGTTCCTGCATCCTCGCAGTTGACTCAAAGGACTTGTGTGTTAGGGGGTAGACCAGCACTTTAACCCCAACGGCGAAAAGGATAATAACAAAGCCGTAGTTCGGAATATAGGTGTGTGCCGCTACGAATAGGACAAGCAGAAGCTTGCTGATCTCTCTAACGATCGGGAAGCCCAGGTCCATCGCCCGCTCCAACTCGACTTCGTAGCGAATAACCTCCTCATAATCGAGGGGACCGATATAGAACAGCATCGCCACCGAACCCTGTGCCGACAGCCGCGATCCGATTCGATAATCGAGCCGAGGAATTCCCCCGGTTTCGACTCCGCTGCCAAGCTCCACCCAGTGTCTACCCTCGTCAGTCGGCGCCAGACCTGCGAAGAAGTATTTATTGTTGACGCCTGCCCATCCTGGCCGCCCACCCGCCCAGGCCACCACCCCCTCTTCGGGCCAGTACTGCGACTCGTCCTCGTCGGCCCGAAGTTCGGTGACACTCTCGTTGGCATAGGCGACTGCTCTCATAACCTGAAGATCTACGCTCGCTTCCCGCTCCGCCCTCTCAATCCCTCCCTCCCATCCCAACCACGCGAAGGTCTGTTCATCAAACCCGGAAAAATTCAGCTTCAAATCGACACCGTATCGATCGCTGTAAAAGTGAAGCTCTTTCTCTACGTAGCGGCCCCCATCAAGATCGGCCCGCAAGCGTAGGGTGGCCTCCTCGCCCTCGCCGATCTCGACGAATTCGCGATCGGGCACGAACTCCATCCGCGCTAGATCCTCGCCACTGCCTCGACCCCCTCCCTCCGGCCGCAAAGACAGGGTAAGACCCCTGGCAAATTCAGGAACCAACTCTACCGCTTCTCCCTCTTCCCGGTCATATCGGGCCATGCGCACCGAAACGACCTCGCCACCCAGCGTGGAGAATGTTATCTCCTGCAGCGGTGTTCTCACCCGAATCAAACGCGCTTGAAATTCGCGATCGCTTTCGGCGGCAATGATGGCCGCCGGCGGCACCGACTTAGAGGATGAGTTTGCCGATCTTGCCTCAGGGCGCTCGGCCAGGGTCGAGCGCCGCGCGTCTGCGCCCCGGCTCTCTGTCTTTTCGCGAGAGGGTGAGCTGAAAGATTCCTCTGTCTCAGAGGCGACAACTGGACCTTCCACTGGCTGCTCCTGGACCGTCGACAGCCCCATCCACTCGTAGTAATAGGGCAGAACGAGCAGGATCAGGCCAATGAGCAGAAAAGCGAGAAGAGTGCGCTTATCCTCCACGTCAGTGACTCTCAGTCGACCGGATCATATCCACACCCGCCAAACGGCTGACACCTGAGAAGACGCTTAATCGCCCGGAGGCCGCCATCGCAAAGCCCGTGGGCCTGGAGCGCTTCAATGGCGTATTCGGAGCAGGTGGGATGATAGCGGCAGGCCGGCGATAGCATCGGAGACAGGCATAGTCTATACGTCCTTATGCAGAATACAACAATATGTTTCATGGAGGATTGGTACGGATAAGACGACGGCGCAACTCGTTTAGCTCGCGCTCCAAGTCGGCATAAGACGTACGCGTCGCGCAGAGTTGCGGCATGACGACCACACTACCACCGCCACTCTCCCACGCCCGACACAGGCTCCGCAAGCGGCGTTTCAAGCGATTGCGATTAACCGCGTTACCGAGGATTTTCCTGACCACGAGAACGACGCCGGATTCTTCCCTGCCGGGGCGCATCCAGAGTGCCACTCCCTTGATCCACGGTGCGCGCGACCGGGGCCGCGACTGCCGCGCCATGGCTCAGACAGCCAGGCGCTTTCGCCCCTTACGGCGTCGACGATTGAGAATTTCGCGGCCACTAGGGCTGCGCATCCTCTTGCGGAAGCCGTGCTTGTTCCGGCGCTTTCTGTTGCTGGGTTGAAAAGTCCTCTTCACGATCTTTCCCCGATTTCATTCGTATTATACCCGGGTTGTAATCCAGGCGCTATAGCAGCAATAAACTGACGAATATAGCGGCGACAGCAATTGCTGTCAATTTTTTTAAGTTGTGGCGGAGTCACAGGTTTGGGCGCTCCAGCCGCCCCCAGGAGCCGTTCCTCCACACCTGTTGGCTTGACGATAGCCCCAGCCTTCCATAGGGTATACCCCTCCTCTTTCCCTACCTGCTGGTATGTCAGAAGATACTCACGAGCACTGGGCTCGTTGCCTGCTAAATATCGAGAGGCGCGTGCGCCCTCAAAGCTTTGACACCTGGTTCCGCCCTACCAAAGTAGGCCGCTTCGATGCCGACTTGCTGGAGATCGAAGTCTCGAGCTCCTACTTCGCCGAATGGGTGGAGAACAACTATCTGAGCCTTATACAGACAGCGGTTCAGGAGGAGACGGGTCTAAGTCCAAGAGTCGTTTTTTCAGTCAGCGGCCCCGATGAGAACGCGGTACATCCGCTGTCCAGTTCCGCTCAAGACAACACGGCGCTCCCCCAGACTGTTCCAACTGTGGCCGCCCTCTCAAACCCCTCTCAGCAGGCAGTCGGCCACGCTGATAGATCCTTTCCCCAGCAACTGGCCGGGGAAGCTTGGTCGAACCGTTTGTTTTTCACCCCGCTAAACGAGCGCTACTGCTTCGAGACGTTCGTGGTGGGTGAGGGAAACCGCTTTGCGCATGCCGCCGCGCAAGCGGTATCGCGGTCACCTAGCAAGACCCAGTTCAATCCGCTGGTCATCTACGGAGGCGTAGGACTGGGCAAGACACATTTGTTGCAGGCCATCGGTCACTACGCCCTCAGTGAGGAATCGAGTCTTCGCGTCGCCTACGTGCCATCCGAGAAATTCATGAATGACTTCATAGAGTCTCTCAAGGCACAGAATACGGAGGAATTTCAGCGATCGTACCGCAGCGCCGACCTGCTGTTGATCGATGATATTCAGTTTCTCCTGCGAGGCGAGCAGACTCAGGGAGAGTTCTTTCACACCTTCAACGCCCTGCACCAGAATGGCAAGCAGATCGTCATGACCTGCGACAGCCCTCCTGGAGAGTTGGAAGGTCTGGAAGAACGGCTCATTTCTAGATTTCAGTGGGGCCTCGTTACCAGCATTGAGCCCCCAGACCTCGAAACACGAATCGCCATTTTGCATCAAAAAGCAGAGATCAACGGCATTCACCTCGGTGAGGAGGTGGCCAATTTTCTCGGTAGTTACATCAGCTCCAACGTCCGCGAACTCGAAGGCGCTCTCAATCACTTAATGGCATACTGCGCCGTCAATCAGGTAGAGCTCGGTGTCGAGGCAGCTCGCAAAATCGTTCACGAGCGCATGACCCTACAATCAGACGAACTCAGTATTGCGAGTATCCAGAAGGTGGTCTCCGATCACTTCCGCCTTACACAGGAACTCCTCATTGGCAAAACCCGCAAGCAGGAGGTAGCGGCGCCCCGTCAAATAGCCATGTTCCTGGCCAAGCGGTTGACCAAAAGCCCTTTGAAGGTAATTGGTCTGCATTTTGGCAACCGCGACCACAGTACCGTTATCCACGCGGTCCAGAAAGTCAGCAAGAAGTGCGAGAGTGACGATGCCTTTGCCCGTGTCGTGGAAACTCTGTCCGAAAGTATCCAGCAGCAACACGCCCCCTGATCCCCGCTGTACCTCCTTGGTCGTCGGACTCCAGTCGGCCTTGGTGAACACCAAACAATCTAACATTACCCTCCCGCCACTGCTTCCCTGCAGGAGGCCACCATTGAATCCCTATTTACCCCGTATTGGCTTTCAATATGTCGGGTTACGGAACAGATTTACTAATTTACTCGATTTAATTAGTTATCCACATTTTAGTGGAATATAGTGTGGATAAGGAGTCTGGCGCGATGTGGATAACCTTGTGGATAAAGCCGTTGTGACCAGAGCGTGTTGACAGCTGGGGATAAGTGTGAGTTACCCACGATCAACTCACCAGTGCAAAAGTCAGTCACTTATTTAGTCATCCTATTTAAGTATCATAAAAACAGTTTGTTAATTACCGTTTGAGCGTACGGTATTTGAGCTTATCAACATACCAACAGTACTACTAATACGAAGAGAGAAAAGTTAATTTAATGGTGTCTTGGATCACAATAACAGAACTGTGGATAACGAACTGACAAACAACTGAAAATCCGTTCAGCCGTTTCTCTTGAGGGCACACTTCAACCAACCTGGACTCGATGCCTACGCGATTTAGATATAATTTACGTAAAATGTTGTTTACATTATCCTTAGACTACTCTCTATCGGTTTACCGATTAGGTTAGGCAAGGGAGCGAGTAACCTCCCGCTCGCCCGTTGGGGACGGCAATCATGGAAATTTGACAGTCATTGGCTATATACCTAATTTTATTAAACTCACCTGCATGGCTGAGTGTGCAGATTTAATTGGTTTTGGCAATCGTTAAAGGGCGGTTTTTTGTTTAAGCCGGCGCTCCGAATCGATGTGATCTGAGATGAAGCTAACCGTTGAGCGGAGTGACCTTTGGCGCGGAATTGATACCGTGCTTGACGCCGTGGCATCGAAGCCCGCTCAGCCCTTGCTTTCAAATCTGCTGATCGAGGCCGAAGGCGACCGCCTGACCTTATCTGCTTCCGATCTGGATCTTTCGATGCGCACCAGCGTTGCGGCAGCCGTCGAGGTGCCGGGACGAACAACGGTGTCTGCTCGCACTCTGGCTGAGATTGCCAGGGAGTGGCCGGAAGCGACAGTCAGCGTCGTCATTGAAGATGGCCGATTGGTATTGTCCGGATCTCTGGGCACAGGAGGGGCCAGTGGTGAGGGGAGGTACACACTCGCGATAGCCCCGCCGGATGGATTCCCCGAGATCCCCGACAGCGTTGAAGGTGTCACCATCAGGTTCGAGGCTGAAGGTGATCTGAATAGCCAGCTGGTTCGGAGTATGATTGACAAAACCAGCTTTGCCGTATCCAGGGACGAGACTCGTCCAGTTCTGAATGGTGTCCTGTGGCGCATCGGTCCAGACGGCATGACTATGGTGGCTACCGACGGCAGTCGCCTGGCGGAGTTCAGGCAGACCGGGAAAGGTTTTGGCGACGGCGGTACCGCTGAGGTGATTCTTCCACCTCAGTTGTGTAATCAACTGAACAAGCTCTTGGACGGTCCTGACGAGCTGATTTGCGCAACCCTGGGTAGTAGCCGGGTGTTGTTCGATTTGGGCAATACGCAGATTCTGTCCCGTCTCATAGAGGGTCCGTACGTAGATTACGTCCAGGTTGTGCCCAAAGGCAACGAGACCCTGCTGACCGTAGACGTAGAGCGGCTTCTTCCCGCGATGCGGCGTGTTTCGATTCTGGCCAGTTCCTACACCCATCAGGTAAAAATGTCCTTGTCCAAGGACAACGTTGAGCTGACCGCTTCCAGCCAGGAAGTTGGTGGCGAGGCTAGAGAAGTGCTACCGGCAATCTATACCGCTGATGCGCTCGAGGTAGCGTATAATTCTCAGTTTTTCATGGATATTCTACGTCGGCTGGGATCTGGACAAGCCGTAATGGAACTGAAGGATTCGGCCACGGCGGCCATAGTGCGACCGGCGCAGCACAGTGAGGGACAGGAGCTGTACTATCTGCTCATGCCCATGCGGCCAAGCGGTTAGGTTTTCGAGCCTGAACCGATGTGAGCCCGGCCGGTGAGAATCGGCGAGATAACCCTGAGGCCGTTCCGCAATCTCCAGGATTTGCACGTCTATTTCGAATCCGACAGGGTTCTGATCGTCGGTGGAAATGGTCGGGGAAAGAGCAATCTTCTGGAGGCAATCTCCTACCTGTCGATTGGCAAGTCTATTCGCGGAGCCAGAGACCGGGAGGCAGTGCCGCACGGTGGCAAATACTTTGATGTATCGGCCCGCTGGCAGGATGGCTCTCGAGACCGTGAGTTGAGAGTCTTTTACGGACGGGAAGAGGGAAAGCAGATCTTCCTAGACGGCGCGGCGCTTTCGAAGGTATCTGATGTCCTGAGTCTCTTTCAGTCAGTCCATTTCTCTCCCGAAGACGTTTCCCTGGTTCTCCGCTTTTCCGCCCAGAGGCGACGCCTGCTGGATATACTCCTCTCCCAAGCTGAGGCGTCGTATCTCCACGATCTTCAACGCTATCAGCGAATTCTGACACAGAGGAATCAGTGCCTGCGTGGCTGGCGGGTCATGTCCGAATCGGATGAATTGATCGGCTGGGATATACAGTTGTGCCGCTTTGGAGGAAGCATTCGTCACCAGCGGATGCAGGGCCTCATTCAGTTGGAGCCTGATCTCATCCGGTTCTACCGGCGGTTTTCAACGGGGCGGGAGGAGGCAGGTGTGACCTATCGGGGACAGGCCGTAGCAGCCGATGAAGCTCAGCTGCCTTCAGCCCGGGCTATGGCGGAGGAGCTGACGGCTGAGCTGGTCGAAAACAGGGATCGGGAGAGACATGCGGGCCACACCCTATGTGGACCGCATAGGGATGCTTTGGTCTTTACCCTTGATGGGGTGGAGGCCGACACTTACGGATCTCAGGGCCAGTTGAAGAGCATCCTGGTGGCGTGGAAAATGGCCGAGCTGCGGTTTTTGGAGGGCCGGACAGGTCAGCAACCGGTGCTGCTGCTGGACGATGTTTTTTCGGAGCTGGACGAGGTGCGTAGCGCCGAACTGGTCGGGCTGGTGGAAGACTTCGACCAGGTATTGCTCACCTCCCCCCGAATACCGGGGGGAGGCCTCTGCGATCGATTTTCTCAGGTGAGGATGGCATGAAAACCGGCTGCGGTATGAGGAGGCCCGATCCGGAGACGCCGCCGGCTGAACCTATGGCCCTGCGCGGTCTCCTCAGCGGAGTCCTGTCGGAGTTGGGTCTGACCGAGAAATTGAGGGAATGTCGGGCGCTGCTGGCTTGGGAGAAGGCGGCTGGCACCGTCGTAGCGGCTCGAGCACGCCCGCTGAGGATTCGGCGGGGTAGGCTCGAGTTGGCGGTACCGTCCGCCGTCTGGCGCGCGCAGCTGTCCTTTGCCAGGGACGATCTGGTTCGCCGCGTCAACGAATTGGCCGGTGAAACCGTCATCCGGGAGATCGCCATTCTGAACCAGCCTCTTGAGGAGGGGATGTCCCTGGGTTCCCGCGAACCGGCGGCACCCTAGGTCGGCGGACTTCCGCTCCTGCTTCACTTGAAACGAAGACAGTGGCGGAACGCCGCCGGTTCAGACTCGACCTTGAACATCACTTGTGGTTGCCTGAAAGTGATCGGCAACCGGACATAAGGGAAGGCAGGAACCAGGCAATATGTCCCAAGCAGCCAAAGGATCCGCCCAGGAGTCCAGTCAGGATAGTCAGGCGCAGGCAGAAACTGACGTCCAGCGTGATGCCGCTGCCTACACTTCGGACGCCATCCAGGTTCTAAAAGGGCTGGAGGGTGTCCGCCGTCGCCCGGCGATGTATATCGGCGATACGGCTCACACCGGCCTGCACGAGCTCGTAAAGGAAATCGTCAACAACAGCGTTGACGAAGCCATGGCGGGGCGCTGCTCGCGCATCGACGTCACCCTTCAGACCAATGGCAGCGTTCTTATCGTCGATGACGGGCACGGGATTCCAGTCGGCATTCACCCGGGCGAGGGCAAATCGGGCGTCGAGGTAGTGATGACGATGCTTCACGCCGGGGGCAAGTTCGACAAGAAGGCGTACCAGGTCTCGGGAGGGCTTCACGGTGTTGGGGCGTCGGTGGTCAATGCGTTGTCGGAGTGGCTGGTAGTGGAGGTCCGTCAGGCCGGCAAGGTGCACACCCAGCGTTACACCAGAGGCGAGCCCGTGGCCGATCTGGCGGTTGTGGGCGAAGCTGACACGACCGGCACCTCGATCGAGTTCAAGCCCGACGCGGATATTTTCGAGTCCGTGGAGTTCAGCTTTGAAATGGTCGCGCACCGGCTGAGAGAGCTCGCCTTCCTGAACAAAGGGCTGGAGATCAACGTCGCCGACGAGAGCACCGGTGAGCGCGAATCCTATCTGTTCGAAGGGGGTCTGGTCGAATTCGTCTCCTTTCTCAACGAGGGACGCAAGGCCCTGCATCCTGAACCGATTTATCTGGAGGGCAGCCGCGACGGCGTCAGCGTGGAGGTCGCCATGCAATACAACGACGGCTACCAGGAAACGGTCTTCACCTACGCCAACAACATCAAGACGGCGGAAGGCGGCACCCATCTGGTGGGCTTCCGCGCCGCCCTCACCGCTACGATCAACTCCTACGCGACCCGCAACGACCTGCTGAAGAGCGTGAAATTCGCCATTTCCGGCGAGGACACGCGCGAAGGTTTGACCGCGGTGGTGAGCGTCAAGGTGCCCGAACCGCAGTTCGAGGGACAGACCAAGTCCAAACTTGGCAACAGCAGCGTCAGAGGGCTGACACAGTCGTTGACGGGTGAGGCCCTGTCGGTGTATCTGGAAGAAAATCCCGATGTCGGTAAGCGCATCGTGGGTAAGATCGTGGAGGCGGGCCGGGCGCGAGAGGCGGCGCGCAAGGCTCGGGAGCTCACCCGCCGCAAGGGAATTCTGGACGGGGGATCGCTACCCGGGAAACTGGCGGACTGCGCCACCCGCAATCCGGATGAATCGGAGATCTTTCTGGTAGAGGGGGACTCGGCAGGCGGCTCGGCTGCGCAGGCTCGGGACCAGCATTTCCAGGCTGTATTGCCGATGTTCGGGAAGCCCCTGAACGTGGAAAAGACTCGCATTGACCGCGTTCTGGGCAACGACAAACTCATTCCTCTGATCACGGCGCTGGGAATCGGTATCGGCGAAGAGTACGACTTTGAGCGGCTGCGCTACGGCAAGGTCATCATTATGGCTGATGCCGATGTCGACGGCAGCCACATCCGCATCCTGCTGTTGACCTTCTTTTTCCGCTATATGAGGGATCTTATCACCAACAGCAAGCTCTATCTGGCCCGGCCGCCGCTGTTTCTGGTGAAGCGCGGAAAGACCGAGATGTACGCCTTTGACGAGAAGGAGCGGGATCGGCACGTGGCCGAGATCCGCGGTGAAGGCGACGGACGTGGCATTATGATCCAGCGCTACAAGGGCCTTGGGGAGATGAATCCGGAGCAGCTGTGGGAGACGACGATGGATCCGGCCAGGCGCACCATGCTGCTGGTGGCGATGGACGACGTGGTCGAGGCTGAGCACATGTTCACCCTGCTGATGGGGGAGCAGGTGGAACCGCGGCGCAAGTTTATCGAACAACACGCGTTGGATGTCAGGAATCTCGACATCTAGTATTGCTGTTGCACATAGTATGCTGTTGCACACTAGCAGTTTCGCCCGTCGGGGACCGTCCACACGACATAGATAAGGACTGAGAGGGCAGATGCTGGAAGAGAACGACCAGCCGCGCGTCATTTCGGTACAGGTGGAAGAGGAGCTCAAGACCTCCTTCATCGACTACTCGATGAGCGTCAATCTGGCGAGGGCGATACCGGACGTGAGGGACGGACTCAAACCGTCGCAGCGGCGAATCCTGGTAGCCATGAACGACCTGAACCTGGCCCCGGGCCGGGGCTTCAGGAAGTGTGCGAAGATCGCCGGAGACACGTCCGGCAACTACCACCCTCACGGCGAGATGATCGTCTACCCCACACTGGTGCACATGGCGCAGGATTTTCGCATGCGCTATCCCCTTGTGGACGGGCAGGGAAACTACGGCTCCATCGACGGCTATCCCCCGGCGGCCATGCGCTATACCGAGGCGAGGATGAGCAACGCCACGGTAGAGATGCTGGCCGAGCTCGATCGGGATACGGTCGACTACGTCGACAACTACGACGAGACCCGCACCGAACCAAGCGTCCTGCCGTCTCGCTTCCCCAACCTCCTGTGCAACGGCTCGGTCGGCATCGGCGTGGGCATGGCGACCAGGATCCCGCCGCACAACGTCGGCGAAGTGACGGACGCGCTCACGGCGATTATCGATAACCCCGAGATCGGCATTATCGAGCTCCTGGAGCACGTCAAGGCCCCCGACTTTCCAACCGGCGGCATCGTCTACGGGGTCCAGGGGGTGCGTCAGGCCTACCTGACCGGTCACGGCATGGTGCAGATCCGGGCTCGCACCCACATGGAAGCACGCAAGGATAAGCGCGAGAATATTATCGTCACCGAGATTCCCTATCTGGTGGACAAATCGGTCCTGCTGGTCAAGATGGCCGATCTGGTGCGCAGCAAGACGGTCGAGGGGATCACCAACATTCGGGACGAATCGGGGCGGGGCGGGTTGCGCATTGTCATCGAGTTGAGGCGCGACGCCCATGCGGAGGTGGTGCTCAACCAGCTGTTCAGCCACAGCATGCTGCAGACGACCTTCGGCGTCATGCTGCTGGCGGTCGTCAAAGGTCGACCGGAGGTGCTTAACCTGAAGCAGATGCTCGAGGCGTACATCGAGCATCGCCACGAAGTGGTGCTGCGACGCACCCGCTTTGATCTCAATAAAGCCCAGGCTCGGGCCCACATCCTGGCGGGACTGCGGATCGCGTTGGACAACATCGACGCGGTGATCCAACTGATTCGGTCTTCGGCGAACCCCGAAGAAGCACGCGGCCGGCTCATGGAGCAGTTCGAGCTCAGCGAGATTCAGTCTCAGGCCATCCTCAGCATGCCGCTGCAGCGGCTGACCGGACTGGAGCGCGAGAAGATCGAGGAGGAGTACCAGGAGCTTCAGAGGACGATTCAGCGGTTGAAGGAGATCCTCGACAGCCGTGACGAACAGATGCTGATTATCAAACGAGAGCTGGCCGACATAAAAGAACGCTTCGGCGACGAGCGCCGCAGCGAGATCGTCTACCAGGCGGATGAGTTTATCATTGAGGACCTTATCGCCCGCGAGGACATGGTTGTCACCATTTCCAACGACGGCTACATCAAGCGCATGTCTCCGGCCGCTTACCGGGTGCAGCAGCGCGGTGGGCGTGGGGTGACGGGCATGAAGACGAAGGAGGAGGACTTCGTCGAGCACCTCTTCATCGCCTCCACGCACTCCTACATCCTCTTCCTGACATCGAACGGCCAGTGCTACTGGCTCAAGGTGTATCGCATCCCTGAGGGTGAGAGAACCGCTCGGGGGCGTCCGGTGGTCAATCTTCTGCAGATTCATGGCGATGACGAGGTGTCCGCGGTGGTATCGGTCGATGATTTTGCGGAGAATCGCTATCTCTTTACCGCCACTCGCAAAGGCATCGTCAAGAAAACGGTGCTGTCGGCCTATGGCAATATCCGGCGCGACGGCATCATTGCCCTCAAGATACAGGACGACGACAGCCTTATCGGGGCCGCCATCACCGATGGCGAGCACGATATTCTCCTGGTCACCCGCAAGGGCATCGCGGTGCGCTTTTCCGAGAGCGATGTGCGCTCCATGGGGCGCGTGTCGACCGGTGTGAAGGGAATCAATTTACAGGGAGACGACGAAGTCGTCGACATGGTCGTGATGGAGGCTGAGCAAGCCGACGGGGCCAGTCTGCTCACCATTTGCCAGAATGGCTACGGGAAGCGCACCGACCGACACGAGTACCCCCGCATCCGTCGTGGCGGCAGAGGTGTCATCGATATCAAGACCACCGAGCGCAACGGCGATGTGGTGGCCTGCAAACAGGTCCTCGACGAGGATGAAGTCATGGTGGTTACGCAGAACGGGATCATGATCCGTACCGCCGTCGGAGGCATTTCCCGCATCGGGCGCAATACGCAGGGCGTCAGAGTCATCAATCTGGACGCCGAAGATAAGGTCATCGATATGACCAGAGTTGCCCAAAGCTCGGAGGAAGAAGCAGCCGAGTCAGCCGATGACGATGGCTCACCGCCGGAGGATGCTGGCGAGTCAGCGGGTGACCGGAGCTCACCGACCGATGCCGGGGATGGGTCATCGACGGACAGCGGCAACGGCCGCGAGGATGAGGAGGGCGACGAACCCGCCTCGGCTTGATTGTTTCCCCTGCTGTGCCGGTTTCTCATTCTTTGACTCGACGTCCTGAGGAGCGGCCAAAGACGCAAGCGCGGTTGACGTTGAGGGGGAAGGGGACATATATTCTTGGCCTGGACTGAGTTGGAAGGAAGCTGGAGGGCTAGTCCTAATTGGTAAGGCAGCGGTCTTGAAAACCGCCGGGTTAACACCCTTGAGGGTTCGAGTCCCTCGCCCTCCGCCATACAACAGCGTCGGTCGGTGATGTACGGCGGCTGTTTGCAAATCTATGAAGCTGGAGAGGTGACCGAGTGGCCGAAGGTGGCAGCCTGCTAAGCTGTTGTAGGGGGTAACTCTTACCGAGGGTTCGAATCCCTCCCTCTCCGCCACTGCTGTACTGCCCCCTCGTTCAATGGTAGGACACGTGCCTCTGGAGCACGCTATCGGGGTTCGAATCCCTGGGGGGCAGCCATAATCCTCAATACCCGCGGCCACAGTGGGTTAAGGCTGATCGAGCCCGTCTTTCGGCGGGCTTTTTCAGTTCTGTGTTTTGGTGTGGTTTCGAGCCCTCAAGCGCCACAGATAGGTTGACAGTAAGCGGGGATCTCGATATCGTAGGGCCATCTCAGGTCCCTAAAGATCAGTGGGGCGAGATGTTTGTGTCCGAGGTGGCTTGCCCTGGCTCCTTTACTTACCCAACGACCCGCTTACCCCCACCAGGCGACCGTGAATACTTCTCTCAAAGATCGGGTCACGGCCTGGGCATTCATGGCTCCAGCTCTGCTGGTGCTGGGGGTCTTCGGCCTCTTCCCCATCGGCTATGCGTTTTTCGTCAGCCTTCACCACTGGAGAGTGAAGAGAGGGCCCTTTGTCGGCTTCGAGCATTACCACAGGGCCCTGGGCGATCCTCTGTACATCGCCCTTTTTGTCCTCAGCTTAGGGCTCTTCTGTGCAGTTCGGTACTGGGTTAAGGGTAAGTCACTGTGGCTGCGCGTCACCCGCATCGGGCTGGAGGTGACAACCCTCTTCGCGGCGGGCGCGGGCTTGCTGGGCGTCATTGGCAGTGGCGATTCGCGCCTCTTCGATGCCTTCAAAGTCACGGCATTTTACGCCGTGTGCGCGATCCCGGCGGAAGTGGCCATATCCATGATCCTCGCCTACTTATTGTTCAAGGCGTTGTCGGGGAAGGGCTTTTTCCGGGTGCTCTTCTTCCTGCCCTACGTGACCCCCATGATCGCCACCGCCGTAGCTTTTCGGATCATCTTCAGTCCCCACCCGTCCTCTCTGGCTAATCAGATCGGCGGCGTCTTCGGGCTGGGATCTCAGGGCTGGCTCTTCGAGAGCCGCTCGGTGGTCTCCCTGGTCCTGCAGGCTTTCGACATTACCCAGTATCCGGCCTGGATCGATGCGGCATTTCCCAGCATGGCCCTGGTTTCGGTGGTGCTTTACAACATCTGGGTCTATGTCGGTTACGACACCGTCATTCTACTGGCGGGGTTCAGCGCCATTCCTCCGCACTACTACGAGGCGGCTGCCATCGACGGGGCCACGGCGGCGCAGTCCTTCCGGCACATTACTCTTCCTCTCATTTCACCTGCCCTGTTCTTTATCAGCTTGATAGCCGTTATCGGTACCTTCAAGGCGTTCAACCATATCTATATCATGCGCACGCCCGGTGCACGAGATAGCGTCGATGTAGTCAGCGTCGCCATCTTCGACCAGATCTATCTATTCCACAACCTCGCCTACGCAGCCGCGCTTTCCCTCATCCTCTTCGCCGTCATTCTCGGTCTCACCTTCGTGCAGAACAGGGTTCTGGGCCGCAAAGTGTTCTATGGTGACTGACACCGCGGAGGGGGCGGGGACCGGCCGCGGCAGCCGTGCCGATGGTCCAGCGGCGGAGACCGAGGATGCTCGGGGATCTATCGCGGATACGGCAGCCCAAAGAGCGGCAAAGCGTCGGCTTGCTGCCTTTCTTACGTATGGCGGCTTGGTCGTAGCTGCGGTAGCAGCTTCCTTCCCCTTCGTGTGGATGCTTTTCACTTCCTTCATGACTCGGGGAGAGACCCTGCGGTACGTTGTGGTCCCCGCCTCGGTGGAGTGGCGAAACTATGTGAGGGCGTGGAGTGAGGCCAACTTTGCGCTGTATTTCAGCAACAGTCTTTTGATTGCGGCCGTGCAGGTGGGGGGCACGCTGCTGTTTTCACTGATGGCGGCGTACCCGCTGGCGCGGATGCAGTTTCGCGGCCGGGAGACCATCTTCCTGATTATTCTGGCTACCCTGATGGTACCCGAGACGGCTACCATGGTGCCCAATTTTCTCACCGTGGCCTGGTTGCACAGCCACAGTCCTATACCCTGGCTGAACAGCTGGCCGGCGCTGACGGTGCCGTTCATGGCCAGCGCTTTCAGTATATTTCTGCTGCGCCAGTTCATGCGCGGACTACCAGGCGAACTGTGGGACGCGGCCCGGCTTGACGGCGCCGGTCACGTGCGCTTCTTGTTCCAGATCGCCTTGCCATTGTGTAGGGCACCGCTGCTGACGGTTGGGATGTTTACCTTTATCGGATCGTGGAACGCCCTGGGGTGGCCTCTTCTGGTCACGAGTACCCAAACGTGGCGGCCCATCTCGGTGGCTCTGCTCAGATTTGTCGAGGAAGCGGGGGCCGAGACACAACTGCAGATGGCGGGGGCCGTCATCGCCACGCTGCCGGTGCTGCTGCTATACGCCCTGATACAGAAAGAGTTTACCGCGGGAATCTCGGTATCGGGCATGAAAGGATAGCGCCGGTGCTCTCTTTAGGGAGCCGGGTGGCTGGCAGCGAGTGAATAGAGTTGAGTTGAGAAAGGATAAGATGGTATTACTCAGATGCTTTCTTGGTTGCTGCGCTTTGCTGCAGGGGCTGGCTGGATGCGCTCCGGAGACGGTCGAGGTGGTACCGGAGATCGATCTTGAGGCCGTCGATCCGAGTGGCGCCGAGGTCGTATTCTGGTATCAGCACACGACCACGAGGGAAGAAGCCCTGTTGGGGATGATCGACGAATTCAACCGGACCAATCCGCACCAGATTACGGTGCGAGGGGAGTTCTCCGGAAAATACAGCTCCATATACAATAAAATGATGGTCAGTCTGCAGGCGGGAACACTGCCCGATTTACTGGTCGCCTACCAGAACCAGGCCGTCGTCTACCATCTAGCGGACGGATTGGTGGACCTGGCGCCCTACATGAGTTCGGCGCGATGGGGTCTGTCGGCACAGGCACGAGCCGACTACATCAAGGCCTTTCTGGATCAGGACTTCATCGACGGGGCTCAGATCTGTTTTCCCCCCAACCGCTCGGTGGAGATCCTCTACTACAATATGGACTGGCTGGAGGAGCTGGGTCACGACCGACCGCCCCGAACCTGGGACGAATTCGCCCAGATGTGCCGCGCGGCGAGGGACCAGCCATTCTCACTGTCCCGCAATCCGGAGTACAGCCAGGGGTTCATTTTCGAGGCGGACGCCAGTCGCCTGGCAACCATGGTCTTCTCCCGCGGTGGTGACCTGATGGATCCTGAAGGCACCGCCTACACCTTTGCCGCTGGCCAGGTGAGGGAGGCGATGGTGTTGATGCAGCAGCTGACCAGCGAGGGCGCGGCCGGCCTCCTGTCCGAACCCTACGGCGATCAAAAGGCGTTCGCCGTCGGCCAGGTGTTGTTCGCTATGCGTTCCTCCTCGGGCATGCCTTTTGTGGACAGCGCGGTCAACGAAGACGGTATTGGCTTTCGCTGGAACGTGGCTGCTCCCCCCCAATCGGGAGATCGCCCTGTCGTCAATGTGTACGGCGCCAGTGTATCGGTATGCCGCACCACGCCACAGCGCCAGCTGGCGGCGTGGCTCTTCATCAAATGGTTCACCGAGCCGGAACAGCAGGCGCGATGGGTGCGCGCCAGCAACTACTTTCCGGCGCGGCGCAGCACGGCGAGGGAACTGGACAGCTACTTCGCCGAAAACCCACGCTACCGCATCGTCTACGATCTTCTCGATTATGGCAAGTCCGAGCCATCGGTACCTGGATATCAGGCGGTTCGCCGGCTGATCGAGGAGGCGATGGTCGAGGTGGCTCAAGGCGGGGATATCGACGGTATTCTACCACGGCTAGAAAGGGAGGCCAACGCCACCCTGGAGGAATTCTGAAGGCTGTCCTCAATTAGCGGCATTCGTCCAACCACCCTGGGTGAGCCCTTAGGCTCTACCGAAGGGAAACTAACATCTGATAGGATCCTGGATCGATGACACAGACCTGCGACCGCAAGGAGATAGCCGGAGACGGTCGGCAGCGCGCTCCCAACGTCGTCGTTTTTTTCACCGACCAGCAGCGCTGGGATACCGCCGGTCTTCACGGCAATCCCATGGGGTTGACGCCCAATCTGGACCGGCTGGCTCGAGCCAACACTCACCTGGCCAATTCCTTTACCTGTCAGCCGGTGTGCGGTCCGGCGCGGTCCTGCATGCAAACCGGGCTCTACGCTACAACCACCGGATGCTGGCGCAACGGTATCCCGTTGCCGGAGAACAGTCACACCTTGGCGCATTCGTTTGCCGCGGCCGGCTACCGCACTGGTTATATCGGCAAGTGGCACCTCTACAACCGGGAGTCGCACGGCCCCGTGCCGCCGTCGCACCGGTTCGGGTACGACTACTGGCTGGCGTCCAATGTCCTGGAGTTCACGTCCGACGCCTACGACACCGTGGTTTTCGACGGTGACCAGAACGAGGTGAGGCTGCCCGGCTATCGGGTGGATGCTCTTACCGACGCTGGGATCCGATATATGGATGCCAACCGGGAAGACCCCTTTTTTCTCTTCCTTTCCTACATCGAGCCGCATCATCAGAACCACCTGGACGATTTCCCGCCGCCCCACGGCTACCGGGAAATGTTCACCGGTGGCTGGATCCCTCCCGACCTGGCGGCGCTGGGTGGGTCCACTCACCAGCACCTGGGCGGCTATTACGGTCAAGTGAAGCGTCTCGACGAGGCGCTGGGTCGGGTCGTCGACGCTCTGACCAGTCTGGGGCTGCTCGACGACACCGTCGTCCTGTTCACCTCCGATCACGGCAACCACTTCAAGACCCGGAACAGCGAATACAAGCGCTCGTGTCACGAGAGCTCCATCCGCGTGCCCACGGTACTGGCAGGCCCCGGATTTCGCGGCGGCGGGC
>Ga0209554_1001167_pt1 | contig 20430 bp, 17 predicted proteins | sample MarorgKNORR_S2LV_5_FD_188221 | JGI IMG/M metagenome (GOLD analysis project Ga0209554, IMG submission 188221) | Marine microbial communities from the Southern Atlantic Ocean, analyzing organic carbon cycling - Bottom_A/KNORR_S2/LV (SPAdes) (version 2) | ecosystem: Environmental > Aquatic > Marine...
TGGACGATAGAGGTTTCGGCCACGTTCCTGATTGCAATCATCTTCAATTGGTCCGTGGTTACCGGCGGCCTTGACACCACCTTCTGAAGTATCACCGTGGCGATGTACATCATCCATACCGGCACATGTAGACGCAACCGTCGCTTGCCCAACGTCCGGGCTATCAGCGAGATCACTTCGTTATAGCTTAGCTGATCAGGTCCCCCGATCTCCACAATCTTGCCCTTCAGATCTTCCCGGTCCACTGTCAGCGCCAGGCACCGGGCCATGTCTGCCACTGCGATGGGTTGGAAACGGTTTCTGCCCGTTCCGGGCACCGGTACCACTGGTGTTGTTTTTACCAACCCAGCCAGCGTGTTCAGAAATTCGTCCCCGGGGCCGAACATTATGGAAGGCCTTACGATCGTATAGGACAATCCACTGTTTACCACCTCCTGATCTCCCCGCCACTTGCTATATAAGTAGGGATACCCGGCGTCATTGGTGGCGCCCAGAGCACTAACTTGTATGAAGTGCTTGACCCCGACTTCCTTGGCAGCCGCGACCACGTTAGCTACCCCTTGCCGGTTAATCAGGTCGTAGGTCCGGTTTCGTGACTTTCGGATGATTCCCACCAGGTGAATCACCACCTCAACGTCGTAGAACGCTCCCGCCAACGCTTCGGGATCGCTGACACTGCCGTAATGGACCTCAACCGACCGGTCGGGGAACATTCGTTCATTGCCCGGAGTATGGACCAGGCAGCGGACGCGATGATGATGTTCCAATAGCTCGCGGACCACGGCCCGCCCCAAAAACCCGGTGGCTCCTGTTACCAAAACCAGCATTACCGCATGTTCACCTTTTGGGAGTCAGACAGATCAACCTAAAATGGGACCGGAGGCGCAGTGATTAACGCTATACCCCCACGAGTGGGTTAAAGATACTGAGCGACGATTTAAGCACAGCCGCCGATCGACGCCTGGTGAGATCAATGGTTTTGAAAGTTCGGAAACCGCGTGAGCGCTATTTGAATCTCAACTCCGCCGTCGATCTGGCCCGCCGGGGACTCCGCCGCCTATACCTCATGCCCGGTCAGTTAGATCTCCAAAACCTGATTGAGGGGCACCCTGGCCTGTGGGAAGCCTCCGTTTGGCAATGCCTCAGATTGGAAAACAAACTCAGCCAATTGCTGGTAGACCGGATTTTCACTTGCCAGAGTGTCTTCATAGAAAGACTCCAATGCTTGCAAGAGATACCGCGTAGGCGCTTCAGGCTCTTCGTCCCAATTCAGGCTGAACGCGATCATGTTGCGCACATCAAGGCTGCTCATCTAGGCGGAGAAATACTCCGCATCCTGCGCACACTGGCCCGAACAGGAAGGATTGAGCACCAACGAGTCGACGAACATCACCGGATTACTGTTTACGCCCATGGGCGCCGAGATTACGGAAGGCAACGTCCCGCCATCGTCCTGGATCTGTCGCTGGGCCTGTAGGATGAAGAACAACCGTTCCGAGTAGCCCACAAAACCGTTTGCTGATTTTCGGGCAAATGCGGATTCTGCCCAGGTGTTGTCATCGTGGTTACCGGTGAGGCATGGCCCGCCTTCGGGGCCGCACAGGTTCACCACCTTCTTGAAGGTCTCCATAGTGGCTTGATCCAAGGGCAGATTAAGGGAACCCGCCACCTCCCTCGGATCGTTGGTGTGAGTGTCCCCCCAAGCGTCCACATAGAACGAGGGCAATGTCCAGCTTCCATGGAAATTACCTATCAGTGGCAGAACACCTCGCTTGAGATCCCGTGTCAGGAAATCAATCAATCCCTGGCCGGTACGGACGTTAACGATTTCTTCGTCCCAAGAGTAGATAAAATTTCCACATAGATAAGTGGGCACGCCATAGAAAGTAGAGTTCACCACAGCGGCTTTTAGGGCGGTTGAGGGCAATCCGAAGTCGTCGAGCTTGAACGGCAACGGCTGCACCATCTCTCTAGATACCAATTCCCCTAGTAGCAAGGTATCGAGTTCCACCATGTCGACCGAGTCTGGGCCGGTCCCCAACAAGATTTCCAGGATGTCGAAGTCGTAGAGATCCATATCCTGATCCATTATGATTTCAAGATCGATGTCCTGACCACCAAACTTCATCACTTCTTCGAACCCTTCCTCCAGATTAGCGACCAAGCTGGCGAAGTTATCACCCCCGGAGTCCGGAATGTAGGGGAAGAGCACGGCGGTGAACTTTCTCTTTTCGATCGCGGCCGTTTGGGGTACTTCAGTCGCTTCGGGTATCACGGTCGCCTCGGGTACCGCCGTCGCTGTTGGCTCCGGGGCCGAAGCACAAGAGAGAGCGCCCAGAACTACTAGGATCAAGGCGAGTCGGGCAACCATGTCGAGCCACTTTCTGCGGGACATCAATGTTCTCCTTAATCTTGCGTACAGGAACCGGTTGCTCGCAGTGTAGATATACTATTTGACCTCGTCAGCGACCCTTTCAACCCTAGAATCTGTGAATCAGCTCTACTTCTCCAAACATTGTGGATATCCCAAACCATGGGCATCTGGGACGCCTAGCACTATAATATAGAACCAAATATCGGTTCGCAATATAGGCCGTTGCGGGGCCTGTGCATCTCAAGGCGGAGGACCTAAACCTATGGCAGACGACAAGCTACACTTCGGCGCCGGTATGGCCCTTGGGGCGGCGGAAACGGCCCGCGAGGCCAGGTGGATGGAGGAGTTAGGCTTCGAGTACTTCGCCGCCGGCGAGCACTATATGCGCGGTAATCCGCCCGGTCCCACTCACGCCTCGATACCGCTGTTGGCCGTGGCAGCCGGGGCGACCGATAATATCCGCGTTCTATCCTCCATCTTGTTGGCGCCATTTTACCATCCAACTGTTCTGGCCAAATTGACAAATACCCTGGACATCGCGTCGGGCGGACGGCTGACCTTGGGGGTAGGAGTCGGCGGCGAATTCCCGGTGGAGTTCGAAGCAGCCGGATTGAACGTCAAACATAGAGGACGAATGACCAACGAATGTCTAGAGGTACTTCGCCGCCTTTGGACCGAGGAGAACGTGTCCTATCAGGGACGGCATTTCCAGTTGGATGACGTAACCGTCTTACCACATCCGGCGCAAAAGCCCCATCCACCGATCTGGGTGTCAGGACGCCGGGAACCCGCCATGCTCCGGGCCGCGAAATTTGGTGACGGCTGGATGCCCTACTTCTACGACCCGGATCGATACCGGTCCAGCGTGGCTACTATCACCGGATTCGCCACGGAGCAAAACCGGGACCTGACCGATTTCCAGTGGGCTTATTTCCCTTACGTTTCGATATACGACACAGTCAAGGAGGCGGCGGAAGTGGCCGCGGAAGCCTTAGGCGGCCGCTACCTGTACGGGGGTGGTTTCAGAGACATCGTGGAAAAATACTGCCTACTGGGCCCGGTGGAAAGTTGCATCACCCGTATCCAGGAATATATCGACGCGGGCGCCCGCCATATCGTATTCAGCGTCGCCTGCCCAAGAGAAGACCGTACTCGGCATTTGGAGACCATCGCCAAAGAAATCATCCCGCATTTTAGAGAACGTGGGATTTGAGCACATTTCTGGGATACACAAACCTACACATTGGCTGCTTAGAATTCACTACTTGCTGTTTTATTTGACTGAATCCAGTATAATACGGTCTAAGCTGGCACTAGATGCAGCAATTTCGCTTACTGATTCCGCCTGCGTGCCGGCTCCATCAATCATATCCGTCAGGTTTTCTTCTTGGGGATTTGAATCTTGACACAGGTGGGCTCAGGTGGTGAGCCTTCGTAGGAGGGACTGTGGTAGTAACGTCAAGAATCAAGAAAGTCGTGCTGTTACAACCGGCGTCTGCCGGTGGAAATTTTGAGTACATCGCCATTCCCCGTCAAGGGATGTTGTTCCTCTCGGGCGCTCTAGCCCAATGGGAGGGCGAATTCCTGTACGAACGGGATATTTGGTTTGAAGACCGGTGCGGTGTGATTGACCCCGATAAAGACCTGGATGGCATTGACATCCTGATGGTGACGGCGCTGATCAATGAGGCGCCCCGCGGCTATCAGATCGCCAGGCAGGCCAAACAATATCATCCGGAGATTATCACCATCGGAGGCGGCCCTCAGATGGGACCGCTTACCGAAGAGGCCTTCGGCAACGGCGATTTCGATGTTGTAGTGCAACGGGAGGCCGAGGACATTATCGGCCAACTGTGCGACATACTACTAACCCGCAAGCCCGGCGAGCGGGAGGCTTACCTAGACAAAGTGCCCGGTATCAGCTACCAACGAGACGGCCAATTGGTTCAAACTCGCCGGTCTGGCTTGATAAATCCCGACTTTGTGGAGTTGCCGGACTTCCACTCCATCAGAGACCTGACGGCGGAGAACCCCATGGCCGGCGGCGTGATTGAGACGACCCGAGGCTGCACCGAAAAATGCACCTACTGCCAAGTGATTCAGCAGTTCTTGGGCTATCGGTTGATTTCCCGTGAAACTGAGATTAAACGTCTGACTCAGATGACCGAAATGGCGGCAGACGGATTGATTCACTCCAGGAACGGAAAATTCCAGGTATTTATCTCCGACGATCTACACCCGCCGCCTTTGAGAGCGGTAAAATACCGCAACGAGCGGCTTGCCCGGTTACAGTCGTGGAAAGACCACACCCAAAACATGTACATGATTTGTCAGGCCCGGGCCGAGATTGGGCAGGACCCCGAGCTTGCTAACGCCATGCTGGAAGCCAATATCAAGATGGCGTACATCGGCGTGGAGTCTGACAACGCGGAAAACTTGAAACTGGTGAACAAGCGTCAAGAGCCGGGCCAGATGCATACCGACCTGGTGGCTCTGAACGATATGGGCTTCTCCTTAGTAGCAATGACGATAATCGGTCTTCCCTACGATACGGAAGAAAGCATCATGGCGTTGGCCGACTGGGTGACTCAGGTTAGCAAGTACCAGACGGTAAACTTCCTCACCCCCCTTCCGGCAACGTCTAACTGGGACGACTTGGTCCCGCTGGACGAAAACGGCGACCTTCTTGCCGAAGGGCAGATGCGGCCTTATCACCTATATACCGGTCGGCAGTTTGTTCATTACGATGAGCGCTGGACTATGGCGGAAACCAGGGACCTGTTCGACCAGTATTCGGCCAGGCTGGCCCCTGTGGACGATCTGTACCGGCGTATCTTCCGGATCCTCCGGAACTACCGGTTGCGTCTGGCATCTACCAGCCGTGACCTGGGAGATAGCATCACCGCCCGGTTGGCGGATGCCACCGATAGCCTAAAGAGTTGGTCGGACCCGGTGTCAATGGCCGGGCGTGAGTTCGGCGAGAACATCTCCCAACGGGTGGGCGAACTGGGGGAGAAGCTGCGGTCCGTGTCCCAGCCCCTGGCGAACGCACGCCGGGAAGTGGTAGAAAACATCGGAGCCGACATCAGCGAATTGGCCGATTCATTGAAAGACCTTTCCGGCCCGGTCAACGCCGGCAGCAGCGAACTGGCGGCGAGTATCTCCGGCCGGATCAACGACCTTACCGAAATGCTGAATACCGTGATGTCCGAATCGGGCCGCGGCAGGACCACTACCACAAGCGACTGACTTAGCCCGGGTTCCGGAATCATCTAAAACCATTGGCGGCACTGGTGGTGAGGTGTTAGGGGAAAGGCGGCTGTGACAGTCAATGCGTTCCTGATAGTTCCTGTGACGTGGCTGCCGTTAGATTATCTGCCTGGAATGAAATGAACGAACTTCGCCGTGTATTTATCACCGGCCTCGGCGTCATAAGCTCCTTGGGTCTAGACGTGTCCACCACCTGGGACAATCTGGTGGCTGGACACTCTGGCATTGACACCATTACGGCCTTCGACGCCGAAGCTTTCGATACTCACTTCGCCGGTGAGGTAAAAGGGTTCGACGCCCAGAACCACCTGGACCGCAAAGAAGCCCGCCGCATGGACCGATTTGCCCAGTTGGCTGCCGTGGCCGCGAAAGAAGCCTGCCAACAAGCTCATCTGGACCCCAAAGATGGAGACCCCTATCGGGTGGGCGTCATCATCGGCAGCGGGATTGGCGGCATCATTACGCTATCACAGCAATTTGAGGTATTGAGCGCGCGGGGTCCGAAACGAGTGAGCCCATTTTTGATCCCCATGATGCTGGCCGATATGGCTTCGGCCCAGGTTTCCATGGTTACCGGGGCAATGGGCGCCAACTACTGCCTAGTCTCCTCCTGCTCCAGCGGCGCCGATGCTTTAGGGCAAGCCTGGGAGATGATTCGCCGCGGCCAAGAAGACGTGATGCTGGCCGGCGGCAGCGAGGCGCCGATATTTCCCATCGCCGTCGCCGGATTCAATTCCATGCGCGCCCTCTCGCGGTTCAACGAGAACCCTCAAAAGGCGAGCCGCCCGTTCGACGCCGCCCGCGATGGGTTTGTGATGGCTGAAGGGGCCGCGGTACTTGTCCTGGAAAGCCAGCAGAGCGCCGAAGCGCGGGGGGTCACGCCACTGGCAGAATTACTGGGATACGGCGCCACTTCCGACGCTCACCACCTAACCGAGCCCGGACCCAGCGGGCAGAGCGCCGCCAAAGCCATCGGATTGGCTTTGAAAGCCTCGGACATCAAACCGTCGGACTTGGATTACCTAAACGCCCACGGCACGTCTACGCCATTGAATGACCGCTCGGAAACGAAGGCCGTTAAGTTAGCTCTGGGAGAGCACGCTTACCAAGTGCCCATGAGTTCCACCAAATCCATGACTGGCCATCTTCTTGGAGCAGGCGGGGCCTTAGAGGCGACGTTCTGCATCATGGCGATAAAAAACGGGATCGTTCCACCGACCATCAATCTGGAGACGCCGGACCCAGATTGCAATCTTGACTACACTCCCAACAAAGCCAATCATAAGCAGATCGACGTGGCCATGAGCAACTCATTCGGCTTCGGCGGCCACAACTCCGTCCTGGTGTTTGCCAACCCAGACTATAGAGACTAACGCCCGGCTTACCTAGCTCGCCTTTGTCCCCGCCTCCCACTGTCCGCATCTTGCGTTGGCTTTACGAACTTGGCTTTGAACACCACTAAGGGTATCGCTACCGCCATCACGATCAGGGCGATGATCTGCGCCTGATTCAACACGTCGAAGTAAGGTATCTGCTCAATGCGAAGGAAGCTCAAGAAGAACCTGCCCATTGAATACAGGCCCCCATACAGCACGAAGTACATTCCGTGGGGACGCAACCGGTTGCGCAACGGCCAGATAGCAGCGAACAATAGAAGATCAAAGATCAACTCATACGCCACCGCCGGATGGGATGCCGGCTGCTGGTAGCCAGGGCTGGAGGGGTTGGTGTAAATGACCCCCCAGGCTAGATCGGTGGCTTTGGCGAAATGCTCCCCGTTAATAATGTCCCCAACTCTGCCGATGGCCATGGATATCAGCAAAGCCGGGGTGGTGATATCGACCATTAACCCGATCGGCGGAAGTGGAGCTTTGTTAGGTTTTCCCAGGAACGGCATCACTTTGTATAGCGAACCCCACATCGCCAAAAACCGGTCCGAGTTTCGGATGATGACATACAATGCGCCGCCGGCGAATCCGCCTAATATGCCGCCATAGATCGCGATGCCTCCTTGCCAAACGTACAACAGCCTGATCGGGTCGTGCTGGTATATCGGACCCCAGAAGTCGATGATGTGGACGATCCGGGCCCCTAGGATCCCGCCGATGATCGCCCAAACCGAGATCGAATATATGGCATCTGCCGACAGGCCTTGCTTGGTGCCCCAACGGACCGCCAGATACACCGAAGTGGCCACCGCCAGAAAGGTGAACAATCCGTGCCAGGCCAGTATAAATGGGCCGAATTCAATGATGTTGGGACCGAACGGGATGGAAATGGCGGCAAGGGTGTACATGTTCTAGCTCACTATAATCTTAGGATTGAGGTTTTCAGCCGGATACTCCCGGAGCCGAGCCGGGTGAGATCGTGTGTACAAGGTATACCCGAGCGCTAGAATGTTGCAAGGCATGGGATACCTTCTGAAATTCATCTTCACTGGAAGGAAGGAAATACAACGCTGGGCCCGCGCCCGACAAGTGAACTTCCGCACGGGTTGCCGACTCGACCTTCAGGCGTAGATCGTCCAACTCCGGAAACTCCTGGAAGGCCACATGTTCGAAAACATTATATTGCATATCTGGTACGAATTCGTCACTCCCCAGGATCTCTTCAAGCCGGCTGGTCCGCTCCCCGTCACTGAAATGCCCGGGCGTTAGACGTGAAAACATCCTCGATGTCTTGTCTGGAAACGTGGCGGTTGGGCAGATCAGCGTCACCGGGACCGATGGCAACGGATGAATCAGAGTGACCAATTCTCCCCGGCCGGCCGCGGATGCGGTTCCACCGGCCAAAAAAAAGGCCACGTCGGAACCCAAACTCGCCGCTATCTCCGACAGTTCCGCAATGGACAAGTTAAGCTGCCAGAGTTGATTCAGCGCTATCAGCGTGGCCGCCGCGTCGCTGCTTCCTCCTCCCAAACCCATCGCCACCGGAATATGTTTCTCCAGAATTATATGCGCTCGGGGTTGTATGTCGCGGCTCTTGGCCAGCCTAACGGCGGCTTGCCAAACAAGGTTAGCTTCGCCGCTGAGGGAAGGGTCGTCGCATTGAAGATGAAGCCCCGATGCCGGATGGAACGTAAGGCGATCCGCCAAGTCGATGGTTTGGAGCACGGTCCTGACTTCATGGAACCCGTCGGACCGCCGGCCCAGCGCCTCCAAGACGAGGTTCAGCTTAGCATAAGCCGAAACTTCCACGATTATACCGCTCCCCGGATCCGCTCCTCCCAGCCTCTGTAGATCAACCCCCACTCGTCCAGGGTCAAAGTCTCGGCCCGCCGCCGGCCGTCCAACTCCAAGTTCTCCAAGAGTTCTCCAACTGTCGAGGGATGAACGCCCAATCCGTGGCTCAACGAGTTTCGCAGTTGTTTCCGCTTGGCGGAGAAACCGGCGCGAACCACATGAAAGAAGGCCGATTCATCGGCTACAGCCACCGCGGGCTGAGACCTAACGTCCAGACGTACTACCGATGAATTCACCGACGGAGGCGGACGAAAAGATCGGGGAGGGACGTGGCACACAAGGGACGGTTGAGCATAGTACTGGGTTGCGACCGATAAGATGCTCATTGCACCGGGTTTAGCCAGCATGGATCGCCCAACTTCTTGCTGGACCATCACCACCAGCAACTCCGGTTTTGGCGCAGCCTCAAGTAGCCGGCGGATTATCGGGTTGGCGGCGTAGTAAGGGAGGTTGGCCGCCACTTTGTAAGGCTTATCCCCGCCCACCAAAGGCGCCAGATCTATCGACCGGGCGTCGCCGTGGACTACTTCCAAGTTAGGGGGATGGTCAAGACGCGCCGGCAATTCAGCGGCGAGCACCCGGTCCATCTCCACCGCCACCACCCGGCCGGCACGTTGAACTAACCGGTGGGTTAACACACCCCGGCCGGGTCCGATCTCCAATACCTGGTCTTCGGGAACAAGCTCCGCCGCGGCGACGATTCGGTTGAGGATCCGGGAGTCGGTCAGAAAGTGCTGGCCAAGGGCCTTGCGGTGTCCTGCCCTGGATGGTCTGGTTGTGGAATCACTGTCCCAGGGCTGATCGATGGCATCTAGCTCGGGACCGTCATCATCTTGGTTAGAGACCGCGCACCTCTCTTCGACGCTGGCCACTAGGCATGTTCCGGAAGGTGACTCGGGTCAGGCGCTCCCACGGCACCCGCAGAGCACTGTTTACCGTTGCTCCTTCCGGCCTGGCGGAGTTCGCAGGTCTGCGCCGCGTGGGACCCAACCTTCAACATCATCTATCCGAAATATTGGCCTAATGGTCATGCCTGGGAGAGGCATTCAACCCCGCTATAGCGGATTGCGGGTACAAGGCACCGCTAACTCCCCGTCTAGCGCGGTCTCGATATAATGTTAGGCTAGCCCTGGCACCGTGTCAAACACAGATATAGTGGCGATCGTAGAAAAGTGTGTGGTTTAGCCTTGGCCAGCCAAACCCTGGCCGGTTGCGTTGTCCCTTACCCAGCCCAGTGTTAGAATTAGCCCGCTCCAGGAGCGCTTCATGAAAGTTAGGACCGCCGTTATTCCCGCTGCCGGATTGGGCACCAGGTTCCTGCCGGTAACCAAGTCGGTGCCAAAAGAACTCCTGCCCATTCTGGACAAGCCGATGCTTCAGTACGTGGTAGAAGAGGCCGCGGAGGCCGGGATAGAACGGGTCATCATCGTCACCTCCAGAGGCAAGGAATCCATCGCCGCCTACTTCCAAGCAAATCCGGATCTGGAGCGGCGTCTGGCCGATTCCGGCGCCACCGCATTGGCGGCGAAAGTTAGGGCCGCTGCGGAACTAGCCCAGGTGTCTTTTGTAATCCAGGAACAGCCATTGGGTTTAGGGCATGCCGTGTTGACCGCGGAAGAAGCGGTGGCCGGAGAACCTTTCGTTGTTATACTGCCCGATGACATCATCGCGCATAGCCCCGGCGTCGTCGCACAGATGCTGGTGGTGCACGAAAACACCGGGGGCGGCGTGGTGGCCGTAGAGCCGATGCCATGGGAACGGGTCCATAACTACGGAGTGGTGGACGCGACTCCCGTGGACGACCGCGTTCATCAGATCCATGGGCTTGTGGAAAAACCCTCCCGCCAAGAAGCCCCGTCCAACCTCACCATCGTCGGACGCTATATTCTACCGCCGGAGATCTTCGATGATTTAAGGCGGACTCCCCCGGGAACCAACGGAGAGATTCAGTTGACCGACGCCCTGGTCCTCCTATTGGAGCATCACGAACTTTTCGCTTATGAGTTTTTGGGTACGCGCTATGACGGAGGAACCCCCTTGGGCCTATTGCGGGCCTCGTTGGAGTTTGGTCTGGCGCGGGAGGACACCCGCCAGGAAGTCCTGGCACTGTTGAAGACGCTGCAGCCGGAGTGACCCAGCCCAAGGGCCGGGCGCTTTTTCGATGCCGGCGAGCTCAGATCACGGGGGGAACATTGTTTCAGTTCATTCTAGCCATCCACATCCTAGCGGCGGTCATCTTTTTAGGGAATCTGATCACGACGGCGTTCTGGAAGGTACGGGCCGACCGCTCTGGCAACCTTGAAAATATGGCTATGACGTCCCGGAGCGTTCTTTTGGCGGACTACGTGTTTACCGGACCCGGCATCGCGACTCTGCTTGTGACCGGAATCCTGCTGGCTGGGCTCAGTGGCTGGTAGCGGTTCCAAGAGCCCTGGCTAGGAATATCTTTGATGCTGTTGATGGTCACCGCGTTCATCTGGGCCGCTGTGTTGATCCCTCTCCAATTGCGCATGGTCAGACTGTCCCAGGAAGGATTGGCCGCCGGCTCGCTGGACCCTGCTTATACCCGCACCAGCAAACGCTGGTCGATGTTCGGTGGCATCGCGACGCTGCTGCCTATCGTCATCCTGTTCCTCATGGCCCTGCGCCCGTGACCAGTCTCAGAGACCGCCATCTGGCAACGGCCCATAGTATCAGGGCCGAGCTGTTGGATTTACTTGAGGGAATGGACTATTGCCTGGACTGGAAACCCGACCCTTCCGTTTGGTGTGTCCGGGAAATCGTCTGCCACCTACTGGATACCCCGCCCGGCGGCATCCATTCCATCGTGCGGGGAATCCTATCGGGAGAACTGGAAGAGTATGACGTTTGGGCCAACAGGACCAACATGACACCGGAAAAGCAAGCCAAGGACATGGCAAAGTTGCTGGATGACATCAACACCCTGTTTCAAGGGTTAGAGCAGGCTTTGGGATCTGCGACCGATGCCGACTTGGCCGGCAAACCAGTTCTGGCGCATCTCAAAAGCCGGGGAGTCGACGAACAGCGAACCGCGGATATGCTGCTGGAGCGGGAATTTGACGGACACTGGCGGGAGCACCTGAACCAGATCGGTGATCTAAGAGCCTCGCTGGGATTTTCCTGAGTCAGGCGTCCGTGCCAATCTTGAGCAGGGTCAGAAAAGCTTCCTGCGGAACCTCTACCCGGCCAACCATCTTCATCCGGCGCTTTCCTTCCTTTTGCTTCTCTAACAGCTTCCGTTTCCGGGTGATGTCCCCTCCATAGCACTTGGCGAGCACATCCTTGCGCATGGCGCGAATGGTTTCCCTTGCGATGATTCGGCTACCGATGGCCGCTTGGAGAGGGACCTCAAACATCTGCCGGGGAATGGCCGCCTTCAGCCTCTGAATAACCTCCCGGCCGTGGCTAACCGCTTGGTCCCGGTGGAGTATCATCGCCAGCGCTTCAAGCGGCTGCTGATTGACCAACACGTCTACTTTTACCAACGAAGCAGCCTCGTATCCTTTAAGAGTGTAGTCCATCGAGGCATATCCCTGGGTACGGGACTTGAGTTGGTTGTAGAAATCGGCCAGCAACTCTACCAACGGCAGCGTGTATTCCATGACGACCCGAGACTGAGCGGTATCTGAATCCACGCCTTCCCGCTGGACCATGCCACCCTGGATATAATCCATTTTTTTGAATTCGGACCGCCGGGAGTGCATCAACTCCATAATGACGCCGACGTAACGGTCGGGGGCAACGATAGTCAGGTCCAATACCGGCTCCCTTATTTCCTTAACTTCGTGGGGAGGCGGGAGCTTGGAAGGATTGTCGATATTCGTGATTTCTCCGGTGGGGGAAACCACTTGATAAGATACGCTGGGCGAAGTCACAATGATGTCCAGGTCGTATTCCCGTTCCAGACGTTCCTGCACTATCTCCATGTGCATCAGTCCCAGGAATCCGCAGCGGAAACCAAACCCCAAAGCCGTGCTGTTTTCCGGCTCCATTCTTAACGAGGCATCGTTCAGCTGCAACTTCTCCAGAGATGTTCTCAGCCTGTTATGATCTTCGCCGTCGGAAGGGTAGAGTCCGGCAAACACCATCGACTTCAGGGGCAGATAGCCAGGCAAGGGCTCCTTGGCCGGCTTGTTGTTGCTTGTAAGAGTGTCGCCCACACTGCAATCCCGGACATCCTTGAATCCGGTGGCGACATAGCCCACCTGACCCGCATAAATGGTATCCACGGTTTTAGGGAAAGGCGCGAACACGCCCACTTCCAAGATATCAGCCACTTTACCCGAGGACATGACTTGCAGACGTTGATCCCTGGAGAGCTGGCCGTCTTGCACGCGGACATGCGCGATGATTCCTTTATAGGAATCGTAGACCGAGTCGAATACAAGAGCCCTCAAAGAATCCTCTGAGATCCCCTTGGGGTGAGGGATGCGGGCCACCACGGCATCTAGGATCTCTTGGGCTCCGGTGCCTTCTTTGGCGGAGGCGTAGAGTATTTCATCCTCGCGGAAGCCGAACACCTGCTGGAGTTCGCTGGCCACCCGATGGGGTTCGGCCTGAGGAAGGTCTACCTTGTTCACCACCGGAATCAGTTCCAGGTCGTAGTGCATCGCCAACAAAGCATTGGCGATGGTTTGGGCCTCAACACCTTGACTGGCGTCCACCACCAACAAGGCGCCCTCGGCGGCGGCCATAGCCCGTGACACTTCATAGCTGAAATCCACGTGGCCGGGAGTGTCGATAAGGTTTAACTGATAGACGAGATCGTCCGGGGCGCGGTGGTGCATGGCCACCGCTTTACCCTTGATAGTGATGCCCCGTTCGCGCTCCAGATCCATCTGGTCAAGGAACTGCGACCTCATGTCCTCGGCCCGAACTGTCCCGGTGATCTCCAGAAAGCGATCAGCCAGCGTCGACTTACCGTGGTCGATGTGGGCTATGATGCAGAAATTTCGTATTAGTTTGGGGTCCATGCACTATCGATGGTATCACGGGGGAAATACAGCTACAAGGCTGTACGGGCGAGGATCGAGAGCAAATGTTTAGGGGCGCCCGATTCGCATCTGGGCGCCCCTATCGGAATCGTAAGACAGTTCGCGTAACTTGGTTAGTAAGCGCCGTACCCGTCGGCCCTGATGCAGGCTGCCCAATGCTTGGGCGATACTTCCCGCAACTCGGGGGCCACCTGATTGCACTCGTCGATGGCGACGGGGCAGCGTGGGTGGAATACGCACCCGGATGGCGGGTTCAAGGGGCTGGGGACCTCACCGGTCAACAAGACTCTTTCCCGTTGGGCGTCGATCACCGGGTCAGGTATCGGTACCGCGGACAGGAGGGCCTTGGTATAAGGATGGACGGGATTGACGTAGATCTCATTCCGGTCCGCCATCTCCACGATGTGGCCCAAGTACATCACGCCGACACGGTCGCTGATGTGGCGCACTACAGACAGGTCGTGGGCGATGAACAGGTAGGTCAGGTTGAACTCATTCTGGAGGTCTTCCAAGAGGTTAACGATCTGGGCTTGAATGGACACGTCCAGAGCGGAGACAGGCTCGTCGGCAACGATAAACTTGGGGCTCACCGACAATGCCCTGGCCACTCCAATCCTTTGCCGCTGTCCGCCGCTAAACTCGTGGGGGAACCGGTCTGCCATGTATGGATTCAGACCGACATTTTGTAAGAGACTAGCGACGCGTTCGCGGTACTCGGCTTTGCTATCGACCAATCCGTGAACCACCAAAGGCTCGCCGATGATATTGCCGGCGGTCATTCGGGGGTTCAACGAACTGTAAGGGTCCTGGAAGATTACCTGCATCTCCCGCCGCATCGACCTCAATTCCCGAGAACCCATGCCCATCAATTCTCGGCCGTCAAATGTGATGGATCCTGCGGTAGGCTTGTAAAGCTGCAGGATGCAACGGCCGGTGGTCGTCTTGCCGCATCCGCTCTCCCCTACTAGCCCTAGGGTTTCACCCCTTTTTATCACAAAGCTAACGCCATCGACGGCTTTGATGTTAGCCACGGTCCGTTGGAATAGCATCCCCGAGCTCACGGGGAAATACATCTTCAGATCTTTAACTTCGACCAGGTTTTCGGATTCCGGCGCCGGAGCGCCCCCTTGGGGTTGAAGCTCTGGGGTTGTGGTCATACCTAACCGTCCTCTCCTGGCTGGTTCTCTTCGGACGCCACCGCTTCGGGCGCGGCGGGTTCGGGCGTAACAGGTTCAGGCGCGGCTTCAGATTCGGGGGCATCCCCAAATTTCCGCTCTTCCTCGGCAACGACTTCTTTTATTAGGTCTCCTAACTCCTCGGCCCGGAAACAAGCTGACAGATGGCCTTCTCCCGCCGGGATCAACTCGGGAGTGTCCGTTGCGCACTTATCGATGGCCCACCGGCATCGCGCCCGGAAAGAGCACCCTGGCGGCAGATTAACCAAGTCCGGGGGCTGTCCTTCAATGGGATCCAATCTCATTCGGCGCGGAAGGTCCAAACGGGGCACCGACCGGAGCAGCCCCACAGTATAGGGGTGCCGGGGATTGGCATAGATTTCTCGAGCGGAGCCTCGCTCGATTATCTTGCCAGCATACATTATGTTCACCCGGTCGGCGTAGCGGGCCACCACACCCAGATTGTGAGTGATTATGATTAATGCCACTCCGAACTCGGTGGTAAGCGACTTCATCAACTCTAAGATCTGGGCCTGAATGGTCACGTCCAGCGCGGTCGTGGGCTCGTCGGCGATTATGAGCCTGGGGTTACAGCTAAGAGCCATGGCAATCATCACTCTTTGCCGCATTCCGCCGCTGAACTGGTGAGGATACTGTTTGATACGCTTGTCTGGATCAGGGATGCCCACCTTGGCGAGCAACTCCACTCCTTCCCTCCGGGATTCGGCCCGGGTCATTCCCATATGTAGCTCAAGGGTCTCGGTGATTTGCTTCTCAACCGTGAGCACGGGGTTCAGGGAAGTCATGGGTTCTTGGAACACCATGGCAATCTTGCCGCCTCTGATTCGGCGCATATCATTCATGTCGATTTTCAGGATGTCCTCATCCTCAAACTGAATCTCGCCATTGACGATTCTTCCCGGTGGGTCGGGGATCAAACGCATCACCGACAAGGCGCTAACGCTTTTCCCGCAGCCGCTTTCGCCAACCAACCCCAGCGTTTCTCCCGCTTCAAGTTCATAGGAAACGCCATCCACCGCCTTGACCACACCTTCATAGGTGAAGAAATAAGTTCGTAGGTCTTTTACTTCTAAAATATTCGGCAATTGACTCTCCTCAATAACCATCGGCCCTAGAATGTCTTTTATTTTACACTAAAGGGCTTTCGATTACTCCGGCTTTTGAACTCCCGGCGTCTCTGTCACTGGTGGGGAAGGGGAGACTCGAACTCCCACGCCTTTCAGCACATGATCCTAAATCATGCTCGTCTACCAGTTCCGACACTTCCCCGAGTGGGCCGGCGCACGATGTTTCACCAATTGACTTAACCACAGATTAGTACGAAACATGAGGGACCCCAGGTAACTACACCCCTGTGACGGGTCGAGGTATTATATCTGACCCTTTGATTCATTGTCCACTCTTAAACAATAGATACGGTTCGGCACCTCATATTCAAGTAGTTGGACATCGATCGCCCAAGCCTCAGCATACTCGACGGCAAGGCTTTGTCGTTGGGTTAGGCGATGCGGTGTGCCGGATGATCCCAATTCCTTGCGGCAAGGTGCCGGTGGTACTCTTAATAAACTCTGCGGAATTGGCCAGCCTGGCGATTAGGAGAGAGCAATGGCTGATGCATCGAATACCCACAAGGAAAGGGTGCGCCTCCTGCTCTGGGTCCTGGATAAAGCACCCGGAGACGAATGGGCGGCCTACGAAAGTGAGATGGAATTGGCTCCGGAGCCGGTGCGGCTAGCGCACGCCAACGTTCTACGGGCGTGGGTCGACATGGGGATCTTGGAGTATGGGCCGTCATTTGGCAATAAATACACCTGAGGCTTGCGACGTAGACGGGCGCCCATTGAATAGAATCGTCGCATAGAATGGTTGCATTGAGAGGAAGACATCCCGTGAGAAAGCTTCCCCAATGCCGCTCCGGACCGGCTTGGAGCGGGATCTCTTGAGATTTATCTAGGTTATCCTTCCCCCTGGCATGTTGACCCAGGCGCTCATTTCGTGGGGCTGGGTGGTGGCTTCTGCTTTGCAGATGTAGGACGGGGAGAGCTGATCCATGGAGGTGACGCCCATCAAGCCCATGGCTACCCTGATCTCTTCCTCCAGGATCTCCAACACCCGCACCAGTCCTGTTGTTCCATTGGCGGCCAGGCCCCAACCCTGCAATTTGCCGATGGACACAGACTTGGCGCCCATGGCTATCGCTTTCAAAACGTCGCTGCCGCGCTGGACCCCGCCGTCAACGACAATCTCGGCCCTACCGCCGGCCGCGTCGATGATCTCCGGGAGCATCTCCATCGTTCCCAGCCCATGATCTAACTGGCGTCCGCCATGGTTCGATACCCAAATCACATCTACGCCATGCTCCACCGCCAACGCTGCATCCGAGGCAGTCGCGATACCCTTTAACATGAAGGGAAGACCGGCGTATTCCTTGATCCGATCGATGCTCTCCCAGGTAACCGACGCCGCCCAGACCGGGTTTCTAGGGGTGCGTTGGGAGAAAGGAGTCCAACGGGTGAGCAAAGGACGCTCCCGTCGGCTGTAATTAGCCGTATCCGTTGTGATACAGAGACCCTGGTAACCGGCGTTCTTGGCCCGGTCGATCATCTCTTTAGTCCAGTCCCAATCGCCGTGGATATAAAGCTGGAATATCTTGGGACTGTCCGTGACCGCCATCGTCTCCTCAAGCGAAGGCTCGGTAACCGAGCTAACGACATGGACTACGCCAAATTCCCCGGCAGCCTTGGCGGCGGCGGCCCCACCCTCCGGAATGAACACTTGCAACGAACCAACCGGAGCGAGCAGAACCGGGATCCGCATGTCATGGCCCATGAAAGTGGTAGACGTATCGGTCTTGGATACGTCGACCAACACCCGTGGCCGAAAGGCGATACGGTCGAAAGCCAACCGGTTCCGCCGCATAGTCGTTTCCGACTCGGAAGCGCCCACCAAATAATCCCACGGCCCTTGCCCCAACCGCTTGCGCGCTTCCTGCACGATCTCTTCATTAGTCACAAAATCGGTAGTCAATTCACTTCTCCATCGTCAAAACTAAAACCCCAAATCCAAAGGCCGGAGCATCGCTCCGGCCCAGTAGATTAACCTACATTATATTGGAGACCCGCGCTGAGGTCGAACAGGGCGATTTCTGATCGGCCCGTGGAGTCGCCAATACACTACAAGACGACGCGATCGCGTTGTTTGATGCGATGGCCGCCGGCTATATGCGAATAAAATCAGCCTAAGCGTCCGGCGCCATTCCTTGTATGGTGGATTCGTAGGCAGTCTTGAGGTCTCCCACGGGCAAGGGGGCAATGATTGGCTTGGCCAGTCCCAAAGACCTTAACTCCTCCAATTTGGTCCGGCATTCCTGGGCACTGCCCACTAAGCCCAGTTCATCCCGCATATCTTCACTGATCGCTCCAACCCTGGCGGCATCGTCGCCTCTTTGCCGGGCGGACTCCGCTGCTTCCATTTCCAAGAAAAAACCGGTGAATCTAAAGAAATTCCGGTAGTGGGAGCTTCCGGAGTAGCGAGCTACCTCACTCTGCAAAGCCGCCCGGCCAGCCTCGATATCAGCGGTCACCGCGACTCGAACATAGCCGGATATCTCCACCTCATCGGGATCCCGGCCCACTCGTTCGGCCCCATCCCGAACCAGTTGGATGGCGTGCTTCAAATATGACGATGGAGTCCAACTCAAAAGGACCCCGTCGGCCATCTCCCCGGCCAAACGCAGCATTCCAGGCCCCAGGGCAGCTATGTAGATCGGCACTTTTTCTTTGGGCGCCGCGTCTCCCAGATTGGCGTCGAAAACTTGGAATGCCGCTCCTCGATGGGTTACTTTCTCACCATCCAACAGCTGCCGAACGATCGTAATCGTGTCCCGCAGGCGGTCCATGGGCTTGGCGAATGGAACGCCGTGGCCATCTCTAGTGGCCGGACCGTTCCCAACCCCCAGCCCTAGTATGAATCGCCCCGAGGAAACGGCGGCTATTCCTGCCGCCGACATGGCCGTGATCAAAGGGGTCCGCGAAAATATGGGCAATATTCCCGTGCCGGCCACTATCCGGTTGGTTGCGGTTGCGATGGCGGTCAGCTGAGTTAGAGAATCCCGCCCCGCGCCTTCGGTCATCCAGATCTCCTGGTATCCAAGGTTCTCGGCGGTAACCGCCAACTCCTGAATCTCCGCGGGACTTAACTGGGACTCGTTGCCCAGCCGGACTCCGAGAAAAGCCATGAGTCACTCCTGTTGTTGGGATCCAGTTGGGATAGACCACCTAACCCGTGAATTGAATACGGACAATCACAATCTGACCAAAAAAACAGGCACTGGGGCGCCCGGACTTGTTTTTCATTCTTAACCGATCGGCGCTCTCTCCCGAATGATACCAGGAAAATACTGGTCAAGATTCCGTCTGAATACCTGTTCCCGCGTGATGGCCGATGTTGCTTCGTCTGCTGCCTTAGTCTAACAAGAACGTCCAACTTGGGGCATCTGGCGATGGCCGCGCATACTGTGCTCATTTCTAAGACGCCAGCGACGCTGCCAAGGACACTCCAGTTTACGCTGCGGTGATTCGCGGGAGTGCTGAGTCTCTCGTGCCAACCTGCGGCGGTATTGTTTGCCAATATCACCAAATGGCTGGTGACGGGAGAATAACCCTATTTTTTCTTCCCGCCACCCTTGCCTTGGTTGTGTGGCACAGTAACCGTGAAGTCCCTGATAGATGGGTTGCCTGAAGCGTCGATGCATTCTATGGTGATGGTGTACACCCGCCCATCGCCTTGACCCGACCGTTCGGCTCTCAAGTCTACCCTTAGGTCTCCCGTAATCTCCCAGTCAGGCGAAGTATTGCCATCGCCCTTGCCTTCCACCGCCTCGTCGCTGACGACGGCAACTATTTTACACGTAGGATTGGCATCACAGATGTCGGAGACATCCACGGAGATCGTCACGGGTACCATCTTGTGGTTCGGCGGGTGTAAAACGTCCGGATCAGCGGAAAGCTGATTTATGCTGGGCGCGGCGGTGCTTGGTGGGCCGCGAGAGCGGGTCCGCCGTTCCTACCCTCAGGGAACTACAGAGATGGAATCGACGCCTTGCATCGGCGTGCCGTCCAGGGTGGCGCCTTCCAGAATCACCGCCGTGTCTACGGCGGTCAGTTGAAGGTTAGCCGTGGGGAAGTGCACTACGAGGTCCAGGTCACCATCCCCATCAACGTCCGCCAGGCTTCCGATGTCTACGCCTGTAGGCGTTCAGCGATAATGGGACACTTCTAAGGGGAGAAAAACACGAGGATGGTGGTGTGTTTGGACTCCTGGTGCAGGGAGCA